>JGI25617J43924_10000192_pt1 | contig 11218 bp, 11 predicted proteins | sample GraSoi2013_115cm_FD_43924 | JGI IMG/M metagenome (IMG submission 43924) | reverse complement strand
GTCAGGATGCTCACCAGAGCACTCATATCGCTCAAGATGATCTCTTTGTTTGCCCAGGCGGTGGTGAGCAGCGTAGTAACCTCGACCAGAAACTCCCCACCGCGCTCTCCGGTATAGACCGGCTTCACGGTTTCGCCCTGTGCGCGGAAGATGTCGGCTACATCCCTTCCCAGAGCAGAGATGAGAGCCGGGTCGGCATCATTCGCGTCCTCTGGCAGGACTTCCAGGGTAAACGTAAAGGGCTGAGCGTTTTCCATTCTTTTCACTACTCACTTTAATCGGACAAGAGACGTAGGTAAGCCCTATTCTATCACACGAAACGCGACAGTAGCCGCTTTTTTGCCGTTCAATTCTGTTCGCGAGTCAAAGTGGGATAGTCTGGCAAATTCTTGGAATCTTTTCAATCAAAGTGCGGAATGTGGGTTGTAACTCCGAAAAAAGTAAGCTATTCCACATCAATTCCGAAAAAAGTTGATACTCGTTTGATATACTAATACAGCTATCTCACGTTTGCTAATTTGGTGAGATTTTGACAGAGGCGAGTGAAGATTGGCTTATTTTAGAACGGATAAACAAAGTAGCCAGCACACCCTTTTACCGTCCGTGGCAGTACTTGTATTTCTTTCCACTTCCACAAAAACAAGGCTTATTTCTCTCACTCCCTTTCATTTTTAGGATAGGTGTCTCAAAGGGGAAAGGCCCTTTTAAAGAAGATGAGCTGTCAGGATATTCTTTCCCATACATAAGTTGTGTGCTCAGATTTTTTAATATTGGGGATGTTTTTAGGAGGTGCTGTACATAGGCTTGTTGTTTATTCGACCAGCTTCTTGCATTCAGATAAGTTCCACCTTCAATACGATACGTTTTTGTTTGCTCGTCTTTGCTTATGGCTAGAGCGATGATGTCTTGTGCAGCCGGATATACCTGCTTCATGGCTAACGAGTTCTCTTTTAGCCATTCCTGCCATTTTTCCTTACTTGTTACTTCGCCTTGTCCATGAGAGCGAATAACAAAGACATAGCAAGGGTCATCTATGGTGCGTTGATAAAGGTAAGGGTTTCTGAGCTCAGGCAAATCATAAAGTTTCGGATGCACGAAGCGGTTTTTTGACCCTGATGGTGGCGTTTTTCTGACCGCATCTTCAAGTATCCCTACAAGCCCTCTACGCCATACCCGTGATTCGCGTGCTAAAAAACGCATAATTCGTTCTGGCATGATTTCCTCAGCCTGGACAATGGTAGCGGGACCAGACGAATAAAAATAATATTCTCCGGCGAAGATAGATAGATTGAAGCTTTCGATAAACGTTTCCCAGACTTTACTTTCCTCATTGACTTTCAGCTGTTCTTTGTGCCTGGAACTATTCGCAAACTCCTCCCATACTCCCGCTTCAATCGGGAGTTTATCCCCGTTCTCGGGAACAGAAAAATCATGCTCTGCCTGGCTATTGTAATGTTGTAAGTAATACGCAAGTAAATTCTCTTCACCAACCGCCAAGTGAAGCCGACCATTCTGAATGAGCTGCTCTTTCTTCGAGAGATAGGCAACAAAATCAGTAACCGTATTAAGCTCGCCCATGATGATAGGAAGAGAATGATCATCAAAGACATGGAAATAGACGTCGGGTGCGCAATTGCTGACAGATATCTTCCCAATAGTGAATGGCTCAGGATTGCTTTCAGAAGGCTTTAGTATCAGGCTCCCGCTGCCTTTTGTCTGTTTTCGGCACTCCTCAAGGATTCCATGGACAATTAGGATTCGATGAAATTTTGCAGTTGTTGGGTCAGGGAGTTCAATAGGGAAAGGTTGTGTGCAAGCGGGATCGAGGAAAAGTGGCTCATGTTGCTGGATTGTTTTTTCTGCTCCGCAGACTTGCCTTGCTGACTTCAATATAGAATTTCTGAACCACCTATTCCAGGCTACATAAGGCTTATCTTCATCTGGACGCAGAGGAAAGACAGGAGGGTTGGTAGGACACTTATCTGAAAACAGAATAATATGGTCTTCAAAGACCACGAGCAAGTCACAGACTTCCTTATTGCCATCTCTTTGGTAACGATAGACATTAGAGTAGCTCCAGAGAGACAAGAAAGTTTTTTTACACCAATCTTTAAGAGCCTTTTCTGCCTCAGTAAAGCCCTCACTCTGATAAATTGGTGTTCGTGGAATATATCCCATTTTTATGTCGTCCACCATCCGCTTTCTCTTTCTGTTAGCTCGAATGAAACGATTTCCCAAGCTTTTTATTTCAACACATAATATTTTATTATAAGCCTATCAATTATACTATAACAATCTCCGTGGTACCTTGTGCCCGTCTTCTCAGAAAATTTTAGGCCTCAATTCTTACTTTTTTCGGAGTTACAATGGAATATCGTTTCATTTCAGAGTTACGGTGGAATTCTCAATTTGGACCAACTGACCCCAATAAGAAAGTACGCGAGTCATAGTGTGAATTGCGAGAAGAACTGGGTGGGCTATTGGACGGATGATCGATTACGCAAGATAATAGACCCCTACGTTCCGTCCGGAATATCTTTAGTAATCTGGACGGTACACCCCTTTTGAATATCAGCCCATCCAGCACGCTACGAAGCCTCACAGAATTCTGTATTCGATTAAAAATAAATTTTCTTTAAAATGGGATGGGAAGCATAGTTTTGCAGGGGAGAAAGGGAAGCATAGGTTTTGCAGATTCTGCAAAACCTATGGGTAAAAAGACACACAGAAATCAATTGCAAAAGTTCTTGGCAGAGGCGTATGGGAGTCGAACCCACCGGGGACCGCGCCGAGCGACCCCCCAGCCGTTTTGAAGACGGTGAGACCCACCGGGGCCCCTACACCTCCATATGCGTGGCTGTATTTTGCCATTCACCTCTACTCTTGTCAAGTTCGTACTGTTTTTTTAACCAAGTGCTCGGATGCGCTCTACATCTACCTCGGTCAGGCTCTTCACCATCAACTCTGCTTCGCGTAAACCAGGGAGATCACGATCACCAGCAACTGCTATGCAACGCATGCCTGCAGCGTGCGCTGCCTGCACCCCGGCAACGGCATCTTCAATCACCACGCACGCTGATGGGTGCATATGTAGCTCCTCAGCCGCCTTGAGGAAGATATCAGGAGCAGGCTTGCCTCTTGCTACCGTCTCACCTGAGACAAGCGCCGAGAGATAGCGTTCAAGCCCAAGCACCTTGCTGATAAGCTGAATATTCTCAATGGGAGTTGAGGATGCTAATGCCTGCGCAAAACCTGCTTCGTGCAACCCTCGCATCAATTCCATTGCACCGGGTAATGGAACAGCGTTTTCACGAATCAGTTCGCGGAAATAGCTTTCTTTGCGGTCAGCAAGGGCTTGTATTCGTTCTGGCGAGAGCGGCCCCCAAAACGCTGGGATGATATCATCGTTGCGCTTTCCGAAGGTGGCCCAAAAGCCGGCATCAGTGAAAGTGACTCCTTCTTCACGGGCCAGGCGTTGCCAGGCCCGGCGATGTTCGTCCGCGCTATCGATGATCACACCATCCAGATCCCAGATCACCGCTCGAATCGTATTTGACATCAAGAATTGCTCCTGTTTGTTTTCCGTAATCATATCATATGGTATGTTGTGTAGGGCCATGTAAAAATCGAAGCAAGTGAGGTGAAGAGACAGGGAATATCACAACATAATCACACTCGTGCTCTCGACTATTAAATGGCCTTGCTAAGATATGCTTTTCTATAGACGCTCAACAATAGGGGTGATACAATACACGTGGTTGTTTTCCTTGACTCTGACTAACATTGGCCCGCAGTGCTCATATGGAGGGGTGACGTAGCCAATCGGCTGCATAAACGAGAAGCTGCGTCCCAAATTGCGATGGATTACGGGTTTACTATGGTGTCCTGCAACCTGCTTCCCCTGGAAACAGGTAGGGACAAGAATCTTCTGCGCAGAGTATTAGAGCCCCTTGATCTAGGCGTTTGGCTAGATTTAGGGCCGCGCGGCCTGCGCCTCATTCCCCATGACTTTAGTCTACCGCCCACTTATTTCAATCCTGATGGTTCGGTAGACCTGGTCAACAAAGGTTTGTACCTCGATGATGTAATGTCCCACATGGAGCGCATCGCCGCCGCGTTGGGATGCCAGCTCGAGTGGGAGTGGGATTAATAGACCCGGAGGAATGTCCAGGATGAGTGATCGAAAGTATTTCAACGAAGAAATGGAAACGCTTCCTAAAAGCAAGCTCAAGGCATTGCAATTGGAGCGTCTTCAGGCGATTGTCGAACGCGCCTATGCACAGAACCAGTTTTATCGGAACCTTTATGACGAGGCTGGTGTCAAACCGTCCGATATCAAATCGCTGGAGGACATGCGCAAACTACCATTCCTCGAGAAGAAAACGGTACGTGCTGCCTATCCCTATGGGATGGCGTTTGTGAAACCGGGCGGGCCAGGTGGAGCCTTGGAGGTGCATGCGACGAGCGGCACAACGGGTAAGAGCGTGCCCGTCTTCGCGACAAAAAAGGATATTGATTATTGGGCGGACCTCAACGCTCGCGAATTGTGGATGACCGGCATGCGCCCAGGCGATATTTTGATGAACTGCTATGGTTATGGCCTGGCAACAGGCGGCTTTGGTTTCCACTATGGCGCAATGGCGATGGATGTGATGGCAATCCCCATGAGTTCCGATGCTCGCCAGTATGACCGCATGATCGACTTCATCATTGATTTCGGCGTGACCGCTATGTGCATGACTCCATCCGTCGGACTCTATGTTGGAGGTAAGGCTCGCGAACGCGGCGTCGATTTCAAAGATACAAAGCTCAAGATCGGGCTGTTCGGTGCAGAGCCGTGGCCGTGGGAGACGCGCCTGAAGTTGGAGGAACTGTTCAACATCACCGCCTACGATGAATTTGGCATGACTGAGTTCCTTGGCCCAGGTATGACCTGCGAATGTGAAACTCGCGATGGCATGCACGCATGGGCCGATGCTTTCCTGGTGGAGTGTATCAATCCCGAAACAGGTGAGTGGGTGGAGGANGGCAAAGACGGTGAGCTTGTGTGGACATGGCTTTCGGCAGATGGTACAGCCATGATCCGCTATCGCAGCCGTGACCTTTCTCGTATCTGGTGGGAGGAGCAGTGTGCCTGTGGCCGTACACATCCTAAAATTGCAGCAATCAAGGGGCGCAGCGATGACGCGGTATCCATTCGCGGCCTGATCGTCTTCCCCAGCCAGGTAGAGGCGGCGCTCGTGAAGTTCCCGGAAACCGGCGCAAATTTCCGCATCATTGTTGATAGAAAGAACGATCTGGATACCTTTGATCTGAAAGTAGAAGTGAAGGACGCAGCTATCTTCAGCGATGCAGAACGCAACCATAACCTGGGCCGTGAAATGGCCGAGGCTGTTAAGACGGTGACTGGCAATACTCCCAGGGTAGAGTTGGTGCCTGCCGATAGTTTACCTCGTGCCAGTGGTGGTGAGTCGAAGACGGCCAGCGCCCGCGTAGAGGATCGTCGTAAAAAATAGTTGACGCTTCGACGCCTGGCTCATAATGTATGAAAGAAGACTTGCGCCTCCACATTTCACCTGTGGGGGCGCAATTTATCATGTCTCCTTGGGAAAACGGTTCCCATCTCTTAGCGCCAATGCATTGGCTTCCTGTCACTGTGGTTAGTGGATAACTCCCTGCATCGTCAGCACTATTAATACTGCTGCAACACCATTATTGAGCATATGTAACAGAATGGCTGGCCAGATCGAGCGAGTGCGCCAGCGGAGGATAGCGAGGGCTATCCCGATAATAAAAAGTACTGCGAACGAGCCTGGATCAGCGTGTGCTAGAGCAAAGAGGAGAGAACTGAGGAAAATTGCCCAGCCGACAGGCATGCCCCGGCACAATCCTGGGAATAAAAATCCGCGAAAAAACACCTCTTCACAGAAAGGAGCTACGACGAAGGAGGCGAGAAGCGTTGCATAGGTTGTCAATGGAGCGACTTTGCTCTGTTGGAGGAGAAGCTGGTCGTTCGTTTGCAAGTTTAGATGTAGGATGTTAATCGCATATGAATAGAGCGCGTTGACACCGAAAATCACCAGCATCAGTAACACTACCCAGAACAGCGTGCGACCTATGCTGTAACGGTGGAATCCCAAGGCTCGCAATGCCAGTTGTACATGTGGTGTAATCGAGCGAAATGCGGTATTGGCGAAGTATAGGGGGGCAATGAGAAATGCTCCCTCGATAATCACGGAAAAGACAATTGTCACGACAGCGCCGATAAGGTCTGCTCGTAGCGAGAGAGGCGTTGTAATCGAAGTGTTCCCGCTAAAACTATTTAGTATTAGAGTTAATGCGAACCACGGCACAAGTGTTAAAAATGTCCCGAGGAATGTTTGTCTGATTGTCCAGGGAGCCACATCTCTAGAAGCATCCATTATGGTTTTATTGTTATTATCTTGTTCTAGCAAGTGCCTCTCCAATTTGCATTACATTCTGTTATGGAAGCATCATTGAGGTTGCTCAATGCCTATTATATGGTATACTACCTACAACATTATCTTACCGCAGATACANCATTCTAGGAAGGACGAATTNTTGTCAGGTACAATCGAAACNAATCCATCTGAAAATTCCAATTGGCGCAGGCATAAAAACGCTTGCCCTTTTTACCGTGAGCGCTGGTTTCCCGGCAATGACGTGGCAGCAGGCGAGCCAATGTATCAAGTGTTTTGTATGAAAGGTACTCCTCCCATTACTCTTGAGGAACAGGAGCGCTGTCTGCGCAGTAAAACTTGTTGTTGGCGCCTGGCAAAGAAACAGCAGAGTGCTGCTCAACAAGCAGCTACCGAAGAAACTCCCTCTCCAGCTCATTAAAACAAAAGGCCAGCAGTCGATGCCGCTGGCGTATCGCTCGCATCTATCCCCAGAGATTTAGTAAGCGGCTACCAGCTTTGTGATTTGACGACTTGCCTTCTTCATCTCCAGTCGAACTCGTCCAAGGTTCCCACCGACCTGGGTAGTAACGATGAGGATAAGGTCACCTGCTTCTGCAAGCTGGATGATTCCGTTTTGCGTTTCAAGGATGACGTGAAGGATTTCACCATTGTTTACTTGAGTTGTGAAATTAGCAATCGAGCCAAAGACAGCTGCTGACATTGCTCCCAACATTTCTTCATCTTCATTTTGCAGCGCGCCTGAAACGATCAGACCATCCTTGCCGATGAGTAACGCGCCAGAGATTTCATCAAGGTCGGTCAATCGTTGTAGAATAGTTTCCACCTGCGACTCCTTTGGTGCTAGTTGCTCTGACTCTTTGCCTTTTTAGCAATGGTGAGAGCTTTATTATANGCCTCCATCGCCTGTAAGTATTCGCCGTGTCGCATGTAGGCATCGCCAAGAACGCGAAAACCAGCCGAGTACTTGGGCGCCAGTTTCAATAATGCGCGCACATTGCTGATGATTTCGTCAAGTAATTCAGGCGCATTACGGATGATAATGCGGTATTCCTGCATAGCATCATCGTAGGCCCCCGCAAGCTGGAATTGATATCCTCTGAGCAGACGCTCTTTATTGCTCAAATTGCCTTCCTGGGCTTTGTCTCCTCGTCCTCTATTGAGTGTAGAAGGTGCATCCGGGTGTACTGGCTGTAATCTGATGGCGGGCCGTCTCATGGTTGTTTCCAATTCGTTTTCGAGCAAGGCATCAGCACGGTAGCCTGGGAAGAGCGGAGCCCCTTGGGGGACATCCGTAGCAGGATTGACTAATACCGGCTCGGGAACCTGGGTGGGTGCCGGGCCAGAGCTAATTGGCTGTTCAGCAGCTGATCCCGTTGCTAGCTGGTGTAATGTATCAGCCCACCAGGGCTCTGGTCGGGTTTGCCCCGAAGGCGCACTCAGTGGAGGGCTAGGCGCAACAGATGCTGCGGGTTGCTCGGGTATAAGCGGCTGGGCTGGCACGATAGACTGCTCAGGTGTAGCCGGCGGTGCTTGTAAGTTGCTAAGTTCAGCAAATGCAGACGAGAGCGTGGGTTGCTGGGCAANTGTCGAGAGTGTTCCTGGCTGTAAGGGCACAAAGCCTTGAGACCGCAAATCGCTTTCGAGATGTTCTAAAGTCGCGAGTCGCTGTTCGTCAGCTTCCGATAACGTCTGATCAATCTGATCCTCCCATGGCTGGAAAGTCGCGGGCTCCTGCGTTTCAGGAACAGCAGGGGCTGATCGTGGTTCTGACTCACTTTCCAGAGTTTCAGCACCAAGGGACTTCAGCCACTCAGGCCATGCCAATTCTGGATCTTTATCTTCTGGCGCGTAGAAGAGAGCGGGTTCTTCTTCCGGTTTAGAGGAAGCAGGCCCTTGTTCTACTGGAGATTGAGTGAAAAACCTGCTTTCGAGCGGCTCCTGGACGCTCGCAGACTGAGTGGGGAGGATAGGCATCGAGCCGCTTGGTTGGCGATCTTTTTTAGTAAGCATACCTAACCACGCGGGCGGTGAGGGGAGATCGTTTTCCTGAGTTGTTGTCCATGTATTCATGGAGTTTATGGATTCCATGCTACCCAGATTACTGCGCNTTCTTTCTTTTTCAGAAGTCGATTCAGGTTCAGCAGTTTGAAGCTGATCTGCCTGGAACCAGGGCTGCTGTTCCAGGAGGGCTGGATCGAAGTTGTCATCGACTTCTTGTGGCGCTTGCCATGTTTCTAGTCCTGGCTCGATTTGGTTTTCACTTACCTGATCAAGAGTTGCCCATGAATCCACGTCCTTGATGTTGGAAGTATCTGCCAGGAAGAGAGGGCCGGGGCTTCCTGCACAGACTGGGAATCGCGTTGAGGAGCATGCGTCGCATCCAGTTCGCTCCAGCTTTCCAGCTTGTTCCAATCATTAACGCGATCAGTTGACTCTACGGGGCTATGAGAGCCATTTGCCACGGCGGCGGTGCCTACTTTAGAAGACATTTGCTTATCATCCGAGGCGCCGGGAAGGGCAATAGACTCCTTTTGCAGCAACGCCAGGAACGGATCGTTGGGCTGGCTTGCTTTCAGGTCGCTAAAGAGATCGTGAGCCATTATCAGTTCGGGATCGAGAGTTTCAGCTCGCTGGATGAGTTCTTTCGCTCGTTCCAGGTTGTAAGCGGAAACGACATGTGCCAGAAGCAGTAATGCTTTTAGACAAGTTGGAATCTCTTCAAGAATCTGGGTTGCTAGTTGTTCAACCCTGTCATTAGTACCATCGCGCCAGTATGTCTCGAGAAGTCCTATGCGTGCATCGAGGCGGTCAGGACTTGTATTCAGAACGGCTTCCCACTCTTGAATGGCTTGAGTCAGGAGATCACCACGCATATAAAGGCGCGCAAGCCCGGCTCGCGAGAACATAAACTCTTGTTGCCCAGCTTTCGCACTCAATTGGTTAAACTCCTGGCGAATGTGACTGTTGCCGCGACTTAGTTCATATGCTTGCTGGTAACAGTCAAGAGCGGTGTCGATATCCGACGTGCGTTCGCTAATGAGCGCTCGATTACAGTAGGCGATGACGTTCTCTGGATCGTTCGTTAATATCCAATCGAAAGTTTGCTGCGCCTCTTCCAGGTGACCCTGCGCCATGTACACCTCGCCCAGAAGGCGTTGTGCCTCAATCGCGTCGGGAAAATATGAGAGCATGCGCTGGCAGTTGGCCATTGCGTCATCGATGTGGCCAGAACTGATGGCATCTTCTGTGTTCTGCAAGTAATCGCGAAGTGTTATTTGTGCCATATAATCAGATCTCCTTTTCCCGTCTCAGCGATGTAAGTGTAGACCAGGAATACACCCCTCCGACAAGTGTGTTTCATTCCCCGCCCTTGAGCAATTCCGCAAAAAGCTCTGCTTGCCCAGGTTTGCAAGGACCGATGAGTGCCAGGCGACGCCATTCAGGAGCAAAGCAGCTTTGTGCTACACGCTGAATATCCTCTGTAGTGACAGCTTCAACAAATGCTANTATTTCATCAATATCGTATATGTTGCCTCGCAGGCTTTCCTGGCTGCCAAGCCATGAGGCTACCTGATGTGTGCCTTCCAGTCCTAACAGCATACTGCCCCGGATATATGCCTTAATGCGATTAAGCTCCTCTGCTGGTACCGGAACCTCACAGATATGAACAAGTTCACGGGTTATGGCTCGTATAGCTGGTTCGACCTGTGANGGATCTACGCCGGCACTTACTACAAAATTTCCTGTTTCGGCATAACTATTGAAATAGCTTCCAATATCGTAAGCCAATCCCTGCTCTTCACGGATTGTTTGGAAGAGTCGTGAACTCATCCCATCTCCTAGAATAGCATTAATTAACATAAATGGATAATAGTCGGGAGACGAATAGGCTATGCCTAACGTCCCCAGACAGAGATTGACTTGTTCAGTTTCCTTTTCAATGATTGCAACGGGCGATGCATCCTTAGGTGGAAGGCTCTCCTTCCACGGAGTATGCTTATGCGCTTCCCAATCNCCAAAGAGGCGTATAACAGCGCCAGTAATCTTTGCCGGGTCGATATTTCCAGCTACACTGACGACCAGTGAATTGGGGCGGTAATATTCGTATAGGTGGTCCAACATCTGCTGGCGTTGAATCTGTGCAACTGTCTCTACATAACCGGCATCATCGCGCCCCAACGGTAATCTGGGCCATGTAGTTTCGTCGATGAGTAAATTAACCCATTCTTGTGGGTCATCACGAGTAGAGCTCAGTTCCTCGATAATGACGCCGCGCTCTTTTTCAATTTCCAGTGGGTCAAAGAGTGGATGACGCATCATATCTGCCAGGACATCTATCACCACTGCTAAATGTTCGGAGGGTACGCGGGCTGAATAGGTAGTCAATTCTTTGCCTGTGCTCGCATTAAATAGCCCGCCAACACCCTCAATCGCTTCTGATATAAGCCTAGCTGTTGGGTATTTCTGCGTACCCTTGAAGAGCATGTGCTCAATAAAATGCGATATTCCTGCGATAGCGTTCGATTCATAGCGCGAACCGACAGTAAAAAAGAGTGTGATACTAGCAGAACGCATACCTGGCATGGGAGCCATAAGTAGGCGTAGCCCGTTCTGTAACGTCGTTCGCTCGTAATGCATTGAAAATAGTTTCTTCTTCCTTAGCCATTAACCTCTACACACCCGATTGCTAGTTGAGCGCGTCGCTATTATAGACGTTTTCAGGGCATATAGCAATGAGAAAGGGGGACAGAGATAGCCATTTTGGGTGTGAGGAG
>JGI25617J43924_10000185_pt1 | contig 11317 bp, 9 predicted proteins | sample GraSoi2013_115cm_FD_43924 | JGI IMG/M metagenome (IMG submission 43924) | reverse complement strand
GGCGGGGTCGAGACCAACATGGCCGTGGCGGATGGCGTTGCCTACGTTCCGGTCGTAGACCTTGGGACGACGTACACGACACCCGCAGTGGTGGTGGGAACGAGCGACTTCCTGGGAGCTAAAGGCGAGATGGTTGCCCTCGATGTGGCGACGGGCAGGCAGCTGTGGGCCGCCACGCTGCCGCAAATGCCGCTCGGCGGAGCGACCGTCGCAGGCGACCTGGTGTTCACGACAACGTTCGGCGGTGGGGTGGGGGCGTTGTCGCGGGCGGATGGGTCGATCGTATGGACGGCTCAGCTCCCGGCCGGTTCGAACTCAACCCTGGCGATCGCCGGCGATACGCTGGTCGCGGGTGCGGGACTTCCACTCAGCGCAACCCAACAGCCGGCCGTCGTCGCCTATCGACTTGGGTAGGCGCGCCTGATCGGCCGCCGTCGCGTTAGACCGCAGCCGGCTCGTTGATCTGCAGAACTCCTTTGCGGCCGATGAACGGATGGTCCGCAAGCAGTTTCGCGTCCTGGTGGGGTACCGGCAACCGGAGCTGTTGCGGTCGCGTAGTTCCACGTAGCCCGCGGAACCTGACGAGTCAAACCCTCGGTTCTCAGGGCATTCGGGCCCTGCCGCAACAGGGCGACTTTGCGAGGTCGATCCTATAAACCGTGCCGATGGGGAGTCAGGACGTTTCTCCTACTTCCCGGGATCGTAATGGCGCGCCGGCTGCAAGGCGGCGCTGGCCGCTGCAAGCTGACTTCGCAGTGGTCGCAGTGTTGGTGATCCTGGCTGGAGCCGCGGCCGGCGCATTCGTCCACGTGCGGTCCGATGCCGACGCCAAACAAGCCGCATTGGCGGACGCCAACTTCGCCGCCGGCAAGGCAGCCGCACAGATCAGCGCGGGGTTGGACGTCATCAAATTGAAGTCAACGCAGCCCGTCGCCAACACCCCAACCCCAGCACAGGACTTCACGAACCCGAGCGGATGTCGCCTGGGCTCTTCGCCGATTGGCGCCTTTGATACCGGGCGCATCGACATCGTGCGGCTGGACGGCTCGGTCGTGTGCTCCTCACGGAACCCGAAGCCCAGCGGCACGCTCTATGCGGGAGCGAGCTGGTTGCAAACTGCGGCTCCGGCATTCGTCGCTCCCAGCACGGATCCCATTACCGGAAACAGGGTGGCCGTCATCTCCTATCCGATCGGCAGCGTGGGAGTCATCGCGTGGTCTTTCGACCTCGCCTCGGTGGGCCCGAAGTTGGCCTCAGAGTTCGGCTCTGGGGTCCATCAGCTCGAGTTCCTGGTCGCGAGCAGTGACGGAAGTGCCATCGTCGCCCGCTCCGCGAACTCGGCCAGGTGGACGGGAGCGGCGCTCGCGGGGACGCCCTTCGCGAACGCAGCCGATCCAGTGGACCGAAGCGACGTCGAAGGAATGCCTCGCTGGTATGGGGAGGCGAATGTGAAGGCTGCTGGATGGAAGGTGTATGTGGGAGCCGACCAGGCCGCAGCCCTCGCGGATGCCGCCCGCCTGCAGAGCCAGCAGCTCGAGATCGTCGGAGTCGGGGTCGTGGCAGTTCTGCTTGCTCTCTTCGTGGTCTACCGGCGAGTCGCACGTCCGATCGAAACGCTCAGCGCGTCGGTGCGATCCACTCGCGACCTCGAGTCGCCCGGATTGGTGCCGGTCGGTGGGCCCTCTCAGGTGGCTGACCTCGGCAACGACATCAACCACCTCATCGGCTCGCTCAAGCGGGAATGGGGAGAGCGGGAAAGGGCACAGCACAACTATCTGAGGCTGTTTGAGGGTAGTCCCGTGCCGATCGTGCTGGTTGACCCGGGCACCGACAAGGTGCTCGAAGTCAACGATTCCGCGGCCACCACCTTTGGTCATTCGCGCAAGGACTTCCTCGATCTGACGAGCGCCGATGTCTTCGCGCCCAAGGATGAAGAGGAGGCCGCGCAGATCGAAGCTGCCCACAGCGGTGAAACGGGACGGAGCTTCGTCAAATTTGGGCCCGTTACCGTCCGCAAGAAAGACGGCACCCTGTTGCGCGCGCTGGTCACGAGCTACGAGGTGAGCTTTGCAGGTGGTCCCGCCCGCGTCTCAATGATCGAGGACGTGACCGAGAAGGAGAAGTTGGAGCGTCAGATCAATCAATCTCAGCGCCTCGAGAGCCTGGGACAGCTCGCCGGCGGAGTCGCCCATGACTTCAACAACTTGATCGGCGTCTTCATGAACTTCGCCCTGTTTGCCAAGGAGAAGGTGTTGGCCTCCGGGGCCGGGACATCCGATCCCGACCTGCAGCTGGCGGTGCGCGACATTGATCGCGCCGTGCGTGCGGGCGAGAGCGCGGCCCGGCTCACACATCAACTCCTGGCGTTCGCTCGTCGCGAGGTGATACGTCCGCAGTCGCTCAATGTGAACGTAGTGGTAGGCGAGCTCGAGCCGCTGCTGCGTCGCACGCTCGGCGAGCATATCGAGTTCGTCACGACTCTCGACAAAGCTCTGTGGCCTGCCCTGATGGACCCCGGCCAGCTCGAGCAGGTCCTCACCAACCTGGCCATCAATGCCCGAGACGCGATGTCCAGGGGTGGCAGGCTTGCCATAGATTGCGAGAACGTCGATGTGGATACCACGTATGCCGCCGGCCGGCCGGGACTCAAGCCTGGTCGCTACGTGAGGATCCGGGTTACCGACACGGGCAGCGGGATGGACGGAGCGACACTGCTACGCGTCTTCGAACCCTTCTTCACGACCAAGCCCAAGGGGCAGGGCACCGGGCTCGGGCTCGCCACCGTCTACGGAATCATCAAGCAGGCGGCCGGCGACGTTTCAATCTATTCCGAATTAGGAGTCGGTACGCGTGTTCACGTCCTGCTGCCGGCTGCCGATGTGGCACCAGCACGATCCGGCGTCGCTGTGATTGCACCTGAGCGAAAGGAATCGGGAACGATCCTGGTGGTCGAAGATGCCGAGGATCTTCGAGAGGTCACTGAGCGGATCCTTACTAAGAACGGATACAAAGTGATCACTGCGGCCGGCGGACATGACGCGCTCGAGGCGGCGAGGAACCATGCGGGCACCATCGACCTCCTCCTGACCGACGTGGTGATGCCCCGCATGCAGGGTGATGAGCTCGCTGTTCGCCTCGCCGCTGCGCGGCCCGGCGTTCGGGTTCTCTACATGTCGGGTTACGCCGAACCCATCCTGGGTGAGGACGGAACGCTCGAGGAGGGAGTCTTGCTGCTCGAGAAACCCTTCACGGAGCCCGTACTGCTCGCCAGGGTCGACCATGCCCTCCATGCCGCGCCGTTGGGCCCCGCGCCAGAGCCCGTTGCCGGCGCCTGACGCGCGAGGCCCATCATTTCGATGGTGGACGGGCGCCTGGCTCCGTGCTTGCAATTCCACTCTTCAACTTCTCAGACGCGTCCCCCAGGCGGCTTAGGAACAGGTCGGGGGCAGCCCCAAAGGCCGCGGCCACAATAAGCAGTCCGGTGGATGGTGGGAGAACGAACAATGAACTCAGATTCGGAGGCGTGGCTCCGGTGGCAACTCCCGCAACCGAAGTGATCACAACGCCGGCGACCGCAGCCATTCCTGAATAAGCCGGGATGGCGAGGATCCGTGCGCTGGTCAACCCGTAATCCTCCACGGCTGCCTGCGCCTGAAACTGCGAGTTGAGCCGATTGAAGAATCCAACCGCTGAGCCGACAAGAAGGAAGACGGTCGCCGACAGCATTGCCGCGCCCGAAGCACCGCCGATAACGGCTCCGTCGGCAAACGCGAACAGCGTGATGTTGGTTAGCAAGAGCGTCGTCATCGTCTGGTTTCGCACCTGGAGCAGACCGTTCCAGCTCGAGTCGCGGAAGTCGTTGATGCTGAAGCGGACACTTGTCAAGGCAGATGCGGCTTTCTCGGGGGAATTGATAGACAGGTCTGCGGTTGGGTCGGGTTGAGCATCGCATAGGTACCGCTTCACTGCCCTCAAGATGCCCATCAGGTCATCGCGGTTGGGAATCGCCGAGTCCTTGAGTCGCAGCTCGTCGTAGAGCTCTTCATCCAGAAGCTGCTCTTTAGGGGTCGCCATGAGCAGAGCCTCCTCGGCTCGATGCAATCTCTGCCACAGATCGATGTAGCCGGAGCCAACCACCCACTGCAAATCTCCCGGGCCATGGATCTGCCCTCTCACCCAGTCGAGATAACCCTTAGCTTCCACGCACGCGCTCGCCGAGCTCGCGCTGGGGGGGACCCCGGAAGGCGAGGGTTCGCACAGCGCGCGCCGGCGGGCATCCAGCGTCGCCAGCCGGTTTCGCAATTCCCCGTAATTTCGGGCATTGGCCTTCGCCGGCGAGGTGAACGGCAAATAAAACAGACCTGATACAAGCCAGAGGACCACCCATACGACCACCGCCGCCGTCGTCGCTATCGAAGCGACACCCAGGTCCACTCCCGCAATCGTCAGTTTCACCTCGTTGCCGTTGAACGCCCTGACGACGACCACCGTCATGACNCCACCGACCGGTCCCATCCAGGCGGTGCCCACCCAGGCGTGCCAGGGCAAAGTTGGCCAACGTGGGCCCCGCTGCGGAGGGGCCTTTGGCAATCGCCCTTTTTCAGAATCAGGAGCGGGTGTCAAGCCCACGTCGACCGCTCCTCACTCCGTGCGGCCCGGAATGACCCGTCCCCCAGGGCGGTCCCAGGGGCTGACTCAGGTGACCACGCCCCGAAGAGCAACCTCGACACCCCACGGGGATTATCCGCCAATCCTGAGTCGGGCAGCNCGGCCGGTCTGTCAAGAGAGGTAGTCGTCGGTCGTGNCCAAGTCACTTGACGTTTTGTCCCGAGAGCGGATACTGAGTGCACAGTTCGATCCGGTGGCAGGGTTTGCGGCCGGGAGCATGGGATGCCGGGTGACCAGGGGAGGAATCCGTTCGGTATTGGATTAGAGGCGGAGCCATCGGGGCAGCCCGCGTGGCTCTGCTTGCGCGGAAGAGTGCCTTTTGCGGCCCCCGATCTTTGGCCTAATCCGATTGAGAACCCACAGCCCTTCGTCGATCTGTCAAGGCGTCGATGGAACTAATCTCGACGGTGTGGCGGCCGGGTAGCGGCGCGCAATGGGTAAAGGTCGGTTTGTCGTTGGAAGACTTCAAGACGGCCGATGCTGCGTATTTCAAGCAGGGTCTGCGACTCGTCGATTTCGAGGTACAAGGCGGCCAATACTCCGGCGTTTGGCGGCCAGGAACCGGCGCGCAGTGGGTGCGGGCGGGCCTGTCGTGGACCGAGTTCAAGCAACAGGACCTCGCCTACTTCAATGAAGGCCTTCGGCTTTCTGCGATCGAGATCGACGCCGGCCACTTTGCTGCTGTATGGCGGCCGGGCACTGGCGAACAGTGGGTCAAGACGAGCCTCTCCTGGCCTGACTTCAAGGCGCAGGATCTGACATATTTCAACCAGGGGCTGCGGCTGGTCGATGTCGAAATCTACGGTGGCGATTACACCGGCGTCTGGCGGCCCGGCGCTGGTGCCCAGTGGGTGCATGCGGCAATCTCAGCCGGCCAACTGGTAACGCAAGACGAGGCTTACAAGCAGGAGGGCTTGCGTATCCATGTCCTCAAAGTGCATGACGGGAAGTTAACCGCCGTGTGGCAACCTGGAAGCGGCGCGCAAGCTATCGAGCTCGGACTATCAGTCGATCGCTTTGTGGCGGAGGACGGTTCGAATTTCAAGAACGGGCTTCGCGTGCAAGCCCTCCGGGTTCACCAGGAGCCAGTCGTCATCTACAAGTTGCCCTTCGGCGACGCAAGTGGCTGGACGCTTGCGAATGGGAACTGGGACGATCCACTCCACGGGCATGACAAAGGCAATCCATTGGGCTGGCAGGCGTATGCCTACGATTTCCTGCACGATATCGGCGGAAAGATTCTCGCCGCCCGGGCCGGGACAGGCTACGCTCTCGACGCCTCGAGCTCGACCAACGGTTTCAATTCCGCGGACCCGTGCAACCCAGGCGTAGGGAACTATCTCGTCATCAAGCACGACGACGGCACATTTGGCGTGTACTGGCACATGGAGCACAACGGTGTGCTGGTAAGTGTTGGTCAAAAGATCGCACAAGGCGAGGAGATCGCTCTCTCAGGGAACACCGGGAACTCGAGCGCGCCACACGTCCACTTCGACGCCCGAATTGGCTGGGATCTCGCCTACTCCTGCAGCAACCTATCCGAGTCCCCCGGTCTGCCGGTTTTCTTCGAGGACAGGAACCACTCGTACTGGCGGCCGAAGGTCGGCGACNCCCTGACGCCCTAGCCTCAGGATCGCGAAGTTGACGACCGCGCACGCAGGGGTCGCCAGGGGGGTCTTCTGTTTCCGGATTGTGCCGCCTGTGCTCTCACCACCTAGCGATGGGCTCGCTTGCGGCGACGCGTAGCACGTCTGGCTCGCTTACGAGGCGCGCTTCTTGTCGATAGCTTCCGGGCCACTCCAATTGAGTCCGCTCGCTTTCCGGCTAGCTAGCGGACGCCAATTCGGGCGGCGGAGGTGCGGAGCGAACCTGATACAGCCCGAGTCATCCTGATCGATCGCGTCGGTGGTCTCATTCACGAGTACGTTCGGGCAGCGTGATGCGAGTTGACCGACTGTGGTCAACGGGACAACCCCCTAGCTGAGTCCGTATGTAGTGAAGGTCAGAAGCTTGTCTTGGCCTGCCCGGACAACTTGCACCTTCGCGTAGTTGCCACGCGATGTTTTGACTGCAATTACGGAGTTCACGAGCGACTGCTGGATCGGATCAGCGGCATACTTAAGTCCCGACAACTTATTGGGATCCAAGGCGCTGAATTCAGCCTGATCCATCACGCCCAGGGCTACCATCATCGCTCCGCTCGCTGGCGATATGAACTCGTTTTTAAGCGGGGTGACGATGTCGTAGTCAAAGCCACAATACTCTTGGCCGGTATCCAGGTTGAGACATTGGCCGGAAGGAAAATCAACCGCGACGCCAGACGCAATCACACGCCACGAGTTGAAGTTGTGTGCTGGACCGCTCGACACATAAACCGTGACCTTGGATCCCCTCCATGCTGGGGTGTTGGCATTGGGATCGGTGCGGATGACTCGCTCCTCAGGCACGGTATCGCTGGCCTGGTGCATTTGTTGAATTTGGAAACCCGACGCCACGAGCCGGTTCGCGGCATCGGCAACTGGCAGATCGGTGATGTCAGGCACCGTGCGAACAACGCCCAGGGTCACGAGTAGCCCGACCGCTGCTGCAATCAATGCGACCATTGCGCCCAGCGCCCCTATTGCCTTCATTGGATAGTCACGGCTACCCCGAGGCCCGAATTCGCCTCAACCACAGGGTTCGCGCAGAACTCGTAACGTGTTGTAGCAACAACGACCTCGTAAGTTTGGATCTGGCGGCCGAGCGCCAATTTTCCCGGTCGATCGACCGCGCCACCCGCGCCACCCGCGTGACCCACTCTTCAAATTCCCCTTTGAGCAGGCTTCCCACGAGAACGGAGAGCCTCGAAGCCCTTCGTTGCTGCCGTGATTATGAACCGGTAGGCGTTCTTGTCAAGCCGACTTGCTGCCAGGGACTTGACAAGCGCTCGGCGGGCCTTCTACTAGAGATGTGGTGACTTGGCGCTATCAATTNATGAATGGCTTGACAGTCGGCGCAGCGATTGCTATANATGCNGNGTTCATGGCTGGCCGCCTGGCCGGTGGTTGCCAGAGGGGGCTTAATTGGTCGTGCAGGGTCTGACAGNATCTCGGCTCCCGGGATTTCATCGCACGTGTCTCAGGTTGATTAGCCAGACCACATGCGAAGACGGAGAGGGCTCAGATTGGCAACCGTAACGCCGCTCGCGCTGCCCGCCTTGGGCGGAGCGATCGGCTCCGACTATCGCATCTCGGGCAACCGGCTCGTCTTCGTCGAGTTTGCCGGCAACGTTTCCCAGGTCGACATGAGCACCGTCGCCTATTCGATCCTGGGCACTGGCTATACCCAGCCGGAGGATGTTGTCGTCAGCTCCGACGAGGCTACGGCGTATGTGACTGAGCGTAGTGGCAATTTCCTTCGAGTCGACCTGACAAATGCGAATCGAGCTGCTGCAGCTGTGCTTGCAGGTGGCCTGACTGCGCCGCATCAGATCGCGCTCGATGAAGACCACGGTCATGCGTATGTCGTTGAGTTCGCCGACCCTGGTCGACTGCTGAGGATCGATTTGCCAACTGGGACTCCGACCACATTAGTGCCAGACCTTCATTGGGCGATTGGGCTCGTGGTCAGTGCGAGCGGCCGCTATGCTTACGTAACCGAGCAGCTCGCTGGCGGCAACGGACAGCTAAGCCGGATCGATCTGCCGACAAGCCTGCGTACGATTCTTTTCACCAGCCCCACAGCGCCGCTCTTCTTCATGAGCTGGGCCGATGCTGGTCAAAGCAGCATTCTCGTGCCAGAACGTGACCCGGCCGACCAAGTGTGGGTCATCGACTTGACCAACAATCCACCAACACCTCGTACGGTCGCGACCGGGGTCCCGACCCGTCCTTCGAGCGTGACAGCGACCTCCCCCGACATCCTGCTCCTCTGCAGTGATAGCCAGATCAGCCAGATCGATCTCGTCGGAGGAGCGTTTAGCATCGGCGGTCCGATGATTCTCGGCGTTGGACTAGTGCCGGTGAGTAGGATCGAGCAATCCGCGGTATCGCCAAAGCTCGGCTACGCCGACACAACCGTAGATCCCACTTACTTCTTTCAGGTCTTGGACACGCCTTTCGGTGGCACGCTCGCCTTGATGTTCAATCATGAGAGAGCCTGGACGACGCTAGGCGCCCGCTACTACAAGATATTCGTAGACGGCGTGCTCGCCGTACAGCCATGGAGCGATTACCTGTGGAATACAGTCACCAACAGCTTCGACTTACAAACGCTCAATCCGGCCTACGGCGGCTTCTTCCGTGTCAGGGCACCTGGCCAGATTTGGTTCAACCACTGGCTGGGCTACCTGCTTGATACGACGGCACTGGCGGGCGGCTTGCATACAGTCAGGGTGCGTGTGTACGCGCACCACGCGAACGCCTCCGAGATCGATATCTCGGCCGACCCGTACCACAGCATTCAGTTGATGGTTGCTAACCGCGGGCCGCATACCTCAATCGATAGCATCGAGCACGATGGCGCACCAGTCGCAACGTGCGCCATCGTCGATTCGGGAACCTACTTCTTCGATTTCGTGATAACGGCCCGTGACCTTGACGGCAACCTCAAGAGCTGGAGCTTGGCTGCTGAGTGGGGTGACAACAGATCCGCACTGATCGCCTCGGACAACTACCCGTCTGTCGATCCGGCACCGACCTGGTTCGGACCAACCGGGGCCCCAGTCGGACCCTGGGACTGCCAGATCCCAGCCGGGCTGGTGCCACCTGACCCCAATGCCGATCCCACATCGTGGCGTTGTGCGCACACCTTTCGGCTCGGCGCCTGGGATCGGTCAATCAACGGCTATGGATACCTTTATTACAGCGAGTACAACCNGTCGATAACGATCTTGCTGCCGCCANCCTGAGGCACTTGCATGGGCCTGTACCGGAAGAGGCTCAAAAATCGTTTCGGTCAGTCGGGGTGCCAATACAGCGCGGGGTCAGCGAATAGCGCCGGCGTGCCGCCGGTGTGCACGAACACCACGAGGTCGTCGTGCCTCACCCGACCGGCCTCGACCTCGCCGATCAGCCCGCCGAGCGCCTTGGCTGTGTAGACGGGATCCAGCACCAAGCCCTCGGTCAGGGCCGCTGTTTCGAGGGCCCGCCTCGAGAGCTCGGTGGGCATCCCGTACCCGGAGCCCACGTATCCGCCCCAGATCACTGGGACGGCGGCTGGTAGGGGCAGGTCGAGGTACTCGCATGATTCCGCCATGATTTCGCGCGCGCGGGCGACTCGGTCTGGCACGGAGTTGGAGATGTTCACCGCGGCCAGTTGCGTGTCGCTCCCGGCGAGCGCTAGCCCCAGAGTCAACCCTGACAGCGTCCCGCATGATCCGCCAGCGCAGACCACATAGCGCGGCCGGTCATCGCGCTCCGATAATTGCTCCGTCAGCTCCAGAGCGCAGCGCACCTACCCCAGCGCTCCGAGGCCGTTGCTGCCGCCGCCTGGGATCACACCTGACCCCGGACCGGACCGTTGGCCGTCGGACGTGGGAGGAGTTCCTCGCAAACCGAGATCGCATCACCTCAAGCCCGCGCGTTGAACGTCGGGTAACAAATGGACGCGGGCGGTGCCCGCGGTCTTGGTGCTGCTTCAAGAAGGGATGCTGGGATGTCTATGGCGCTTCCGGCGCGCAAGGAGCCCGAGGAAGTCAATCGGAGACTTGCCCTCAGCGCGGGCGCCGACCTCGAGAGGTTTGAATCATTGCGTCCATGATCGAGGGGCGCCAGAGCCCAAGGGTCGCAGACGTAGAACCCTTACATAGGGACTCGATGGTGCATCGGGTATAGATTCAGGAAGCAATGGCGCAGCGAGTAACAGTCCGCGAGCGGATCGACCCCGCGATCACGGCCTCTCTCTTTGCCAATTACCGCTCTTCGGCCGATGCGGTGATGGAGCTGGTCGACAACTCCATCGACTCGCGCATCAAGGGCCGCCAGCTCGAAGTCCTGTTGCAAGTTCACCCTTCCTACTTTGTCATCGAGACCAGGGGTGGGGAGGGGATGGGGCCGGCCGAGCTCGAGCGAAACTACTTGCGTTGGGGAGGATCCCCCAAACGCGGCCGCAAGCTGCTCGGCCAGTACGGCCAGGGTGGCAAAGCCGCCATCGGTCACCTCGGCACCAGCTTCACCGTTGAAGCGAGCCGGCCTGGCGATGAAAACGCATGGCGCTTTGCCGACCCCGATTACCGCGATCGCTCCAGGCTCAAGACCTACGAGCTGAAGATCGTCTCCAAGCGCGTGACCGCGGACCAGGGATACGTCCGGATTCGGATCGACGGGCTCGACAAGCGCCTTGATCCTCGACGCCTGAGCGCTCGACTCGGTGATACGTACCGCCCCCTGATCCTCCGCGCAGAGCTGAAGTTATCGGTCAACGGAGCTCGCGTTGAGCCGCCCTCGATCAATTTCCAGGAGGAGCACCGCTTTGCCGTTCACGCTGCGGGGACCACGCTCAGGGGTTGGTACGGCTTGGCCGAGCCCGAAGGCCGCGGGGTNGATTACGTTCCGGGTCTGCGCTGCTANAAATTNGGCCGGCTCATCATCGGTGGGGAGTTCTTCGGCCATCCCAACGCGGTCCAGGTCTCGGGCATGGCGAGGCTCGTCGGTGAGATCGACCTGGCGCT
>JGI25617J43924_10000184_pt1 | contig 11336 bp, 6 predicted proteins | sample GraSoi2013_115cm_FD_43924 | JGI IMG/M metagenome (IMG submission 43924) | reverse complement strand
AATGGATCCTGGTAACGACGCGATCATCAGCATTGATGAATGCGATCCAAAGCCGAAGTGGAGCAATTTATTCAAGAGACGAGATGAACTGGGGTCAGGTGCATGATCGCAAACCGCTAGCAGTTTCTTCGCGTCGTCAGGAGCGGCCGCCATCAAGTTCGCTCTATTTGAGTGTTGGGAAGGAGTCGTGCGGATGTGGACGTTCCGAAATCTCAAAATCACGAGCCGCGCAGGAGCAAGAGCCAAAGGGCTGCACCCCGCCGAAGCAGCCCCTGACCGTGCCAAATTCGTGCCAAGTAGCGGCGAAAATTCCGCTAAATAGCCCTATCGCCCTTAACTAAGTTGTTTGGAATCATTGGCCGGCCTGTTCGGGATTTCCATGCCATGGAAGCGCGCTCCCAGCTGCGCCACAGGCCCACAATCGCGATCACTCTGTTGTCGCCGACCCGGAAAAATCGTCAAACAAAACAAAAGGGCGCGAGTCAAACCCAGAGAGACTCCGTTCCTTAACAAATCAGGGAACTTTTTGTAAGAATTTGCGTCTCGCGGCTAGAGGGAATGTAGACTTAAGCGTGAGATCCTTAAATTAAGCGCCATGAATTTGTCGTCGAATTCGGCACAGGGAACTCCGGTGCAGGCCGCATCTCCGGCGGTCAGGTCGCGAGGGATCTCTCTGAGAGAGCCGATGCTGATCGCGCTCGATACTCTGCGCGCGCACAAGCTGCGATCGTTTCTCACGTTGCTCGGGGTCATTCTCTCGGTTTCCACCCTCATTGTGGTTACGTCGGTCGTGAAGGGAACCAACAAATACGTGGCCGATAAGGTGGCCAACTTCGGGGCTAACGTCTTCCTGGTTGAGCAGTTTCCTCTCATCACCAGCCGGGAGATGTACGTCAAGCTGCAGCGCACCAATAAGAAGATCACGTGGGATGATTTTGAGTACGTCCGCGACAACATGAGACTGGCGCAGGCGGTTGGCCTGCAGGTAGACCACAACGGCATCGTCAAATACAAGACGGAATCGATTCAGGATGTTGACGTCCGCGGAGTGACCGCGAACATGGTTGACATCGATGTGGAGGAGCCCGCGATCGGGCGCTATATCGCCAATGCCGATGATGAGCACCGAGCCAACGTCACCATGATCGGAACCGACGTGGCCAAGCGCTTTTTCACCGGCGTCGATCCCCAGGGTAGGTCGATCTATATCGACGGCGAAGCTTATGAAGTCGTGGGTGTGGCCAAGGAACAGGGCAGTGCCTTTGGCCAATCCCAGGACAACTTTGTTTATATTCCGATCCGGACCTGGTTCAAGGTGTACGGCAGCAATCAGAGCGTGCACATTAATATCAAAGCGCTTTCCGCCGAGATGATGCCCGCGGCAGAAGACGAAGCGCGCATGCTGATGCGCGCGCGCCACCANTTGAATCCCAAACAGGAAGACAACTTCGGGATTCTCGAGCCTTCGGCNCTGATGGACCTNTTCCAAAGCCTGACCGGCAGTTTAGCCAACGCTTCGATTGGAGTAGTTCTGATCTTTATGGTCATTGGCGGGATCGTGATCATGAACATCATGCTCTCGAGCGTCACGGAGCGGACGCGGGAAATTGGCGTGCGCAAATCCGTGGGGGCGACGCGCCAGGACGTCTTGTTGCAGTTCCTGATCGAATCCGGAGTCATGGCCACGATTGGTGGGGTGGTGGGAATCCTGGTCGCGATGGCCTTGTCGTTTGCGATTGGAGCTCTCACGCCCTTTCCGATGTCGTTGCCCTTGGGTTGGGTCGTGGCCGCTGTAGTCATCGCAGCCGTTATTGGCATGATTTTTGGTGTCTACCCGGCTTACAAAGCGTCGAAGCTCGATCCGATCGAAGCCTTGAGGTTCGAAATCTAGCCATGATGCGCTCCAACTTGATTGCCGAAGACATGAAGATGGCGCTGCAGACGATTCGCGCCCACAAAGTACGGTCGTTTCTGACGGTCTTGGGCGTGGTCATCGGCGTCAGTGTAGCCATACTGGTTTCCTCGATTCTTCTTGGCGTGCAGAAGAACGTCCAGGATTCGCTGAACGAATTCGGCGTCGACAACCTCTTCATTTTCAAGTTTGATCCCGGCTTTCGCTTTGGGAATCTGTCCCCGGAAGAACGTGTGCGCAAGTCGCTGACCTTTGAAGATGGTCAGGCGCTTCTGGACCTGCCGCATTTAAAGAATGTGACCGTGGAGGCGCTGTTTCACATTAGTGGTCAAGGTCCGCAGCCCATCCGCACCGCGCGCAATAAGAACCATGAGCTCACCAGCATTATCTTCCGCGGCGTGACGGCGAGTTATTCCGAAGTCGTCAACGGCAAGATGAAGGAAGGGCGCTTCTTTACCGACCTGGAGGATTTACATCGCGAAGATATGGTCATCCTCGGCTTCGACGCGGAAAAGGCCTTGTTTCCCGATGAATCGGCAGTGGGTAAGCAGCTGCTGGTGGACGGGAATCTGTACACCGTCCTGGGCGTGTTCGCGAAAAAGAAGAACACCTTTGCCCACCAGGGCGACGTTGAAGTGCTGATTCCATACCGCACCTATCGGAAGCACTATCCTCAGGATGATGAGAACTTCGTTATCGCCATGGCGCAACCCGGAAAGAAGGAAGTCGCCGAAGATGAAGTTCGTGGTCTGCTGCGCTTGCGCCGCCGAGTCCCCTTGAACAAACCCGACAATTTTGGGATCAGCAGCGCCGAGTCCATGGGAAATCAGTTCGCGGACATCATGGCCGGCATATTGAAGTATGTCGTGGTGGTGGCCTCGATCGGGTTGCTGGTAGGCGGCGTGGGCGTAATGAACATCATGCTCATGTCGGTGACGGAACGGACGCGCGAGATCGGCGTGCGCAAAGCCATCGGCGCGCGCAAACGCGATATCAGCTTCCAATTCATCACCGAGGCCATGACCCTCACGGGTGTCGGAGGCATCCTGGGCGTGATTCTGTCGCTGCTCATCAGCTTGCTATTGCAGGCCATACACTTTCCCTCGGCGGTTCCCATGTGGGCAATCACGCTGGCTCTGACAGTCTCCTGCAGCGTGGGTCTGTTCTTCGGGATCTATCCGGCCATGAAAGCCGCCCGGCTCGATCCGGTGATCGCGTTAAGGTACGAGTAAGCTTTGTTCTAACATCCCGAAGCGCAGCGAGGGATCCCTATCACAACGATTAACTCGAATCATCATACCCTTGAGGATTGTCGTGGCTTTTGCGGGGCAAGCCCTAAAGTGCGCGGTTCCTATAGGGATCCCTCGCTGCCGCTCGGGACTTCGGAGGGAACATATCCATACGGACAGTGCCGGCAGCCGGAACGGCAGCAGTAGCCGCGTCGCAACAGATACTTGGCTGTAAAGACCCAGTTACCGTCTTCCATGTAAAAATCTTCGCCTTCGATCAAGTCGGGATGTTCCTCGTTCATGACCTGGCCACCAGGCTGAGAGGCTGGACCTCCGGGGTTTGGACCAGCACGCCATCACGGAAGCTTACTTGTCTTCCGGAAATCGCGGGTACGCGCTCGCCGGGGACAACGATGCCGGCAAGGTTCAAGGGATCGGCCGCGGCAAGGGTGATGGTCTCACCACTCGGAGGCAGATTTTTCATCGCGCGCAAAGATTCCACGGCGATGGGCAAGGCGAACTGTTCGCCGATAAAGCCGCTGATAAAGCGGCCGCCACGAATCTCACCGCGATCTTCCAGCCGGCGGAAGGTGATTAGCAGATCGCGCCAGCGCGGCAGCATGCTCTCGCGCACCAGCAGCTCGCGAAACACCACGCCGTAACGTTGCAACAGAACGCGACACACGGTTTCCAAAGCTTTGCTTTCGTCTTGACCTTCGAGCGGGTAGAGCAGCGACCAGCGCCCGGCGCTGTGGCGCGGACGGTTGGTCTTGCCCGAACCTTGGCCGGCGCGGCGCTTGGGATCGATGAGAGCCCGCAGATTGTCGAAACCATCGGCCGTCACCAAGCCCGCGGCCACGAGCTCCCACAGGCCGGTCTCGACTTCGGATTTCAGTTTGCCGCTGCCGCGGACGATGTCGGCGAAGAACGACGCGCCACGAGAGCGCAGAAAATCCAGCACCGCACGCGCAATCGGACTCAACCCTTTGATTTCTTGTTGTGCTTCCCGATGTGCCGAGTGAACGCTGGGCAACGCCATCCACTCCGCGTCGTCGCGGACGAAGAATGTGATCGGCGCCACGCTGGTTGGCACCACACGTCGCGCGCGGCCCGAGGATTCCTCGAGCATCGCCGGGTGCGGCGAAAGACGTCCCCAGCCGACAGCGCCGGTGAGACAGAGCTGGTCGAGGATCTTCGGATCGTAGTTGCTAACCCGGCGGGACAAAACTTGGCGCTCCCAGGAGCTAGCCGGGATTTCAAAACTCTGCAGCTGGCGCAGGACCTCGAGCGTGCCGCGCTCATCGCGCAGCTGCGATCCCGGAGCCACATGCTGCCAGCGCAGCAGCCAGCGCATGAAGGTGGCCGCCGTGACCGGTTCGATTTGCTTGCGCAACGATCCCAGGGTCAAGCGATGAATACGCGCCAGCAGCCTTCTCTCGCACCACTGTTGCTCATCGTTGTTTAGCTTCTCGAAGTTCCCCCGAAGAATGAGGCCGGTCGATTCAATGCGCAGCAACGTTTTGTTGATTTCAGCGACCGGCAAGCGTAGCAGTTGAGCGAGGGTCAAGGCTGTGGTAGGTCCAAGATGGGTGAGCCAGCCCGTGAGGATGGCTTTCAGCGCGTCTTCGCGAGAAGGTATCTCGCCCGCAACCTCAGGTAGCTGTTCTTCGAATTGCGCTGAGGGATAAATTGCGTGAAATGCCTTGGCTTTCTCGGCTGAAACCCAGAAACGTCCAGAATCGGGTGATCGGGTGATCGGGTGATCGGGTGAACTGAAATCGTGATCTTGATGGCCCGATGATCCGATGATCCGATCTTCCGATTCTCTAGTTTGCTCAGCGGTCGAAATGCTGACCGTTGCTCGGGTTGCGCGGTTAACTTGACGGAGCTGTTCAAAGAAAGGCTCCCAGACAGCACAGCCGGGGGCGGCTGTGCCACAGGCTTCCGGTAGCGCGATCAATGTGTGCAGGACATCGGCTAATTCATCGGCGTCGCGGACGTCGGGCCAGGCGTCGGAACGCACCTCGGCAATCGCAGCAGGATCCAGACCGCCTACTTCTTTCAATACCGATTCCGGCAGCGCTCGCCGGAGCTCTACCGCCCGGGCGCGACGTTCTTCGAGGGGCGCATCGTCGAGAAACGCGTAGGGATTGCTGTTAAGAATCTCGTGCGAGAAGACGGAAGGCACTGGAGTATCGACGGCCAGGCACTTGATCTCGCCGGAGCGAATTCTGCGCAGAACATCTTTCAGGCCTTCCAGGTCCATGGCTTCCTGAAAAATGTCCTTCATCACCTCGCGGATAAGAGGATGGTCCGGTATCTGGACCGGTCCATCTACATTCTCTTGGCAGGCGGCAACGTCGGGGAAGACAGAAGCCAGCAGGTCGGCGGCGCGGATGCGCTGGACCTGCAGCGGAATCTTCTTGCCGTTCCAGTAGCGGAGCAAGGCCAGCGAGCGGTTCGCGTCCCAACGCCAGCGAGTCTCGAGCAGGGGAGAGAGCAGCGCCGCCTGTTGCAAGACCTCCTTGACGGTGTTCTCGTGCAAAAAGCTGAACACATCGGCGAGCGGGAAGCTGTGCTGTTCAGCTAGGGCGATGTTGATTCCATTGTCGGTGGCTGCGGCCTGCAATTCGAAGTTGAAGGAGACGCAGAAGCGTTTTCGCAGCGAAAGTCCCCAAGCTTTGTTGATGCGCGCGCCGAACGGGGCATGAACGATGAGCTGCATGCCACCGCCTTCATCGAAGAAGCGTTCGGCAATGATGGTGTCGAAGCTGGGTACTGCGCCCAGGACGGTCCTGCCGGTGACGATGTACTCGATGGCTTGCTCGGCGCCGGAATCATCCAGGCCGCATTCGCGCTTAAGCCAGTCCACGGCCTCATGCACTTCGTCCGACTTTTGGTTGACGAAGCCGGGCGCAACGTTGGGCGTGAGATCGCTGATCTTCTGGCGCAGCTCGCCTAGCTGGCGGGAAAGCTCTTCGGTCCGGCCGGGAGCCTCGCCCAGCCAAAAGGGAATTGAGGGGGGAGCGCCATGCGCATCTTCCACCAGGATGCGTCCTGCGCTCTCCACGCGGCGGATGCGCCAGCTGGTGTTGCCCAGCAACACCACGTCGCCCTTCATGCTCTCGACGGCAAAATCTTCATGCAGTGTGCCGACAACCGTACCCTCAGGCTCGGCGACCACGGTGTAAAGGTTGGTTTCCGGGATGGCGCCGCCGTTCATGATGGCGGCCATGCGCGCGCCCCGGCGGGCTTTGAGCCGCTGGTTGACGCGATCCCGATAAAGGTAAGCACCGAAACGACCACGCTCGGCAGCGATGCCGTCAGAGAGCATTACCAGCAGATCGTCGAAGTCCGTGCGTTCAAGCTGGCGATAGGGATAAGCACGGGCGACCGTCGCAAACAGCTCATCTTCATTCCATTCGTCGGCGGAACACATGGCCACGATCTGCTGCGCCAGAATGTCTAGAGGAGCCTCGGGGATCATCAGCCGGTCAAGTTCGCCGAGATGAATCGCGCGCACCAGGGCCGCGCATTCGAGCAGCTCATCGCGCGTGGTGGGAAAGAAGCGGCCCGTGGGAACGGCGCCACGCCAGTGACCGGACCGTCCAAAACGCTGCAGGGCCACAGCCACGGACCGCGGCGAGCCGATGTGGCACGCCAAGTCAACGTAGCCAACATCGATGCCCAGCTCCAATGAAGCAGTGGCCACCAGAACCTTGACTTGGCCGTTCTTGAGCTTATTTTCCGCGTCCAGGCGCAACTTGCGGGCCAAGCTGCCGTGGTGTGCGGCGACCGCGTCCTCGCCTAGCCTTTCAGCGAGACTGAAAGCAATTCGTTCCGCCAGTCGTCGTGTGTTGACGAAGACCAGCGTGGAGCGATGCTGTTCCACGAGCCGGCAGATTCGGTCGTAAGTCTCATCCCAGAGTTCGTTGGTGGCAATCGGTCCCAGCTCCTGGCCGGGAATCTCGATGGCGAGATCCAACGCACGCTTGTGGCCGATATTGACTACCACGGGGTCGGGCTGCCCGTTGCCGGTAAGGAAGTGCGCTACTGTCTCAATCGGCTTCTGCGTGGCTGAAAGACCGATACGAACTGATCGCCGGCCAGTCAGGACGTCGAGGCGTTCAAGNGAAAGCGTGAGATGAGCGCCGCGCTTATCGTCAGCNACNGCGTGAATTTCATCGACGATCACCGTCTTTATGTCGCGCAGAATGTTGCGGCTGCGCTGAGCCGTGAGCAGGATGTAGAGCGATTCCGGCGTGGTTACCAGAATGTGTGGAGGCCGCCGAAGCATTTGCCGGCGCTCGCGCATCAGTGTGTCGCCGGTGCGGACGGCCACGCGAATCTGCGGCATCAGCAAGCCTTTGGCGCCGGCCAGAGCCGCGATCTCAGCTAAAGGTCCCTCGAGGTTCTTCTGGATGTCATTTCCCAGCGCCTTGAGTGGGGAAACATAAAGGATCTCAGTGCGATCGATCAGGTTTCCGCTAAGCGCTTGACGCACGAGAGAATCGATGCAAGTGAGGAAAGCCGCTAGCGTCTTACCCGAGCCGGTTGGCGCAGAGATGAGAGTGGTGCTTCCGGCGAGGATGTGCGGCCAGCCTTGTTCCTGAGGCTCAGTAGGTGTGCCGAACTTGCCGACAAACCACTCTTGAACCAACGGGTGAGCCCAAGCCAGGGGATCAGAAACGGCGGAAACCATCACGTCATTGTAGATGATATTCGTAAACCTTTCGCCTGGAAATTTATGCTCACCCGCTGATCCTGGACTGAAAAATCTTCTCACTTGGCCCAAGAGACATGCCCAAACATGGCTTTTAGGATTAAGTAGGTCGCCGCCTGCGAGTACATGTGAAGCAAGGGGAAACAACCCGCATTATCAGCGACTTATGCACCTGCCTCTCCGTGGGAATTGCCGACAGCGGGAACGTTTGGCCCTCAAGCTGCCTTTAGTACGGATAGTACGGAACAGCCACTTCTCTACCAGTCGTTTCCACAATTGCTGGTTGTATTTCAGGGCTCGTTTCCGAAGACCAACGTTTCAAAACAGGGCGTCAAGGGTCCCCAAACATCAGTGTGGAATGAGGGCAGAGAATGATAATGAAAGATACTTCTGATCGGATCATACGAATCACGGAGGAACTCCGCGCACTCACGGTCCAGTTGCAGTGGAGTACCTTTCAGAAATTCAGCCGTGATGACAAGACAAAAATCCTCAACGGACTACTCAACAGTGGGTTGGTCGAAGACATGAAGACGGCGATCGACCAGCTGAGCCGTTTCCTGTGGTGCTATATCAACTCCGCGGCGGCAGCACATTCGATCCTCGAATCCGATCGCGAATTGCAAAACATGCGACTCGGACAGATAACGGAGTTGCTGCGCGCGCTGCGCCAACCTGCTATTGCGTCGGAAACCCCGACAGGCTTCGTCGAACGCATTACAGCTTCGGTGGATCAGCACCTGCAGGCGCACGACTCTCAAGACTTGCCTAGCCAGCGAACTGCATGAACGATATTTCGGACGAGGTGGTTCCAGCATGAGCCGTCGCTGGTAGAATGTCGAGCTATGTTGAAGCACATTCGCTGGAGTGACGTTGAACTGGAGAAGCTGAATCCTTTGCTCGACCGGCAGATGATTACCGGAGACGAGCTCATGCTGGCACGCATCCTGTTGAAGAAGGGTTGTGTGGTTCCGGAGCACAGNCATGTGAACGAGCAGCTCACCTATGTCGTAGAGGGTGCGCTGAAGTTCTGGATTGACGGCAAGGAGATCGTGGTGCGCGCCGGTGAGGTCCTATGCATTCCTTCCAACATGCCGCACAAAGCTGAAGCCATTGAAGATACCGTGGACATGGATGTCTTCTATCCACCGCGGCAGGACTGGCTCAACAAGTCCGACGCATATCTCCGTAACGCAGAACCTGCGCGTAGCCGGTGATGCAGTTTCCCGCGTGAAGAGGGTGGAGCAGGCCTTCTCTCTGAAATCTCGAGCCCGCGATGCGGGAGAGAGATCCCTATGGTCTCTAGTATCACGACTGTTTGAGTATGGGGAGTGAGCCCTTACGACGAATGGTCCTAAGGGCAGCACGGAGCCGTCTGGCAACAAGTCCTGAGCGCCGTAGGCGCGAAAACAGGTTAGCCCACCCTGAAGGCGGAGCGGCGAAAGCCGCGAGCCGGGAAGTTAAGGGCCAACATGATCTCGAGCCCCGGAGGGGCGACACTGAAACTAGCCCAAAGGCTGAATCTTGCTGTGCGCCGTCAAGTCCTCGGCTGATCTGGAGTCGCTCCTTGACCAGCCGCGTCTCTTTATCCCGCCTCCTCTAAGAACATGCGGGGCCACCTCACCACTGTACCGCCCCGCTGGGGCTCGACCGTTTTGGGATGCCACCCACCCTTCCCGGCTCGCGGCTTCGCCGCTCCGCCTCCAGGGTGGGCTAACTCTTGTCGCGCCTAACGGCGCTTGGAGTATTCAGAGGCGCTAAGTCATCCCACGTCGAGAGCTTTCGCAGTTTCGGTACGGCTCACGACAAACGGCCAGAGAGCTAGCCTCGCGGTTCCGTGCGATCTTTGTCGACAGGATAGGGATCCCTCACTGCGTTCTGGATTTCAGAAAAGAGGTCCTGCTCCACGCCATCCTCACCAAACTCTGCAAGCATTGGCTGCGACCATCGGTTGGCCTGCCTTGCAGCCAAATGCCTTTTGGAACTCCGGCATGTTTTGCACGACGCCGTTCACGCGGAAGCGTCCCGGCGAGTGTGGATCGGTGCGTACCGCAAGTCGTGCCAGCTCCGGGGTGATGTTCTGGCACCAGACCCGTCCAAAGCCGAGAAAGAAGCGNTGGTCTGCGGTGTAGCCGTCGATCTTNTGGCCTGGATCNNGCTTGNTTTGCGCCATCATCTCGTGGAGGGCCATCAGCGCGATACGCGCGCCACCGTTGTCCGCCGTGTTTTCGCCCAAGGTCAACTTTCCGTTCANGTGCTGATCATCCACGGCGACGAACCCGCTGTATTCGCTGTCGACACAGGCGGCGCGCTTTTCGAATTCCTGACCGTCGTGCGCGGTCCACCAGTCGCGCAGGTTGCCCTTGGGATCGAACTTGCGCCCCTCGTCGTCAAAGCCATGCGTGAGTTCGTGGCCGATCACCAGACCGATGCCGCCGAAGTTCACCGCGTCATCCATGCGGTTGTCAAAGAACGGAGGTTGCAGAATGCCGGCAGGGAAGACAATTTCGTTGTGGCTGCCACTATAGTAGGCGTTGACGGTCGGCGGGGTCATGCCCCACTCCAGCTTGTCTACGGGTTTGCCGATCTTCTGCAACTGGCGATTGGATTCGAATTCGCTGGCGCGAAAGAGATTGCCTACCATGTCACCGCGCGTGATGGTGAGCTTGCTGTAGTCGCGCCATTTGTCGGGATAACCGATCTTGTTACGGATGGCGGCCAGCTTGATCAGCGCCTGCTTCTTGGTCTCTTCGCTCATCCAGGGAACATCCGCGATGTCGCGATTCAACGACTTTTCCAACGCATCCACCATCGTGAGCATGCGTTTCTTGCCATCGGGGCCGAAGGTCTTGTCCACATAAGGCTGGCCCAAAGCTTCACCCAGGGATCCGTCCACCACGTTGACGCAGCGCTTCCAGCGCACGGGAAGCTCCTGCTGTCCGGTGATGGCTTGCTGGAACTTGAAGTCTTCCTGCACGAAGTCGTCGGAGAGCCANGTTGCCGCGCTGTTGAGGATCTGCCAGGTCATGTATACCTTCCAGTCATCTAGTGANGTCGATTCAATGACCGGNTTCACCTGCTTGAAGTAGTCCGGATTTCCGACGTTGAGCTCTTTGAAGGACGGAGCCCCGGAGATCGCGAAATAGCGGTCCAGNTGGAAATTGGGAGCCATCGCCTGGAGCTGAACGACACTCATCTTATGATCGCGAGTCTTGGGATCTCGCCGCAGCGTGCGGTCCATGAAGGCCTTCGCCAATTCGGTTTCGATTTTCAACACCGTCTCGGCGTTGTGCGAGGCCTGNTCCGAATGTTGTCCCAGCAATACGAANATCTTCTGCATGTGCNCCACGAAAGACTTGCGGATGGCTACNGTGGGAGCATCGTCTTTCAGGTAATAGTCGCGGTCGGGAAGGGTGAGGCCGTTCTGATCGACAAAGGCCTGGGTGGTGTCGGCATCGTGTAGGTCCGGCGC
>JGI25617J43924_10000183_pt1 | contig 11340 bp, 11 predicted proteins | sample GraSoi2013_115cm_FD_43924 | JGI IMG/M metagenome (IMG submission 43924) | reverse complement strand
CTCATTACCCATGGCAAATTAGATGAGCCAATCGCGAAAGCGATGCTAACGCAATACTCCGCGATGTGAGTGTTCAGGCTGCAACATCGGTTGAAATTGCAACGGCCTTTTGTGCCTCAAGCGCTGCGAGCCGGGTGAATACTGGCTTCAGTAGGTGCGGTNTGTACGCAGTCAGTGATGCTCCGTTCATCGATTGTTCTTATCCGCGCCACGCGCTGCCTCCTGGGTTTGTTTGATCTTGTCGAGAGTTTCATCTACGGTCGGGATGTCGGGGACGGACTCACTGACGCGCCGCCACTTCTCAATGCCACGCGGATCAATAAGCAAAGTGGTGCGGAGGGCGATGTCCTGGGTTCTATGGCCGGCGGAGTGAAGCAAACCGTACTCGCGGATGACTTGAGCTCCAGGATCGCTCAAGACCACGATCTTCCTCTGCGCGGCTTGGTCCCAAACGTGTTGGGCATGCTCCTGGTCATCCACACTGATGGCCACTACCTTCACACCCTTCTCAAAATCGGCAGCTCGCTGCGCCAGACCGCGCAGCTCCGTCATGCAGTACGGTCACCAGTAGCCACGGTAGAAATACAGCAGGACCCACGCTCCACGTTGTTCGGAGAGAGTAAAGTTGTTGCCATTCTGATCCTTCAGGCTGAAGTCCGGGGCGGCCTTGCCGGCTGCCGATGGAGTCAGGGGCTTGGGATATGATCCACTTTGGCCAAGGGATACGCCTAGCAACATAGCCAACATGAATGACAAGAGTCGACGGGAGTTCATGAAGAGTAAGATACCGACGGTGAATTTTGGTTACAAGAGTATTCAAGCCAAAAATGCGCCAAAATTTAACGCGTTTTTTCTGAAAGGCTTTCCGATCTGCTGAATCTTAGGTTGGATGGAANTTGTGAGGNGGTTTCATGAAACGAAGCCAATTGTGGTTGGCCNTTGCGATTGCAGCGCTGTTGGTCTTAACTCCGCTGTCGTACCGTGTGTTTGCCGACAGCGATGACGAAACATTCACAATTGACGTCGCATGCGATGCGCGTACGTACCGTCAGAATAATGTTGATCCGTCAGCCCCAGGATCGAGCCGAGGCGACACTTTTATCGTTCAGGGAAAGATCTATCCTGGCGGTACCATTCCCAAGGGGAACAACGTTTTTAGTCCTGACAATGCTGGTAGCATCGGCACTTGGATCTGCCGGGGCACGTGGCTGGTGAGTTCGACCGAGTTGGGTGAGGGCGCGTCTCCCGCGTTTGATACGACTCAAATTTATCTACTGCCCGATGAATCCAAGCAGCTCTTCAGTGAGGGACTTGAAGGTCCCGTGCCCACGATGCGCGCCGTGACAGGCGGCACTGGCTCGGCCGACGGCGCCCGCGGCCAGGTGCGCCAGGAGTTACTCGGAACTAATTCCACTGGGCTCTTTAATTTGCGATTTACGTTTAAGCTGGAACGCTCAGGGCGGTAGCAGTTAAATGTCACCTTCTTGACGAGGTGAACTCAAAATCCACGAGCTCCAAGCGTGCAAGACTCACATAAAGGGCCAGCGCAAAACTGCGCTGGCCCTTTTTCTAGCTAAGACAGATCGGCTTCCGCTTTATGCACAGCTCCCAAGGGAGGAGTTGCGAGACATAGGGTCCGTCCGTTGCTCCGAAGAAGGGGTAGCGGAAGATGTTCTGCCTGGTCACGCCTCCGACCCCGCCGGCACCGCCATAGCCGGTCAAGCGGTTCATGTCGGTAACCGCCTGGCCGATCAGAGCGTTGGCTCCATAGTCAATGAAGGGAACATCTCGGAGGAAAGCCTCCCAGTAGAGTTCCACCATTTCCGCCGCTCCGCCGGGGCTGGAGATCGAAGGCGGCAGGAAGGGGGATGCGGCAACGGGCGAATCGGCGCCCTCAATCTGAAATACCAGCGGGCTCACCGGGCCGGCGAATCGTCCTGCACCGCCCGCCGGCACGGTGTTGAACGCGGCAACCGTGCCGGCTTCCAATGCAGTGAGCATGTCTTGGTAAGCGATGGGGTCGACTAAGCCGGTCGTCGCGTCATGCGGCAAGGTCTTGGAAAAGTTGCCGGCAAAAGACTGGTCGGCGTAATGCTCCTCATCTCCGTTGATCGGATGGGGAAAGGCGTTAAGCTCGTTCTGTCTGGCGGTGGCGGCCGCGTTGTTACGAATCTGCCCCGGATCGACGGGGTGCGACGATAGCCTCTGGAATCACGTGTATAACTGGATCGGCAGGATAGCGGTTAGCGGCTTTTATGAAAAGTGCGAAGAGGTGGCTTTATCCAAGCCACCTCTTTAGGCGGAGTTACCGACCGCGCGCGGTATTGAGCTGTTGGATGAGTTGTGCTGACGTCAGGGTCGACGAAGGACTTCCTATACCTGTCAGCAGTATGTTGTCAAAAGTGGTGAAGCTGAAGCCTTCGAAATTTTCCGGATAAGTGAAGCGGGCTTCGTGCAGAATTCGAATCGCCAACGATTCACCTTGGAGGTTTCCTTCGAAGTCGTCAGCTCTCCAGTGGACGCCTAACATGTTCCGTCCCACGGAAAGATTATGGGCCAGCTTATTTAACTCGCCGCCCAGGGTGAATTGTACATTCCCTGTGAAGTTTACAAGGTCCTGCCCGTCCTGTCTGGGATCACCAGTTACAACTGGCACTTTCGGCTGCATCGCCGGCGTCCCTCCTGGCGTAGGAGTGGTAAGAACAAAGTTCTCGTTAAACCAGGCTTTCAATAGGGTTACACAGGCTCCCGCTGTGATCGAGTGGCCGGCAGTAAATGAGGGATGAGTTGGAGAACCGGCGGGAGAAATCTGCGCCAGCAACCATGATCCCTGGCCCGCGTTGACCGCTCTTCTTGTGTTGTTAATCTGGTTGTACTGAAGAATATTGGGCAAAGCCGTGGAATTGCCGGTGGGTGGCTCAAAGATCTCAGGGTTAATAGGATAGGTCCGCTGACCGCTCCGCATTACGTGTACCCTGCCGGCCATGGCTTCAGGCCGCAGATGACGATGGACGTTCCACTTCTCGTACCAGGAATGGCGTTCAGCCTTCTCGATCGCTCCGATCAGGTTAGTGAGATGGCCGAGTCCAAAAGTTGCAAACCCTGTCTGGTTGTCTGCGACTCCGCCACGAGCACAAGGGATGTTGTAAGGATTGTGGGGGCTCATCACTGGGTTTGGAATGCCTGGAAAAAGTCCCGCCAAGCCATTAATGATCAACATCGCCCGAAAATACGCGGAATAGATAGTGTCCTGGGCGCTGTTCTGTCCCATATCGCGGGCAGTGGTGATGAATCGAGGAAGCTCGTTCGGAGGATTGGCCCCGTCGTTCAGAAACAACTGCGTCCCGGGGGCGTTGGCAGCGAAGCCTCTCTGAGCATCTACCCATTCACCCTGGAAGGTCAGAAAGTCCACGCCCGTGAAGAGCGGATCATTCGGGTCCGTCTGAAGCGGGTTCGGCAGCGTGTAGTTGAGGACAGGCTGCGGGACTCTGGTCTTCGCTTTGATCGGAATGCCGTCAAAACGGAAATCCTGAATCAGGAATTGCGATGTAAGCGGTCCTGCCAGGGCGCCAGGATAGTTGGACCGGAAAAGCACCCCCGGAGTCACACGATTTAGGGCTGGATCCCGGGGATAAGTGAAATCGGTGAAATTGTTCAGGTCATTGGCCGCGGCGATGGTCAGCGGATTGGTCGCATACTGTGTGAAAGGGACGTCACGACAGATTGCCATCCAATACATCTCGCCCAACTGTGATGCCATGCGCGCACTGGCAAAAGCCGGGGGCGGCAGCACGCTGGTATCGGGCGAATCCGGTCCCTCGATGTTGATGGGAAGCCCTCCGAGAGGATTCGCCATCTTCAGCCGCGCTCCGACCGCCAGCGGAACAGCGCAGAAGTCTGCCGGACTTCCCGTGTCGACGGCATGCAGCAGCGCGTTGTAGGCGGCCTGATCTACTTCGCCGAAATCGTTGTGCGGCAGAGTTTTTGAGAAGCTGCCCAGCCTGTCGGGGTAAAGCTCATCATCACCATTGTCACGATGAGGAAATTGCGTGATCTCAATATTTGCATCTTCGGTTGTTGCGTTATTGCGTACTGTGACAAATTGGTTGACACGTTGTTGTGGGTTGGCTACGAACGGTCCTCGTTCGATTGCTTCGGCTGTGGTGGGCGCAAGCAGCTCAAGAACACCGGTTGAGCCCAGAACGGCGAGCGTCGTTGCTCCGCTCATAAACTTGCGCCTGCTAACGCCGGGGATTGTGTCTTTGACATTCTGGGCAGCATGGAGTTCATCCTGCCGGCATTTTCCAGTGAGTTTGTCTTGGGAAGGTTTTGGATCAGTGTCCGCGTCTAGCGATTGTCCGATAACAGGATCGACACTTGTGTCATTACTGATGGGATTCTTTCTCTTGCTCATGGTACTACTCCTTGCGGTTGGTTGGCAGTTCTTACGCTTGCGTCTGCTGCAGTGTGTTACCCCTCAAGAGGGGATCGTCTTCGGCTGGACCAATCTCCACGGCTTCGGCTCTTGGTACCAGAGCGCCGGGAAAGATTGCATTCGCCGTCAGCGCCGCAGCGCCGATGGTGGCCCCTTTCAGGAAACCGCGCCTGCTCGGCGCTGATCCAGCATTGCTTTCGGACGACTGGCCATGCATCGGTGTCTGTGTAGCGTCGGTCTTACTGGATTCGGGAGTTCTTTCATCTTGCATAGGTCTTTCTCCTTGCAGTTACTGCGACTTGCAGTTAATGCGACTTGCGGTTTTGTGGCGCGAGCGGAGCCTCGATTAAATCACCACCTAGTTCGTTCCATGTGAAAACCGGGTAATATTACGGAAACAGAAAATTCGTCCCGATACGCAACCCACCAACATGAAAGACCTCTAATCCAAAACGGCCTTTCAGTAAGATGAAGATCATGTTAGTGACATGTGAAAGACGTGCTAACGACACTCCCTTCCGAAAAACGAGACAAGCCGCCGAAGGCGATATATTTTTTGAGCATTCAGGGAACAGTAGCTGTAGAACGCCACGGTGCTTCGGATCATTCTCGGGCTGCGCCGTGTCCCGTGCGACGATCGCAAGGCAGGGGAACGGTTTCATTTTGAATGAAACGTTTTGACGTATGTCTCCACTACCCTGAGGGGACTGCAAGCAAGGTCCAGGTCGATCCGAGACTGATGAGGTTGGACGAAATCCTCCCACGAAAACTTTCAAATTGGAGAAAAAATGAAAAACACAATAGGAGGATCAATGAAAAGGCTTGCAGCAGTGATTGTCGCGCTGTTTGTGTTTATCGCTTTGGGCGGAGCGCAGAGTCCCAATGCCGCGGACCAGGATTTTGCGTCCGTGAAGTTGATCGCCAACGGCACCGTCGTTGGTTCTGCCAAACTCGTACGTAATAACAATGGCATCACCTGCGTTCTCCATACGTCGGGCCTGGTGCCGGGTGATGTTTACAGCGTCTGGTGGGTCCTTCCCGACGAATCGCTGACTCTGAACGCCACCGGAGGAATTGCCGGTGACGACGGAACGGCGACATTTGCGGGGCGCCTCTCCACCGGAGCAATTCCGCCTGCCGACGGCTCTGTTGTGCTCAGCAGCGGCGACGGATCATTTGATCAGCCGCGAACTGACACTGTGACAGTTATTGTCCGCCACCACGGGCCACCCATTCCGGGGAGCATTAACCAGCAGACCGGCAGCTTCAATTTCGGCTGCGGTTCTGCCGGATGCAAGAATGTGCAGAAGGTGACATTTCAGTGATGTGACGAGTGGTTCTCTAGTGTGGTGAATCCGAAGTTCGTTGAACATTTCCGACTTATGCGATGAATCTTCAACTCACCACACTAGCGAGTCCTTTAGGTCAATACGCAGCTGCAACTTTTAACCGAACATTTTCGGAACACCATTGACAAGCCTGCCGAGTGCGATATATTTTGTGGACTCCCTCCCTAAGTCGTCCTCCCGGCAGGTGATAATGCACCCACATGCTCCGCGAAGTTCTGACTCCGCCACTGACGAAAATCACTTAATTGATCAATGCAGAGCCGGACAGAGAGAACAGTTTCCAACTCTAATTGGCCCTTATCTTCACAGTCTGAGACTCACTGCGTACGCCATCCTCCAGAATGAAGCGGATATGGAGGAGGTCGTGCAAGAAGCCGTCCTGAAAGCATTAACCCACCTGACACAACTTCGCGAGGGTGAGAGTTTCAAAGCCTGGCTCCTGCAGATTGTGGCTAATGAAGCACGAATGCGTAGACGCAAGGACCGAAAACATCTTTTTGACTCAGTCGAGCAGGAAATTAACGTCAAGGAATTCAAGCCTCGGCAGTTCATAGATTGGCGCGATATTCCATCAAACGACTTAGAGCGAAAGGAGGTCCGCCAGGCACTGACCGAGGCGATGGACACTCTCGACGACGGTTATCGGGCGGTGTTCATGCTGAGAGATGTTCAACACCTGAGCGCGGCCGAGACGGGCAAAACGCTAGGTCTGAGCGAAGCCGCTGTCAACACCCGCCTTCACCGGGCTCGCCTGCAGATGCGGGAACAATTGACGGGTCTATTCAGACGCCCGGAAAAGAAATGGGTGGCCATGTCTTTCAAAATGATGATTGATATGGGTAAGAGGTTTCTGCGCAGAGTCATTAGCTGTCGAAAAGCTGTGTGCGAACTTTCCAATTACGTCGACGGAAGGTTGGTCACGGAGGTACGGGCACAAGTTGAGGAGCATTTGCGTCTTTGTGACCGTTGCTCCATCGTTTTGGACACGACCCGCAAGCTCCTCTATATAGTGGGAGATGAAAAAGTCTTCGACCTGCCGTTTGAGTGCAAACAGGGTTGGGACCAGCTTCTGCAACAAGCCCTCTACGGAGCGCAACGGGGCAACGCCTGACGAGCCTCCTGACTTTATCCTTCCTGGTCCCATTTGGAAAAAATCAGTTTAATTTGCCGCTCGGCCTCCGTTGCGGCTTCCTCGGGACCAATCTCGCCCTTTGCCACCTTGGCAAACATCCGCGGAATGACAAAGGAGTTGAATATCTCGTCCATGGCTGCGGTCGCGTATCCGGGATGACCGACGTTTTTGGTCCAAAGCAGTGTGTCCCTCAGAGCCAGATATTTTCCCTGTGGTACGGCCCGTCGGTCACTCGAGAGCTGATTCAGTAAATCCGGAACTGTCTTGGGGAAGCAGGGAAAATTACAAGACTCGCTGGCCTGGAAGACCTGCATAGATTTGCCAACCAGGTCTACTAAGAATTGTTTGGCGCCATCTTTGTTTTCCGCAAAGTCCCAGACCNCGTAACACTGTGTTATATGCGGCGGGGCTAGCGAGCCGGAACCTGCACGAAGTGCCGGGCAGAACATGATACGTCCTGATTTCTGCGGTTCTTTTCTCTCTGCTTCCCTCCCCACAGAAATCGAGTTCAGGGTGCACGAGACACCTCCTGACAAAAGCGCCTTGGCGTTTGCGGAGGCCCTCCAGGTCAAGACTTCCGGCCCTTCTGCTTCCTCATAAAGCGCCTTCACGTACTTAAGGCTCTCAACTGTGTTTTTGGAGTTGATCGCGATCTGCCCATGTTCGTTCTGAACGGCGCCGCCGAACGACCATAGGACTGCGTGCAGCGCGATATTGCTGCTCAGTTCCTGCGCCAGGCCAAAGCCGCAAGGAACACCGCTACTGTTCCGGATCATGCGGCCTACGCTGCGCAAAGTGTCATAGTCAAAAGGACCAAAGGGCAGCCCGGCCCCCACCCACGGGTCGCGCAGGCAAGCAAACGGCGCGGGAAGGTAAGAATCGGAAAATGCAAAATACTTCTTAGTACGGGGATTGAGGGTAGACTTATGGGCCAACTCGATGGCTTCGCCCCAATGGTGCCGCAGCGTCCTATAAATCTCCCGATGATCGATAACATCCTTCTCAAAGGCTGGCGGAGGGGATGGAAACATCACCAAATCGTGGCCTTTGCGGAGCGCTGCCTCAGCCGCTGCATGGTAGTGGAGTTTTTCGACATCCACGTGGTCCACGATGACCTTGGTGTCGTGTCGCTCTCCCCACTCCTTGGCCAGCACTTCATCGAACCATTTGTCATATCCTGGCACAAAATGTTTCCACTGCAGGATGCGCAGCTTTTTCCGCCCGGCCTCAGCTCGGTCTGGAAAAAGAAAAAATGGACCCGAGCAAGCGGCCAAACCTGCTAAAGATGTAGCCCGCCGCAGGAACTCGCGGCGTGAAGTCGCGTCTTTGTTTCGGCTACGCATTTACCGTCAATAAAAATAACCCTAGCCACTTCGTTCAGCTAGGGTTATTTCCTGGAGTTTGCGAGAATCAATTCTCTGTGTTCGTTGTTCCCGGGCAAAAGTCTCCGGTGTTCTTGAGGCAATCAAAATTCGCCAGAACTTCAGGTGATACCGGAGTACCGTCCGCTCTCTTTACCGTGACCAGGAAGGCGTCCTTCGAAATGGCCCCCGACCGGGGGTCAGCAATAACCGGTCAAACTACATACCTGGGATCACCGGGTCCGGGATGTTTTGCATGGGGAAGCTCGAACGTTTGGACAAACCCCGCGTCTATTAGACTCTGTATCTGTCCCAACGTTTTGAGGACGGGAGTTCCGTCCAGGCTAGTTCCATTTTGCGCGGCTAAAGCTGCTAGTGCCTGTTGTCCCGCGGGCGTCTGACTCGCGGGCGTAAAAGCCGTCATCTCGATGAGCCACAAGCCAAGCAAATTGCCGCAGAAATATGTGTTCTTGGTTTCAAAAAGGTTATCTTGCCGGCGATTTCCCGGCGGCGGCGCCAGCACGATGCAACTCGCGGCTGCCGGCGTGCCTGGTTGCGTTCCCACCGGGCAAGCGTCGAATCGCATCACGCCGCCCTTGAGTTGCCTGGGGAATATAAACGCTCGGAACGAATTGGCCAGAGTAAAAGCCCTAGCGCCGGCGGCATCGTTGGTGAAGAATCTGTCGTCCGGCACAGGAGCATTGATGCTGTAATAGATGAGATTGCCATCCTTATCGAACCCGCCGGTTGTCTGGGTGGCGCGGGTGCCGCCCATGGCGCCGCCGCGGGTGGGGTCGGTATTCGTGCTGTCTTGAACCCAATTGACAGTGCCGTTCCACTGGCTCGGAAGCGTGCCAAACTCCGCACCTGTATCGGTCCCTGCAGCAAAGCCGATTCGAGAATCTGCCCCAAGGTGATTGATTCCAGGAGACCCTATTTGACAGTTGCTCTGTGTCGCCGGATCGAAGCATATTCCGTTCTTGTTGTAGAAATCATCATTGAAGTCAAACGGCGGCGGAAGCTTGATGGCCGCCCGCACTCTGGCCGGCAGCCAGGGATAAGAAACCGACAGGGCGAACACCAGCACCAGCGCGGTGAGAATGGCTCTCGCAACCAGCAGCCCAAATTCGCGTTTGCTCATACTTCATCTCCTCGTCAGAAACTGCGCGTTTTCGGTTTTTGAGGTAAGTGTCATACCTTGTTTTTCAACCGCGATCGATCGACCCAGGAAATGGATTCGACGATCCACTCCGGATTGGCCTGGCCCGGACACGCGGCCCACAATGCCAGCGGCTCGTTGCCGTAGCGCAAGTTGCCGATATGCTGCGACTTGTCTTTGTCAATCGCCGGATCCGGATAGGTAAAGCCCAGCTTGCGCCGCAAAACTTCGATATCGGCGGTATTGCCCGTCAGGAAAGTCCAGCCCGGCTTGATCCCGTGCATTTCCCTGAATTCTTTGATCACCTGAGCCGTGTCCTCTTCGGGCTTGAGTGTAATGGAGTACATGAAAATGTCGCGTCCCACCCGGGAGCCCAACAGCTTCTGGACCTTCACCAGATTCTCAATGACCAGCGGGCAAATCTCTTCGCAATGGCTATAGAAGAAGTTGATGGTTACAATTTTTCCCTTCACCAGGTCGTCGTAAAACACCACCTTCTTGCCTTCATGCGTGACCAGAGGCAGATTGGGAAGATACCTGCGGCGAACCTTTTCCCGTCCGGAAACCGGAGCAGCAAAGCGACGGCGGGCTTGGTCTCCCAAATCCGTTTGCCGCGAAGTATCGTCGGCCCAAAGTGTACCTGCGGCGCCCGCGATTGGCGCCAGCGCGGAAAACGCCAGCAGCTGTCTTCTTGTTGTAGCGACCATTGCGAACTCTCCTTCTCTTTCTTCCGCTAAGGCGTGATGTTGGTATCGCCGTCGGGCTGGATTTCCCACCGCATCATCATCGCGTGATCCTCGTGGACGGTATTGTGGCAATGCATCGGGTACCGCCCGGTCCAGTCACGGAAGCGGAAGAACAGCTCGACCCGCTCGTTTTGACGGAGCTTCACTACATCCTTGCGGGAGACTTCGTAGTTGATAGGCGTCTCCTTCCGGTTCCGCGTAAGAATCTGATGTTCTTCAAGATGAATATGAATCGGATGCGTCCAGTCGCCGGAGAAGTTCGTCAGCACCCAATGCTCGGATGTGTTTTGTTTCACCGTGAAACGGATGCGGTTGCAATCCATGAAGGTCCCGTTGACGGACCACTGTCCATTCAAGCGATCGAAGCGGAAGTTGCGCACCACCACGGGCTCTTGAGTGGTGTCCGGCAGATCGTAGCCCCTGAAGAGAGCCGGATCTATGCTGCCATCCTCAACATGGCTATCGTCCACGTCGAACCGGAGGACAAAGTTTCCCTGCCCGGCGGGGAGAATATCGTTCGGCGGCGGAGGCGGCCCCTGGCCGGTGGTCTGAGCCAAGCGGTTTTCCAGGAAGATGGACTGGCCTCGGAACTGGCTGAAATCAACAATTACATCCATGCGTTCCGCCACGCCGATCCGCACACTCTCGGTCGGCGCCATCTTGGGCAGAATGTTTCCATCATTCGCCAGCACCCAGAAGGTATTGTGTCCGCTCAGATTGCCGAGATCGGTCAGGAAGAACTCATAGAACCGCGACGGGCCTGCGTTCAACCAGCGGAAACGATAACGGCGCGGCTTGACTTTGAAGAACGGCTGGACCTTGCCGTTTACCAAGAACGTATCTCCCAAAATCCCGTCGAGATTAAAGGTGTCGAAGAAGAGTTGGCCGTCTTCGGGATCGAAGACTTTGTCGGCGAACAGCATGGGGATGTCGTGCACCGGAAACTGGGGCAGCCGGAAACCCTGGTTCTCATGGCCGGTATCGAATTCGTTGAAGAGCAAGTAAAAACCGGCCAAACCCTTGTAGACGTTCTGCGATGTGAAGTCGACGCGGTGATCGTGGTACCACAGCGTGCTCAACGCTTCGTTGATGTCGCCTGTGCCAGGGTGCGTGGACAATATACCCGCCAACACATTGGGATAATGCTGATCGTAAAAC
>JGI25617J43924_10000181_pt1 | contig 11393 bp, 7 predicted proteins | sample GraSoi2013_115cm_FD_43924 | JGI IMG/M metagenome (IMG submission 43924) | reverse complement strand
ATTATGATCTGGAGCGGCTGTGGCGCTCGGCGCCGAAGCTGGAAATTCCGGATGAGCCGGAAGCGGCATCCCGCCATAGCGGACCCCGAAATTTGGCGATGGGGGGCTCGCACGCTCACGACGAAGCGGTTTCAAAATGACGAAGGAGCGGCTGCCGTGGATCTCCGCGGACCCGGCGTCGCAAAATATTTTTGAGCTGGCGCAGAAAGTTGCCGCCGCCCCCACCACGCTGCTAATCACCGGAGAAAGCGGCTCAGGCAAGGATTACCTGGCGCGTCTGATTCACGAACTGGGACCGCGTCGCGACGCGCCATTTCTGAAGATTGATTGCGCCGGCCTCCCCGCACAGCTTGTGGAAAGCGAACTATTTGGCCACGAGCGCGGTGCGTTTACCGGCGCGGTGGAGCGCAAGCTCGGACGCTTTGAACTTGGCGGCAACGGGACGATCGTGCTCGACGAGGTCGCAGCGCTTTCGGCGGCGGCGCAGAGCAAGTTGTTGCGGGTGCTGCAAGAGCGCTCGTTCGAACGGCTGGGCGGAACGGAAACGCTCCGCATCGAAGCCCGGCTCGTGGCGCTGACCAACGTCGATCTTCCCGCTGCTATTGCCGCAGGAAGCTTCCGCGAGGATCTATTTTTCCGGATGAATGTGCTAACCATCGCGGTTCCGCCGCTGCGCGAGCGCCGTGCCGACATTCTGCCGCTCGCGGATCACTTTCTGGCGACGCTTTCTCTGGCGCACGGACGCAACGGCGTGCAGCTCAGCGAGGGCGCCCGGCGGATGCTGGCGGCGTACACGTGGCCGGGCAACGTTCGCGAGTTGCGCAACGCGCTGGAGCGCGCCGTAGTTTTTAATCGCGTGGAAAGGCTCGAACCCGATCACTTCGCGGAAAATATTCGAGCTGCAGCGGTGGGGATGACCGGGATGATCGCGGGGCTGCGGTCGCTGGAGGATGCGGAAAAGGAAGTTATCGCCGCTACGCTGGAAGCCAGTCATTACAAAATAGGCCAGGCCGCGGCGATTCTTGGCATTAGCCGCAAGACGCTGCTGGAAAAGCGCAAGAAATACGGCCTGAAATAAACAAGCGAGCAGCATCGCTCGGCCGTGTAGTGACTCGCAGCACAACCCCAGCCGAATTGCATCGAAGCTCATGCTAGACTCGGTTCAGGCCAGCGACCAGCCGTCGGCCTCATCGCGGTTTTTCTGCAAGACCGCCTTCGCTCATGCCTAAAGAACTTTTTGGAACGGATGGTATTCGGGGCGTGCCCGGCACGCCTCCCCTAGACGACGCCACGCTGTATGCCACCGGGCGGTCGCTGGGGACCTATCTAAAGCAGAACAGTCCCGCAGCCCGTGTGCTGATTGGGATGGATACTCGCGAGTCCGGTCCGCGCATCGCAGCGCTTCTGGCCGCGGGGCTTGGCACCGCGGGCGTGTCGGTAGACTTCGCCGGCATTATCACTACGCCCGGAGTCGCGTGCCTTGTGCGCCAGCGAGGTTTCCAGGCCGGCGTGGTTATTTCTGCCTCGCACAATCCTTTTCATGACAACGGCGTGAAGCTCTTCTCCAATGCCGGGATGAAATTCCCAGATGCGGTTGAGGAAATTCTCGAAGAAGACATCTTTAAACATCGCCAGGAAGCGGCGCCCAAGGATCCGCCGGCTCTCGTGGCGGATGACACCTTGGACGCTCGATATCTCGATTTCCTACGCAGCCGGGTGATCCCGGGCGCCAAGCTTTCGAGCCTNCGCATGGTCCTAGACTGCGCCAACGGCGCGGCGTACAAACTTGGGCCGGAACTTTTTGAGTCTCTAGGCGCGAAGGTAATTGCCATGGGCGCCGCGCCTGATGGGCGGAACATCAACGCGGATTGCGGCTCGATGCACCTGGAAGGATTGCAGAAGAGGGTGGTGGCGGAGCGGGCAGGCCTGGGAATCGCATTTGACGGCGATGCGGACCGGGCAATGTTCGTTTGCCAATCGGGCAGGATCATAAACGGGGACGGCGTTTTGTTGGCCGCGGCACGGCATTTGAAATCGGCTGGAAAGCTGAAGGGCAATCGCGTGGTGGCAACTTCGATGTCCAACCTTGGACTGGAGCGGGTGCTCGCGCGGGAGGGCATTGAGCTGGGTCGCGCCGCTGTGGGCGACCGTTATGTGCTTGAGGAGATGCTGCGCAGCAACAACGTGCTGGGCGGCGAACAGTCTGGCCACGTGATTTTTTTGGACGATTCACCGGCGGGCGATGGCTTGCTGACGGCCGTGAAGATGGCTTCGCTGGTTTCGATGAACGGACGTTTGGAGTCCTTGATCACCGGGCTCAAGGACTACCCGCAGACGATCGTCAATGTGAAGGTGAAGGCGAAGCCGCCGCTGGAGTCGCTGCCGCAAGTTTCCCGGGCGCTTGCCGAGGCGCAATCGGCACTTGGCGATAATGGCCGGGTAGTGTTGCGCTATTCGGGGACGGAGCCGCTAGCCCGCGTCATGGTCGAGGCCGAGCATGATGCGGACGTCCAACGCTATAGTCAGTCGGTAGCAAATGCCTTGCGCGAGTCGATCGGCACCTGACGGCAGCAACCCTTGCTCGTCTTTGCGGTGTTCCTCCTACACTCTCCGACGGGCCGCAGCTCCGCGGGGCGGTCGCGCTTTCCGGACTGTAGAATCGGCATGTCACATGCCTGTAACAGCCGCGTATCTCCCAAAGAATGGATGCGCGGCTATGCTTACCTGTGAGAATTTGTAGGTAAAAACCGGCCATCTCGCGGTGCGGAAGTGCGAATTCTGGACTAACTCCCGTCGTTTCATGCGACTGCTCGAATATGAATTTCTGATTAAACGCTGGCACACGGTTTGCTCTCTCTTCCGGCAACGCTGTTTAAAAAGATTGGCTTCCCGGGGTGGCCGGATCCCAACCTCGACTGGGATTCGGTTTTGGGGGGTCAGTTCTAAAGAAGAAGGGGGCTTGCACCAGCCCCCTTTTTCGTTCTCGGGTTGTGTGCCCTCGAAGTGGGTAGTTCGCGGTTCCCGTGGGTGGTCCTGTTCTCACCAGGCAGGGCGCAAAACACCGCGCCCTCTGTCTACCTTGCTCCCCGTTCCCTACGACCAAGTCATTTCAAGCGGAACTCCGCCTTATTGACGGAGGTGGGCGTCAAACCAAGCCAGAGTGCGTTCGATGACGTCGCGTTGGTGCTTCGGGTTGGCGAAGAGGTGGCCTTCGCGCTCGTAGACGACGAATTGAGTTTCGACGCCCAGCGCTTTAAGGGCGTGCCAGAATTCGTAGGATTGCGGTGTGGGGCATTCGCCATCGCTGTCGCCGACGAGGATCAGCGTGGGGGTCTTGGCTTTCTTGATGAAATTGATGGGCGAGCTTTTGGCGTAAACCTCCGGATCGTCGTAGACGGACTTGCCGAAGAACGGAATCATCCACTGATCAATTAAATTTTCGCCGTAATAGGACTGCCAATTGGAGAGGCCCGCTCCGGACATGGCGGCTTTGAAGCGATTGGTCTGCGTGACGGCCCACATGGTCATGTAGCCGCCGTAGCTCCAGCCGGTGACGCCGAGGCGGTTGGGATCGATAGGCGCAACACGGATGGCTTCGTCGACGCCGGCGAGAATGTCCTTGAAATCGCCGTAGCCGAAATCCTTGACGTTGGCGCGCGTGAAGGCTTCGCCTTGGCCATAGCTGCCGCGCGGATTGGGATAGAGCACGAAGTAGCCCATGCCGGATAGACCGGCGGCAAAATCGTGAGCGCCAGGCCAGTGGGAAAGCGAGAGAGACGAAGGGCCGCCGTGGACATTCACGACGAGCGGATATTTTTTGGAAGGATCGAAATCGCGCGGGTAGAGAAGCCAACCCTGCACTTCGTAGCCGTCGTTCTTCCAGCTGATGCTTTTTGCTTGACCCCAGGCAGGCGCCAGGCTCGCATTGCGGCTGGTCACAGGAGTGGGCGTAGGAGAACCGCCCGAGATCAGCACTACTTCCGGTGCGTGGCGGAACGAGCGGAAAATACCCGCGATTGTCGATCCGTCTCTTGCGGCAGAAAGCGAGAAGCTAAAAATGCCGGAAGCGCTAAATGCTCCTTCGGCCGACCAGCGCGGCTCGATCTTGCCATTTGCCGGGTCGAACGTAGCAATAGCGCTGTTGCCGCCAACGAATTCACTGAAAAGGATTTTCTTGTCGGGGAGCCAAGTGAGCCATGCGGCGGAGGCTTTCATGTCCTTGGTGAGATTTTTCGCCTCGCCGCCGCTGCTGCTAACCATGTGGATGTCGCCGCCGGTGATGCCTTCGTCGCTCATCAAGCCCTCGATGAAGGCGATTTGCTTGCCATCGGGCGACCAGACAGGATTGGCGATTTGCAGCTTGGGCTTGTAGATGGACTTCATCAGGCCGGTTGTGGCGTCGAGCGTGGAGAGTTCGGCGATCCACCAATTGTTGTCGCCATTGCCCAGGGCCGAGCTGACGACGAAACGCTTGCCGTCGGGCGACCAATCGTATTCGTAGATGTAAGTGTCCGCGGGCGTGATCTGGCTGAGCTTGCCCGTGGCGACGTCGACGAGAGCGAGGCGCTGCTCGAAGAAGGCGTCCTTGATTTCGCCGGTTTCGGGAGTTTCCGCGACGAGCGGGCCGGAGGCGCGAGTGGCATTCTCCGTAAAAAGAAGCGCGATCGTTCTGCCGTCGGGAGACCAGTTGGGCGTGGAGAGAAAGCCTTTCACTTTCGTCAACATTTTCGGCGCGCCGCCTGCCGCATTGGTGACATATAACTGAAGCTGTCCCTTTTGAGCGGCATCGGAGAGGAAAGCGACCTTCTGGCTGTCGGGCGACCACGCGACGCCGCCTTCCTCGTGCAACGAGTCGGCGACTCCGGCGCTGATGCGCCGAGGCGGCGCGGCGGTCTTGAGATTTTTCACGTAGATTACCGTGCTGCTTGAGGCCAGCGCGTTCTTGTCCAGCCCCTTCTTGTAATGAACGTCTTCTACCCACGCGACGGAACCGCCGTCAGGGGCCAGGGCAGCTTGTTGGAAGGTGTGCGCGGCGAAAAGCGTTTTGACAACATCGTCGAGTGGCGCAGCCGCTTGCGGCTTTTGCGCGGCCTTCAGGCGCTTCTCGACGTCCTGTTTGGTGCCCGGTGTTTCTTGCGCGAAGGAATGGCTTGAGGTCAGGAATGACAGCAGAATGGCGACTATTGCGGCGTTGCGCGCACGCAGAATCATGTTCACGTCCTCTCGTTTGGCGCTAGGTACAGTAGTCCGGTCTGCAAAAGAGGGCAAGCCACACGAGCAGAGCAGTTGCTGAGGCGCAATAGTGCGATAGAATCCCGCAGCCTTTGTGCAGGAGGATGCGAGATGGTCGATCGTCGAGGGTTTCTGTCTTCATTTGCAGGCGCAGCGGCGATGGGGGCGACGCTGAAGTTTGGCGGCGGGCTTCTCGCGCAACTCGCGCAAGCGCCGGGGCAACTGCCGGATCGCGGGCTTTACGATTCCAACGAAGAGGCTTACTGGACGGAGCTGCGCAAGCAGTTTCTGATTCCGCCGGACGAAGTGTATTTGAACAACGGAACGGTGGGGTCATCGCCTGCGCCCGTGTTGCGGGCGATCTTCGACGGCTACAACGAAACGGAAAAGATGGCGCAGAGCGATCCGGAGGATTATCCGATCTGGGGTTATGCGGCGTGGAATGAGTTTCGCGATCCGCTGGCGGCGTTTCTCGGCTGCAAAAGGGATGAGATCGCGCTGGTGCGCAATGCCACGGAGGCGAACAGTTACATTGCGAATGGCGTGGACTTGAAGGCCGGCGACGAAGTGTTGATGACCGACCAGGAGCATCCGGGCGGGGAGCATCCGTGGAATCTGCGCGCCAAGCGCTACGGCATCGTGGTAAAGAAAATTGCCCTGCCGAAGCCGGTGCCGAATGCGGCAGCGGTGCTGAATCTGTTTAGCGATGCGATTACGCCGCGAACTCGCGTGCTCTTCTTCAGTCACATTACAACGGTCACGGGGGCAGTGCTGCCCGCGAAGGAACTGTGCGCGCTGGCGAGGTCGAAGGGAATTCTGTCGGCGGTGGATGGAGCACACGTTATCGGCATGATGGCGCTGAATCTGCACGACTTGGGCTGCGATATGTACTCGTCCAGCCCTCATAAGTGGCTACAGGCGACGAAGGGATCGGGGTTTTTGTTTATGCGCGATGAAGTGATTGACCGCGTGTGGAACACGATTGCGACCGAAGGCTGGGACGACACAAAGATTCGCGCCGAACGCTTTCAGCGCATCGGCAGCTCGAACGTGCCGGCTTTGTGGGGGCTGCGGGCTTCGATCAAGCTGGCGAACGACATTGGCATGGAACGCATTGAGAAACGGCACCGCACAATGGCCGATTACCTTCTCGGCGAAATGGTGAAGCGCGGCGCGGAATCGTGGACCTCGGCCGATGCGGCGCTGCGCTGCGCGATCGCTACGGTANACGTGCCGCGGCTGCAGCGGATGGACCTGGAGAAGTGGCTATGGCAGAGCAAGAAGATTCGCATTCGCGGAGGCGACCCCTCCAAGCTGCGGCTTTCTACTCCGTACTATTTGCTCCGAAAGGATGTCGACCGATTTTTGGCGGCGTTTGACGAATATCGGAAGGTGCATCCTGCGTCCTGAATGGTTACGATCCTAAAAGGGTTAGCGGTTTTGTTTGGCGCGTCGATAGTCGGTGGTGTCCTAGGGCTGATCGTCTATCATTTCGTTGCTACGCCTGAAAATGATCCGTATGGAGCTAGAGCTATTTTGTGTTTTATGTGCGGCACGGTAGCTGGCGCTATTTGTTCCCTCCCATTCCTGGCTAGAATGGCTCGCCGAGCGCAAATGTCGAGGAGCAAGGCCCGAACGTAGCCCTGCGGCTTTCTTGACCGTGTGCGCGCGGGTCGTCTACACTAACTAATTCGCAGAGAGCCGCTGAGGCGGCTTGTGAACCGCTGCTTGGTCCGGGCGGCGTGTGTCGAAGCGTGCGATGTTCTGCATTTGAAATTTCGCATGGGCGACGCGCGTATCCAAAAGGGGGATTGCTTTGCCAAAGCGCACTTATCAGCCGCGCAAGCGCCGGCGCGCCAAGACGCACGGTTTCCGTTCGCGCATGAAGACCGCAGGAGGCCGCAAGGTGCTTGCGGCGCGCCGCAAGAAGGGCCGTCATCGGCTCACTCCCGAATAGCGCGGAGCGCCTGGATTTTCCGCGCGAGGCGCGTTTGGTTCGGCGCGGAGAGTTTGACGCCGTATACCGTGCCGGGAAGCGCCGCTCGAATTCCCATTTCACTGTTTTTCTTCGCGCGAACCAACTGCCGCACAGCCGCTTTGGATTCAGCATCAAGAAGGCACTCGGCGGCGCAGTAGTGCGCAATCGCATCCGGCGGCGCGTGCGGGAAATAGTGCGCTGCCATCGTCTGGAGATATCTGCAGGATGGGACATTGTCATACATCCGAAGAGCAATGCGGCCAAGGCGGAGTTCGCGGCGCTGACGGCGGACCTGCTGCGATTGCTGCGGATCAATTGAAGATGTGTGGTCATTCAAAAGGCAATTCCTCAGCGGCTGAAGCCGGATTTGTGCCAGCACGCAATGTCGGAGCTAAAGCTCCGACCCCCAAGTCCTTCGCGCAAGATTTGGCGCTGGGCGCGTTGCGATTTTACAAGGCGTATTTGTCGCTGCTGGCCGGCGGAAGCTGCCGATTCGAGCCCACGTGCTCGATGTATGCATATCAAGCGATCGAGCGATTCGGCGTGGCGCGTGGAGCGTGGCTTACGCTCAAGCGCTTGCTGCGTTGCCATCCTTTATCCGGCAGGTTTGGGTACGATCCGGTGCCCGAGGACTGGCAAGACTCGCAACACAGTACGGCTACCCCTAATGAGGCGCATTCGTGAGCGAACCGCAGAAGAAGTTTAAGTTAACGCATGAGCTGCGCATTGTGGTGGCCTCGCTCTTGTCCCTGGTGGTGATTTTGCTTTGGGCCAAGTTTTTTGGGCCCAAGCCTCCGACGGTTCCTCCGCAGGGTAACCGGCCGGCGCAAACGGCGCCCGCAACGCCGGGAGGCGGAGCTCCAAGCGCCGCAACTCCATCGGGCAACACTGCGGCATCTCCAAGGGGAACGGCATCGAGCATGTCCGGCGTTGTGCAAGCGGCGATTCTGCCGAAGGCCGATACGGAAGAACGCACCCTCGTCGTAGAGAACGACCTCTATCGCGTGGAATTCTCAAACCGCGGCGCGGTGGTGAAGAGCTGGCAGCTCAAAAAGTATACAGACGACTCGAAACCGCCGCGCATTCTTGATTTGGTGCATGCCGACGCCGCCAAGCAAACCGGCGGCTGGCCATTTGCGGTGGCATTGAACGACGAGCAGCAAGAAACCGCGGCCAACAGCGGGCTGTATCAAATTTCAACTACCGCGAGCAATTTACACGCGCCGACCGATGCGGAATTCAGCTGGAGCGACGGCCACCTCGAAATCACCAAGCGGTTTCACTTCGACCATACTTACGTTGTGCGCGTCGAGACATCGGTAAAATTCAACAACGCGCCCATACCCACGGGAATCAGTTGGCTCGGCGGCTTCGGCGATTTGACCGTTTCCAATCCCGCGCCAATCGATACCGTTTCCGGCTTCTACAGCGAGAACGGCAAGCTCACCAACATCATGGCCAAGAAGTTGGAAGGGCCAGAGAAGTGGCCGCACGGCGTATGGCAGGGCGGCAAGGATTGGACCGGAATCGAGGACCGCTACTTCACTGCGGTGTTTCTGCCTCCGACGGGCGCGCCTCCTGGGAGCCTCGAGGCCCGCTACTGGAGAGTTTTCCGCACAGTTCAGGTCGAAGGAAAAGATACAGACGAAGCAGTTCCGCAGATTCAGACGGCAACCTCGGCGCAGCCTTTGGCGCTGCGCGTCTACGTCGGCCCGAAGGATTACGACGAACTGAAGAAGATGAACCCGCCGCTGCACTCGCTGGTGAATTTCGGCTGGCTGGAATTTATCGCTGATCCGCTCTTTCACGGATTAAAGTGGCTGCACAGCTATATTCCGAATTGGGGCTGGGCGATAGTTGTATTGACGCTCGTCATCAACATGCTGCTGTTTCCGCTGCGCATTTCCAGCTATCGCACGACGCTGAAGATGCAGCGCGTGGCTCCCGAGATCAAGCAGATCCAGGAAAAGTACAAGAAATATTCCATGCGCGATCCGCGCAAAGCGGAGATGAACAAGGAAGTGATGGCGGTATACAGCCGCGAGAAGATCAACCCCGTCGGCGGCTGCTTCCAGATGTTTTTGCAGATGCCGATTTGGTTCGGGCTGAACACGGTGTTGCGGTTTGCCATCGAGATGCGCCACGCGCGATGGTTTGGGTGGATCACAGATTTGTCGGCAAAGGACCCGTATTACGTTTTGCCAATCATCATGGGCCTTTCCATGTACCTGGTCTCGAAGATGACGCCCATGACCACGACCGACCCGCAGCAGCAGATGATGATGAAGATCATGCCGGTGACCATGGCCGGACTGTTTATGATCTCCCCCATCTCGAGCGGCCTGGCGGTATATATTCTTACCAGCAGCTTGGTCGGTATCTTGCAGCAGTGGTGGCTGAACCGCACGCACCCGGCGCCAGCGGCAGCGGTTACCCCGGCGCGCGGCAAGAAGGGCAAGAAGCAGTGACGGAATCGCAAACGCGCCTTGCGGTTGTTCGACGCGGTGATTGATCAAGACCATGGCTCAGGAACTCATTCACGACGGGAAACTCGATCGGCAAGCCGCGGCCGATGCGTTGCGAAGCTTTTTGGAAACGACCATTCTCGCGGCGGGATTTCAACTGAAGGCCACCGTGAGCGTTGCTACGCCGGACGCGGGCGGCGATGCGGAAGTTCTCGCCGATGTGGACGGCCGCGACAAAGAGATCCTGCTGGAGCGAGGTGCGGAAGTTTTGAAAGCCCTCGAGCACCTTGCGTTTCGCGCGCTGCGGCTGGAGCCGGAGCATCACGAAAAGATTCACATCGATTGCGGCGGTTATCGCGCGCTGCGTTTTGAAGAGCTGCGCATGACCGCGAAGGTGGCTGCCGAGCGCGTGCTAACCTCCAAGCAACCGTTTCGGCTCAATCCAATGAGCTCACGCGAGCGGCGCATCGTGCATCTAGCTTTGAAGGATATCCCCGGCGTGCGCACGGAAAGCGTGGGCGTCGGCGAGCACCGCCAAGTCGTAATCCATCCAGCAGACTCCAAAGCCTCAAGCTAACGTTCCTTTTCCGTGGGAGTTTCCCACGCGCCGCGGTCCGTCGCAGCCGCTACTCTTTTGGGTTGACCCAGCCTTGCGAGAGCACCACACCATCCGGCGCAAAGCGTACGCGGTAAGTGAATGACGCCGGCCGGTCGGGCCTCATTTGCGGAAAGCGCAAATCGGAAATTTCGACGATCGCGTCATCGCCCTCTTTGTGGAAGCGCGTCACAGGAAAGCGCGCGAACCACAGAACGGTCTGGACTTCGGGCAGGCGCCTGGCTGCTTCGATGTAGGGATTAGGAGCCGCGTCGGGATAGAAGCGGTAGCTGATAGATGAACCCGCGTCGGGGCCGGCCGAGGCTGCCTGCACGCCTGTGGAGTCGCCGCTGAGATCCATGCGCAGTTCGTAGACTCCGCGCGGCGCGCGAATCAATCCGTCCCAGTGCCACAGCGACGGCGGGAACGGGAGAGCGCCGCGCGATTGGACCTCGAGGTGCAACGACGACGAGAACTTGTCGACGCGGTCCAGTGCGACGTGATGCGCGTAGGCCGCAGCCCCGACATAACCAAACGCGACCACCAATCCTGCCAAATTCCACGACGCGAGCCGCACGCGCAATCCCCAGTTGCGAACCGCGGGCAAAAGAAAGGTGGCAGCGAATACGACGACGGCCGCCAGAATGCCGCTTGAAGAAAGTGGTGCACCGACGGCACGCCCCATCGCCGCGACGCCCACCGTGCCTACCGCGAACGCCATCCAGCTTCCAAACGCGCGCTGCTGTAATCCCTCTTTTCTGGCGTAAACCCAAGCGAGAATCTGCGGCGCCAGACAAATCGCAGTCAGCGTGAAATCGATGATGAAGATCAGGTCCCAAGCCGGGCGCGACCATTTCACCGGTGACCAGATCATCGTGCCGAAGGACGTGACCAGATCGAGGAGGATATGGCTGAGAATTCCCACGGCGTAGATGGCGATCAGCGCGCCGAAGGACGGCGAGTCCCATTCGCGCCAGCGCACAAACCAGTGCGTCAGCGCGGCAAGCGCTAGGGCGAAAAAAGGCAGACAAACGAGCGAATGCGTGATGCTGCGATGCCAGGTCACGATGAGGAGATCGTTGTGGGAGAAAAATTCCCGGAGTACGTCGGAGTCCGGGAAGGT
>JGI25617J43924_10000173_pt1 | contig 11528 bp, 8 predicted proteins | sample GraSoi2013_115cm_FD_43924 | JGI IMG/M metagenome (IMG submission 43924) | reverse complement strand
GGACGGTTGAGAGCTACATATGCGATGGCGCCCTTCTTTTCGTATAGAACACTGGTAAATGTGGGTGTCGTTGCTGCCGCGCTCATGAGGCTCTCCGATCCCGGTATTTGCGGACGCTCAAGCACATTCTTAGCTGAGCGCCCTGGCATTCTGAACAGTGCACTTTAGGAACCGGAAGTACGATATGTCGATATCTCTGAAAAATTAGGGGTTAGGGCTGGAACACGTTTTTGCGCGAGACGCCCTGGTGTCAGCATGTTCGCATTTGCGAGGATGTTGTCAGCGTTGCGGATAGCCGTTCCTCTAGGCAGCTGGCTGGACAGAACGTCGTGACCATACGAAGGAATACGAGGTGTCAACACCCTCGTATGACGGTTGGACTAGGCGTGACTGGTCAGCGACTTGCTCTGCAAGGTCAACCGGAATTAACGACCACTCAAGTCGAAACAGCTAGCGCAACCAACTCATTGTCAGGAACGTGAGGTTAATCATGGATCTGCAATTGAACGGAAGGAAAGCTATCGTTACGGGCGGAACTGCCGGGATCGGTTTGGCTATCGCTCGTGTTTTAACTGAGGAAGGAGTCGAAGTTACGATTCCGGGGCGCAACAGCAAGAAACTTAGCGAGGCCCTATCTTCTCTCTCCGGCGTGGCCCGTGGAATTGAGGCCGATCTAGGAACTGCCGAGGGGGCGCGGCCAGGCTCATCGCAGCGGTGCCTGAAACCGACATTCTTGTGAACAATTTAGGCATCNATGAGCCGAAAAAGTTCGCCGATATCACGGACGAGGAGTGGCTGCATGTGTTTGAGGTGAANGTGCTCAGCGGAATCCGTCTATCCCGTCACTACTTTCCCAAAATGCTGAAGAAGAATTGGGGTCGTGTCATCTTTATCTCAAGCGAGTCAGGCATCATGACGCCCGGCGAGATGGTGCATTACGGCATGACCAAGACGGCGCAGCTTGCTATCTCTCGTGGCATGGCAGAGCAAACGAAGAGGACGAAGGTCACCGTAAATACCGTTCTTCCAGGTCCAACGCACTCGGAGGGCATTGTCGGCTTCCTGCAAGGTCTGGCGTCTACTCCAAACGCGACAGCTGAACAAGCAGAGCGGGAGTTTTTTGAGAAATATCGCAGCAGCTCTTTGTTGCAGCGCCTGATCCAAGATCGTGAGGTCGCCAACCTCGTGGCCTACGTTGCCAGCCCTCTCTCTGCGGCTACGAATGGCGCCGCTCTGCGAGTCGAGGGTGGAATAATCAGCTCGATTGCATAAGGTTCTGTGGCAGAGATCGAGCGCTGGACTCCCCGCTGGTCGCGTGGCGAATGCCAGTGGCAGCTCATTTACCCTTCAGTGCAAGGGCCAATCTTCTTCAATGCTTCGGACGAGCTCCGTCATTAAGGGTCCTGATGTAACCAACTGCGCTCCCCGTTGACGAAGAAGTGCCAGCAGATACGTGCCGGCTCTGTCAACGTGCTCTACTCCGTTCATGTCGAGGTATAACGGGCGGCCCTCCAATCGTGAAGATATGCCTCGCCAAATGCCTTCCAATTCGGCCACCCAGACTCCTGCGAGGCTGCCTTCGAGCTTGAGCGTGACTCGGTCCAACGCGTCCAGCGAAGTAATTCTCAACATTTACGTTCGTCCCGCGCAGTTTGATCAAACGCAATCACGCTGCCGATGTTAGGTGGGCAAAGTGACCCGCAAGTGGTTGACAATGGATGAGATCCGGCAAGCGCCGAAGGACAACGACAACCTGGTGCCACCTCCCAGTGNCAACGGATGAGCGCTTACCAACCGGCGCGCAGCTTGAAGGGGCCAGGCGCTACCGCTACCTCATTTCCAAGGCCGAACAATTCCTAGCTTTTTCATGCGGAATTGGACGGTAGACCGGTTCATTCCCAATCGGGCTGCGGCACCATTCGACCCGGCGATAACCCACTTAGTCTCTTTCAAGGCCCCCAGAATGTGCACGCGTTCGGCATCTGCAAGCGTTTGGGGCTTGCCTTTGTCTGAACTGGTGATGGATCGAGACGGAAGGTCCTGGAGGGGAACGCGTAACACCGGTCCGGAGGACAGAATCACCGCACGCTCAATTAAGTTCTGGAGCTCACGGATGTTTCCTGGCCATTGATATTGGGTGAGAACACTCATGGTTTCGCATGGAATCGTTTCAATCACCCGGTTCATCCGCCGGGCGAAATGCTGCCCGAAGTGCCGCACTAGCAGAGGAATGTCCTCCGGTCGCTCCCGCAATGCTGGGACGCGAACGGGAAACACGTTCAAGCGATAGAAAAGATCAGACCGGAATTTCTGCTCTTCCACCATTCCTGCAAGGTCGCGGTTAGTGGCGGCGATCAGGCGGGCATCTGTGCGAATGGTGCGCGTGCTTCCCAATCTTTCGAATTCCCGCTCCTGAAGCACCCGAAGCAGCTTCGTCTGCAACTCGAGTGGGATTTCGCCAACCTCGTCGAGAAATACGGTCCCCCGGTTGGCTAGCTCAAAGCGGCCGATGCGTTGAGCGACCGCGCCCGTAAAAGCGCCTTTCTCATGACCAAAGAGCTCGCTTTCCAAGAGACCTGTGGGAATGGCGGCGCAGTTCAGCTTCACGAATGCATTTGCGTGCCGAGGGCTGAGATTGTGGAGTGCACGAGCGATCAGTTCTTTCCCTGTTCCCGTCTCGCCGCAAATGAGCACGGTTGAATCGGTGGGCGCTACTGTTTCCACCTTTTTCAACAGACGCTGAAGCGCTACGCTCTTGCCCACGATCTCGTCGAAGTTTATTTCACTGCGAATTTCCTCTTGCAGATAGACTTTCTCCTGGGACAGCCTCTCCTTGAGTTCTCTAATTTCCTCGTACGCTAGCGCGCTCTCGACGGCAATCGCTATTTGTCTCGAGACTTGCATGAGAAAATTGAGCTCGTCCTGGCTGTAAGGGTTGTCTGCCCGTCTGCCCAGACCAAGCGTGCCCAGAACCCGCTGCCGACCCGGAATGGGCAGCATGCAGCCACTCTTGAAGCCCGCTGTTAGCATGACCGGATAAGGGTTGGTGAAGAGCGCGCATGCCTCTTCTACACTACCAGCCCAGAGTTTCCCCGTTTGAAACACACGACCGGCAATTGTGCCCTCGAAAGCTATAGGCGTTCCATCCTGAAAAGTCTCAGCACCCGGAGGAAAGTCGAACGCATAAGCTTGGAGTTCTCCACCGTTCGGGTCTGGCAAAAAAACGCATGCACCGTCGGATTGCAGGGCAGCTCTCAGATGGCGTATCCAATCTTCAGGCGTTCCCGAAAATAGCGCCCCGGACAGGCGGCACAGTGTGTCATACCGCCTGCCCACTAACTCTGCGGGTGAAAAGACTCCGTCAGGTCCCTTGTCCAGAAGGACATTCGTCCGAGAGGCGTGCAGGACTGGACTAAAATCAAAGGTGTTAGCCATTGTTCCTCACTCATCCACACCCAAATAGGTGACGGNCATTGCCATCCTCACCATGCTTACTCTCCGCCCCATCGGGCTGTAAATGCACTAGCGGTCATTTGGCGGTCAAAATGTGAATTGAATCCCAGACGTGAAAGAACACGGGCAGTTGAGGAGCCAAAAGGCTACCCAGCATTGAATTACNTCTATGTGCTTGCTCCAGCAGCATTTAGAGACAAGTCGAATTCGTCAATCAGCAAATCCTGGATTATTTCGGTAAGAGCCATGAGGAACTGAAAGGCTGGGCCACCTCGGACGCAGTTCATCCAGACGACCTTCCTCGCGCGATCGAGGCGCGGAGACGCACACTCGCGACCGGGCAGTCGCACGACACCGAGCTACGCCTCCGCCGTGCTGATGGTGCATATCGCTGGTTCCAGTCACGGTGCCTGTCGGCGCGGGATAGGGAGGGCCATATCATCCGCTGGAGTGTCCTGTATACGGATATTGACGAGCGCAAACAAGTGGAAGACCGGTTGCAGTTGCTACTCGATGTCACCAATCAGGTTGTCTCAAATTTGCAGCTCCGCGACCTTCTGTGTGCCATCTCCGGAAACATCCGGCGTGTGATGCAATGCGATTGCGCCAGTTTGGCGCTGCCGGATGCGGAAAACAAGCAGCTGCAACTTTACGTGCCTGATTTCTCGGAAGGCAAAGGATTCCTGCACGAGGAGGGGATCTATTCGATCGACGGATCGCCCTACGGCACAGCATTTCGAACCATGAAGCCTTTGGCGCTCGACAGCCCATTCACCGCGTGGCTGGATAATCCCGTTGTTCAAAGCCGGATTTCTGAAGGTTTCAAGTCTATGTGCTTCGTACCGTTGATCAGGCGGAATTGCGCGATTGGCACCTTGAATCTCGGACGGCTCCGAGGCGATGCCTTCACCCAAGAAGACTTATATTTTCTCGGCCAGGTAGCGAACCAGATCGCCATCGCGGTCGAAAACGCCTTGGAATACGAGCATATGACTAAGGCCAAGGAGCGGCTGGCAGAGCAAAAGCTTTATCTGGAAGACGAAATCCGGCTTGAGCACAATTTCGAAGAGATCATTGGAAACAGTCCGAGGCTGAAAGCTGTGCTCGAGAGCGTTCGAATCGTTGCACCGGCGGACTCGACTGTCCTTATCCAGGGCGAAACGGGTACCGGCAAAGAGATGATCGCTCGCGCAATTCACAACCTGAGCTCTCGCAAGGGTCAGGCGTTTGTGAAGGTGAATTGCGCAGCCATTCCTCTCGGCCTTCTTGAAAGCGAGTTGTTTGGCCACGAGAGGGGTGCGTTCACCGGGGCCATAGCCCAGAAGGTTGGAAGATTCGAGCTGGCGCACAAAGGAACGCTGTTTCTGGACGAAGTCGGCGATATACCGCTCGAATTGCAACCCAAGCTCTTGCGAGTCCTGCAGGAGCAGGAATTTGAGCGACTGGGCAGTACTCGCACCCAACGCGTTGATGTTCGCTTGTTGGCGGCTACGAATGTCAGCCTCACTCAAATGGTCGCCGAAAAAAAATTTCGCAGTGACCTTTACTATCGTTTGAACGTGTTTCCGATTGATGTCCCACCGCTGCGAGACCGCCGTGATGACATTCCACTTCTCGTCCGCTACTTCGCCAACAAGTACGCTCGGCGCATGGGAAAACAAATCGAGAGCATTCCCAACGAAACGATGAATGCGCTCTCCCACTATAGCTGGCCGGGTAATATCCGGGAATTGCAGAACCTTATGGAGCGGGCAGCCCTGCTATCTACCGGTCCATCGCTGCGAGTGCCGTTGGCTGAAATTCTTGCTGACTCAGGCCTCAGCGCGGCTAGTGGGAACAACGCGCTAAAGCAAGCCGAGCGAGAGCAGATTGTGCGAGCGCTCCGCGAAAGCAATTGGGTTGTCGGAGGTGCTCGTGGAGCGGCAGCTCGCCTGGGCCTCAAAAGGACATCGCTCGCCTACAAGATGCAGAGGTTGGGGATCTCTCGCCCATCCCAGTGACGGACGTCTGGCAAGCGCGCCAAATTTCTGTCTTCTGATAAGCCTTCCCGAATACCGCTGTCCAATTATCCCCCTGGCCTAAACGTACACGCGACAACAACATCGATTGACTTTGCTGCTAGCCGGGGCTTTGGCAAGGTGCGTGCGCTTCGAGTCGTGCGCAGCCGGCGCAGCTAATTGAGGACAATCTAACTCTGCAGCAACAACTCGGATTGATCGGCGAATGAGGGATGACCGCGATGGAGTTTCGGCGTAGCCCGGATAGTCGAAGAGGAAACGTCTGTGAGTAAGCCAGTTCTGGGTAGTCAAAGGTCGCTTCATAAACGGGCCCGCTGCTCATGTAGAGCAAGTCTAAGGACGAAGGGAAGGGATTCAGGTCAATATGACATCTCAGGGCAGGGGCAAGAAAAGTGAGTCTTCGGGCGTTGGGGCAAGCCCGATTCAGTCTCACCCAGAGGACACGTCCCCAAACCACACACCAAGTTGTGAAGAGATCAGGCTGCGAGCATATGAAATCTATCTCGAGCGTGGCAGCCTCCCAGGCGACGAGCTTGATGATTGGCTGCAAGCCGAACGCGAACTCAAGCGTCCTGCGCCGCAAGAAGGCGAGTCGACCGATATAGAAGGACACAGACCATGAGCAACCACGGCTGCATTTTTTCTTTCACTTTGCCGACCGAGCAGCAGCTATGAGCGACAAGCGATCAATCCGAGCGGTGATGGAGCTGTGGCTGTTAAAAATGGCCTGCGTACTCGTCACAGCACTGTGCCTATTTCCGTTTGCAAACGCGCAAACCAGCGGGGGAGCTGTGCTCACACTCGACCAAGCGCTCCAGTTGGCTCGTTCAAACAATCGGGACCTCAAGCAGTACGGATTTGACGTAGACAAGCAGCGTGAGGCATTAGGCGAGGCAAAGACGCACTTGTATCCTCGGTTCGACACCTCCTTGCTTGCGGCCCAGTTGCTCACGCCGCTCGATTTCACAATCAAGAAAGGGCAGCTCGGTACCTTCTCAGGAACGGGGCCGATCCCGGGATCTAACACCGATCTTCACACGCCTGCTCGTCTAGTAGCCATTGCCTCGGTCACTGCGACCCAGCCGCTTACACAATTGATTCGCATCCATCTATCCGTCGCGGACCAGCGGCTCAAGGTTGACGCGGCACAGTTGTCGTTCGATGAGCGCAAACAGAAGCTAACGGACGATGTTCGCCAATCGTATTATCAAGTTCTTCAGTCGCAGATCCAGTTTCAATCACAGCAGTCGATGGTGAAGTATCTGGAGGAGCTGCTGCAACTCACCGAGCGGCGCGTCAGCCAACAAGCTGCTCTCGAAGCTGACAGATTGAGTGTCAAGGCAGAAGTAGCCAAGGCGACCTATCAACTGACCACGATCGAAGACATGCTTGCGGATCGTAAAGAGGTCCTCAATCATCTCCTAGGACGCAGTGTGCAAACGGAGTTTTCGGTGGAGTCCGTTCCCGCGACACTCCCCGAACAAGAGGACCTTTCTGCAGCCAGAGCGACCGCGCTCGAACGTCGTCCAGAAATGAAACTGGCGGCAAATCGTGTGCGTCAGGCTGAGCTGGCGACCAGGAGCGAGAAGACGCATTACATCCCCGATGTCTCCATCCAAGCGAGCTACTTCAATCCGGCAAATATCAACTTTCTGCCGCAAAACATAGGTTCCGTTGGCGCCTTGGTTACGTGGCAGCCATGGGATTGGGGAGAGAAGCGCCACAAGGTTCGACAAGCTGCCCTTGCTGAGAAGCAGGCGGAACTTTCCGTCGACGACACCCGTGAGCAGATTCTTCTTGACGTGGATTCGAACTTTAGGCATCTCCGAGAGGCGCGTGCGCACCTTGCAGTCACAGAGGCAATCCGTGATGCCGAGACCGAGAAGATGCGGAATCAAAAGGAAGCGTATTCTCAGCAATCGATCTTGCTCAGCGACTTACTAAAGCAGCAGTCTTCCCTGGCAGATGCGGAGAGCCAATATCATCAGGCGGTTCTTGCATATTGGAGTGCACGCGCTGACTTTCAGAAAACGCTGGGTGAGGAGTAGAGCATGAAGCCTTTCATGATAACGGGGCACAAATCGAACACACTACTAGTCCTCCTCTTCCTATCGGTCGCTGGAGTGTTGGGCGGATGCCATCACGAGTCGCAGCTGCCCTCGCAGGCGCCGAGGGCCGTCCGGCTCGAGACCGTGGCAGCGCCCCAGACGAGTGGAGAGACACTGCGTTACTCAGCGTCCATCCTTCCCTACGCGCAGGTAGACCTCATGTTTCGCTCCTCCGGCTATGTAACGAATGTGAGGCAGGTACGAGGAGCGGATGGGCGAACTCGCGACATTGGGACCGGAGACTACGTGGAAAAAGGCCTCACTCTTGCACACATTCGCCGGGACGACCTGCAGAGTCAAGTGGCGCAGGCGCAGGCCCAACTCGACCAAGCTGTGGCGCAACACACCAAGGCCGCTCAGGACTTCCAGCGAGCGCGGGCCCTCTATTCGACACAAAGCCTAACCAAGCCAGACTACGAGCAGTCTCAGGAAGCCTTCAATGCAACTCACGCTGCGGTTGACAATGCAAGAGCGGCGTTGCGTCAGGCCGAGTTGCTCCTTGGAGACGCCGGCTTGAAGGCTCCTTTTTCCGGGTACATTCTTAGCCGGAATATAGATTTAGGAAGCCTTGTGTCTCCGTCCACGAATGCTTTTACGATCGCCGATATCGGCCGCGTAAAGGTAACCTTCGGCGCCCCGGACTATGTTCTGAGTCGGGTACGCTTAGGGCAGGAACTGACGATCCAGACAGAGAATGATGTCGCTCCTTGGAAAGGGTGGGTTACAAGTATCTCCCCGGCTGCCGATACACGGAACCGAATCTTTGCCGTTGAAGTCACCGTCAGCAATCGCGACCGCCATTTAAGGCCAGGCATGATCGCTTCGGTCAGTCTGCCAGAAGTTCCTCATTTGTCCATCTCGATCCCACTTAGTGCCGTTGTGCCGTTCCCTTCGGAACCCGAGCACTTTGGGGTGATGGTAGCGCAAGAGCGCGCGGGCACGCTGGTTGCGACCTTGCGCAGGGTCCAGTTGGGGACGACCCATGACACTTCAGTTGTTGTTGAGGGAGTCCAACCTGGAGAGCGAGTTGTCTCCGTCGGCGCTCAACTTTTGAAAAATGGCGACCCCATCCAGGTGATCCCTTAAGTAGACGAATATATGACCAAAAGCGATCAGGATCGAATCGAGAAAACCCATAACGTCCCCAGGTTCTTCGTTGAGCACCCACAAGTCTCGTGGGTGCTGCTCATCGGTGTCCTTGTGTGGGGTTGGTTTGGCTACCACAGCATGCCCCAGCGGAAGGACCCTGACATTCCGGTCAGGGTTGCGGCAGCCTTCTGTCCCTGGCCGGGCGCCACAGCGCAGCAAGTAGAGCAGTTTATCACTCGTCCAATCGAGGACGCCGTTGCCGAAAACAAGACGATTCATCCCAGCTCAGCTGCCGACTATGGAGTTCGCTCTGTCTCTCTTCCCGGCGCCGCTTACGTCTACGTCCAGCTCGCTGAGAATGTCTCGGACGTCAAGCGGCAATTCAGCGATATGAACCTCAAGGTGAACGCACTCAACAGCCACCTGCCGCAAGGTGCAGGCCCCATCTCGTTCCAAAGCGATTTTGGGGATACTGCTGCACTCATGCTGACTATAGCCAGTCCGAAAGCAGACCAGCTTGAAGTCAATATTCGCGCGCAAGCCATCCAGTCTGCCCTCCAATCCGTTCGGGCAAAGACGAAATACACAGAACACGATGCGCCGGTTGCGATCGTCTATTCATTCCCTCGCTCCATTTCCCCGGTGACTATGCTCGATGCGGTCCAGCTCTTCGAGCGACAAGCCGAAGAAGAGGAAATCCTGCGTACGCCACAGGTAATCTCAGGGAGTGGCTTCATCGCCGTGGATGGTGTTTCGAGTAGCGATGACGCGAGCATCAATCGCTTCGTGGAAGCATTCTTTCAGAAACAATTGCAACGGTCCGACTTGCATCCGGACGGTTGGGCGCCAATCATCATCCGTGATCCTCATGACGTCCGGGCCAAGCTGGCGAATGTCGCAGGCGACAGATACAGCTATACCGATCTTGACAACTTTTCTGACCTGATCGCGAGAACGGTTCAAGGAGCGCCGGAGACCTCAAAAGTGGAGAGACGAGGTCTTTTGCCCCAAGTGGTCTACCTGGAATACTCGCAAGATCGTTTAGCCGAGTACGGACTGCAGCCAGCGGCTCTCGCACAGGTCCTGCGCGCCCGCAACATTATTGCGCCGGGAGGTGAATTCGAGACAGGCCAGCGACAGATCATTATCAATCCCTCCGGTCAGTTCGAAAGCAGAGACGCAATTGGAAATGTTGCTGTCGCTAAGACTGCAACCGGAGCTCCCGTTTATCTCCGGGACTTGGTCAAGATCAGCCCCGGCTACCAGAGCCCTGCCAGGTATCTGAACTATTACACGTGGCAAGACCCAACTGGACAATGGCAGCGCAGCCGTGCGGTGACGTTGGCGATCTACATGCGCGATCAGCAGCAGATCGCAAAGTTTGGCCAGTCCGTCGATGAGAAACTGGCCCAGCTTAAGCAGATTCTTCCGACGGATCTCATCATCGCGCATACTTCCGATCAGCCTTTGCAGGTCAAGGAAAACATTAGTCTATTCCTGCGTGCCCTGTTGGAAGCGATCATCCTTGTGGTCGGGGTGTCCCTGATTGGGTTTTGGGAATGGCGTCTCGCGCTCATCATGGCCCTGGCAATTCCCATTACGCTCGCCATGACCTTCGGTGTTACGTACATGTTGGGCATCGACTTGCAGCAGGTTTCGGTAGCGACGCTCATCATCGCTTTAGGCCTGTTGGTCGATGTTCCCGTCGTAGCTGGTGATGGTATCAAGCGCGGTCTCGCGGCAGGACTGCCGCGTCGCATAGCGGCATGGCTGGGGCCGACGAAATTGGTCACTGCAATCTTTTTCGCGACACTGACGAACATCATTGCCTACCTTCCTTTTCTCCTACTTAGCGGCAATACCGGGGCGTTCCTCAAGAGTCTCCCCATTGTCATGACCGTGGCGTTGCTCTGCGCATTGGTTGTTGCCATGACGTTTGTTCCACTGTTGGGTTACTACATTCAGCGACCGCNGGCGAGGAAAGAGCTTTCCATAGAACAGAGGCGCCAGCGCGGCTTTTATGGTTTCTATAACCGACTGGTGGGCCGGGCAATTCAACACCGATGGTCCGTTCTGCTCGGTTCTTTACTGTTTTTGCTGATCGGCGGCTTCGCCGCCTCACACCTCAAATCCCAATTTTTCCCTGAAGACGTCCAATATTGGTTTTATCTCGACATCTGGTTGCCGAATGACGTGCCATTGAGCGCATCAAACGATACCGCAATGAGGGCAGAGCAGGTGGTACGTGGGGTTATTGAACGCGCACCTAAAACGGTGACAAAGGAGACAGGAGTGGAGCACCTCCTGACTTCCATGACGAGTTTTGTTGGTGGTGGCGGACCACGTTTCTGGTTTTCCATCTCGCCCGAAGCGACCCAGACCAATTACGCGCAGGTCATTGTGCAGGTGCGCGACAAGGAGGCCACTCCGAAGCTGATTGGACCTCTTCAAGATGAACTCAATAAGCAGGTCCCGGGAGCATGGATCACTGTCCGACAGTTGCAAACGAATCCAGTCGAAACTCCAGTTGAAGTCCTTATTTCAGGCCAGGCAGATACCGACGCGCGAACGGAGAGCGAGGATATCCGATCCCTCCGTACCATCGCCTCCCAAGCCATGGATATCGTTCGCCAATCGCCTGGGATTTCCGTGTTGAGGGACGATTGGGGCCCCGACAGCCCACAGATGAAGATCGAGATTGAGCCAGATCGCGCTAACNTGGTCGGCATTACGAACGCCGATGTCGCTATGTCCACTGNTGCCGCAATCAGTGGAGACCCGGTTGGTATTTACAAGGAGGGGAACAAAAACATCCCGATCGTTGTCCGCCTCCGCCCGCAGGACCGCGCACGGCTTTCGC
>JGI25617J43924_10000166_pt1 | contig 11607 bp, 2 predicted proteins | sample GraSoi2013_115cm_FD_43924 | JGI IMG/M metagenome (IMG submission 43924) | reverse complement strand
GCCAATGTCGTGGCCACTGGCGGTGCCATGCGGACCGCGTTGGGTATGGAGACTTTCACCGCGGTGGTCCGGGTGGCCGGCGGAGCGTCGGTGGTGGGCAAGGGACGGCCCTGCAAGGTGGCCCGCAAGCGCGGCCGCTCAAGCGCAACCGGGGGCGTCTCCGGTTTGCGGAAGATGGCCGGCGGCTGCGCCAGGCCCACTGGCTTCATGGTCAGTCCGGTCGATAGAGGCGCGATCAGCGGCGGAGCGGAACGCATCTTGAGCAGCGAACGCTGCGCCATGGAAGAAAGACCCGCGGAGCGCAGGCCCGACTGCTTGCGCAAGTCGGCGAACTGGTTTGTGCCGGCCAAGACTTGCGCTCCGCCAGCCAGCATCTTGTCGCTGCCCGCGGAGGCAATCTGCGCGGAGAGTTGCTCCGCTGCAGTCCCGATGACCTGGAGCCCGGTGAGCACCGGCCCGGTAAGCGTGGCGAAGGGTAGCGGCAATGATCTTTCGGGCAGNTCATCGACCATGCCGGAGATGGGAATAAGCCGACTCTGCCCACGCATGACCGCCGATCCGGTAATACGCAAACCAGAGAGGGCCTGCAGCGTGTTGGCGGCAGCCTTCTGCTGGCCCTCCTCGCTAAAGCGCCAGGTGGCTTCCGGGAACAGGCCGCTGATCTGCTCGATGGTGAAGTGCTGCGCGTCAGTCTGCGCGGGCGTCATGGAGTCGCCGAGAAAGATGCGCATGTCATGAACGCTGCCGATGTGAAGTTTGTGCATCGCCGCCAGGTCGAGTGATGCGGCCCCGTCGGCAGGAGCCGGAGGCGCCAGGAAACTGGAGAAGCTGCTGGCCGGCATGCGCGATTCGGTGGTGAAAGCGAATTCCGCGCGCAGGATCCATGGCTGGTCTTTGCTGCCGGGCGCAGGCTTGGCTCCCGGGGGCTCAGGCGGCAGCAGCCCTTGCGTGATGCGCACCACCACCGGAGTATCGCTGGACGAGCCGGAAGCCAGATACTTCTGCTGGAAGATGTTGAAGTCGGTGATGTAGTTCGGTTTCTGGTTGGGATCGGCGCCGAAGCTGATGGTCACCGAGGTGACTGACAGGTCAACCGTCACATCGGCGTGGAGCTGCGGTCCCACAACGTGGACTGACGCGCCGAGAGAAATCTCCAGGTGCACGTGCCCGCACAGGATGAAGCACACTTCAAAATCAAGCGCGGCGCCGACGGAGACCCCGATTTGAATGTCGTAATGGAACGGGTCCCATGAAATCAGAAAGTTAGCGTACGCGATGAACCAGGCGCGCACGATGTCCAGGTCGTATGCCACTTCCAGGCGTCCGCCGGCCATCACGCAGGAATTGGTGAGAGCGAAGTAGGCTTCGCCCTTGATCGACACCGGGAGTTGGCGCCAGCGGAAGCCAAGGCGCGGAACATCGGGAAATTCCGCGGGCTTGTCAAACGCCGGATGGTAGCCGCCGAGGGTGAGAACAAACTGGCCGCGCGGGAACCACGCGAAGAAGGCAAAGCCGCCGGTCAACTGGACCTGGCGGGCAAAGATGTACGAGTTGTCGGTCAACTGCGCCTGAACGGAGAGAATTCCTTCCGCGGTACTGAAGCGCGCCTTCAACGCCAACTCCACGCTGGCAATGGCCAGGTCTTCCGAGGGCAGCGCCATGCGGCTGACGCCCAGGACGCCAATTTCAAAGCCCTTGTCCAGCGAAACATAGACCACCGCGATGGTGTGCACTAGAACGAACGAGTCGAACTTGACGCCGGCGGCAAACCACAGGCTGCCGCGGCGCGAAGGAATGGAGCCGGCAATCTGCCGCAGCGCGCTCATGGGATCGTTGGCGAAGCCGGAATCGTCGATGGCCTTGACCAAAAGAAAATTCGGGACCTGGTTCATGTCGCCAGGAACCAGCAGGCGGCGGTTGTATCCCGCGCCGCCGCCCAGCCCGGTGACGAAGAAGAACGGCGGTCCACCCAGCGGGAAGTTGAGCGCAACAAAAATGAACAGTGACGTGTACTGGCCGAGTTCATCGGAGGGCCGCGAGTACGCGCCGACGGCGGTCAGTCCCAGGTCGCTGATGTGGACGGTCAGCATGCCGTCATACTCAAGGGGCGGGCCGGGGTTCTTCAGCAGCCCTCCGGCGATGTCCAGACCGCCCTTGCTGTAGGCGACCGCCAGCCCGCGCAGATCCAGCGACCAGTCGCCGGGAGAGGTCAGCGAGCGCAGCGGAATGGTCACGGCCAGTTCATCGGCCTGCACCGTCAGCCCGGCCACGTTGACGCTGCCATCCACCAGCAGCGCGACCGCGGTCGAGGCGCTCAGGATCTCCAGCCCGATTTGATCGATATAAAGAGGACCGAACTGGCGATGAATCCCGAGCCAGATTGCCTGGTCGCTTCCCGCAATCTTGATGATGAACGTTCCGTTGCGGTAGGCGGCAAACAAGTCCACCGTGGGATGCACCGGCTGCGAATCGCCGCCCGCGCTGCCGCCATTGGAATTCAACAGGCTGGCCGCCACCGGGTTGCCGCCCGCGCTGCCGCCCAGCGCCTGGCCGAGAGGAATGCCGAATTGCTCGAGTTCAATTCCGGCGCCAAAGTTTTCCAACGCAATGCCGCCCGTCAGGTTGACGTTGAAGAACAGATATCCTGCCGCGCCGCCCATGCGCAGAAAAGATGTGTTGACCAGAGGCGAGTCGCCTTGCGAGAGCCCGACGCCGAGTCCGACCACTTCGAGGCGCGGAGCAAAGCTCAAGCCCGCGATGTTGAACAGGTACAGCGTGACGCCGCGATTCGCGTCGGGAATCCAGGTGGCGGGTTCGCCGAATTGCGCGGTCACCGTGAGGCTGCCGGCGTTGAAGTCCTGATGGCCGCGGATGCGCAGGCCCAGCTTGCCGCCTTCACTCACGAACTTGAGGGTGAGCGTGCTGCTGATAGGAATATCAATGCTCGCCGCCAGGCCGGTGAGCAGACCGGTCACCATGGTGGTGACATTGGGCAGCGGATGGGCCAGGGCGTCGCCGGCCACGATGATGCCCGCGCTGGTCAGGAGTTGGCGCAGAGTCATACCCGACCAAACGTTGGTCCCGAGTTTGGCCTTCGCCGCCTGGACAGCGAGGTCGGCAACGATGGGCAGCAGCCAGCTCTCCATCAACTGCACTGGGCCGCCGGGACCCAGATGCACGCCCGGCGAAGGNAGCAACTCGATATCGAGCGTGCTGTTGGTGCCCGCGCCCAGAGGCAGCAGATGCGCCTGGAAGCCGCCGCCGGAGAACGTGGCGGAAAACTGGGGCGCGGCGTTGATCCCGAGACTGGACTGCAGGTGGAAGGCCAGCGCCGCGGCGGCCTGCACGGAGTTCATCGCGTATCCAGCGCCCAGGGTTAGGCCGATGGGGCCGTTGTTAAGTTTGAAATCGGTGGCTTGCAGGTTCAGCGTGGGCCCGGCGGAATCCCACCCAAGCGTGACGGCAATCGAGCCGGAACCGAGCGCTCCCGGTGAGAACGTCCAGGTGACGGTTTGCGTAGCGGAGGTGATCGCGCCGGGCAAAACACCTTTCAGGGGCGACGCGGCGTTGTTGAAGAGCTGTTCGAAGGCGGAAGCAGCCTGCGTGCGGATGGTGGAGGAGAGTCCGCTGAGCCAGTTGCCTTGCAGCAGCGCGCGCAACTCGGTGGCGTGGCCGGCGAACTGGGTCGCGTCGTCGTAGAGATTGAAGGCCTTCGCCAGCTTGAGCACCAGATTGACGAAGGCCGGAGGCGCAACGCCGAAAGAGTTCACCACTTCGTCCAGGGCGGCCGGCAGAAGGGCCGCGGCGCCGCCGGCCAGCGTGCGCAGCCCGCTGAAAGTCGGCAAGAGCTGGATGGGCGGCGATCCGTCGGGCGTGATGCTGAGCGTGATTCCTCCCGGCGCGATGGCGAAGGCCACGGTCACGCCCGGCCAGGTCCCAGGCAGCGGAATGTGAAGTGAGAGCGTTCCGGCGGGCAAGACATGCCGCAGCGGATCGATGTTCGCGTCGAGCTCAAATCCCAAGACGCCGCCGATGTTCGTGGTGGTGGCCAAGCGCAGTGTGATCGTGCCGGTGCCGGTAGCGGAGAGGCGCAGGCCCGCGGGCAGTCCCAGGCCGGGCCCGGCGGGCGCGCCAATTGCGCTGCCAATCGCACTCAGCAGCGCATTGATCTTGGCGGCATCAAAGCCGCCTGATCCCGAGCCGAGAGAAGACCCGCTGCTGAACGAGCTGCCGGGAGAGGCCAGGAAGCGGTCGATGGGGCCGACGTGGAAACTTGCCGGCAAGATGGATTCCAGCAAACCGGAGACCACGCTGGAGAGCAACAGCCGCGGGACCAGGCTGCTCAGAGCTGCCGTGATGGCGCCTGCCGCGGGCAGGGGAACCAGAGTGAGCGAATCCAGCCACGGAGGCGCAGTGATGCTCAAGTGCTTGGTGCTCTGCGCGTAGGTGAGCGTGGTGGCCGCGAGCGAGAAAGACAGGTCGAGTCCCGTGGTGAACGCGGGAACGTTGACGCGGGCATCAAAGGCCAGCGAGTCGGTGGTCCCCATCGTGAGCTTCCCTGTGCCGGCGGTGCGGACGCCGATTTGCCACTCCCGCGTGTTCGATAAATAAACTTCCAACGGTCCGGCGCCAATGGGCATCGTCCACGGCCCTGCAGGCGGACCGCTGAATCCCAGGAAGCCCGCGGGGTCGCCGAAGGCCGCGGGCAAGCGCGGCGCAAGATAGGCGCGCGCATCGGTTTGGATGGCCAATAGGGCGTCGGCCGAAATCCCGGTTCCGCCGTGCGGGTCGGGCACGGCTACGCCGAGTTTGCTCAAGGCATCGAGCAGCACGGCAACTGACGACCCGGCGAGCGGAGCAGGCACGCTGATGGTTTGGAGAACCGCGCCGAGCAGCGGCGAAGCCAGCGAATCGGCAAGCTGCGTGAGCGAGACGGAAGGACCATGAAACGCCGCTTGATGCAGGCGGACGAGCGGTGTCACGGTGATCGAGCTTTCGCTGGGGGCAATCGTCGCGCCCAATTCCGCCCAGCGCACACGCACGTCCACCAGCGGCGCGCCCTCTCCGGCATACGAATTCGGTGCCCCGGCCAGCCAGCCATTGACGCGGCGCAACGTCGCCAGAACAGTGAGCGAGTGAGCCGGACGAGCCGGCTGAGCCGCGCCCGAGGTCAAGGCGATGCGAAATGCGTCGGCGCGCAGCTTCGCTTCGGCCTGCACGGCCCCGGCGGGCGCGCCGGGCACAGCAAGCGTTGAACGCAAGCCAAAGCTGATGTGCGTGGGCGCGGGTGTTGCCGCGCCGGCAGCGCCTGTGGCCAGCGCGGTGATGGCCTGCTTCACGGCGGCAAACAGATCGCCGTCCACAACTCCGCCGAGAGCAAAGGCCCGCACGCCGCCGGTGTCCGCGGAAGGAGTCGTGGAGAAGCTGCCCACCGGATAAGGGAACGGCTTAGGAAGTCCGCCTGGAGACTCGGGAGGCAAGGCGCCATCGAGCGCCTGGCGCAGGTGGTCAATGGCGTCTTGGAGCGGACCGGCAGGCAAGGCCGGGGTCAGACGCTCAATGAGCCGCACGGATTCCGCGGTGGCTGCGTCACGCAGAACCGTCAGCGGAGCGCCTGCATGCGGAGAGCCGATGGTGATCAGTCCGGCGACCTTCGCGGCGTTCGCCGCACAATAGGCGCGCGCCGCGACGCCCGCCGTGGAGTGCGCCAGCAGAATGACTTTCTGTCCCGCGCGAATTTCCGCCAGGCGGTTAACGATGCGGCCGATCTGCGCGGTGAGCGAGGCCAGGTTGCCCGTGCCTTCGTCGCGGAGATCTGCAGTGTAGTAGTCGGCAGTCACGGTCACGCCGCGCAGGTCAACGCTGGCCGGGTCCACACCGGGCACGCGTAGATCGAAATGCGCGGCGACGTTCGTGCTCCCGGGCCGCGCACTCTCGGCTTGCGTCAGGAAGGCCTGCCAAGTCCTGTGGTCAGAAAACGCCGGGCCCAGCAGGAGAACGCAACGCGCCCCGCCGCCAAGCCATGTATTCAGCTGGGCCAGCACCTGGCTGATTGCAGACGGATCAGAAGGCTGCTTGGAATGCGCCGAGCTCAGGGCAGTGCCAGTGGTCCACGTGCCGCCACTCGGGATTTGCGAGCTCACCGGCACGACGCCGTCGCTGGTGGCAAGGTGAGTGGCCAGGCCGTCGAGCGCTGAGCCCAGCGGATCAAGGTCGGACATGGCCAGCGCGTCGCGGACTTCAGGCAAGAACGGCTGCAGGCGGGCGGCTGCTTCCAGCAGAGTCTGGAAACCGCCGGCGGTGGAGATCTTCGCGGCCACCGGCGCCAACCAGTTCGACGGTGGGCCAGCGGGCTCGAGCCAGGCGAGCAACTCCACGGGACGCACCGCGGTGGCGGCCACCGGCAACGACCAAGGATCTTCGTACACACCGCTGCCCGCGAGAGGATTGTCCGCCATGGGAGGCCCCGCTGCAGGTGTGGCGGGGAGCGCGTCGCCGATCAGGGCGCGCAGCCAATCGAGGGCCTGAGGCAGGAAGGGCGTGCCGTCCGCTGAGACTTTGACGGCAACTCGCGCCACCCAGTCGCGCAGGGCGCCGAAGGGATCCGTGAACATGGAGCCGGCGCCGCCGGGGTCGCGAAGCACGGGCCAGTCGGCTTGAAGACCAGGCAGGTTGCCGCCGAGGCCGGTGAGCGCGGCGAAGGCCATGCCCGGCATGTTGGCCCAAGAGAATGCCGCGCGGGTGGCCAGCAAACGCACGAGCGATTCAAGTTGTACCGTGGAAATGCCGATGCTCGCCGGATTGGTGATGTCAAAGGGCGCGGCTGGCGGAAAGACAAGCGAACCCACGGTGACGGTGGTCCCGTTGCTGGTGACGCGCAGGTTGTTCAGCGCGCCACGCAACGCCAGCGGAGCTCCGGGGTTCCAGTCCAACGTGATGCCCAGAGAATCCGCCGCGATGGTCATTCCCGCCAGCGCGGGAGCGGACGGCGCGGGCTGCAACAGGAACTGGGCATGTTGCCCAGCCATGAGACGAACGTCGCCGGAGCCGGAAGCAGGCAAGTCGAAAGCCAGAAGCTCTGCCAGCCACCAGAACAGCCACGGGCTGCTCGAAGCGGAGAGCCGCAGGCCTACGCGTAACAATTGCGGATCGGCGGCGTTGCCGGATTCCTGCGCGTTCCAGGCCGCGAGTTCCAAGCTGAGAGGCCCCGCGGTTTCCAGCGAAATGCGCCAGGGATCGGTCCTTTTGCCCGTGCCGGCGACTGCGCCGCCAAGCCCGACGAGAGCTCCGATCTCCGCCAACAGGAATCCCCAGTTGTGCGGCGCGCTCAGCAACGCCGCGCGATGAACGGAAGCGATGGTCCCCGTGGGATTGGAGACCAGCTTGGCCAAGTCGCCATCTGCAATGGTNAACGGCCACGCCGCATCGCCCGCTGGCGGGAGCAGCCCAACAAGAGCCGCCAGGTGCTTGGCGGTCGCGTTGTTGCCGAGCGCCGCCAGAATGGCCGTCTTCACCGCTGCGCTCGCGGCGGCGACCACGCTATCGGCGTGGGTCAGATCAATTTGGTCGTAGTGCGTCCCGGAGAAATTGACGTTCAGCAGCTCAAGCAGCGGCGTGAGGGCCGAGCCGTTCCAAAAAATTCCGCCATGCAGCGAATCCACGGAGATAGTGCCGCCGGGAGCAATCAGGGCGCCGACGCCGCCGGGCGCGCGCAGCACCACGCTCGCCGAGGGCAGCACTTGGGCCGGGGCCGTCCCCGAAAGCGGGATCGCAACCAGCATGGCCTGGGCTTCCAGGCGCACCGGAGGAGTGGCTCCGCCCGGCACGACCAGCGCGCGAAGACCCACGTTCAACTGCTGGCCAACCTTGCCGAGGAGAACGTCCAGCTCCGAGCTTGCGCCATCGAGGGCGAGCAGGCGGACGCGCCAGGGATCATCCAGTGTACCGGCGCCGGCGGTTGCCACGGTCGCACCAAACAGTCCGGCGAGATGACTGAGCCATGCCGTGATGCCGCCGGAAGAGACCATGGCGTTGAGCCAGCCCTGCAGGGCCGCTGGGCCTTGCAGAATGCCGGCGAAGGGGAACGCAGGAATGGCTGCGTCGCCGAAGCCGAGCAAGGGCATGAAGTGGGCGGCCACGGCCGCGGCTTCTCCGGCGGCAGCCCCGGCAATTTCATGCAGCTTCTGCGACACCAGACCCAGCACCAGCTTCATGGCCTGCGAGTCGAGGTGGGCGGGGTCAAGCGGCGTATCATGCGCGCCGGAGCCGTCAAGATCCAGGCCTTCAAGCACTACGCTGGCGGTGGCTGTTCCAGCCAGCGGGGCCAGGTGGATCACAACGTTGATTGCGGCCAGAGCGATGGCTTGGGCGGGGCGCGTCCAGTTCAGTTGGACGCGCAAGCTGACGTCGAGCGGGCCGTCCGCAGTGCCGGCGATGGGAGTTACGCTGGTTCCCTGCAGGCTGATCAGCGGAAGGCGCGCGCGCAGGGCCGCCGACGGCGTGCCGCTGGCTGGCGAAGCGTGGAACTCACCTCCGCCGCCGATAACAATTCTTCCTCCGCCGACGTCGGCGACTGTGAGATAAACGTTGCCTTGCGCCTGGTCGCCCAGGAGCGGATGCCATTTCTCGCCGGATGCGAGGCCGGGCGGGTTCTGCGGAGGAAGAAGCTGGTCGAGCAGGTCCAGAAAAGCGCTGCGCTGGTCGGCGTTGGAGAATATCTTGCCCAGGTTGTCCAGCGGCTGTGAGAACCAGTGACTGTTCAGGGAACCATCGCCATGGAGCAGGCCGATGGCTTTGCCCGAGTCCTGCACCTCGCGCAACAGGACGTCGGTGCTCATCTGATGACTCCCGCAATGACGGTGAGAGGCGCGCCGGCCAGGAAGACCAGTACGCCCGGAGTGGCACTGATGGCCCGGGGCGCCAGCTTGTACTTGGCGGCAAAATCGGCAGCGATGGCCAGCAGCGCCGACCAAACCGCACTGCGCACGATGGGACCCCAGCGCCCAGCCAGCACCGGGTTGCCGCGCGGCAGTTCGTCCGTGACGGCGACCAGGCCGGCAGGATCGTTGGCGGCCCCGGTGGCGAACACCACCACCAGAGGAGTGCGCCCGGTCTGGTCGGTCTCCAGGTCGATGGAAATCAGTACGCTGCGATTGAGCACGCGTGCGCGGACGGAATCAAGGTGGACGAGGACTTCATCGCCGCCGTCAACCCATATCACTTTCTGCAGTGGCGCGCCGGTCGGTTGCGGGAGCAGGGCGGAGCCGTCGGCAGGCTTGCCGGCCAGGCGTGCGGCCAAGGCAGGGCCCAGAGACTGCTCGGGGAGCCGGTCTGTCCCTCTCGGCGGTCGCGTGATACCAGTAGCCACGGGTGCCTCCTTGAGTCAGGCAGCTGTGGGCCCCAGGATCCCAATTGCGAATAACAGGCCGATGGCGCGAGGCTATCGGCGGTTGAGTCATCTGTTTGTGGCGCTGGCCTTTGTCGAAGTTTGCGATGCCGGTTCTGCCCGATGTACAGCGCGACAGCTCCGCACGAACGCATTGCCCGGACGAAGATGGCGCGCGCGATCGAGCCAAATCATAGCCAGACAGAGCAGCGGCAAGAGCAGCAGCATCGTCTCCAAACTTCCGCTACCTGCATCCGGCGAGACGCCGACCAAGCGCTCAATGAAATTCACAATGACCTCACCTCGCGGCAAGCAATCGCGTATGTCGGCTTAAGACGCCACGCAACTTTACCAGAGTGGCCACGTCCACGGTTGGACATTTTAACTCTTGCAGTTTGGTGATGAAAGCGTCGGGGGCGTTTCAAGGCTCATGTTGTTTCTGGGATTGGCGGAAGTTTGCGGAGAAGAATCTCGCGTTGTCAGGCCAGCATCAACCGCAAGTCTCGCTCCCATTTGCGAGTGTCAATGCCCTCAGTTTCGAGCATGTTTCCGTACTTTCCAGGTGCGGCCGTTTTTACGTAGCCTTGTGCGCTGCGGATCTGCTTGCGCAGGCACCTCCATGCGCTCCTGCTCGCAATGGTCCACGACCGGACACGCCCAGCCACGGAAACTGCGTTGACGGGCCTGGCTAGATCTTGCTTTGCGCGCAACGCACTTGAGGTCCGCAACAGGAGATTCAAAAGGAATCGGCTTCGCATTCCGCTTGGCGGTTGCAGACTGAACGTTCCAAAATCATCTCTTTCTGAAACGCCAATTCGCCTCTCACCGCCCCTTCTACAATCAGGCAGTTGCGATACTCTCCGCAACAACGTTTCTGGAACGCCTTAACGCGTTCATCATTTCGTAGTTCCGCGAAATCCTTGCCGGCGCATCTCCAACCAGCTATCAACCAGCGACATGCGGAACCGCAGGTAAGTTCCCTTGCCACGGGCCGAGCTGCGGGGCAGGCACCAGGAACCGAAAACTCGGTGAACGAGCCCGTACGGACAGCGGCAGAGATTCCGAATGGCGCCAGCCAGGCCGAACAAGAAGTCCTCAAGATCACTCAAGAACTAACTGACGCCACGGTCCGAAATGACGTAGACGCAGTGGGGCGCATCTATGGCGACGATTACTTGTTTGTGGCGTTCAACGGCAACCTTGAAAATAAAGAGAGCCAGCTTGAGGCTTTTCGATCAGGATTCATGAAATTCTCCGCCGCCACCATAGAAGACGTAGTCGTGCGCGTCTACGGCGACACGGCTGTTGCCATAAAACGCCGGACGCAGGTGGCAACTGTCGGTACCCGAACCAACCCCGGCGCCCGCCCACGTGTAACCAGTGTGTGGGTAAAGCGCCAAGGTCGATGGCAACTGGTCTCCGGTCAGGTTACGCCCACCCTGGAGAACCCACCGGCACAGACGGAAACAAACAATGCTGGTGCGTCCGGCCAGACCCGTACCATGGACGACGAAGCCGCAATCCGGAAGCATGTCGCAGACTATGTGCTTGCATATAACACGCATGATTGGGAGAAGATGGGCGCGTTGTTCACGGATGACGGAGATGGTCTACGTTCTGGGCGGCTGGCGAAAGGAAGATCTGCCCTCCGCGATTTATTTATCCAGAGCCATTCGACCACCGCAAAAACATCCCACCTGACGCACGGTCGAGAACATTCGCTTCCTGAAACCCGATGTTGCGGTGGTTGACGGCACTTACGAAGCTACAGGTATGACAGACGAGAAAGGAGGTGCAGCGCCCGACTTACGTATGTGGGTCACTGACCTCGACAGAATGGACGATCGGAACCGTTCTGACCGCACAGCTCCGGCCCAAGAACCCGGCCGGAATCCTGAGCATAGTTCACGATAGCCAACACGTTGCACAATCTATTTCAGGGAAAGAATTTGTGGCCGAAGCCTCATGTTTCCTTGTGCTTATGCGCTTTCAACGATCTTGTGCCCTTCGAACTTGGCTGCTTGCACGACGGCGGCTAGCGTTTTTGCTTTCTGGAGAAGGTGCTCGACCATCGCGCCTGAGACTTCCGTGCCAATGGCTAATTGTGCCGACGCAAAGTAGCAGGGGTGATTTGATTCCAGAACATACAACCGGCCGCTTGGATGTTCCAGAATGTCAACTCCACCGAATTCATGCCCCAGCGCGCGAACCGCCGCAACGGC
>JGI25617J43924_10000164_pt1 | contig 11642 bp, 12 predicted proteins | sample GraSoi2013_115cm_FD_43924 | JGI IMG/M metagenome (IMG submission 43924) | reverse complement strand
GATACCGCCGGATAGCGGCTGGCGAAGCGNGCCAACGCAGGGCCGAGAAAATACGGCGCGATGGTNGGAATCGCGCCGACGACCACTGTTCCCACGGCGGCTTGCGACATCGCCTGAATCTCGGTGCGGGCTTGGCCCACCTGGCGCAGAATCTCGCCGGCTTTGGGCAAAAAGGCTTTGCCGAAATCGGTGAGACGAGCGAAACGTGGGAAGCGATCGAAAAGCTTCGCGCCGAGCTCGTCTTCGAGTTTGCGAATCTGCTGCGAGAGCGACGGCTGCGCGACGTGCTGCTCTTCGGCCGCGCGTGTGAAGTTTCCCGCGCGAGCGACGGCGCAGAAATATCGCAATTGATGCAATTCCATTCGGTTCACCTTGAGCTGTGCCGAAGTGTAAAAGCTCCGGCCGCGGGCTGCGATGTGTTTCGCCTATGAATTCCATAGCATTCATATATTAGACCTTGGCTTTGCGAAACCCTATCCTCGCTTGATGGGAGGGCCAAAATATGGCTACACAGACTGTGAAACATGGCGACGTTTCGCAACGCGTCGGCGTAGAAGTAATTCAGGCGCGCGGCGTGGACGTCCCGAAGCTGATCAAAATGCTGATCGCGAACGCGGCGGCCGAGTTTGCCAGCACGTATTACTATTACACGATCCTGCGCATGCACCTCGCGGGCCACGAAGACTATAAAGAAATTTGCGAGGATGCGCGCCTGGAAGATCGCGCTCACTGGGAGCTCATCGTGCCGCGGATTTACGAGCTCGGCGGCGAGCTGCCCAATGACCTGAAAGCATTCCACGACCAGGCCGGCTGCGTCGCGGCGAAGCTGCCCGATCCGCCGACCACGGTCAATATCCTGACNCTGCTGCTCGAATCCGAACGCTGCGCAATCCGCAGTTGGATCGAAATCTGCGACATGACCTTCGGCAAAGATCCGCGCACATATGACATGGCTTCGCGAATTCTGAATGAGGAAATCGAGCACGAGGCCTGGTTTATCGAACTACTGGCACACGAACGCGACGGCAAGACGATCCCCTCGGGTCACTTCCGCCGCGGGACGCCTGGCGAAGCGCCGTACAGCAANAACGCGCACTTCTACAATCCCTGAGCCTTTTTTGACGGCCAAAGCTCCCCTCACCGGAGACTTTGGCCTGGGCACCCTAACTCTTCTGCCGGCGATCCACAGACGAAGGAGTCNGTGGATCNCNGGCTAGNTGCGCTTGTTTTTCTCCGATGGGCTGGCTGGTGCGAAACGTCAGCTTCCTGCCTCTCTTGCTTGTTCGAGGCGCTGCCGTCATCATCGTTTCTCACATGCTTGGAGAAGAAACGCCGGACGGAGCGGCGTGTCAAAGAGAAATGAAGGACGGCCCATCGGAGGATCAAGCTTTCGACGTGGCGTTGATTACGCCGTATGGTCTGCGCACGATTCGCGCACGAGCAAGCGAGCACATCTGGGACGAGGCCAAAGCCGCTGGCATTAATCTGCCCGCGATTTGNCATCAGGGGCGCTGCCTGACCTGCGCCGGTAAACTCGCCGAGCCGGGTGAGTTTGATNCCAGCGATGCGGTTAGCTACTATCCTCAGGACCGCGCAGCGGGATACATTTTGCTGTGCACTGNAAANGCGCGCTCGAATCTGCGCATCCGCACGCATACGCAGACGGAANTGCGCGCGCAACGCAAANAAATGGGCCTGCCTGCGCCCTANGCATAAATCACGACACCCGAGACTGGAATGACTATAGGAATGCAGAACGCAAACTGGATCGCGGTGGAGGATTACAGGTTTCCGGGCGGCTGGACGGCTGGCGGAGCGAGCGTCGGAAACATGGTAGATAAAGACAACCGCGCGCGGGCGCTTTGCCGCGAACTCGAAGCCGGCAAGATTCTCTTTTTCTCGAAGCTGCCATACGAATTCCCTTCGGAGGAACGCGAATTTCTGCTTTCGCGCGAATGGAACGAGCTGCGGCTGCACAAAAACGTCTCGTACCGGCCTGCGGACGACGTCATGCGCGGATTTGCCGGCGATCACGGCACCCAGACGCACTTGCACCATATCTTGCGAAACTACAGCGCGCACGTAATCGAATTTCTGCGCGATTTTCTGCGCCCCTACGCCGGAAAATGGAAGCTGGATTTCGCCAGCTTTCGCCCCTTCGAGGAAGAGGGCCGCGACCTCTCTCTGCACAAGCGCAACGACCTGCTGCACGTCGACGCGTTCCGGCTGCGGCCGACGCGCGGCGGGCGCATCCTGCGCGTCTTTACCAATTTGCACGCGACGAAGCCGCGCGTGTGGTACGCGTTCGGCGATTTCGGTTGGCTCGCCGAAAAGTACGCGGGCGACGCAGGTGTGCGGCGCTTCGCCGCGAAAAACGGCGTGCTGCGGCGCAACGTATCGCGGTGGGCGGCGACGTTGGGCTTGAAGCGGCTGAGCCGTACGCCGTATGACCGCTTTATGCTGCGCTTCCATGATTACCTGAAAGAGAACGACGAATTTCAGCGCCATTCCCCCAAAGTGCGGCTGGAATTTCCTCCGCTCGCGACCTGGTTGGTGTTCACCGATGGCGTAGCTCATGCCGCGATCTCCGGGCAATACGCCATAGAACAGACGCTGCTGATTCCGCCGGAAGCGCTGGTGGCGCCGGAGTCGGCTCCGTATCGGATTCTCGAACGCGTCGCCGCCGCTCGCCTTTGCTAGCGCATACCCGGAACGTAAAGCAAGACTCGAGGAATTGAATCGTCTCCCCCGGCGTTCACTTCGATCAAAGTGATAGCGGAGAGAAACGCCTTATCCGGGGGGCGCGGCGTCGAGGATTTGCTGAACAATGGCTCGTGCGCGGTCCTTGTCCTCAGGGAAAACCAGAAGCCTGATAGCTCGCATTTCGTCCGAGTCGTTGTTCGGCTCAGATGTACCGGAATCCGGGCGACAAAGGATGTGGTTCTCTCGTAGCGATGATTTGATCATGTCGGCCAGATCGGGGTCGTCGCCAGACCAAATTTCGTCCGTCGCGTCCGCTGGATCAAGGTTTCCAGGGTCGCGGCGCCCGTCGTCGTAACCCTCGTCTGCATCGTCATCGGGTGGATTGTCTGCGCCGCGGATTTCGAGAGAATCAGGCTCCGGGATCTCTTTCGAATAATCTTCTGAGGGCTCTGCTTCGTTGATCGCTTCTCGCGCGGTGGTCATGAGATCAACCGGTACATACACTTCAAACGGTGCGTGCGCGGTCGGATTGAAGAGATGGTCTTCGCGGCGGAGTGTACGCGCAGGAATCTCCCTACGCTCCAGTGCCTCGCAGATTTCGGCATGCTTACGAGGATCGCCTCCCGACCAAATCAGTGCGAATGACGTGGTGTCCGTGGACGCGGAATCCGAGGATTCAGCCGGCGGGTCCGGCACAAGGGTCACTTGGCAATCCGAACAAGTCGTAAAGCCCGAACGATATTCCGCACCGCAAAGCGGACAGTACATAGCGGGAGTGAGTCTACAACGATCGGTGCCGCTGCGGCGCTCTCCGAGCGGCGGAAGCTGGGAATTTCCGCCTCGGTTTCGTCGCTCGGAACGCCGGTCGCGGATGCTCAGTAGGTTATGGCACATCTGGAATACAGCCCCTAACCCGCAACTTTTTGATGGCTAAAGGGTTCGATACAATGTGGAGGCTATGGCCAGGTCCGACGTCCAACTGATGCTGGACGTGAAGTCGGGAGACGATTCGTCTTTCGAGCTTCTGCTGCGCAAGTATCGGACGCCTCTCGTCAATTTCCTCTACCGCATGGTGCGGGATGCCGCGGCAGCGGAGGACTTGGCGCAGGAGGTTTTTCTGCGCGTGTATCGTGCGCGCGGCCAGTATCTGCCCACGGCCAAATTCACCACGTGGATGTTTCGGATCGCCACGAACCTGGCGTTGAACGCTTTGCGCGATGGGCGTTATCGCCAGCAGGAAGTCTCCATAGATCGTTCGGCTGTCGATCATTCGGTCGATGGAGAAAGCGACCAGCCGGCGCTCGAAATCGCCGACCGGCAGCCCAGTATCGAGTTGGAATTGATCCGCAGGGACCGCGCCGAACAGATTCGGCGCGCCGTTGAGGCCCTGCCGGAGAAGCAGCGCGCCGCCGTTCTGCTGCACAAGTATCAAGAGATGGACTACGATGAGATAGCTGGGGTCCTGGGCTGTTCGGAGAGCGCCCTCAAATCGCTGCTCTTCCGCGCTTATGAAACTTTGCGAGTGGAATTGGCGCCGCTGGTCGAGGCGGCGCAGCAGACTCAGGCCGGTCAGCCTGGAAAATGAGGTTGTCGAATATGAACTGCGGACATACGGAAAAAAATTTGGTTGCTTACCTGGACGGAAAACTCCACCCAGCCGAGCGACGCCAATTGGAGGCGCATCTCGCCACTTGCGCGGCGTGCCGCGAACGGGCCGAGGGATTCCGCTCGGCATGGAACGTGCTCGATGAACTGCCGGTACTTCCGCCATCGCCTGCATTCGATGCCCGCGTGAGGGCGCGCGTCGAGCAAGAGCCCCGCCGTGCGTGGTTCTGGGCCTGGATTGTGCCTTCGCCTCGCATGGCTTTCGCGGCCACGGCGCTGCTGATCGCTTCCATCTGGCTATCCTCGTTCCAGCCTGGGCGAATCCCGACCGCACATCCTTCGGCTGGAGCCGCAAACCAGAATGCCGAGGCCGAGTTCGGAATGATCAAAGATCTTCCTGTGCTGGAAAATTATGATGTGCTGACAAGTTTCGACGCGCTCTCGGACTTGCCGGTGCAACAGGCCGCGCAACCGCAGCCGTTGAATCAAATGTAGGCCAACCAAGGAGAAGAGAAGAAACCCGGCTCGTGCGCAAATTGGGCCAATTCGGGATGGCGGTGCTGGCGTCGACGCTTTGCGCGCCGGGCGCGTATCTCTTTGCCCAAAAAAACCGGCCGCGGATCGAACGGCCCCCAGAGAGGCCGCCGGCAGCGCGGCCTGTTCCAGAGCGGCCTGCTGCAGCGCGGCCGAATGCTGAACCCAAAGAAAACTTGCCGCCTCGCTGGGTCGAGCGCTTGCAAGAGATGACGCCGGCCGAACAGGAGAAATTCCTCAACAATAATGCGCGGTTCCGCAACTTGCCCCCGCAACAGCAGGCCCAGATACGACAGCGGCTGCAGACGTGGAATAACCTGCCGCCTGAGCAACGCCAAACGCTGATGCAGCGGGAGCGCATTCTGGAGCAAATGACCCCGGAACAGCGCCGCTACGTTCGCCAGACGCTGATGCCGGAATGGCAGAGCCTGCCGCCAGCCCGGCGCCAGGTGGTTTTGGGGAAGCTTCGCGATTTGCACGGTCTAAGCGACTCTGAACGCGCCGCCAAGCTCAACGATGATTCCTTCATGAACGGCCTTGCTCCCAATGAGCGCCAAATGCTGCGCGATCTTTCCAATTTGCGCGTGGGCGCTCCGCCGGAATAGATTCCGATCAGTTCAACAATACGTCCTTTGTGGTTGCGAGGGTCCTGCCGCTGTGGCTTTATTCAGGCGCGGGATTTGGCTATGCGTTGACTTCAACCAACGCTGGGGCGAGACGCAGTTTCCCCGATTGAACCACCGCTTCCAGCGCTTCAACGACCTGGAGGTCAAACTTGCTTCCGGCAACCTTGCGGATAATCCCGAGGGCCTCATCGATTTCCCTGGCAGATTGGTATGGGCGATTGGTGGTGATGGCATCGAGCGTGTCGGACACCGCGATGATGCGCGCCATCATGGGTATTTCTTCTCCCTTCAGGCCATAGGGATAGCCCTTGCCGTCGATGTGCTCATGATGCAGTTCGATTCCCGGCAGAACATCTTTCAATTGAGCAACCGGACGCATGATGTTCGCGCCCTTACTGGGATGCTGCTTCATGATTTGGAATTCCTCGGCAGTCAATGCGCCGGGCTTTTTGAGCACGCGATCATCCACCCCGATTTTTCCGACGTCGTGAAGTAAGGCGGAGATGCGCAGGCGATCCAATTCCTTGGCGGGGAGCTCGAGTTGCTGGCCGATCATGACCGAGTATTTCGCGACGCGATCGGAATGGCCTCGTGTGTAAGGATCTTTTTCGTCAATGGCCGCGGCGAGCATGCGAATGGAACCCAAGAATAGCTCGCGGTTTTCTTCCGCAGCCAGCTTCAGCCGGGCGATATAACTTTCGATGTCGCCGGCCATGTTGTTGAAGGTTTGCGCCAGCTCACTGATTTCCGCGGCGCCGCGCACGGGAGCGCGCTCGTGGAACTCTCCGCGGCTGATGGCGCGCGTGGAGGCCGCCAGCGCCCGGATGGGTGTGCTGATGCCGACCGCAAAGAGATATCCCAGGATGACAGCGGCGGCGGTGACAACCAGCACGAAAGTGAGGGCCTGGGCGTTCAGTTCCTTTACCCCGGCGTCGTCGCGTGCTTCTTCCAAACTGCGCTGGGCGATCACCGTCCAGGCCAGATCGGGAATGGTGCTATACGTCCCGATCAGCTCCGACTTTTGTCCCCGCTCGATATCGCTGAAATGTTGAACGGTCGCCGTGGTCCGCAAATCCTTGGGCAGCCCTGACGCCTGCGCCACGATGTACGAGCTGCGCAGGTCCGTGCCGGGCACATATCGCCGGGCATTCGGGTGGGCAATCACACGCCCGCTGTGGTCCACCACAAATACGGTTCGGCCGCGCACGCTGGTCTCTTCCAATCGCCGCAGCACGCTATCCAACGAAACGACCATCGCCAGCATTCCGCTGAACTGATCGCTCACTTCCAAGGGGATAGCCATCACAAATGCCGGCCGGTTCTCCGGTCCCAGTGCCAGCGGCTCGCTGCGGTATACCACCGACTGTAGGCATGCGGCGAACGCCCGTTGTAGGGCTTTGCTGACGAAAGGATCCTGGTCTGCGCGGAAGTTTCCGGCGCCGGCGCCCTTGGCGTCGGTACCGACGGCCGTCAGATAAAGGATATTGGGGTTGCTGGCAACGAAATTCTCGAGCAGGCGCGTCACCTGCGGTCCTCGCGCGACGTCATTCACATGATTGAGAAGCCCGGTAAGGGCCAGGATTTGGCGTTCGCTGATGAGCTGTTGATAGAGATTGGCGTCGAACAGCTGTATCTCTTCGCCCACCGACCGCGTCAGCTCGGTTTGCTGCACGCTTTCGGTGTCGGTGAGCTTCTCCTGACTGAGTTGCAAGACCTGGAAGTGATAGAGCCCTATGGGCAAGGCGCTGACGAGCAGCATCGCGCCCAGAACCAAAAATAGCAGTCGGGGGCGGAAAGTACGAGCCGGTTTGCGCTGCGGAAGCGGCATAGCCAGGCGATCTTTATTTTACTTTGAGCCCAGACCGGCGGAAGAAAAGAGCGAGCCGCAGTTGCCGATTAGCCAAGATCACCTAAGACACGAGCCAACAGCAGCCTAGGGGGCCCGGCTATCGCGCTTGGGCTACTGATTGCTCGACCGGCTGGGTACAGTGAGCACAGCGGCGCGCCTCAATCGGAATCTCGCTCAGGCATTCCGGGCATTTCTTGGTGCTGGGCTGCGTGGGTTTATCGCCCTGCTGCATCTTGGCCATCAGTGCGTTCATCGGCAGCACCACGGCGAAGTAGACTGCGGAAGCGATGATGATAAACGAGACCACCGAATTGACGAAGTCGCCGAAAAGAAACTTGCTGCCGCGAATTGTGAAGCTGAGCGATGAGAAGTCCGGTTGTTTGACCACCGCGGCGATGAATGGAGTAAGCAGGCCCTTAACCAGCGAGTTTACGACGTTGCCGAAGGCTGCGCCGATCACCACGCCCACGGCGAGATCGACCACATTGCCCCGGAGTAAAAACTGTTTGAATCCTTTCATTGTCGGGCTCCTGTCAGCTGGGTTTGGGAGGCCGCCAGCTAGCGCTTGCTATTTGATGGGCCCAGCAAAGAATAGGTGAACCTCCCGCGTCGCCCGCGGAGGCTTCCGCCCGAGATGGTAACTCAGTTCAGCGGAAAAGCCCCACACAGCCGATTCCACTCCGAAGAGGCTGAAGGCAATGATGCTTGCCAGTAGTCTCATAGAAAGCGGCCGTCGCATCGTGGACTAAGGNCGAAGTAAGCAGCCCAACTTATTCTCTCGTAAGCCGGCGCTCCATCAGTTCGCGGATGGCTGCGCTGGGCGCGCGGCCCTCATGCAGGACTGCATACATCTGCTCGGTAATAGGCATGTCTACCTGATGCTTCCGTGCGAGCGCCATCGTGGCGGACGTCGTCCCCACGCCTTCCGCCACCATACGCATCTGCGACAGAATTTCTCGCAGCTTGCGTCCCTTCCCTAATTCCACCCCCACGGAGCGATTCCGACTCAACGTTCCTGTCGCCGTGAGCACCAGATCGCCCAAGCCAGCAAGCCCCGAGAGTGTATCGCGCCGGCCGCCAAGGGCCATAGCCAGACGGGTCATTTCGGAGAGTCCGCGAGTGATGAGCGCGGCGATGGTATTCGCGCCCAGGCCGAGACCCGCGCAGACGCCGGCGGCAAGTGCGATGACGTTCTTAACGGCGCCCCCGAGTTCCACGCCAACAATATCGTCGTTAGTGTAGAGACGCAGTGTGGAACTCGAGAATTCACGTTGAATTTCCGCAGCGACTTCCAAATCGCCAGAGGCGATGACCACAGCCGTCGGATCGCCGCGAGCCACCTCGAGGGCAAAGCTGGGTCCCGAGAGGGCCGCTACGCGAGGTGCGAACTTTTGCCCGATGATTTGGGTAATGACTTCGCTCACGCGGGCGAGAGAATCCTGCTCCAGGCCCTTGGTTGCGCTGACGAAAATCGCGTTTGCGGCCGTCGTCGCGTCCAGGCGCGACAATATCGCGGTATACATGGTTCTGGCGTGCGCCGACGGCATCACGCCAAGCACGATTTCCGCACCCGCGAGTGCCTCACCAAGATCCCCGGTAACTTCGGTTCCTTCCGAAATACGCATCCCTGGCAAATAGATTGAATTCTCGCGGGATTTGCGTAAACCGGCGAGTACGTCGGCGCTGTGTACCCATAAGGAGAGACGATGAGCTTCGCGGCTGCGCTCGAGTGCGACGGCCAGCGCGGTACCGCAACTCCCCGCTCCGATGATGGCGATTTTCTTCACAGCTTCGGCGAGCGCGGGCCGCTTCTGAAACCGAATTGAGGCTCGGTACCCCGGAGCAGCCGGATGATGTTGGAGCGATGTCGGGCGATGATCAAAAGCATGGCAAAGGACGCGCCGGCGGAAATGGATTGGGGTGGCGCATGGCCCGGAGCGTAGAGGAGGTACACAAGCAGGGGGAGCGAAGCCGCCGCTGAGATGGAGGCCAGCGAAACGTAGCGCCAGAACGCCAGCACCAGCAGCCACACGATCAGCGCGCCCACGACGGCCTGCCAGCAGATGGGCAAGAAAACTCCTGCGCCTGTGGCCACGCCGCGTCCACCATGAAATCGCAGCCAAACCGGAAACGAATGCCCCACGATCGTCAGCAGCGCCGCCAGGATCATCCATCGCGCGTTGTTTTCGGTTACGCGAGCGGCCAGCCACACTGCGAAGTAGCCCTTACCGCCATCGAGTAGCAGCGTGGCCACACCGGGCAGCGCGCCCGCTTCGCGCGCCACATTGGTCGCCCCGATATTGCCGCTGCCGCGGAAGCGAATGTCGCCGCCTCCGNCAAGNCTCACGATCAGATATCCGAAAGGGATGGACCCCACCAGATAGGCCACTGGNGCCAGCCACCAAAAGCCGCCTGAGCCCTCGCGGGGATTGCTCTGCAGCGCGAAAACNGCGAGCGCGCTCGCAATTAACGTAANGGATGGAATCAAGGTGCCGGCTCTCGATGAAACGGGTAAGTGACTATCCGAGTGTACTCGGCCCCGGAGCGTTTCAGCACGCTTTGATAGAGGTGAAATTCGCGGAAGGTTTCGCTTCCGAATTGCGGCGTTCCGAGTTCTTCCACTGAGGCGCTCAGGGCCTGCGCGCGTTCCGGAGTTTCAAGCCGTGCTAGCGTCAGGTGCGGCTGGAACGGGCGTTTTTCTGGCGGAATGCCCAGTGGCTCAAGCTTCATTTCGATGGCGGCCACCAGAGCGGNGAGTTGCGGACCTGCTTCCACGCCGGCCCAAAAAACGCGAGGGCGGCGCGCGCTGGGAAAAAAACCGAGCCCTGCGAAACGCAATTCCACAGGGGCAAAGTCAGGAAGACTGCCGAGTGCCTGGCGTATGCTCTCGACCTTGTCGGTTGGGACCTCGCCGATAAATTTGAGCGTGATGTGCACGCCTTCGAGACGCATCCAGCGTGCGCTGGGGCAAATTTTGTGCAGCCGGGCGCTCAGCTCGGCAAGCGAGGCGCGCACCGCCTCGGGCACGTCCAAGGCCACAAAGAGGCGCACGCTATCCCTTCACCTTAGCTCTGCACCACGGTGGGCCAGGAGCTCTTTCCGTGGCGCGCGTAGATAAAGTAGCGGCGCAGCATATCCAGAGCTGCCTGAGAGGCATGCCAGCGAATGCGTTCTCGATCACCGGGGAAGCGCAGCGTGCGGTCTCGGCTGCCGTTGGCGTCCGCAAGGGCGATGTAAACCAAACCGACGGGCTTCTCCGGCGAGCCGCCGGAAGGCCCGGCAATTCCCGTGATACCGATGCCAAGTGTCGCGCCAATACGGCGGCGAATCCCTTGCGCGAGAGCTTGAGCCACTTCGGGGCTGACGGCGCCTTTGGATTCAATCAGCTCAATGGGCACATCCGCCCAGGCGNTCTTGAGATCATTGCTGTAGCAAACCACTCCGCCCAGAAAATACGCGGAGCTTCCGGGAACGCGCGTNAGCCTTTCGGCCAGCAAACCTCCGGTGCAGCTTTCGGCCGTGGCTACCGTGGCCTGGTGGAGAGCCATTTCGTGCGCGACGATCTCTTCGAGCGTCTGGCCATTGGAGGTGAAGACGTTTTCCCCCAGCGCGAGGCTGATGCGGTCAATCAGTTCGTCGAGCATGCGTTCGGTCGCTGCGTAATCGGAGGACCATGCGCGCAAATGGAGCTGAATCTCGCCGGGAGCGGTGAGAATGGTGGTTTGCACGTCGGGATATTGCGTATAAATTGGGGCCGTGCGCTGCTCGACCTCCGATTCGGTAAGCCCGGCGGTACGCATTTCACGATAGAAAAGGCGGGTCGCGCCGGCCAGCCGCTCCAGGCGCGGCTCGACTTTCTCGGTGAACATGGCCTTCAACTCATGTGGCGGGCCGGGCAAAAGCACGACAATGCGTCCCGCGGCTTCCAACCAAAGTCCCGGAGCCGTGCCGCGCGGATTTTCTAATAAATCGGCGCCTTCAGGCACCATGGCCTGGCGCTTATTCACTTCGGGCATGGTGCGCCCCAGCCGGCGGAAGCGGGCCTCGATATTTTGCAGCACCGGGCTATTCAGAAGGAGCTTACGCCCGAGTAAATCCGCGACAGCTTCCCGCGTCAGATCGTCGAGCGTGGGCCCCAGGCCGCCCGAGGAGACCACCAGATCGCAGCGATCCAGGGCACAGCGGAAGGCATCGCGAACATGGTCGTGCTGGTCGCCCACTATGGTCTTGCGAGCCACAGCGATACCCAGGTGATTCAGCCGCTGTGTGAGAAAAAGCGAGTTGGTGTCGATTCGGTCTGGCGTGAGCAGTTCCGAACCGACGGC
>JGI25617J43924_10000158_pt1 | contig 11798 bp, 7 predicted proteins | sample GraSoi2013_115cm_FD_43924 | JGI IMG/M metagenome (IMG submission 43924) | reverse complement strand
ATTCCATCAGCAATCAATGAAGTAGTGCCTTCCTAGTGGCAGAACAGGCGATCCGTATCGCCGTGAACCAAATAGCCCAGCGCCGAAGGCGCGTTGAGAAGGTAGCCTCAGGGCGTCAGCCCTGGGTAACCGCCAAAAACGGCTCCAGCCCCGGAGGGGCGACACAATTCAATGGCCTCGCGCGACGGGACAAACTTGTGCCACGCCTCCGGCGCTGTCATCATTTGTCGAACCTTTCCCAGCGCTTACGCGCTGGGCTACCTTCTTAACGCGCCTCCGGCGCTGTTCTTGGTAGTCCGCTGTATCCGAATCACCTAGAGTTTCTGGTTCATGTAACCACGCACCATTGCCGGTTGTTGATGGCTGATACAACTCTGCCTGCGCTCTCGACAAGCCGTTCCCCCGTGACGAACACTCCGTCGTAGCTCAAATCAAATTTCCTTTCGTTACACGCGCACGCCTTCCACCGGTTCGACTTTGGCTTTCGGCAACGGCCCGGTGATCTCGCGGCAGAACCGAAGATCGGGAATCATCTTCTGCGGATTCAAGATCGATTCCGGATTGTAGGCGTCGCGCAGGCGGATCATGACTTCAAGATCTGCTTCCGAGAACATGTAGGGCATCAGGTTCATCTTTTCCAGGCCGACGCCGTGTTCCCCCGTGATCGAGCCGCCGAATCCAAGACAACAGGCCATGATCTCCTTGGCTGCCTTGTGGCTGTCTTCTGCCTGTTTAGCGTCACGCGCATCGAACAGGATCAGCGGATGCAGGTTGCCGTCGCCGGCGTGAAAGACGTTGCCGATAATCAGCCCGTATTTCTGGCTGATGCGTTCGATCTCGGCGAGGGTGGCCGGCACCTTGGTGCGCGGGATCACGCCGTCTTGCGTGTAGTAGCCCGAAGCCACGCGGCCCACGGCGCCGAACGCCGTCTTGCGACCCAACCACAGAAGCTGGCGTTGCTTTTCGTCGACAGCGCGGCGCACCTCGCGAGCTTTTTGTTGCCGGCAAACGGCGCCGACTGCTTCCGCCTGCTCGTCCACTTGTTCTTTGAGTCCTTCCAGCTCGATCAGCAGCACTGCCCCGGCATCCATGGGATATCCCGCATGGACATTCTCTTCGACGCAGCGCACCATCCAGCCATCGAGCATCTCAAGCGCCGCCGGCGTCACGCCGCTCTGCGTGATCGCGACGACAGTATTAGCTGCATCCTCAACCGAGTTGTAGATCGCCAGCAGCGTCGCCACTGCCTCCGGCAGCTTGGTGAGCTTGACTGTAATTTTGGTAGAAACACCGAGGGTGCCTTCTGAGCCGACAAAGAATCCGGTCAGATCGAGGCCGCAGGAATCCTGCGATTTTCCGCCGAATTCGACGATGCGGCCGTCGGGCAGAACTACCTCCAGCCCGGTGATGTGATTGACGGTTACGCCCAAGGCCAGAGTGTGCGGTCCGCCGGAGTTCTCGGCGACGTTGCCGCCGATAGTGCAGGCCTTCTGGCTCGAAGGATCGGGCGCGTAGTAATAGCCGTATTTGGCGGCAGCGTTCGAGACTTCCAGATTCACCACGCCCGGTTGCACAACGGCACGCTGATTCTCCACGTCGATCTCGAGAATCTTGTTCATGCGCGCCATAGCCAGCATGATGGCTTCTTTGCGGGCGATCGCGCCACCACTCAGACCGGTTCCCGCGCCGCGCGGCACCACCGGCGTTTTGGTGGCATGCGCCAGGCGCATGATCTCCGACACTTGCTGCGTGCTCTCGGGAAACACGACTGCGCCGGGACGACTGCGGTCGACCCCGCCGTCGTATTCGTAGAGCATGAGCTCTTCGGGGCGATCCAGCACATGGTCGCGGCCGGCGATCTTCCTGAGCTGGCGAATGGTCTTCGAGTCCATGATTCGTCCGATGGGATGATTGTAACGCCTTCGTGGAGCATTCAGCACTCTGCCGGGTCGCTGCGCCGAGAGCGCAACGCCGGGTGGTGAGGGCTGATCCGTGTCTCTCGCTTCGGAGGCTCTTTATTCGGCTCTTNTTCGTTTGGGCCCCCCGTCCTCAGCATCACAGGCTCGGTCGAGGTAACGAAAAGGCAACCAGATTTCCGATCACCAGATCACCCGATCACGCGCGATCACCCGATGTGGTCACATGTAGATCACATACGAGCACTCCCACAGCGGGCCGGGGATACTGCCCGGCTTGCGCGCGGTGATGATCAGATTGAAGTCCGACGAAACCGGAAGCATTTCCAGCATCCAATCGCTGCGGCTGGGCTCGACCAGAGCGAGATAGCTCAAGAAGTTATCCAGATCCTGAGGACCGTCGTAATCCGAGCCGGCAAACGAGAGGTCGACGTTCTCGCTATAGAAATGGCAAGCCAGCGTCGCCGCCAATGACACGGCGTGCTCGTAAGCTGAGGACGAGACATGTCCGGGTTCGGCGTTGTCGAACACAACACGCAGGCGGCGCTCATCTTCGCGGGTAAACTCCCGCACTTTCAGCGAGCCGGTCTTCGCCGTGGCTTTCCAATCAACGTGGCGGGCCATGTCGCCCGGCGCGTGTTCCCGGATACGGTAAAGTTCGGTGCCGCGGCCGCGCACAAAGGAAACGAACTCGCCGGTAACTAAGGGCAAAATATCAAGAAGATCATCCGGCTCCATCAGCGCCGGATAGACAACCAGCTCGCTCTCCAGCTGCACGTTACGGCTCTTAATAAGAAACGAGAAGGGGAAACGCGTGGAGAGGGTGAAGCTCTCCTGGCTGTAGTGGCCGCGGCGCGGGAAGACCAACTCGACNTGGGCTTCGCCTGCGCTCTTGGGCGNGANAAAGGTGAANTACACCGGCCGCGTCAGCACTTTGGGCGGTTTGAGCGGCGAAGGTCTCCGGCGTAGCTGATAATCCGGCAGCTGCAGCCAGCGCTGTCGCTTGGGAAATATGAATTCCGATTTCTGCCACTGCCAGCCGGGCCGTTTCTTTTTCTTATCGTTGGGCGCATCGACGGTCACGGAGAAAGACGGAATCCATAAGCGTGGATTGTGCAGCCTTACCCGCACCGCGACAGGACGCCCTGCAAAAGCGTTGCTGGGAACATCGATATCCAACTCTAGCCGCCGCAGGATTGCCGCCGACGCAATTCCAGAAACAAAGACTGCCGCCAACATCGTGGCGAGAATGATGAAGAGCAAATTGTTCGCGGTGTTGAGTGCCGCCACGCCGACCAACACCGCCGCCACCAGGTAGACCATCCCCTCGCGCGTAAGCTCGTAATGAAAGTGATCGCGCACACGCGCGGCCACCACCTGGCGGGCCAGATAGGGAACGGTCAACACGCCCACGATGCCCGCCAGCAGAAGTGCCAGGGAGGCAAATACTGCGGTGGCCACCACGTTTCCGGCTTCGCTGGCGGCAGATGAAAAAACTGCAGACGCAAAAGCCAAGGCCAATCCAGCCAATGCCAGAAAAAACCGCACCCAAGCTTCGCCGTCGACTCGGGCTGCCAGCGACTTGAAGGTCTTGAGCATCTCTTAACGTTAAGTTTGGCATAAGTGACAGCTCGGCCGTCCCAAAAAACGATCCGAGCCATTTGCCTGAGGATGCCACTCGCAAGCGACCACGACCGATCAACTCGACTGGGAACCGGGGCAACTGGTTTACAGCTTTTGGTATTCAAATAATAAGATATCGCCTCTGTCGCTTCTGTTTTGCGGGACGTTTTTCGCTTTCGTCCCGCACTTTTTTAGGTCCCCTTCCAACCGATTTACATATTCAAGACAAAAAACCTAGATACCAAAAAAGGTATAGATATTCCATTTTTCGTAATCTCAGGCAAGCAAAATGTTTATAATTACCTAAGCGTAGGAAAACATTACCTTTATCTATCATCACGTGACGTGACTCATGGCCCCTCAGTTGCTTCAAACACCGCAGCAACAATCGACTCCTAGCTTTCGGGAAGCCTCGAAATCAATCGTCGGTCGTGAGATGCGTAGGGATGCCTTAATCCGGTTTTCCGCGGTGGTGCTGGCCGTTCTTACGGCTGCGACGATCGTGTTCGCCGTCATCAACTTCCAAAAAGAGCGTCAGTTCCCCAAACCGGTCGATGGAGTACGCTGGCTGGAGGACCGAGGCTCTATCATCGCTAGCGCTGTCGCACCTGGCGGACCTGGAGACAATGCAGGGATCAAACCGGGCGACCATCTGTTGGCGATCAATGACCAGCCCATCGCACGCGCGGCGGACATTCAGCACGAGCTGTTCCGAGCCGGCGCCTGGTCGAAAGCAAGATACAAGCTTGACCGTCACGGCATCGAGGTTGACGCGCCTTCGGTCATTCTGATTGACGCCGACAACACCCTGAACCAGGGCAAGCGGTTGATCGCGTTGATCTATCTCGGAATCGGACTGTACGTTCTCTTCCGGCGCTGGACCGCACCGAAATCCACGCACTTCTACGTCTTCTGTCTGGTCTCCTCTGTCCTTTATTCGTTTCACTACACTGGCAAGCTGAACGCCTTTGACTCGATCATCTTCTGGGCCAATATCGCCGCTGGTCTGCTGCAGCCCGCTCTCTTCCTGCATTTTGCCTACACTTTTCCGGAAATGCGGAAAGCTTTAGCCAAGCGCCCGTGGTTGCTGGCTTTGGTGTACCTGCCCGGTGCGGTCCTATTGACGGTCCGTATTTTTGTTTACACCCAGCTGGAGGCTAGCGCCCGCTTGTGGTGGAACCTGGATAAGCTGGACACGTTGTACCAGTCATTGTTCTTCGCCGTGGCCGCCGCCGTGCTCTGGGACAGCTACAACAAGGCCAACACACCGCTCGAACAGCAGCAAATGAAATGGATCTCACGCGGGACGGTGCTGGCGATTGCTCCGTTTACGCTGTTCTACGGCATCCCCTTCATCTTTGGCGCCCTGCCCACGCCCGCCATGAACGCTTCCGTCCTGTCATTGGTGTTTTTGCCGCTGACATTCGGCTACGCCATTGTGCGTTACCGGCTGATGGACGTGGACATCATCTTCAAGCGCGGCGTTTCCTACACGCTGGCCACAGCAGCGATTGTCGGCGCCTATTTTGTCGTGGTCGGTAGCCTGGCTGACGTCTTCCGGACGAAATACCCGGGCACGGGAACTGCTGGGCTGATCGGCGCCATCATCATTACCGCTTTACTCTTCCAGCCGCTGCGAAACTGGTTCCAGGTGCGCGTCGATCGTCTGTTTTACCGTACCCGCTACGACTACCGGCGTACGCTGATCGAGTTCGGCCGCGAATTGAGTTCGGAGGTCGACCTGGGCGCGATGCTCACCTCTGTGATCGACCGCTTGTCGCGCACACTGTTGGTGGATCGCATCGCCATCTTTATGGCCGCGGGGGGGCCGGTCGAGCAGTTCACGATGATCAAGTCCTTCGGCATCTCCTATGCCGGGCCGCTGGATTTAGGGTTCCTGGTCGTGGAACGTCCTGAACACTATGCCGGGCATATTTTCTTCGACAACACGCGCAAGGCGCTGCAGGAAAGTGCCACGGCGCGCGAGACCATCGCCAAGCTGAACCTGAACTATTACATTCCGTGCGTTCTGCAGGGACGCACCGTGGCCGTGCTGGGGCTGGGAAAAACCGTGGCCGGCGATTTCCTTTCCAGCGAGGACGTCGAGCTCTTGGAAACGCTGGCCGGCTACATCGGGATCGCGATTCAGAATGCCCGGCTGTATGCCTCGCTGGAGGAAAAAGCCAGCGAGTACGAGCGACTCAAAGACTTCAATGAAAACATTGTGGAATCGATCAGCGTTGGCGTGTTAGCGGTCGATCTGGAAGACCGAATCGAATCCTGGAACTCGCAGATGGAAGTCATGTACGCGCTGGCCCGCTCGCAGGTCCTGGGTCAGAAGCTCAGCGAAGTCTTTCCTTCCAACTTCATGGAAGAGTTCTACCGGGTACGCCAGAATCCCGGCATCCACAACTTGTATAAGTTCCGTCTCAACACCCAGGCCGGCGATAGGCGCATCGCCAACGTTGCTATCGCACCCTTGGTAACTAGAAAATTCAGCGTGATCGGCCGGCTGATCATCGTCGACGATATCACCGAGCGCATGGACTTGGAATCGCAGCTCTCGCAAGCGGAGAAGATGTCGTCCATCGGCCTGCTGGCAGCGGGAGTGGCCCACGAGGTCAATACGCCGCTGGCCGTCATCTCCAGTTACGCCCAGCTGCTATCGAAACACATCAACGGGGACGCCAAGCTGGCCGATCTAACCGACAAGATCACGCGCCAGAGTTTCCGCGCCTCGGAGATCGTCAATAATCTGCTGAACTTCTCGCGCACCAGCGCCACCGAGTTCAGCGACATCAACGTCAACCAGATCATCGCGGAAACACTGACGTTGCTGGAGCATCAATTTAAGACCTCGCGCATCAAGGTCGAGAGTGTTCTCTACGAAGACCTGCCGCTGATTCACGGCAACGCCGGCAAATTGCAGCAGGTGTTTTTGAATCTCTTCGTCAACGCCAAGGATGCCATGGCGGGTAGCGGCGGCACGCTGCGCATCCATACCAGCAATGGCAGCGGGGTGCTGGTGAGCATCAGCGACACCGGAGCGGGCATCGCTCCCGAACACATCAACAAGATCTACGACCCCTTCTTCACAACGAAGACCTCCCCGCGCGAAGGCCAATCGCGAGGCACGGGCCTGGGTCTCTCGGTGACCTACGGGATCATTCAGGAACACGCAGGAAAAATCCGGGTGGAAAGTTTTCCCGGGAAGGGCACCACGTTCCACCTAGAATTCCCTCTGATCAGGAAGGCCGTAAATGTCTGAAGCAGCCGTTCTATCCCGCCAATCCGCCTCCAGCGCCAGCGCAGGTTCGGTCCTCATTATCGACGACGAGGCCGCGATTCGTGAATCTCTGGAAACGTTGCTGGAATTTGAAGGCTTCGCCGTAGAGGCCGCTGAAACCGGCGAGGAAGGATTGGCTCGGCTGGCCGAGCATCCTTTTGACCTGGTTCTGCTGGACTTTGCTCTGCCCGACCGCAATGGGCTGGAGATTCTTGCCGATATCCGCAGCCGAGACCCCCGGCTCGCGGTGATCATGATCACCGCCTATGGCACCGTGGACAACGCCGTGCGGGCCATGCAAAACGGCGCCACTAACTTCATCCAGAAACCCTGGGACAACGAGAAACTTCTGGCGGACGTGCGCGCCGCAGTCGCACGTCGCCGCGCCGAAGAAGAGAACGAGCAGCTCAAGCGCGCCCTCAAACAACGCTATAACTTCGAGAACATCGTGGGCAAGAGCGAAGCCATGCTGCGTATTTTCGATCTGGTCGGACAGGTTGCTTCCAGCCGCTCCACGGTGCTGATTCAAGGGGAGAGCGGTACGGGCAAAGAGTTGATCGCCAAGGCAATCCATGCCAATTCTCCACGCAAGAACAATTCTTTCGTCCCCGTCAACACCGGGTCGATGCCCACCGATCTGCTCGAATCCACGTTGTTCGGTCACGTCAAAGGCGCGTTTACCAGTGCCATCTCCTCGAAGAAGGGACTCTTCGAGGTCGCCGACGGCGGCACCATCTTCCTGGACGAGATCGGCACCATGAGCTTGGAGACGCAATCCAAAATCCTGCGCGTGCTTCAAGACAAGAAGTTCATGCATCTTGGCGGCGTGCAAGAGATTCAGGTGGATGTCCGCGTGATCGCAGCCACCAACATCGATCTCAAAGTCCACACCCGCGAAGGAAAGTTTCGCGAAGACTTGTTCTATCGCCTGAACGTGATCACCGTCGACTTACCTCCTTTGCGCAACCGCCCCGAAGACATCCCCTCTTTAGTCACGCATTTCTTGAACAAGTTCTCGGTCGAGAACGGCAAAACGGCGCGCCAGATCACACCCGAAGCTCTGCGGCCGCTGATGGATTACTCCTGGCCAGGCAACGTACGCGAGCTGGAAAACGTGATGGAGCGCGCCGTGGTGCTCTCCAACAGCTCAACCGTCGGAATTGACTTGCTTCCCGACTACTTGGTGGGCCGAGGCTCTCCCGGAGCGATGTTCGAACATCACACGAACTCTTCCCTGTTCGAGATAGTGGAAGACTACGAGCGCCGTTTGATTGTAGAAATGCTGGAGAAGTGCAACTGGAACCAGACCGAGGCTGCCGAGCGTTTTCACGTTCCGCTTTCCACGCTCAACCAGAAGATCAAGCGGCTGAACGTTGAGATCAGGAAGAAGGCTTTGGCCGGCCGCGAGCAGTAGCTCGAACCACTCGGAATCGCCGGAATCGCCGGAATCGTGGGAATCGCGCGCGATCGGTAACAGATGCGCATAGAGCTGAACTATCCGCTGAACATCTCGTCAAAGGGTTTAAGTGTGTCCCTCAAACATTGAAGATGCTCTTATCTTGAGCGCCCTTTCGAATCCGATCACGTGCGATTCCGGCGATTTCGGCGATCCATCCCGGCTCTGCTATATTTGTCGGAGCGATGGAACTGGTTTCACCCGCACAATTCGCGAAGCGAGGTGTTCTCGCTGTTCAGGAATACTCGCAGCTTTCCGCTCGCTCGCTGGTNAATGTCTTCCGCCAGCCCCGCTATGTCGCCGACACCATGCAACAAGCTGACCTCATCGGTTTTGGNTCACTTCCCATCGTNGTGCTTACNGGTTTCTTCACCGGAATCGTGCTGGCGCTGAATTTCTCGCCGTCGCTCGAGCGATTCGGAGCGCTGTCACTTACCGGCCAGTTGGTCTCGCTGTCGATGATAAGGGAACTCGGCCCGGTGTTGACCAGCCTGATGGTCGCCGGGCGCAATGCTTCGGGCATGGCCAGCGAACTCGGCTCGATGAAGGTAACGGAACAGATCGACGCCATGCGCGCCCTGGGCACCGATCCCTTGAAAAAACTGGTGACGCCGCGCGTGGTGTCTACGGTGTGCATGATGTTCTTCCTGACCATCATTTCGGACCTGGTGGGCCTGTTTGGAGGATATCTTTATTCGGTCGCCAGGCTGGGTCTGGACGCTTACCAATACTGGAACACCGCTTACCAATCGCTGACGTTCAACGACGTTGCTACTGGTCTGGTTAAACCCATCTTTTTTGGTTTCATCGTCGCTACCGTCGGATGCTACTACGGACTCAGCACGCANGGAGGAACCCAGGGCGTGGGACGCTCGACCACGCAAGCCGTGGTGACCGCGTCCGTGCTGATTCTTGCGGTCGATGTTGTTCTGGCTCAGCTCCTCATATCTTTNCGTTAAGTCAGCCATGCCGCAGCCTCAGCCCCCCGACGACCAAATTCTCGANACAGTCCACAAAACCGTCATCTTCGAGAACGTCGTCCTCGGGTTCGGCGACTTGACGGTACTTAACGGCGTGTCATTTGAGCTCAAGCGCGGCGAGACCAAGGTCCTGCTCGGCGTCGCCGGGTCCGGTAAGAGCACCGTCCTCAAACTGTGCCTGGGCCTGATCAAACCGGACTCAGGACACATCTACGTGCTCGGCCATGACGTGACCACCATGCCCGAAGAGAAACTGTTTGATCTGCGCGGCCAAGTGGGCATCGTCTTCCAGGAAAGCGCGNTGTTCGATTCCTTGACGGTTCGCGANAATGTCGCGTTCCGCCTGACCGAGGAAAAACTTCCTGAGCAGGAGGTCGATGCCCGCGTGCGCGAGGTCTTGCGTTTCGTGGAGCTGGAAGACGCGATCGACAAGTTCCCCTCGGAGCTTTCGGGCGGCATGCGCCGGCGTGTCGGCATCGCTCGCGCCATCATCACTCATCCCGAGGTGCTCCTGTACGACTCGCCTACCGGCGGCCTGGACCCGATTACCTCCACCACGATCATCGAACTGATCATGAAACAACGAGACGTTTCCAAGACNAGTGCTCTATTGGTGAGTCATCGNCTGCAAGATGGTTTCATGCTGGCCAGCCACTACTACGATACGGAAACAAANCGCATGCAGGCTGTGGACGGCAGGCCCATGCGCGATGTTCATACCAGCTTCATGATCCTGCACGNAGGGAAAGTGATTTTCGACGGCACCGCCCTGGAGCTCGGACGCGTGCAGGATCCGTANATTCGGGAGTACATTTCGTAGGCTCCGCCTCTCTGGCTGGGGCTCTTGTGAAATNCCGAACCGTGGGGCTGTCATCTCGACCGGAGCGCCTCCAGGATCTGNTTCCCTCAAGAAATGTATTGCGCGGAGTGGAGAGATCCCGAGGCAGCGTCCCTGACCATGCTGCCAAAAGGAGTTCTCCCCACGCATTGTCCCGCTCCCATCGCTGTTCGGTAATGCTGAGGGCTAAATTTTCCCGAGAACTCCCTGAGGCGACATCGCAGAGGAATCTTCCTCGGGATCTCTCCACTCCGCGCCAGAGATTTCTTGATGAGACAAGATTTCCTTGGGGCTCCGGTCGATATGACAGCCCCAGGGTCGGACTTCAGAAAAAGTCCACCACAAGTTCTACACGTTGGGATTGGCGGCTTTGGCGGCAGCAGCTTTGCGCCGGGCTTCTACGCGCGTCTGAAGCTCTTTCACGCGTTGCTTGCCCTTAGGACGATTGGCTAGCGCTTCGAGACTCTTCAGAAAATCAGAGCTGACGTATTCTCCTCGCAACTGCGGCAGATATTGCCCGAACTTGGCAAACAGGAGATATGGCTCTCCGTTGGTGGCGTGGAAAAGTTCCTCGTCGACCGCGCCGTGAAGAACCATGGCGGCAGCCATATCCCAATACGTGAGGCATTGCCGGGCAAAGGCATTGCCTTCGCTGCCGAAATCGAGCATCAGCCCCTTGAACTCTTCATAACTCTGCGGCCAGAACTCTGAAACCATGAACTTACGCGCCAGGCGCATCACCGGCTCCCGGCGAAGGTCGTACAGTTGCATCAACACTTGCGCATCTTTCGCGCCGGCTTTCTTGTCTTTGGACATGACTTCTCCTTGAAGAGTGTGAATTATTCTACCTGAGAATGGAGAGATGGCCGAACGGTGAAGGCTGGGAGGGATCTTACGCCACGGCCTCAGGCGTAGGAATCGGTCTTGAGTAATCGCACTTTACTGCCGGGCCCGCAGCCTCTTCAGTAGCATCGGCCTTTTTGCCGCGACGCTTTGGCTTTGGCTGTTCTTCTTCGTCCACGGCTTTGCCCTTGTTATTGGGACACACTAGCACCGATCCCGACTTCAAATTCTTCTCCAGCAGGTAAGGGCTCCCACAGTTCGGACAAGGTTCTGCCACCGGCTTGTAGGCCGAGGTGAAATCGCATTTCGGATAGTTGGTGCAACCGTAGAAGATATTGCCGCGACGGCGGGCTTTCTTTTCCGCCACATCCCCATCCTTGCACTGGGGACACTTGACGCCAATAAGATTTTGCTTGATGTACTTGCACTCAGGATAGCCGCTGCAGGAAACGAACTCGCCGTAGCGCCCGTGGCGCAGCACCAGGTTGCGACCGCATCGCGGGCAAATCTCTTCAAGAGACACGTCGGGAACCCGCTTGCCTTGATCTAGTCGTCGCGTAGTTTTGCAATCGGGATAGCCGGTGCAAGCCATGAATTGCCCGAACCGTCCCCGCTTCAGAACCATCACCCGGCCGCAGTTCTCACAATACTCTTCCCGCGAAGTCTCCGGCATCTCCGCCGTATCCAGGTCGGGAAGGTTGACCGGATTTTCTTTTGTGAAGGTGCAGCTCGTAGGATCGTCTTTTTTGTAGGAGCTGCAAGCGAAGAACGATCCGTGCTTGCCCCACTTCAGCACCAGCGGAGAGCCGCACCGCTCGCACTTCTCTTCGGTGGGCTTCTCCATCCGCTTGATGTT
>JGI25617J43924_10000154_pt1 | contig 11918 bp, 10 predicted proteins | sample GraSoi2013_115cm_FD_43924 | JGI IMG/M metagenome (IMG submission 43924) | reverse complement strand
CACCAGAATCCTCGCGGAGCGGGGCGACGAACTGGTACCCGCGTTTGGGGAAGGTCGCGATGAAAACTGGTTTGTCGTATGAATCGCCCAGGACCTTCCTGATTTCCAGGATGTATTTCTTAACGACTTCCGGGTTGACGAAAACTTCCGGCCACAACGCCTGAAGGATCTCGTCCTGTGTCACCAGCCGCCCGGGGTGCTCCACGAGATAGCGCAACACGTCGAAAGCCTTTGGAGGAAGTGGCACACGTTGGTCATCGCGCCATAGGCACTGGTTCCTCACGTCAAGGCGGAATGAGTGGAAGACCTTCATTCACCAAGCTGGATGCGCCGAAGCACCGAGCCGTTGTCATTCACCGGCGGCTGCGGTGCGCCTCGCCGTCACCAATATACGACCAAAAAGCCACCGGGACGTCACGCCCCGCTGTCTTCAATTTTCTACCCTTGGATCGTGATGCGCGGGGCGTTTTTAATTCGACTCGGAAGGGACACAAAACCTGCCGCGGGCCAGTTTGAAGGCTGGGTCGAAGAGGTTGACTCCGGTAAGGAGCTGCGGTTTCGCTCGAGCGAAGAGCTGCTCCGATTTCTGGGCCGGCGCTTTGAGCTAATTCGTCGTCCCGCCGAGAGCGAACCGGAGCCGCGCGATAAGCGGGGGTTTCCCTGTGGGGAATAAGCCTAAAGCTACGCGGCAAAGATCCTCGGACGAGAGTACTCGCACCGATGGAGGAGGCATGGATCAAGAATACCAACAGTTTCTTTCATCGTTAACAGATGAACAGAAAGACCAGGATCGCATCAATCAACAAAAACAAGAACAGATCTTGGTGGAGTTTGCCAGGTATCTGACGAAGATTTCGGGTGAATAATTTTGCCAATCATAGCTCAGTTTTTCGCAAGTTTCAGTAGAGTTCACCCACTCCACCGAGTGGCTGTGGCGTTGAATTCATTGCGTACCGTCATCTTTCGCAGACACGCAGTAACACCCGTCAACATCTACAGACGAGTCTTCGCAGTTGCCGCGGGTTGGAAGCTGGCCTTTTGTTACTGCCGGGCTGCACAACGCGACGAGAAGAACGGATTTCCATTCACGGCTGCGATGGAATGGCGCATTTCTGCCGAACTGTTCCATTTTGTTCCAATGGCGCGCCAGTGCTGCTGGGGAGAGTGGGAACGAATCATGCGCCTGCCGCGGCGCTTCGCAACCCCGATCTTCGAGGGCAGCGTCATGGTGTGTCAGGACAGGTCAGCCTCGAATCGCAGCAAAATGTCCACGGCCGGCGGCAAAGCCTTCCTTTCGGGTGGCCAGCGTGAGCTCGGAAAAGAGAGAGGAGCCGCGACGCTGGAAATTTCCTGGCGTAATCCCGTTCCGCCCCGGAAAGTCCAAAACTCGGTCCAGAAAGTCGCGATTAAAAGCAAAAATGATGGCGTAGTGTACCTGATCTCCCGTTCCAACAGGGAGGAAGAGTTCGAACTGCTCGATGGAGGCTTAGCGACGTCCGTCAACCGAGCCAGCGCGATCCTCCCGGTAATGCCCAGCGCCGCCCCATAGCCATTCATTTCCGAGCCCCTCCAGCTCGAGGGCCGTTATTTCTTTAGCTTCGGAGTTGGCGACGCTAACCCCGCCTGTTTGCCGATTCGAGCGACCCATTACAAAGTCGAGCTTCTTGCCTGATTTTCCCCTTCTTCCACGGCTGCAGTGTCCGTCGTTGATTCACATAGCTCATGCAGCTACTACGTTACTGAAACCGGACCGAAACACCACCAGGACGTCACTCGTCGCCGTTTCCCTTCGCCTAAGCTAGCAACGCAACTGTGGACGGAATGATCTAACTAGTCGGTGCCGGTTGCAAAACAAATAATAAGGAGAATCGAAATGAAGAAAGTATTTCTAATGTCGGTTGCGTTGCTGGTGGCAATCGCAGCCTATGCGCAGGATAGCCAGGAAGTCCGCTGGCGGAGAATCGCTGGCGTAATTACCGCTGTGAATGTTAACAACCCGGTAGGAAAGATTAATGCCGGGACTTTCCCCTGGACCGCGCGAGGCGGTAGCGCCCGCGTGAACCTCTCAACGGGAGCCACGTCGTTCGACGCCGATGGGCTTGTGATTGATGGGACAATGTTCAGTGGCACAGCGGGCCCGATAACCGCGGTGACTGGAACGTTAGTGTGCAACGCTGGCGCGCAAAACGAATCAACTCACGATACCCCTCCGGTGCCTCTTACTGCGACGGGAAATGCGGATTTTTCTGGACAGATCGCAGGCATCCAGTTGCCTTGCGCCAACCCCTTGTTCCTGATCCGAATCGCGCAGCCGGCTGGAGCTGCGGGACTCTGGATTGCGACCGGAGCGGAGCGCACTGGCGGCAACCAATAAGAAAAAACCCACAAATCCAGGATAGATGGCGAGGCTAAAAGGCCTCGCCATCTATTGTCCTATTCTCGAAACCGTGTGGACTATCCGCTCGTTGTCGTCCGCAATGACGATCCTGGGATTATGACGGCGAGTCGGCAGAACAACGAAAGCCCGGTCCCTGCCAAATCGACTGACGGGAAGCTCCTCGTCGAGGTCGTCAGCACGATCGATCATGTCGAAAAGCGGGGATTCTCCAAGATCCTTTTCAATTTTGCGGGGAAGTATCTCGGTGAGCAGGAGGTGCTAAAAAGTGAATGGGATAAAGCGCGACAGTACATCAGATTCGATGCAGAACCATTAAGAGCCCGGCTTTCATCAAAGTCGTTTTGGGATGAAGAACGCTCTTCTGGTTTACGCTTTCCCGACGATGGCTGCAATGTCCGCTTAGAAAATCATGAACGTGGGATCGTCGGATCAATAGAAATGTTCAATTTGTATAACTACGAAATCCTTCTTGTCGAGGGGTGCCAGCTGCCCGAAGAGCTTGGCATGAGGTTTACCCCAGACAAAAGGCCCATTCGCGCAAAGACCGCTCAGTCCCTGGGTATTACGCCCACGTGAGAGTACGCTTGCCCCACTTCAAGCGCTCCAGCCACACCAGAGAGACGAGATCATCCGTGCGCTAAGAAGGTGTGCCGTAAGTGTGCCGTGCGCTTCGCGCCACTATGCGCCAAATCGAGCTTTTTCGATACCTGTAAAAGTGCTTCCGTGCGGGCTTGATCAGGTGTAAGTCGCTGATTTGAAAGCAGGAAACCAGGAGACTCTCTATATGCCGAATGCCGACTCTGGATCAGCATATCGGGGTTCGAATCCCTGGGGGGCAGCCAATCTTTTGAGTCACCTATAAGCATTTCTTTTCAGCTTCATTCAGCGTTTGCGTCTGGTTTGCAGATGTTGCCGGCGACTCGGAGCGGCACCCTCGAGGCATATATTCCTTTTTGTGAACCCGAGAAACGGTCGTAGAATGTCGGGCATCGTATCGCTCTCAACCCGCGGGCGGCGGTAGTATTGCTGGCAGTGATCGTTACGGTCGTTGTGGTCTCCGGAACCGCGCTTTGGCGGACGATGAAATTCAGCTGAGGCCGGATTCTAGCTGATCGATATTTTGTGGCGAATCATGCCGAGACACCCGTCACTGCCCGTGGCTCATGCTGCCGTTCATCGAAGCAGCCAAAAACGCCGTGGCATCAAAACGGACCAAATGAGAGCCAGCAGACGCTTCTCCGATGATGCGATAGGTGCTCTTCGAGAGACCAAGGGTCTGCGCATTCGTGCCGGTACTGGTACCCATCGCTTCATCGGCATCTGGTTTGTGATCGTTAAAGACCGCGTCTTTGTCCGATCATGGAGTGTGAAGCCGAACGGTTGGTACCGAGTATTTCTCAAGGAGCCGCGCGGCACGATCAAAACGGCGGACGGCGAAATCGCGATCCGTGCCGTCCGCATCAAGAGCGAGAGCCTCAGAGACGCTGTCGATCGTGCCTACCTGGATAGATACAACACGCCGGGAGCGCTCAAGTATGCGAAGGATCTGGCTCGAGAGAAATCCAGGGCTACGACGGTGGAGCTCGTGCCTTTGTGATCGACTTCTTAATCCGTCCCGGCTTCTAGAATCCGGGACTCAGCCAGTCCTTTCGAGACTCTATCGCCTGTACGCTGGCGATATATTGCTGCGAGGTCTTGTACCAATTGCCGGAGAACCAACGTCCAACGCAGCCCCATATGTCGCCCGCCTGATACCCGTTTCCCAGCCAGGTTTCTTTTCCTTCATAGCAAGCGCGGAGGACGCCAAGCATGTAATCGACATTAAATGCCGTGCTTTGATAGGCGTAAGGCCACGTCCCGGGATGAGTCGGTGGAATATCGGCGCCCTTTACTTGCAGAAGGCCGACGCTTTGACAGCCATGCGTTTCGGGCACGGTCGGCCCGCCATTGCAGTCCCCTAATGTAGACTGATGCCAATAGCTTTCCTGGACCGATTGTGCCCTGACAATATCTTCGTCGACGCCCCACTTGCAGGCGCCCCACTGAATAATCTCGTCGGTCGTGCCGGTAAAGTTGCCGGTAACACGCGATTCATATCCATACTGGTTCAGATAGCTGCCGGTCAAACGGCTGCCCTGCGCGTAAACGTTGGTATTGTTGGCGGTCGCATTGTCAGCGCGCGGCTCCCAGGAAGAGCGCCGCACTTGGACGGCGCAGTCGCTCTCGCTGGGCAGCGCGCTGCCCGGCGCAAGCGTGGAGAAGTGCCCGCTGCTGGACGTGCGTGAAACCGTCACGGTGACAGATGCGCTCGTGGCATGGTTTGCGGCGCTGTCGCGGGCGGTTGCCGCAAGCGCATGCGTGCCCGGCTCCGCAGTCGTCGTATCCCATGTAATTGTGTAAGGCATGCCTGTGACTTCGGAGCCCAGTGCGGCGCCATCCAGCAGCATCTGCACTCCGGCAACGCCTTTGCTGGAAGCTGTCGCTGTCACGTCGATTGTGCCGGAAACCGTTGCCCCGGAGGTCGGTGAGGAGATCGCAATGACTGGCGGGATCGTATTCATGCCGCCATTGCCACCGCCTCCGCAGCCGCTCAGCATCATCTGAATCTGACCGATCGCAGTGACGCAGACAACCATGAGAACCACGCTGCGCAGGCGGGGCTTCCTGTCCGGTCTCAAGCCAAAAAACAGTGCCGATTTATCGATAGGATTTAGGCTCTTCAAATTCGCGATCATGCCTGGGCTCCGAGAAGAGCAATCCGTCAATTGTTGCGGCCAGGGCTCCTGCACGAAATTGATATGGCTAACTGCCCTGCCACGTCAACGCGGGGTGTTGAACGACCATTCTTCCAGCAACATGGTTGAACTTTGTAGTCACGAAGGTGCTGACCAGATACTTCCAATAGAGCAAGCCCACACTAGCCAACCAGACTTCTTGGTTCCAGATGGTCTCTTCATCTTTCACTTTTTGCCGCCCAGTATTCTTCGCCACGTCCAATCCCCTCACGCCACGGTACCATTCGCCGTGACTTTGAATCGCCTGATTAGATCGACCATCCAAATCACTACGGCGGCAGGGCCGGTAGCCGCCATATTTCCTCTCTAACACCGCTCAGATGCGCACGAGACCGATCGGTCGCTAAATTATCTATCACCGCCGCGTGTAAAACCAGCAGGGACAAATGAAACCGATCGGTCTCATCGCGCATCGAATGGGAAATGGAACGAGCCGAGAGCTTTATGAACAATCCTTTTTCTCTCCACTCTCAATTGTTGCGAGGACTTGCCACAAAAGCGGCCAGAGCAACGGCAAAGCCAGCCGCGTATGTCTGCATCTCGGCCTTCGCTCTCCTGGTTGGTTGTGCGGTTGGACCAAAATATCGACCGCCGACAACGCAGTTGCAACCATTCCATAACGCTCCGGCAATCGCCTCCCGTGTTCCAACCGCCAGTCCACCTCCTCTTGATACGTGGTGGAAGGGCTTCAACGATCCGGAACTGACGCGCGTCGTTCAACGCGCCCTTGATCAAAACCTCGACCTACAAGCAGCGTTGGCTCGTGTCCAGCAAGCTCGCGCCGTTGCCAAAGAGGCCGGGGCAAGAAGGCTTCCATCAGGGGATTTGAATGCCCAGGCTCAAACCTTCCATCAGTCTCTCGAAGGCCCGGTCGGACGCTTCGGACCCAGCCTTCCCGGCTATAGCCGGGACCAGGCCTACTACGATCTGAATGTCGGCGCCAGCTGGGAAGCTGACATTTTTGGAAGCTNGAGAAGAGGCGCTCAAGCGGCTATGGCGGAAGCGCAGGCGGCCGAGGCCTTGCGGATGGGAACACGCATCTCCGTCGTTGCCGACGCGGCCGATGCCTACCTGCAAATCAGGGGAGCACAGACCAGGATCGCCTTGGCCCAAGATCAGATTGCGACCGATGAGCATCTCGTGCAACTGGTTCAGCAAAGAAGGACCGCCGGAATTGCTTCGGAAAGAGAGCTTGCCCAAGCCGAGGCGCTCCTATCTCAAGCAAGAGCAACCGTACCACCGCTTTTGATCACGCTGGAGTCGCAACTCAACCGGCTCGACGTGCTGCTCGGTACCCAGCCGGGAACTTATGCAGCGGAGCTTGCCGACGTCTCGGATATTCCCGCGGTCCCATCAATTGCCGTCACAGAGCCAGCTTCAGACTTGTTGAGACGCCGTCCTGACATCATCGCCGCCGAAAGACGCGTGGCGGCTTCGAACACCCGTATTGGCCAGGCGCTCGCCGAATACTATCCGAAAATTTCGCTTGCCGGAGTCCTGGGGAATGAGAGCATCGCTCCCGGAAGTCTTTTCAAAGAGAGGACGTTCCAGCCAAGCGCCGTTGCCGGCCTTCGCTGGCGGCTCTTCGACTTTGGGCGAGTCGATGCCGAGGTGAAGCAGGCTCGTGGTGCGAACGCGGAAGCCTTGCTGCAATACCGCTCTTCAGTCCTCCGCGCGNCCGAAGACGTGGAAGATGCCTTCAGCGCGTTGGCACAGTCAGAGTCGCGCCGAGATGAGATTGTCCGCGAGATCGATTCTCTTCAGCGGGTGAAGGATCTTTCCGAACAGTCTTACAAAGCTGGAGTAATACCACTCACGGATGTTCTTGATGCAGACCGTCAACTGCTTGTAGCGAAAGACGATCTCGCTCTGACCAGAGAAACCGCAGCGCGCGCGGCAGTCGCTTCTTTCCGGGCTCTAGGAGGCGGGTGGACACCCTGATCGGGTCCTTCCTTCTATGAGCATCTCTGGGAGGCGTATCCGCTGTCCAGGAATGAAATTGAAATTTGATTATGGAGGTGTTGTCTTGGCAACAAATAGTACGGACACCAGGTCCGCGAGTTGGAGCGAGGTAATCATGAGCAACCAGAAATCATTAGTCCTGGTCACTGTTGTCTCCTTCCTATTAGCTCTTGCAGGCTGCACAGCACATGAGCAACAAGACCCAAGGACTAAGCCGGAGTTGGTGCGTATCGTAGCGGTTGGAGCTGCGCCGGGCGGTGACCCCGCGTTCACCGGCGTGGTCACGGCACGTGTCCAAAGTGATCTGGGCTTCCGAGTTCCTGGCAAGGTCACCAAACGTTTCGTCGACGTTGGGCAGATTGTTCGCGCCGGCCAACCGCTAATGCGCATCGACGTTACCGACTACGCGCACGTCATCACGACCCAGACCCAAAACGTGGAGGCTGCGAAAGCAAAAGCAGTGCAGGCAGCGGCTGATGAAGCGCGATACCGCGGATTGGTCAGTACCGGTGCCGTCTCCGCTTCGACCTACGACCAACTCAAGGCGACTGCGGATGCAGCGGAGGCTCAGCTTGCCGCAGTGGAAGCGCAGGCCCAGGTAGCGAAGGACGAAGGAGACTACTCTCTCCTGGTTGCCGACGCTGACGGGACCGTGGTGCAAACACTAGCCGAGCCAGGACAAGTAGTGGCCGCGGGCCAGACTGTCGTGAAATTGGCCCACGCGGGTCCACGCGAGGCGGCAGTCTACCTGCCTGAGACGATTCGTCCGGCCCTCGGATCAATCGTGCAGGCTACGTTGTACGGCGAAGCCGCGAGCGTGCCAGCCCGGTTGAGACAGCTCTCCGATGCTGCCGATCCCTCCACGCGGACCTTTGAAGCCCGGTATGTTCTTGGAGGCGCGGCCGCAAAAGCTCCTCTCGGCGCAACCGTTACTATCCAGATCCCAGAGTCCGCTGACTCCGATTCCATGCAAGTTCCTCTTGCTTCGATCACGGATCGTGGCCAAGGGCCCGGCGTCTGGGTACTCAACAAAAACACATCCACAGTTTCCTTTCGGTTGGTCAAGGTGCTTCGCACCGATAACGAAGATGCCACCATTGCGAATGGGCTGCAACCAGGAGAAGAGATTGTCGCGCTAGGCGCACATCTTCTCAGCGACGGACAGCACGTCCGCGTTGCCGGCAGGAAGGCGGCGGTCCAGTGANCAACTTCGAGATTCACGAACCTGATTTCGAGAAAGAACGNAACACCAAGCAAGGCATCAACCTTTCCGCTCTTGCGGTACGGGAACGGTCTGTCACTCTCTTCTTTCTTCTTGCCATGGTCATTGCTGGAGCATTTGCCTACTTCAATCTGGGTCGCGCCGAAGACCCACCCTTCACGGTCAAGGTATTTACGGTGACGGCGGCATGGCCGGGCGCTACCGCGCAGGAAATGCAAGACCTGGTAGCGGAGCCGCTTGAAAAGCGGATGCAGGAGCTTGCTTATTACGATCATGTGGACACATTTACGAGGCCAGGTCTAGCTTTTCTCACGGTAACGCTGAAGGACTACACGCCCCCCGAAGATGTTCAGGAAGAGTTCTACCAAAGTCGCAAGAAGATTTTCGATGAAACCTCCAAGCTGCCGCAGGGAGTCTTTCCGCCAGTGGTGAATGACGAATATACAGACGTGATCTTCGCCGTCTACTCGTTGGAGGCGCCTGGCCTCCCGCTTCGCCTGCTCACGCGGGAGGCGGAAACACTACGCCAGGATTTGTTGCACGTTCCTGGGGTCAAGAAGGTCAATATCCTCGGAGAGCAACCGGAGCGTATCTTCGTCGAGTTTTCGTACGCCCGCATTGCGACCCTTGGGGTCAATGCGCGTGACATCTTTGACGCTCTTGTCAGGCGGAACGCCGTGACGCCCGCTGGGTCGGTCGATACGCAGAACCAGCAAGTGTTTATTCGCCTGGACGGAGCTTTCGACGACCTGCAAAAGATACGGGATACTCCTATTACCGCAGGTGGGCGAACGTTGAAANTATCGGAAATCGCCGAGGTTGAACGCGGCTACGAAGACCCCGCCACATTTCTGGTCCGTCACAACGGCGAGCCGGCGATGATGCTCGGTGTCGTAATGAAAGATGGCTTCAACGGCTTGGATCTAGGAAAGGCGCTTCAAGCTGAGCAAAAGAGGCTGCAGACAAATTTGCCCGCTGGAATCAGCTTTGCCAAAGTCATGGACCAGTCGGTGATTATCAAAGATGCGATCGATGAGTTCCAGTTAAAATTTTTCGTTGCCCTTCTGGTTGTGATGATCGTTTGCCTGATAAGTCTTGGCTGGCGGGTGGGTATCGTTGTTGCGGCAGCAGTTCCCCTCACGCTTTCGACGACGCTGGTCATCATGCTGGCGAGCGGTAAATATTTGGACCGTATTACGTTAGGCGCCCTCATCCTTTCTCTCGGACTTCTGGTTGATGACGCGATTATATCGATCGAAACCATGGTCGTGAAAATGGAGGAAGGTTGGGACCGCGTCAGGGCGGCCAGCTATGCATGGAGCCACACCGCCGCGCCCATGCTGGCCGGGACGCTGGTGACGATCATGGGCCTGATGCCGGTCGGTTTCGCGGCGTCGAGCGCTGGTGAGTATTGCAGGAATCTCTTTTGGGTGGTCTGTATTGCTCTGCTAACCTCGTGGGTTGTTGCCGTTACATTCACGCCATATTTAGGGGTGAAGCTTCTCCCCAACATTCCTCCCATGGAAGGCGGCTACGCCGCGATCTACGAAACACCGAATTACCAAAGGCTGCGCCGGCTCATTGTCTGGTCTGTGAGGCATAAATTCCTCGTGGCCGGAGCCGTCGTTCTTATCTTCTTCGCGGCAGTGTTTGGCATGGGCCTCGTCAAGCAGCAGTTCTTTCCCAAGTCTGACAGGCCAGAGGTTCTTGTGGAAATAACGTTGCCGCAGGGTTCGAGCATCGAGACGACACAAGCCACCGTGGTTAAGATCGAGAACTGGTTGAAGCCACAGCCCGAGACAAAGATTGTCAGCTCCTATATCGGAGNCGGAGCGCCACGCTTCTTCATTGCTTACAATCCCGAACTGCCCGATCCGAACTTCGCCAAGATGATTATCCTGACGCCAAATGCCAAGGCGAGAGACAAGCTTATCCTTCGCCTTCGCGAGCAAGTTGCGGCAGGCCTCGCGCCTGAGGCGCGTGTCCGGGTAACCCGGTTTGTTTTTGGTCCTCCTTCGCCGTGGCCGATTGCTTTCCGCGTCATAGGTCCCGACCCGGCGCAAGTACGTTCTATCGCCGACCAGGTGTTGGCCAAGGCGCAAGCTAATCCCCATGCGCGGCAGGGGCATGAAGANTGGACCGAGCGTGCTCCTANTGTGCATTTCGTCCTCGACCAGGATCGGCTTCGGCTGATTGGTCTTTCGTCGAATGATGCAGGCCAGCAGATACAGTTCCTTCTNACTGGAGTTCCAGTGACCCAGGTCCGCGANGACATTCGTACGGTGGATGTCGTTGCGCGTACTTTGGGACCGAACCGTCTGGATCCGACAAAGCTGCTCAACATGACGTTGACGAACAGTGACGGGCGGCTCATCCCGCTGAGTCAGGTTGGAAGAGTTGAAATCCAAGAAGAGGACCCGATTCTGAAGCGGCGCGATCGTCTCCCAACGATTACTGTGGAGAGTGAACTCGATGACGCGCTGGAGCCACCTCAGGTGACAGCGGAGATCGCCGAGGCCATTCAGCCCATCATCAACAAATTGCCCGACGGATACAAAATCGAGATCGGTGGCAACACTGAGGAATCAGCCAAGGCGAACACGGCTCTGGCAAGAGTTTTCCCGATCATGATCGTCTGCATGCTCGTCGTCATCATCTTTCAGGTTCGATCGCTCCCGGCACTAGCGATGACAGTCCTGACAGCACCTTTAGGTCTCGTGGGTGTTGTTCCTATCCTCCTCGTCTTCCACCAGCCATTCGGCTTCAACGCCATTCTTGGGCTGATCGCTCTGGCCGGAATACTGATGCGCAACACGCTGATTCTGATCGGCCAGATCAAGACGAACCACGATGAAGGTCTGGATACATACCACGCCGTTGTGGAAGCAACAGTCCAGAGGTCAAGACCTGTCGTTCTTACCGCGCTGGCCGCGGTGCTGGCTTTCATTCCTCTCACGTTCTCGGTCTTTTGGGGCTCGTTGGCATACACGCTTATCGGTGGAACGGCCGTNGGAACTGTCCTTACACTCGNGTTTCTGCCGGCGCTTTACGCCATCTGGTTCCGGGTGAAGCCGATTGCTGCGAAACGGAGTCAGGAAGTGGCTGTTGCCAGTTAAAAAAGATGAAAGAAGGATGGCTTTTGATGGACTGTCTTTCGTGTGCATGGGGAGATTAGGAAGCGACTTTTGCCGGCTTCGGAGACCAGTCATCGACATTTGTCGCATCGAAGCTAAGATCGTCGGAGTTTAACGGCCCGCCGGTTTGCTGGTGATCATAGTGATGCTCGTAAATCACGTACGGTCCGTTCCATTTGCGGAAGGTGCGCCAGCTCAGAGTACAGGTCCGACCGGACGCAGNGACCAAGTCGAGTGTCCATTCGGTGTGCGTCTCGTCCGTGACATCTCCAGGAATCACAGTGTTCCGAATCGATACCGACAGGCCCCCGACCTCAGCCATTATGTGAAGCGGGATCAGAAAGTTGAGAAGAAGTGAGCGCACTCTAGCCTTTCCTCGAATCGGCTCTGCACCAGTTCCGCTGCTT
>JGI25617J43924_10000148_pt1 | contig 12035 bp, 7 predicted proteins | sample GraSoi2013_115cm_FD_43924 | JGI IMG/M metagenome (IMG submission 43924) | reverse complement strand
CAGCTCTTTCACCGCACCGGCGACCCAGAGTTTCTGAACGGAGCCGTGAAGCTGGGCCACTGGATTGTGAACAACACCTTCGATACGCGGGGAGCGGGTGGCTTCAACTTTGGCGTCGACAACGGCAACAACAAGTTGCTGTTCAAGTCCACCGAGCACAACATCGATTGCATTGCCCTGTTTACTATGCTGGCAACGTTGACCGGGGACGGCAGCTGGCTGGCCCAGGCAGAACATGCACGCACTTTCGTCAATGCGATGTTCGACGCCACCGATGGAGACTTTTTCTTAACCGGAACAGCGCCCGATGGCGTCACCGCCAATCCCGGCAATATTCCTGAAGACGTGCAGACATGGTCTTTCCTGGCAACGTTGGACGAAACTCACGCTCCATCCATCGACTGGGCCAAAACAAACCTGGCGACCACAGACACGCCACAGACCATCCACAGTCGATTGAAAGACAATAGCAAGTTTTCCGGAGTGACTTTTGCAAGCCAGAGTCTGCGCGCCCTCAATCCATCAGACCAGTTCTCCGCTCCACCGAGTCCCAACGCGGTGTGGTTCGAGGGTACTGGCCATTTGGCTGCGGCGTTGCTGGCTCGCAGATTGCCCGCAAAGCGTGACCTTCCGGGCTTCCACGGAGATGTCAACACTGCCCGTGTGCTGCTGGATAACATTCGCGCTTCTCAGGAAACCCTGGCCAAAGGCCAGACAGTCGGCGGGAAAGCAATACCGGACGGCGAGGGAGTTGTGGCTGCATCCAGTGTGCTGAATACCGGATTCGGCTTTTCGTTCAATCCGAACCGACACATCGCAGCAACATCATGGTTCGCGATGGCCGGGCAAGCCGGCAATCCCCTTCAGCTTGGATTGCACACAGACCGGCACGATCAGGACTAGGCCGCGTCTTCTCAANTTGAGTTTCGCGCAAACAACGACAGGAGGATAACGACCGTNTTGCGAGCGTCCGCNATGNTGCTACGCTCCGAGTGACTACTCGAAGCCAAACGGACACCGTTGGTGTTCTTCGACACATTTGCACTAAGATCAAGCGTTCGAGAGANTATCTAGAAGAACAGGAATTTTGGCATTTGATTTGGAGGATTTTGGATGAAGTCACTTAAAGTCGGACNGATTGCAGTCGGCATTTCCTTTGTTCTGCTCAGCGCTTTTGTCCTGGCGATGGCGGCAACAGCTGGGTACCACCAAGTCAAGAAATACCCTTTCGGCGCAGCTGAGGGGAGCACCCGCGAGTATTTTGACTACATTACCGTAGACTCTTCTGCCCGTCGTGTTTACCTGTCGCACGGCACGGAGATTAAAGTAATCGACGCCGATAGCGGCGCCCTGGTCGGCAACATCACCGGCTTGAAACAGGACCACGGAGTCGCGGTGGCGTCTGAGTTTGGCCGCGGATTCATCACGGACGGGGGCCAGGGCAAAGTCATCATTTTCGACCTGAAGACCCTTAAGCCGATCGGCGAGGCCAAAGCCGATAAAGACGCGGACAGCATTGTTTACGATCCCGCATCGAAACGTGTCTTTGCCATGAACGGAGACCCCCACAGCTCCACGGTAATCGATGCCAAAAGCGGGACGGTAGCCGGCACGATCGATCTGGGCGGCGGTCCAGAATTCGCTGTCGCCGACGGCAAGGGAACGGTTTACGTGAATATAGAAGATAAAAACGAGCTAGTCGCTATCGATTCGCAAACACTCAAGATCAAATCACGCTGGCCGCTCGCGCCCGCCGGAGCACCGACAGCTCTGGCCATGGACTTCGAACACCGGCGGCTGTTCAGCGCCGGCCGCAATCCCCAGATGCTGGTGGTGATGGACGCAGATAACGGCAAGGTCATCCAATCCTTCCCCATCTCGGCGGGCGTTGATGCCGCTGCCTACGACCCGGAAACTGGTCTGATCTTCGCATCGACTCGTGAGGGGATGATTCATATCTTCCATGAGGACTCGCCGGACAAGTTCAGCGAAGTAGAAACCGTCAAGACCGAGTACGGCGCGAAAACCATGGGTCTCGATACCAAGACACACAACGTCTTTGTCGACACAGCGGATTTTGCTCCGCCTGCAGCCCCGACGGCAGATCGTCCCCGTCCCCAGCGGACCGCGATTCCAGGGACATTCCACGTCTTGGTTTACGGCCGGTGATGACGTCCTGAGCTACGCATCTGCTCGGCAGGTTGAAACAGGGATGAACAAGAGCTCTTAAACGCGGAGACGCGGAGCAAGATTGGCAAGTCGGGCCAATGGATGGCGATGGTTCTGTCGAGAACGCAATTGGCCAACCTCCGATCCAGATCTTTTCTCCGCGCCTCCGCGTCTCCGCGTTCAAAGCTGTTGGCCAGATAACTAGGTTGTTCATTGGGAGTTTGACAAGAGGAAGTCTGCATGCAACCGCGAGATCGCTGCTGCACTATCGCTCTCGGAAGGAACCGTAAAGAACCACGTTTCGAATATCCTCTCCAAGCTTGGCGTGCGCGACCGCACCCGCGCCGTCCTCAAGGCGATCGAGAAAGGGCTCGTGTAGCCGAACACCGCTCGGAAAAGACCGAAACGAAAGACTACAATTCTCGCGTAGGGAGAGTCCCCATGCCTCTACGCTGCCGGGTTGCCGTTCGCTTATACGATTAGATATAGATGAATTCCGTTACGGTGCGGCCATGTCCCAGCTGAGTTCGCGAAGGCCTATTTGGGGTTGACCGTGCTCGAATGTGGCTCGCATGTTCTTTCGAGCAAATCTTTTGACAAGGAGTCAATATGGCGTTTTGGCGACCGGATCCAACGTTCTATCCCTCACCCAGGCTGGCAGGAGAGGCGCCGGCGGAAAAATTGGCATTCGTTGCCCTGCTCAACCCGAAACATATTGGAAAGCCTGATGCTCTGGGAGTTGTCGATGTCGATCCGGCTTCACCTGCCTACGGGCAGACTGTCGGCCGTGTGGACATGCCGAATGCCGGCGACGAGTTGCATCACTTCGGTTGGAATGCATGCAGCTCCTGCCTGTGTCCATTCGCTCCTCATCCCCATACCGAACGGCGTTATCTGGTTGTGCCTGGCATTCGCTCCTCGCGAATCCATGTGATCGATACCAAGCCTGATCCGAGAAAGCCGCAAATCGTCAAGGTCATTGAACCGGAAACGCTGGCATCGCGCACGGGATATAGCCGGCCCCACACCGTCCATTGCGGTCCTGACGGTATTTTCCTAAGCGCGCTGGGCTCGCCCGAAGGTGAAGGGCCGGGCGGGATTTTCATCCTTGATCCGGAGAGCTTCGATGTTCTCGGCAAGTGGGAAATCGAGCGCGGCCCGCAACACCTTCATTACGACTTCTTCTGGCATCTGGGTTACGACACCATGATTTCAAGCGAGTGGGGTACACCCAACATGGTTGAGACAGGTGTGAATCCGGAAATCCTTCTCAAAGGCGGTTATGGCCATTGCCTTCATGTTTGGGACTTGCGGCGGCGACGCCACCTTCAAACCATCGACTTAGGGGCCGAACAACAAATGGTGTTGGAACTTCGCCCGGCTCACGATCCGGTTCGCGCGTACGGGTTTGTGGGTGTGGTGGTTTCCCTCAAAGATCTTTCGGCTTCGATATGGTTATGGCATCGAGACAGCGGCGGCAAGTGGGGCGTGCAGAAGGTGATCGAAATTCCAGCGGAGCCGGCTGATCCTGATCAACTGCCGCCTCTCCTCAAGGGATTCAAGGCCGTTCCGCCATTGGTGACCGACATCAATCTATCGGTGGATGACCGTTTCCTCTACGTTTCCTGCTGGGGAACCGGCGAGTTTCAGCAATATGACGTCTCTGACCCGTTCCATCCCAAACTAACAGGCTCAGTCCATCTTGGGGGTATTGTTCGCCGAGCGCCGCACCCCAGCAATCCCAAGGTAGCGCTGAACGGAGGACCTCAGATGGTTGAGGTAAGCCGCGATGGCCGCAGGATCTATTTCACAAACTCGCTCTACAGTCCCTGGGACGAACAGTTCTATCCTGACGGCGTGCGCAGTTGGATGGTAAGGTTGGACGCAAAGCCAGATGGGGGCGTCTCGATCGACCCAAATTTCTTTCCTGAGTTCGGCGACCTACGCGGTCACCAGGTCCGGCTAGAAGGAGGAGACGCTTCGTCGGACTCCTACTGTTATTCGTGAACCACGGTCAGGCATGGGGTTGGGTGGCGCTGTTTTTTCTCGGCGCTTACCATGGGATCAACCCCGGTATGGGATGGCTGTTCGCTGTCGCTCTGGGGATGCAAAGACAGAGCGGCCGTGCAGTTTGGCAATCCCTCTTGCCTATTGCGGCCGGGCACGCTCTGGCAATCGGACTGGTCGTAACCGGGGCCGCCATGATGGGCGCAGTCCTCCCGGTGAAATACGTCAGAACCCTTGTCGCTTGCGTCCTATTCTCGTTCGGTCTTTATCGACTGCTCCGCAGAGGACACCCTCGCTGGGGCGGCATGCAAGTCGGGTTCCGGGATTTGACTATCTGGTCATTCTTGATGGCATCCGCCCACGGCGCCGGCTTCATGTTATTGCCGGTAGTGATGGGAACGTTGGCCGGACACAACCACATGCATGCCAATGAGTTCGTTTCTTATGGACCATGGACTGGTGCTTTGGCAGTCGCCGTTCACACCCTGGGATATTTGTTGACTACAGGAGCGGTCGCATTCGTAGTCTACGAAAAGCTCGGGTTAAATCTTTTGCGCAAGGTCTGGATAAATCTTGACGTAGTCTGGGCTGTCGCTCTTATGGTGACCGCCGTGGCGGCAGTCGTGTTTTGACCGATCGCATCTTTATGGCGAGGTGCGCGGGAATTGGCTCCAAAGGGTTTTGGCGTTGCCAATTGAAAGCCGACAAATCCGACCTGCAACCTTAGGGTGGCCGCTTGCGTTTAGCAGTTTGGTCTCGGTAGACTTTGTTCAGTGAAGGGCATTACCAAACTCGGCGTTGTTCTCATGATCACGGTTCTGTCTGGGAGCCCGCTTGTGGCGTGTATGTTGCCCGGTGGAGCGACCACCGCCGAAGAATCCGCCTGTTGCCGTGAGATGCGGGGCCAATGCGGTCACGGTAAGATGCCTTCCTCTCACTCCTGCTGCAAGACACTTTCTGCGCCCGACCAAGCTGCGCTCGCAAAGGTGCCTTTCAAGGTGTTGCAGCAGTTTGACTTGCTTTTTATTGCGCAGCCGGCGTTTGACTCCGCCCGTAGCCTGCCGCAGATCTTTGGCACAGTTGTCGCTTTTGGCCACTCGCCACCCGAAACGCCTCCCTCATCATTTGAAATCCTGAGAACTTAACCGAGCTTCCTGTTTTCTCCAAGCAATAGCGCCTGCATTGGTGCGCTATCGCGTCTGTTTTTCATATTGGAGGAAAGATGGAAGCTCTTAGTGCTTTTCCGCGTAAATTAGCGCGGGCTTACCGCTTTGGCGTCACGTTCGCGCAGCTCGCAATCGTATTGCTGCTCATAGGCTCAGGTATGGCCCAGCCGGTCCAGCAAGTTAGTGTCGCGAGAGCGGGCGATGCTCAGTCCCAAAGTTCAGCTGCCCCGGTCAGCCTCAAAGATCTGATCCACGAGGCTGAACAAAACAATCCCGAAATAGCCGCGGCCGAACGCGGCTACACCGCCGCAACTCACCTCGCACGCCAGGCGTCTGCACTGCCGGATACGCAAGTCACGATCCAGCAGTTTTCGGTAGGCAGTCCGCGACCATTTGCCGGCTACACGAACAGCGAGTTTGCGTACATCGGTTTGGGCGCCTCGCAGGAAATTCCGTATCCAGGAAAGCGCGGCCTGCGAGCGCAGGTGGCAAACCGCGAGGCCGGCGTACGCCAAGTCCAAATCGAGTCGGTGCGCCGCACGGTAACCGACAAGCTCAAGGCTGCTTACTTCCGGCTGGCTTACCTTCAGCAGACCCTGTCGGTGCTCGAAAGAAATGATCAGTTGTTGAAAGACGTCGAGCAGATCGTCGAATCGCGGTATCGCGTGGGAAAGGGCAACCAGCAGGAAGTCTTGAAGGCGCAGCTGCAGCACACGAAAATCCTGCAAGAGATCACCATGCACCACCGCGAGGTTGGGCAACTGCAGGCCCAGCTCAAGCAGGTCCTCAACCGGCCGCAGGATACTCCCGACATCCAGACTGAACCACTGGCGGCGAGAGCCGTTACGTACAGCGCCTCTGATTTGCTGAATCTGGGAAAACAGCAAAATCCGGATATCCAGGCCCAGCAGGCAATGCTAACCAAGACGGAATCCCAGGTGGAACTTGCGAAGAAGGAATTCCGCCCGGATTTCGGCGTCCAATACATGTACCAAAACACCGATCGCAAGTTCCGCGATTACTACATGGCGAGCTTTAGCATCACTCTGCCCAACCGGGGCCGGCACAAAGCCGAGCTGGCCGAGGCTGAAGCCAACCGAGACCAGGCGCACAAGCAGCTTGAGGCGGAGGTTCAGCAGCGCATGGCTGAGATCCAGGACCAGTATGTTGTGGCACAAACTTCTGCAGAACAGCTCAAAATCTACAAAGACGGACTGATCCCGCAATCCAACGCCACATTCCAATCAGCTTTGGCCGCGTATCAGGCTAACCGCCAGGATTTTGAGACGCTCTTGTCATCCTTCATGGACGTGCTGAACCTCGAAATTGACTACCAGCGCGAACTCGCCGACCACGAGACGGCCCTGAGCCGGCTCGAAACTCTTACGGGGGTGAATTTCTGATGAACGAACAAAAGAAGCGGCCAAATTACCGGCGTGGCATGATCCTGGCGATCGGCTTGAACGTGTTGCTGGTGTTGGCGCTGCTGGCATTTTGGTGGCATTCGCGGAATTCCCCAGCAGCCAACGCAACACCAGTGGGTTCTTCATCCATACAAGCGGACCACGGTCAACAAATGGGTTCGCCATCTGCGGCGGCGACTGAGCCAGCACCCGGTGCCGCNCCTGGGAGTAGCGAGACGCCATTGACTCCGGTGCAACTCACACCCCAGCGGATGCAGAGCATCGGGGTGAAGCTGGGCACAGTGGAGATGAAAAACGTGAGCAATGCAATCCGAGTTACAGGCAATGTGGATGTGGATGAACGCCGGCTTGCCAATGTTCAGCTTCGTTTTCCGGGATGGATTCATAAAGTCTTTGTGGATGCCACGTACGACTTGGTGCATAAGGGCCAGCCGTTATTGACGATCTACAGTCCCGACCTTGTTACTACGCAGCAGGAATATCTCTTAGCGCGCAAGAACCAGCAGCAAATTGGACGGAGCTCGATTGACGGCGTTGCCGACGGAGCCAACACCCTTGTCTCGGCAGCGAAAGAACGCCTCCAGCAGTGGGAAGTACCGGAAAGTGAAATCGCCAAGCTCGAATCCACGGGAAAGGTAATAACCGATCTTACGATCAACTCCCCTGTGTCCGGTTACATCACCGAACGCAACGCGCTGCCGAATATGTACGTGCAGCCGGAAGTGAAGCTGTACACAGTCGCCGATCTCTCGACAGTCTGGGTCTACGCCCAGGTGTTTCAGACCGATGTCGGACGAATCAAGTCAGGAGACGCAGCCGAGGTCACAGTGGACGCTTATCCGGGGAAAACTTTTAGAGGCCGTGTGGACTTCGTTCTGCCCCAAGTGGACATGAATACCCGCACGGTGCGGGTGCGTTTGGTGTTCCCGAATCCTGGTCTGCGACTGAAGCCGGGAATGTACGTAAACGTTTCTCTTAAAGCGCCGATCGGCAAAGCACTCACGGTGCCCGCATCAGCTGTGTTTCATTCCGGTACACGAAATCTTCTTTTCTTCAACAAGGGCGAAGGAACCATTGAACCGCGCGAGATCGAACTGGGGCCGCGAGTTGGCGAAGACTACGTTGTCCTCAAAGGAGTGAAACAGGGCGACTCAATCGTGACATCGGCGAATTTCCTCATCGACTCCGAAGCCCAGTTGCAGGCCGCGGCTGGGACATTTGTGCCTCCCCCGCCAGGAGCCGGGGAGGCTGCCGCGATGAACCGTCCGGAAGGGGCGCCGCAGGCCAATGTGGAGTTGACGACGGATCCAAACCCACCGCGCAAAGGCAGCAACGTCTTCCACGTAAAACTCGCCGGGACTAACGGTGCGCCCATCGCCGGCGCGCAAGTCAACCTCACGTTCTTCATGGCGGCTATGCCGGCGATGGGTATGGCGGCTATGAAGACCAGCGTAGATCTCAGCGACAAAGGCAATGGTTTGTATGAAGGCAAGGGTGATCTGGGATCGGGCGGGACGTGGCAGGTCTCGATTGTCGCTCGCCAGAACGGAGCTGTAATCGCGACCAAGCAGCTCTCGGTGAACGCTACAGGAGGGATGTAACGTGATCAACTGGATCATTGAGTGGTGCGCGCGCAATCGATTTCTGGTGTTCACAGGAACTTTCCTGCTGGTTATGGCGGGCATCTGGTCCATGAACCGTATTCCTCTCGATGCCCTGCCCGACATTTCCGACGTACAGGTGATCATTCACACCGCGTGGGAGGGGGAACCGCCCGACATCATCGAAGACCAGGTCACCTACCCGATGGTTACGGCGTTGTTGGCGGCTCCTCGCGTTAAGGCCGTGCGTGCCCAGACCATGTTCAACGATTCCTATGTATTCGTGGTGTTCGAAGATGGCACAGACATCTACTGGGCACGTTCTCGTGTCCTCGAATATCTGCAAACCATCCAAGGCCGATTGCCCGCGAACGTTCATCCGGCGATTGGTCCGGACGCAACCGGGGCGGGCTGGGTTTACGAGTACGCCCTGGTCGACCACACGCATAAATACAGCCTGGCCGATCTGCGCGCCCTGCAGGACTGGCATTTGCGCTACCAACTCGAGACCGTTCCGGGGGTAGCCGAGGTCGCCAGCATCGGTGGTTTTGTCCGCCAGTATCAAGTTCAGCTCGATCCCAACAAACTTCTCGCCTATGGTATTCCCCTCTCAACCGTCATCGACCGCGTCAAATCAAGCACCAACGAAGTCGGCGGCCGTGTGCTGGAGTTGAGTGGAACACGGTACTACATCCGCAGTCTTGGCTATCTGAAATCTCTTGCCGATCTGGAAAACGTTCCCGTCAGTGCCAAGAACGGGACGCCGGTGTTGATAAGAGACTTGGGTACGGTTTCATTTGGGCCGGACATTCGGGAAGGTGTAGCGGAGTGGCAGGGGCAAGGCGAGACTGTGGGCGGGATCGTCGTCATGCGTTACGGCCTGAACGCTCTCAATGTAATCAACGGCGTGAAGAAGAAGCTGGCGGAGATCAAAGCTTCCCTCCCCCCAGGAGTCGAAGTGGTTGCTGGCTATGATCGGGCTGGCCTGATTCAAGACTCAATCAAAACCTTGCAACGGGACCTGATCGAAGAAGCAATCATCGTCAGCCTGGTGATCATTGTTTTTCTATTCCATTTCCGTTCGGCGCTGATCCCCATCATCACCCTCCCGATTGCTGTCGTTGCCTCGTTCATTCCGATGCACTACCTCCACGTCAGCTCGAACATCATGTCGCTGGGTGGATTGGCTCTTGCCATCGGCGTGCTTGTGGACGCCGCCATCGTTATGGTCGAAAACGGCTATCGTCGTTTGTCCGAGGCGCCCGCAAACCTCCCAGCCCCGGCCGGCACTGTGGGCGCGGAACATATCACCTACGAAGAACCGGTTGAAGTGACCGAAAAAGGCGAAGTGACTGAAAACGCCCGCCACCGGATTTTGATTGATGCTGCCAAGCGGGTTGGGCCGGCGTTGTTTTTTTCGCTGCTGATTATCGTGGTGTCATTTATTCCGGTTTTCCTGCTGGAGGCCCAAGAAGGACGAATGTTCAAGCCGCTGGCGTGGACCAAGACCTTCGCGGTCGGATTTTCATCGTTGCTGGCTATCACGCTCGTTCCCGTGCTGATGGTGATCTTCATCAGGGGCAAACTAAAGCCCGAATCGGAGAACCCGGTTTCCCGATTCACGCAGGCTTTGTATCTCCCGGTCCTTCGCTTGTGCCTGAAGTATCGCAAGACGACTTTGTTGCTGAATCTCTTGTTCCTTGCTCTCACTTTCCCGCTCATGTTCAGGCTGGGCAGTCAATTCATGCCGCCATTGTACGAAGGATCATCGTTGTACATGCCAACCGCGCTGCCTGGGATCTCGATTACCCAAGCCTCGCAGCTTCTCCAGGAACAGGACAGGATATTGCGAACATTTCCCGAAGTGGAGAGCGTCTTCGGTGTCGTGGGCCGATCCGACAGCGCTACCGACAACGCCCCCCTCGATATGTATGACACGACCGTCATGCTCAAACCACGCGAGCAATGGCGTCCTGGAATGACTTACGAAACCCTGCTCCAGGAAATGGACGGGAAACTTCAATTTCCGGGTCTGACCAATACCTGGACCATGCCGGTTGAGAACCGTTTGGATATGGCTTTGACCGGCATTAAAACGCCCCTCGGTATGAAGATCCAAGGCCCGTCCCTGGAAGGAATCCAGCAAGTCGGCTCACAGATACAGCAGGTCCTTACCGGGCTGCCGCAAACGCGATCTATCTTCGCTGAACATGTTTCCCAGGGATTTTATGTGAACGTGGAAGTGAACCGTCTCGAAGCGGCAAAGTATGGTTTGACGATTGCCGATGTCCAGCAAGCCGTGTCTTCGGGGATCGGCGGAATGAATGTCGGCGAAAACGTTGAGGGTCGCGAACGTTATCCCATGAACGTCCGTTACCAGCGCGATTTTCGTGACAATGTCGACGAGTTGCGCCGAGTTCTCATTGCCACTCCGACTGGCGCCCAGATTCCCATAGAGCAGGTGGCGAAGATTTCGTTTTCTCATGGTCCCGCCATGATTCGCGACGAAGATGGGCAGTTGACCGGCTATGTCTACATTGACCTCAACACCAAAGACTATGGTGGGTTCGTTAACCAGGCCTCGGAGCTCCTGGCGCACAGACTCAAACCGCCTCCTGGATACGGCTACCAATGGTCGGGCGAGTACGAGTTTGAGTTACGGGCCAAAGAGCGATTGAAAATTATTCTTCCCGTTGTCTTTATCATCATTTTTCTGCTCCTTTATATGGTCTTCCATTCGGTGACTGAAGCGTTCGTCCTGATTTTCCCAACGCTCTACGCCATGACCGGTGGCCTGATTCTGCAATGGTTGCTTGGCTACAACTTCAGCGTGGCCGTGTGGGTGGGGTACATTGCGCTCTTCGGCATCGCGGTCGAAACCGGTGTTGTCATGGTGGTCTATTTGCACGAAGCGATGGACAAGCGCCTGGCCCGAACGACCTCGGCTCTGACGAAAGATGATATCCGTGAGGCCGCTATTGAAGGAGCAGTCCAACGTCTGCGGCCCAAGCTGATGACAGTCACCGCGGTTCTCGCAAGTCTAATCCCGATTCTTTGGGAAACTGGGATCGGCTCGGACGTGATGAAGCCCATTGCCGCGCCAATTGTCGGGGGCATGATTACATCCACAATTCATGTACTGATTCTGGTCCCGGTCTTCTTCGTGATGATGAAGGAGCGGGCGTTGAGGCGGAGCGATCTGCCATGATGGCTAATATACGGCGGTGGCTCTCCGCTCCCTCGGGGTGGACGATGGACAACTCAGTTGATTGATTTCGCACACTCTTCAGGGCGAAACGCGCCGTACCTGCAGTCGCCGAAGCAACTGGGCATTCGCGGCCACAATGATGGTAGAGAGGCTCATCGCGATCGCGCCCACACTCATGGGCAGATCGAATCCCCTGCGGACGAAGAGACCAGCAGCGACCGGGATTGCTACAAGGTTATAGGCGGTGGCCCAAACCAGATTTTGGATCATCTTGCGATCTGCAGTCGCCGAAGCAACTGGGCGTTCGCGGCCACAATGATGGTAGAGAGGCTCATTGCGATCGCGCCCACACTCATGGGCAGATCGAATCCCCTGCGGACAAAGAGACCGGCAGCGACCGGGATTGCTACGAGGTTATAGGCGGTGGCCCAAACCAGATTTTGGATCATCTTGCGATAGG
>JGI25617J43924_10000138_pt1 | contig 12258 bp, 7 predicted proteins | sample GraSoi2013_115cm_FD_43924 | JGI IMG/M metagenome (IMG submission 43924) | reverse complement strand
GTCTGGTGAGTTCGACTCTCACACGCTTCCGCCATCATCCTCGGGTTCCTTCGCTCCGCTCAGGATTTCGCCTGCGGGCTCCCGCTTCGCTCACGCCCGCATACCGGCTCAACTTCAAAACCGGCGAGACTTAGCTTCGCTGGGTCTGGTGAGTTCGACTCTCACACGCTTCCGCCAATCCTCTTTTCTGGCCTGTCGGAACACTCTTTGCGGATGCGGTGTTTCTCAACCGCCTCTCCGGGTCGAGAGGCCTCAGTAACGGATCTAGTAAGCAGATGGGAAAAATGCGATAAACTGTTTGGACCCGAAAACCATCTCCACTTGGTGCATCATGCCACTAGACGCTAAGCCGCACGGCGGCGACCTATTCATCGTCGATAACAGCGACAAGGACTGGAAGGTTAAGCGATATCTCCACGACTGGGCGGAAATCGCCCGCGCCTTTGATATTGCCACAGGTTACTTTGAGATCGGCGCTTTACTTGCCTTAGATGGACAATGGCAAAAGATCGACGATATCCGCATCCTCATGGGAGACCAAGTCACTTGGGGAACAAAAAAAGCGCTCGTCAAAGGTCTTGAGAAGGTAACCCGAGTCCTCGACACCAGCATTGAGGAGGAAAAGCAGGAAAACGACTTCCTGACAGGCGTTCCGGCCGTAGTCGACGCGCTGCAAAAGGGCAAGATCCACTGTCGCATCTACACCAAAGACAAGTTCCACGCTAAGGCATACATTACACACGGCAAACATGCGGTGATCGGTTCCACGGCTCTGGTGGGCTCGAGCAACTTCACCGTGCCAGGCCTCACAGCCAACGTTGAACTGAACGTCCAAGTTCGCTCGGAGGTTGAGGCCCTCCAGCAGTGGTATGAGAAGCACTGGAAGGATGCTCAGGAGGTTACTCCTGACATCCTCCGCGTTATTCAGCGGCATGTGGCCGAATACTCGCCTTTTCTGGTTTACGCCAAAGCTCTTCAAGAGTTTTTCCGTGGCCATGAAATGACGGCCAGCGAATGGGAGCAGACTGAATCGCGGATGTACAACGTCCTCGATCAATACCAGCGCGAGGGGTATCAGGCGCTGATGAAAATTGGCCGGCAGTACCGGGGCGCGTTTCTCTGCGATGGTGTGGGCCTCGGGAAAACGTTCATCGGGTTAATGCTGATTGAACGCCTGGTCCAGCATGATCGCAAGCGCGTGGCCCTGTTTGTACCGAAAGCTACTCGCGAACCCGTCTGGGAACAAAAGCTGAAGCGCTTCCTTCCCGGCATATTCGGCGACTTCAGCAATCTTGCCATCTTCAATCACACCGACCTGCTGCGCGGACGTGAGTTTCCGCAGCGTCTCGCCAAGATGAAAGAGATGGCGGACGTCATCGTCATTGACGAAGCGCATCATTTCCGGAATCCGGGACTGAAAGAGAAGTCCCGCTATTGGCGCATGGCGGAAATCTGTGAGGGCAAGACCGTTTTTCTGCTGACCGCCACTCCTGTGAATAACCGATTGATTGATCTCCAGCACCTGATTGAGGTGTTCTCAAGCCGCAAAAAGCCAGACTATTTCTCCGCTGCGCCCCTGGGCATCCACTCGCTCCCGGGTCACTTCCGCAGGATGGAGAAAGCACTGGAGAAGCTCGTATTCGCCAAAGAGGATGAGGACGCCGGCAGCGTCGAAACCAGCTTGGCGGAAGCAGAACAGGTTCTCGCCAACGATGCGCTCTTCCACGCCCTCGTCGTTCAACGCAGCCGGGCGTACGTCAAACAAAGCCAACTGCAAAACAATGCAAAAGAAACGATATTCCCAGAGCGGCGTCCCCCTCAGGTCGCGGCCTACTCGGTCAAAAAGACCTACGGTCGTCTGTTGAGCATGGTTGAAGAGGCGTTCTCGAAAAAGAAGCCCCTGTTCTCTTTGGCTGTGTACTATCCGTTGGCCTACTATATCGGCCCCAAGACGGACGTGGACGAGTTCAAGTGGTCTGAGAACCGGCAGAAGCAGTTGGTCGGTCTTATCCGTACCCAATTCCTCAAACGGTTTGAGAGCTCGGCGCTCGCCTTTGAAATGTCATGCCAGACGCTGCTCATCAAGCTGCTTGCATGGCTTGAAAAGCACAGCACGACACCGGGCGAAGCGAAGCGACTTGAGCGCTGGCAGGCGCAGCAGTCAGATCTGCTCGAATATGTGCGTACGCAGCAGGCTAAGAAGCGTGGAGAAGACGCCGATGAAGACCTGATTAGCGAGGAAATGCTGGAGGATATCCCGGTGCTCTCCCGGGACGAATACAAAGTTGACGAGGTCATTCAGGAAACCTTCTTGGACCTCGATCAACTGGTGGAGTTCTTGCGAGAGCTGAGGAAATTCAAACCGTCGCACGACGACAAGCTCCGCGAACTGATTAAGCTCTTGAAGACCGACTCGGTGATGAAGAAGCACAAGGCCCTGATCTTTTCCGAATACATGGATACGGCCCGCTATTTGGCGGAGCAGCTCCAGGAAAACGGCATCGATGGTGTCGACGAGATCGACAGCGGAACGGACCGCGACCGGGGCAAGGTAATCCGCTGTTTCTCCCCCTATTACAACGAGTCCTCAAGCGGTGAATTGGCTGCGGAGGGTTTACCGGAGACACGAGTCTTGATCTCCACTGACGTGCTTTCCGAGGGGTTGAACCTGCAAGATGCTACACGGCTGATTAATTATGACCTACACTGGAATCCAGTCCGGCTCATGCAGCGTATAGGCCGCGTGGATCGACGCCTTGATCCTGGCGTGGAGGAAGTCATCATTGCCGAGCACCCGGAGCAGAAGACCATACGCGGCACAGTAGCCTACTGGAATTTTCTTCCACCCGATGAACTCGATGACCTGCTCCAGCTTTATCAGAAGGTCTCTCATAAGACGTTGCGCATCTCGAAGACGTTCGGCATTGAAGGGAAGAAGCTGCTCAAGCCAGATGACGATTTTGAAGCTCTTCGTGAATTCAACCAGCGCTATGAGGGCACAACCACGCCAGTCGAGGCGATGCATCTTGAGTTCCAGCAACTGTTGAAAGATAATCCCAACCTTGAATCGCAGCTGAAGCGATTGCCGGGAAAAGTGTTCAGTGGTAAGAGGCATCCCTCTCCAGATGCGCGCGCAGTCTTCTTTTGCTACTCGTTGCCGGCGCCTCCCGTAGATGCACCGAAGGATTGCGAGAACGAGGCCGAGTACTGGACGGAGGAAACCGGGCACACGGGTTGGTATCTGTTTGACCTGGGGAGTTCTCAGGTTATCGAGGAACCGGCTGAGGTAATCGATCTCATTCGCAGCACGCCAAAAACGCCATTGCACCGCTCTCTACCCGAGCCGACCTTGACGGAAGTCCGGAAGAAGATTGAGAAACACATCAAGAATACATATCTGAAACAAGTCCAGGCCCCTGTCGGCGTCAAGCCCATTTTAAAGGCCTGGATGGAACTGAGCTGAGGCGGCAAAACGTGAGTCCAGATTCACAGCACTTACAGTCAATCAAGACCTTCAAGCAACTCGTCGCTTATCTTCGTGACGAACTGGACTGGCCAATCGAAGGTGATGATTTCGAGGAGCTGACTTTCGATTACTCTGCTGAGGAACTTGGACTTGATCCGGAAACAGCAGCCAAGATTAAGGAAATCAAGCAGCTCCGTCCTCTGAGCTCGAAGCAGCCATGGGGCGTCTTTTTTGTGAATTTCGAGCCTAAGAGGCTTCCGGTTGTGGCTCTCCGTAGAATCCTAAGCAAGCTGGTTTTCAAAAAGCGCCAGTCCGCCAACAAAGCGCAGCAGCCCGTGTGGCAGTTGCATGATTTGCTCTTCATCTCTTCTTATGGAGAAGCGGAGCATCGCGATATTACGTTCGCTCATTTTTCTGAAACGGATGGAACGGGAGACCTGGCGACACTTCGCGTGCTTGGATGGGACGATGAGGACACCGGTTTGCACGTTGCACATGTGGAAAAGGTTCTGCGCGAAAAGCTGACGTGGCCTGACGATGGTACGGACCTGGAGTCATGGCGCGTTCGATGGTCCTCCGCCTTCACTCTACGCTACCAGGAAGTCATCAGAACCTCGAAAGCGCTCGCTGAGCGCTTGGCTGCCCTCGCAACAAGAATCCGCAAGCGCGCCAACTCTGTTTTGAGGATTGAGTCGGCTAAGGGGCAACTGCGCAGACTTTACGCGGCTTTTAAAGAGGCGCTTATTCATGATCTAAGCGAAGATGACTTCGCTGACATGTACGCGCAAACCATTTCCTATGGGTTGTTGACAGCGCGGATCTCCCGCCCCGCAGGGCTTGTCGCCGACAACCTTAGAGACATGGTCCCGGTCACAAACCCTTTCCTGAAAGAGTTGCTGGAAACATTTTTGAGCGTGGGAGGCCGCAAAGGGTACATCGACTTCGATGAGCTTGGCGTCAATGAGGTCGTTCAGTTGCTGCGCGATGCCGACATGGCCGCAGTGCTGCGCGACTTTGGAGATCGCAATCCAGAGGAAGACCCGGCAATTCACTTCTATGAATTGTTTTTAAAGGAGTATGACCCAGAAAAACGAGTGCAGCGCGGCGTGTTCTATACGCCTCGACCGATCGTGTCGTTTATCGTTCGGAGCGTGCATGAACTCTTGCAGCGGAACCTCGGGCTGCAAGATGGCTTGGCCGATGTCACAACTTGGGGTGAGATGAGTGAACGCAACAAGAACCTAAGCATTCCAGAGGGCGTCTCTCCCTCCGAGCACTTCGTGTCAATTCTCGACCCCGCCACCGGCACTGCCACATTCCTGGTCGAAGCGGTTGCAGTCATTTACGAAACGATGCGCAAGAAATGGCTGAAGCAAGGCCACATGGAGCTTGAAGTCGAGAACCTGTGGAATGAATATGTGCCCAAGCATCTGCTTACCAGGTTGTACGGCTACGAGCTTTTGATGGCTCCATACGCTATCGCCCACATGAAGTTGCCATTGAAGCTAAAGGAGACAGGCTTTACGGGCTGGGACAAGCTCGCTCCAGGAGACCGTGCCCGGATCTATCTTACCAACGCTCTTGAGCCGGCAAGCGGAGACAGCAAGCAGCAAGCGTTCGAGGAATGGGCACCCGCTCTGGCTCATGAGGCACGGGCGGTCAACGCTATTAAGAGAAACAAGCGCTTTACTGTTGTCATCGGCAATCCGCCCTATGCTGGGCATTCAAAAAATAACGAAATTAAGTGGATTGTGGACTTAGTAAAAGCTTATACGAGGGACGAACCAAGCCTCCAAGGGCCGGGCCAAGGCAAGTGGCTGCAGGATGATTATGTCAAGTTCCTTCGCTTCGGCCAATATGTGCTCAAACCCACACCGTTCGCTCTGCTGGCGATGATCACAAACCACCGTTACCTAACAAACAGAACGTTCAGGGGAATGCGCCGCCTGTGGATGGCGGATTTTTCGACTATACGCATTCTCGATCTCCACGGCAATAATGTTGTTCATGAGGTGTCCCCCCTGGGATTCGACGAGAATGTTTTCGACATCGAGCAGGGTGTCGCGATAGGTGTCTTTTCCAAGAACGCGGTTAGCAATTCTGACATAGGCTACTCGGAAGTGTGGGGCCGCCGAACGACCCCGAACGGCAGGGGAAAATACGACTTTTTGTGGGGCCACTCGGTTCTTTCAACGCCGTGGACGAAGCTCACACCCAAATCGCCTGATTGGCTTCTCGCCCCCCGCTCCGACACAGGAACAGGCCTGCGAGCCGAGTTCGAAGCGGGCCTGAAAATGCATGAACTCATGAACGGCGCTCTTGGACCGAATGGTAAGCCACAAAGCGGGCTTGCCACTATGCATGATGGCTTCGCTCTCAGTTTTTCGATAGATGAATTGGAGCAAAAAATTCGCGCTTTCTCAAGACAGCTAGTCGTGACGAAGCTAAGGCAGTTTTTGGAACCCTATGCAATCCAGGACAATGGGATTATGCGGCTGCTAAGCGGACACTTTCGTCTCCAGCATGGCGCAAAAATATAACACCTATTTGGGTTGCCCCGTTCGATATTCGCTACACTGTTTACGATAAGTCAGTGGCCGTGCATCTACGACGCCGTTTATCAGACCACTTCTTTAAACGGGAGAATATCGGACTTGTGATCGGCGAGGCTGGACAGGAAGTTAGCGGAAATGCGTGGGATGCAGTGTGCTGTGTTAATGGCGTTCTCCAGTTGAACTATTTTCGCAGGAACGGATCGCCGACGTTGCCTCTGTATCTTTACCACGACGATTTGCTCTTGGACAAAGGTAGCTCTCGCCGACGCACGAATCTATCGCCTGAACCGTTCAAGCGGATAGCTGAGGCATTGGGGCTACAAGCGAATAAGAGCGCCGCGTTTCCAGATCTAGCCCCCGAAGATATTTTTGGGTACGCCTATGCTGTTTTTCACAGCCCGGGCTACCGGAACCGCTATGCCGAGTTTCTGAAGACAGATTTCCCCCGTCTCCCGTTGACGGGAGACCTCCAGTTGTTCCGTCGACTGGCGTGCCTAGGGAGCGAACTCGTAGCGCTGCACCTTTTGCAGTCGCCTAAGCTGAACGACCTTCCCACGACTTATGATGGCCCTGCGAATCCTGAGGTCGAGAAGCTGTCGTACGCGCGCCAGACCGTGTGGCTCGACAAGGCGCAGACCAAAGGGTTTCGCGGTGCCCCCGAAGCAGTGTGGAACTTCCACGTCGGTGGCTACCAAGTGTGCGAGAAATGGCTCAAGGACCGCAAAGGGAAGACGCTCTCCAACGCGGACATCGCGCACTATCAGCGAGTCATTGTGGCGCTTTCCGAAACGATTCGAATCATGGCCGAGATCGACAAAGTGATTGACGCTCACGGCGGCTGGCCCGGGGCGTTTGTGACTGGCGAAAAAGCAAGCGGCAAAGGCGCGTCCAAATAGCCTTCGGCTTAGTGTAAGGAGGCTGACAATGAGCGATTCGACTGCTGCTGGTCGGCGGTTCGAGCAACCCGGTAGTGAACCCCGTTGGCTCGGAGAGCCAGTTGTGACATTCGAAGGCGGCCCATCAGACCTTTCGGGTCATATCCCGGCGTTTGATCGCCGACCATTTGCTCTTGGAGCGGCTCCGCACCCAAATGAACTGGCCCTGAACTACGGGGAGAACCCTTACAAGGACGTCATCGTACGGCGCCCACTCGACGGCGAAACTGAGATGCCCGTCGGCGTTGTTTCAAAGAGTTACAAACTAGTCCAGCACCGGGTACTCTTCAATGCCGCGCTGGACGCCTTTCAGCGTCGACAAATAAATACGGATCAGGTACGCACAATCCTTCGCCTGACTCGGTTCGGCGGCCGCATGGCCTTGGAATTCAGGCTGCCGGACGAGTTCGATTTTGACCCTGGCGACGGAAACATACTCAAGCTCAGTTTCCATTGCTTCAATTCGGTGGACGGCAGCATGAAGTTATTCATCGCCTTTGGGTGGTTCCGTTTCGTGTGCAACAACGGCGTGCTCGTCGGGACCACCAAATTGCGCCATCGGATGGTGCATAACGAGTATCTGGAATTACCCGATCTCGCCATTTTGCTCGCGCAGGGGCTCGCCGACGCGGATGGAGAGAAGGAAAACTACAGGAAATGGCTAGGCACGGCCATTGATAAGCAAAAACTCACCGCGTGGGTAGACGGAGCGCTGCGCAAGAAGTGGAAGGCTCTGGCGGCGGCTCGAGTATTCCACATCTGTACGACAGGAAACGACGGCAAATACGCAGACGCGTTCGAAACAGCTCCGCCATCTCAGAAACGGATGATCGATACCAGATGGGTCCCGGGTGCTGTGGCGCCGGCAACAAACGCCTATTCGGTTTGCCAAGCGCTTTCATGGGTCGCCACTCAAAAGCCCGATATTTCAGATCAGCTTGAGCTTACACGCGAGATTCCGGAACTTATGCACGCTCTTGTCAAATGAAGAAACGTGATTCCCAACTCGTTGAACTTGCCGGGCGCAACTGGCTGATGAGCCAGCTTCTGCAAGCTGGACTCGAAGTCGCCAAACCGGAACGCGACCGGGGCATTGACTTGGTGGTTTATCTCGATCTGGATAAGGGGGTCGGAGACTTCATCGCTTGTCCGATTCAGATCAAAGCAGCGAGCGAGAGGTCCTTCGGACTCGATCCCAAGTACAAGCGCTTTCCCCGCCTGCTGTTGGTTCAGATCTGGCACGTCACGGAGTCCCACAAAACTCAAGCTTTCGCCCTGACCTACACGGAGGCGTTGCGGGTTGCCCGAAAGATGGGATGGACCAAGACAGACTCCTGGAAGACAGGCGCCGGGTCAGGTAAGCGCGGATACTCAGTGCATTCCGTAAGCGAAGATGGCAAGCTCTGCGGCCTTTTGGAACCGTTCAAGATGAGGCCGAAGAGGTGGAAAGCCAAGGTGCTTGAGGTGGCTCGACGCAAGTAGAGGTCCGTCAGCTTTACGAGGTTTGCGATGAAGATTTATCCGGTTGATCCCGATGTTCAAAAGCTCTGGAAAGTCTTTCCGATCAGGATTCCAGGAGGGTCTCAGTGTTGGGACTGCAAAGAAGAGACGTTTCTAGTGCAGAGCATGAGCGGACGTTTTGTTACTCGCAATTGCCCCCGCTGCAACAAATAGAACACTCTTCCGGAGACGGACTTCAAGAAGCTGGTATTGTGGGTGGCTTGTCCGCAGTGAAAGCGGCGAATGAATGCAGCGGTTCTGCTTGACAAGAATTAAGGCTACACATGCGCAGCGTGTGATATTGGCATTCCGTTGTTCGCTCTGCTGCCAAAATACGATGACATTTGACACCAGTTCCATTTTCTGGCGACTGACTGACCGTCTTCGGGGATCTTCCTGCCTCCGGTACCGCCCAGGCTACGGCCGCGGGAGCGGGCTCAACGGCTTTTGGCTGCCGAAGCATTTTCCTCTTCTTCATCCGAAGGCATTTGTTATTCGAGCTCACTGAGGTTCGTCGTACAACGCGGCGTGCCGAATGCAGTGTTAACGAAGAAGTAACGTGATCCAAGTAACGTTACTTGCCTAGAGCATACCAAGGGGGTTTCTAAGGTTTTCGAGCGATTCGCCTTCCTCTGGTCGAAGAGAAGAATAATCATCCCATGAACACGATTGTCTGCAAATTCGTGGAAGCGCACGACCGCTACCTGGAGCTGGACCGCATACGCACCCAATGCCAGAGTGCGATGGAGCGCGAGTCCGTCCACATCGCTATCCTGAAGGCGTATCTGGAAGTCCAGTTTCACGCGCGGCAGATTGCAGGGTTGCAGTTCGCCGAGGGTATGGACTTTGCCGAAGCGAACTAGAGCGTGCTTCAAAAACGGCAGAACCTTACCACTGATTTCACTGATGACGCTGATTTGCGTATGCGATCTGTGTTATCAGTGTCATCAGTGGTAAGGTTTTACGTGGATGCTTCTGCGGCCGGCGCTTCTTTTGAACCAAACGGCAGCGGCTCCGGCGGACCGGTCGCGGGCTTAATGCCCCATATGTCGGCGGCATATTCGCGGACGGCGCGATCGCTGGAAAACCAGCCGACACGCGCGACATTGAGAATCGCTTTGCCGGCCCATCGCGATCGGGCTTGGAAGTCGGTCCCGGCACGCGCGCTGGCTTCGATATAGGATGCCAGGTCCGCCATGAGGAAGTACCGGTCGCCACGATCGAGAATCTCATCCACAATCCAGCGGAACAGGCCTTGTTCTTCGGGACAGAACCGGTCGGACGCAAGAGTGTCCATGACTCGCTGAAGCGCGGGATTGGCATTGTAGAGTTCGCGGGGACTGTAGTTGCCTTGCCGCCGGCGCAAGCTTACTTCCTGAGGACTCAGACCGAACTTGTAGAAATTATCTTCGCCGACAGCTTCCATGATCTCGATGTTGGCGCCGTCACATGTGCCCAGCGTGAGCGCTCCGTTCATCGCCAGCTTCATATTGCCGGTGCCGGAAGCTTCCATGCCGGCGGTAGAAATCTGCTGGCTCAGGTCGGCGGCGGGCATGATGAGCTCCGCCAGGGAAACGCGATAGTCGGGCACGAAGACGATTTTGATCCGGTCGCGCGCGCGGCGATCCGCGTTCACGACCATGGCCACGTTATTGATCAGCTTAATGATCTGTTTTGCGGACCAGTAGCCAGGCGCGGCTTTCCCGGCAAAGATATAGGTACGCGCCGCAGCCGGCTCAATACCATCGTCCACCAAGGTTAAGTATTCGTGGATGATGCGCATCACGTTCAGCAGCTGGCGCTTGTATTCGTGAATCCGCTTGACCTGCACATCGAACATGGATTCAAGATCGATGGGGATGGACGCGGCGCTCAGAGCCTGGTCCACTAACCGTTCCTTGTTGCGGCGCTTGATCTTCAGAAATTCATCCTGGAAGGCGGCGTCTCCCGATAGTTTCTCGATCCCGCGGACCTGCTCCAAGTCGGTGACCCAGCCTGGCCCCACGGCGCGCGTAAGCAACGCGGCCAGTCCCGGATTGGCCTTCAAGATCCAGCGGCGCGGCGCAACTCCATTGGTCTTGTTGCTGAAGCGCAACGGCCAGAGAGCGGCAAAGTCCGGAACCAAGCTGGTCTTCAACAACTCGGTGTGCAGCTTGGAAACTCCATTGATGGCGTGGCTACCCACGATGGCCACATGCGCCATGCGCACTTGTTTCTCCGGGCCTTCTTCGATAATCGACATGCTTTGTTGCTTGCCTACGTCCATGGGCCAGCGGCGACCCACCACGCGGAGGAGCTGATGGTTAATGCCGAACATGATCTCCATGTGGCGAGGCAAAACCCGCTCCATCAACGACACCGGCCATCTTTCCAGGGCCTCGGGCAACAGCGTGTGGTTGGTGTAACTGAGCGTCGCCTGCGTGATCTCCCAGGCGCGATCCCAGTCAACATCATGCTCGTCAAGCAACAGCCGCATCAGCTCGGGCACACACAAGCTGGGGTGAGTGTCATTCATCTGGACAGCGACTTTGCTGGGGAAATCATCGAAGCCGGAGTGGCTTGTCAGATACCGCCGCACGATGTCTTGCAGCGAGCAGCCGACGAGAAAGTATTCCTGCAAAAGGCGCAACTCGCGGCCGGACATCACCGAATCGGAAGGATAAAGCACGCGGGAGATGTTTTCCGACGCGATCTTCTGTTCCACGGCGCGAATGTAGTCACCGCGATTGAAGATCTCGATGTCGAAGTCCTGTGATGACCGTGCCGTAAAAAGCCGCAGGTAGTTGACGGTCTCGCCGCCCAAGCCGGCTACGGGCATGTCACTGGGTACGCCGATAAAAGACCGCGAACCAACCCAGCGATGGCGGCGATTGCCTTCTGAATCGCGTGAGTATTCGACGCGGCCATAAACCTGAACCACACAGAGTTCCTGCGCGCGCTCGATAAGGAACGGCGTTCCTTCCGACTTCCAAAGATCGGGCTTTTCTCGTTGATGTCCGCCAACGATCTCCTGTTTGAACATGCCGTACTCGTAGTCGATGCCGTAGCCGAAGCCAGGCATGCCCAGCGTAGCCAGCGACTCCAGGAAACACGCCGCCAGACGGCCCAGTCCGCCGTTGCCCAAACCTGCATCGGGCTCGACTTCCAGCACGTCTTCCAAACGGACGTTCAGCTCGGCGAGCACGGCGCGCGATTCTTCTTCCANTCGCAGATTGCACAGATTGTCGCTCAGCCAGCGTCCCATCAAGAATTCCANGGACAGGTAATACAGGCGTTTGGCGTCGCGCTCGCGATAGCGTTGCTCNGTCTTGAGCCAGCCTTCAATCAAGNGATCACGGATCGCCAGAGACAATGGCTTGAACAGCTCGCGGGGAGTCGGACTGCCCCACGGACGCGCCAGGGTGTAGCGGATGTGTCGCAGAATGGAATCCCGCAGCGTCTCGGAACTGCAGGCGATGTTGTTAAACAGGTCGGCGGACATTCTCTAGATTCTTAGATGCTGGAAAAATCGGCGTTACGTTTACCAACGCCGGCATGGGCTGAAGAGCGTGTGTGAGGACTGCCTGACACATCCAAAAGGCGTCATCCCGAACCCCGTTAGCGAGGCCTGCCGAGTAGGGGTGAGGGACCTTGCGTCTGTGGTGGAATCGAATCACACACTGGCCAACCACGAGGTCCCTCAGGGCTACTCGCCCGCTGAAGACGGCGCGGGCTCGCTTACGCCCTTCGGGATGACGATTTCTAGTTCTCACACACCCTCTAAAGCCCAATTTATTTTCGTGCTGATTCGGCACGACTTCGC
>JGI25617J43924_10000123_pt1 | contig 12700 bp, 12 predicted proteins | sample GraSoi2013_115cm_FD_43924 | JGI IMG/M metagenome (IMG submission 43924) | reverse complement strand
CCCATAATTTCCGTATCTCGTCACCGGGTGCAGGCACATAAGAGAGCAGCAAAGTACCGCTGCCCTGGAGGCAGTAGCCACCCAGCGCAGCTGGGAGTACCATTGTCTGGCCAGGAGCAAGCTTCTCTCCATATTCAAAGGTATCGCCATACCGCACCATTACCTCGGCCCCTAAAGAAGAGAGGATAATACAACTTCCCATCGTCTTGCTCTTCATATAGCCATAAGATGTGCCGGGCTGTTGAAAGACCAGTTCGCGTACCACAAAATACCGGCATGCCACCAGGCAGCGATCCTCGTACCCCTCTCCACCAGGGAGGGATAGCGGCTGCATTTTGATGTGAGGCGAGCGGTCGTAAATTGCTACATCCAGCGCACGTTCAACGTGTAACTCGCGGGGAGTTCCTGCGGCAGTCAGGCGACCATAGTCGTACATACGATAGGTAAGGTCTGAGTACTCCTGCAGTTCGTAGAGCATTACACCGCCGCCGATCGCGTGAACGGTTCCGGCTGGCACAAAGATACTATCGCCAGCAGCAACCTTCACTTCGTGAAGTAGTTTCTCTAACCTCACCTCTTCGATAGCTTCCTGGACTTCTCTGCGCGAGGTGGGAGCATTGAATCCATGAACGATAGAAGCTCCAGGGGCAGCGTCCAGAATATACCAGAATTCCGTTTTACCGAGTTTCCCATGCTCATGCTGATTTGCATAGGTATCATCAGGATGTACCTGCACCGATAACCTGTCGGTGGCATCTATAAACTTTGCCAGCAGAGGGAAACGCTGACCGAATATAGCCGTTGCCTGCTCTCCAAGAAGCTCCGGCCCAAGTTCTTCGACAAGTGATCCAAGTGTCCTACCCGCGTATGGCTCGTTCTGAGCAACAGTGCTTATCTCGGTTTCCCAGGATTCACCGATGACAACGTCACCAGGCGGAAGTCGTTTCCAGCCTTCACGCTCTAACCGTCGTCCTCCCCAAATTGTCTCATGCAATGACGCGTCTAACCGAATAGGATGTAGAGTCAACACAAGCCCCTCCTAACCAATAGCGCATTGATGATGGAGAAGCCCGGTGTATCCTGCTCGCATACGGCTGCTCTGCGTGCCGCAATTTGCACGATACACCGGGCCTCTATAGCCAAATAATCTAACAANNTGATGTTGGATCAGGTCGCTAGCAGCGCTCCTTCGATCTGGCGGCGCAATTTATCGCGCATCACGATACCTCTGACGCGATTGATCTCCTGACCATTCTTGAAGAAGATCAGGGTAGGAATACCATCAACATTCCACTCGNTCGTCAGCGCTTCATTCGCATCAACGTCCANTTTAGCAAATGTTACACGCCCCCCGTATTCCTTGCTGACCGCCGAAAACTCCGGATCAAATAACTGGCATGAGCTGCTGCGCTCTGATGAGAAGTCAACGACCACCATTTGTGATGCATTAAGCACCTGTTCGGCGAAGTCATGGCTCGTTACTTCAATGTAGCTCTCCGTGAGATCTTTGTGTTCTGCCATGCTATCCTCTTTACAGCATTTACATTTGCCCACGCTNTTGTCTTANAAGCGTATCATCGAAGAGTTACGATGTCAAGGAAATTTTCGGGGGCATACTTCTCTTCAGGGGACAATCAGGTCGCAGNTGATGCCAGCATTTCCTCTGCATCCTCTATCACGTATCGATATCCTTGCTCTGTTAGAAACAACTGGCGATTGGCTGAGAACTCCTGGTCGCGCGTATCACGGGTGACGATAGAGTAGAAGTACGCGAGTCCTCCATCCTGCTTGGGGCGCAGGATGCGCCCTAAACGTTGCGCTTCTTCCTGGCGCGAACCGAACGTACCGGATACCTGGATGGCAACATTTGCATCGGGCAGGTCGATGGCAAAATTCGCTACCTTGCTCACAACCAACCGCTTGATTTCACCCTGCCGGAATTGTTCGTATAGCTTCTCTCGCTGCTTATTCGGCGTTTTACCCGTCAGCAGGGGAGCTTCCAGGTCTTCAGCAAGCAATTTCAGCTGGTCAATATACTGTCCAATAATTAACACCTGGTCATCTTGATGGCGCTCGGCCAGAAAGCGCGCCACATGCAACTTTTCTGGAGTTTCTGCTGCAATCCTGTATTTTTCTCGCTCATCGGCAACGGCATAATTCAATTGTTCGTCCTCGGTCATCCCCAGGCGAATCTCGTGACATTCAGCCGTTGCAATCCATCCCTGGCGCTCTAGTTCGCGCCAGGGCACATCGTATTTTTTAGGACCAATCAGGCTGAATACATCGGCTTCTCGCCCATCTTCTCGCACCAGCGTAGCAGTCAGGCCCAGCCGGCGGCGTGCTTGAATCTCCGCAGTCATGCGGAAGACGGGTGCGGGCAATAGATGAACCTCGTCATAGATAATCAGCCCCCAATCGTAGCTGTTGAAGAGCGAGAAATGCGGGTATTCCTCTTCTGCTGGCACTTCTCCATCTGCCTGCTCTTTACTGCTGGGGCGACGGTACGTGAGAATCTGGTAGGTGCTCACCGTAATGGGGCGGATTTCTTTGCGGTCTCCCGTGTACTCGCCTACCATCTCCGGTGGAACATCTGTCTTGTCCAGGAATTCTTGTATCCATTGTCTCACTGCTACGGTATTGGTGGAGAGGATCAACGTAGCGCGTTGGATATCGGCTATCGTGGCCAGGCCGACGATCGTTTTGCCAGCACCACAGGGTAGCACGACGACGCCGCTGCCTCCACTGGGTGCGCCTCCCGCATAGAATGCAGCCGAGGCCCCATACTGGTATGCGCGTGGCTGAAACTCCTTCCCCGCTGCTGTGATCGTCCGCAACTTCATGGATATCGGGGAACCATCGGTATACCCGGCTAAATCTTCGGCAGGGAAACCAATATGAATCAACGCCTGCTTAATGTGCCCCCGGCGTGAAGCATTTACTTGAATCGTATGGCTGTTCAATTGACGCAGCAGGAAAGGCTGGGNGCGCCTGTGATGCATAATCTCAGCGATGAGAGCCACGTCGCTAGAAGTAAGGAGCAGCGCNTCCCCTTCACGAATCAGCTTGATGCGCCCATAGCGACTGACATATTCNCGGATATCGACGACGATATTTGATGGGATATCGTATTTGCTGTAGCGTGCCAGCAATTCAAGAATCGTTTGCGCGTTCATACCCCCGGCAGCGGCATTCCAGAGCGAGAGCGGCGAAAGGCGATAGGTATGAATATGTTCTGGTGATTTTTCTAGCTCGGCAAACTGGGCGAGCGCATCTCTCGCCTCTGCATGCTGCGGGTGATCGACTTCTAGCAAAATGGTGCGATCACTCTGTACAATTAATGGGTTACTTGGATTCATGCTTTCCTGTTACACTCCCGGCATCTCCGCCCAATTCTTCACATATTTCAAGATAGTAGTGACAGTTGCCTCTTCATACCCGTGCATGAGGTGACGAGCGCCGGTGACTACTTTGATGCCTTTGGGGCCTTTCAACTGCTCGACAAACGGCTCCAGCTTATACAGTGGGCAAATTTCATCGAATTCACCGGTGACAAAGAGTTTGGGGCGTTCAAAGACTTTGGGAAATCCGCTCGCTGCGCGAAATAGCGGTAAGCTTATTGCTACGATCGTACGTATACGCGCATCAAAAGGAGCATAGAGTAGAGCAATATAAGCACCGAAACCGTGACCAATCACACAGACTTTGGCTGGATTCCCCCCTGGCTGCGCCAGCGCGCAATCAATAGCTCCTGCGAGATCAAGTGGTTCAAGGCGCCCATCCGTCAGCTGGCCTTGACTGTTGCCAACTCCTCGAAAGTTAAAGCGCAGCGCTATCATCCCTGCTTCGGCCAAACGTCGCGCCAGCGCAATGGTCAATGTATCATTCATGTCACTGCTGGCTGGTTGAGGGTGACACAGAACGATTACGGGAACAGATTCTACTTCTGTGGGCGCATGGAGCATTCCCTCTAAAAGAAATGAGGGTTGCCCGCGACTGGAAAAAGTGATCGGTCGCTCAGCGGATGCTGATGTTGAGGTCATGTCCTCCCTTTCGTGCTATTCGCCCAGTTTCTAGGATGCGATGTAATCTTATATCAGCTAGAGCATCCCGTCAACTGGTTGACGAAGCTCAAGAACCTTGATACATTGCACCGTTATCAGTTCGTGCGCAATCCGTTATAGCTTATGGAAGCACGTGAAATTTATAAAATGTCCTGCTGCGAATTTACAAGATTTACAACAAACCCTTTGCATATGCGTCTAAGGATGTTATACTGAATAAGTACATTATGTTTGACATACGTGCGTTTACGTGTGTTTGATTCTTGTGGTGTATCTCGGTTAGAGAGTGAATTTCTATTTTTCGTTGGTTCATCCTGATATTTGTGGTTACTTTGAGAGGCTGGCGAAGGAGACCGGGAACCTATGGGAAGTATCCTACGCTTGATGTAAGGATTGGCTCTGGGCTGATTGACTGCTGTATTTGTTAATCCCTCTCATTGTAACCTCGGCTTACGCAGTGTCCTCATGGGGGATGGATACTCGCTGGCAGTACCATACGAATAGCAGAAGATTCCACCAGCTAGAAATGCCTGGAGATCTGTAAGTGTGAGTCTTTCCTGGCTCATCAATGTTTGCGGTTGAACGTAGGTAAGGACCACCACTCTTGCATTTCACCAGATACACAGAATAGCCATTTTGTTATGGCATAAATGTGCCATGCAATCCTGGTGGCCCATCATCTCGAGATAGACTAGCCATTTAAACGGTGGAGGTTGTAAAGAGATAGTTCGGTAGTCGCAAATCTACCGGGTCAGGAGTATTTATGGCCAACATTCTAGTCGTCGAGGACGAACAAATAATTGCCAGGTTACTAAAGGAAATGTTGCTGGTCGAGGGTTATCAAGCTGTAACCATCCTTAACGGCGAAGATGCTGTCCAGTTTGCACTAAGGGAAACGCCCCACCTGATTATCTTAGATCTGATGCTCCCTGGGATTGATGGCTATGAAGTGGTTCAATGTTTGCGTACTCATCCCAAAAGCATGCATATCCCTATCATCGTACTCAGCTCTCTGGGGGAAACAAAGGATAAAGTACAAGCCTTTGAAGTAGGCGTGGATGACTATATTACCAAGCCTTTTCATACCGACGAATTGCTTGCCCGTATTCGTACACAGCTCCGCCGCGTGCAACAGAATTTTCTTTCCCCGCTCATTGGCCTGCCGGGCGGCTTTCAAGTCGAGTTAGCCATCCAGTATAAGCTGAATAGCATGGANCCGTGGAGCATGCTCTACCTCGATCTTGACAACTTCAAGGCTTTTAACGACGCCTACGGATTCCTGAGAGGCAATGATATGATTCGCCTGGTGGGACAAATCTGTCAACGTACGGTGCGCCAGTATGGCAACCCCGATGACTTTTTAGGTCATATTGGCGGGGATGACTTTGTAGTGGTCACAGCGCCTGAACGTGTAAACATATTTTGCAAGTACATTAGCGCCCGGTTTAAAGAAGAGAGTACTAGCTTTTACTGCCCCGATGATCTCAGGCGTGGCTCGATTAGCGGCGTGGACCGCAAGGGACGATCCTATCTGTTCCCCCTGGTTTCTCTCTCGATCGGCGTCGTGAATAATCAGATGTGGCGGCCACATAGCATAGAAGAAGTGAGTTATTTAGCCGCTGAAGCGAAGTACCATGCCAAACAATCCACCGATAATGTGTACCACTTGCCACCTTTCCGGGAAATAGCAGGTCACGAAACCTCGCATCCTCCTCGCTATGTTTCGTCATCTACACTCGCCCACGTTTCTACTGCTTATATGCATAATCGCCACCAACTTTTGCATACTACCGAGGAAAATATCCTGGAGGAATACGAACAACAAGTGCTNTGAAAGTAGTGATTGCTACGAACCAGGAAGAAAAACAAGTAGAAAGCATTCTGAGTAGTGAAGTGGATGAGGCCAGGCGTTTGGCTCTGCGGGAGAATGCAAAGCGTGTCTTGCAGGAGAGCGGCCTTGCTGAAATGCTCAAAACGCTCAATAAAAACGCACTAAAGGGAAGAGGCAATTTTCACGAGTTCGACTCTATGATCCTTCTCAAATGGGGTACAAGCCAAACGCGTCGCCATATCTGGATCGAGATTAATGGGAACACCATCCGTTTCAGACTCTCCCCTCACCGTATATGCTCCACAACTGCACCGATCTGTGATGGTGAATATCACACCTTCACCAGTAGCATGTGGTCAAATCGAGAGTTTTTGCTGAGTGAACTGCACGAGTATTATGCCAAACCGGTAGCGGAAACTTCATCCGATTAGTTGATAGTTACTGGGGATCAAGCGCAAATACCCGTACAATCCCCAGACTACTCAGGAAACTACTGATTGCTTTATAGTTTTGGTCGGCATAGAATTCTCTTCGCTGTGTCTCACCTGGCCAACTCAGCAAATTCAGAAAGTGCAAACTGTATTTGCCCGCTGGATCGTCTGCTGCTGGAGCCTGCTGGGGTAATGCGCTATCCTCATTTCGGCCCCGTGCCAAAAACGCGAATGCCAGCGTCGGCTGTGCTGCCTGTCGTCGTAGGCCCTCTATCCAGCCTCGCTCTATGCGCTCAACTTGATCCGGTCGGANAGTNGCTAAATGGACGGCTGCAATCGCAGGTTGAACCGAGGGACGACTATAGCCCCAGAGATAGTGCATCAACCATTGCTCAGGAGGTGCCGTCAGTAACTCGCCAGCCGATCCCGTTAACAGATTTTTCGGATTGTACCGGTCCCGCGCCTTCTGCCAGCACTCTTCATCCTCCCAGGTAGTGAGGATGAAATAGTACGATTCGTGGTCCCGGCTGCGGTAAAAACGCGCATTCACTAACCCGGGCGCATTGTGTACTGTATCTGAGATGAAGCGCAGGCGTGCCAGTCCATCCGCATCTCTCCCAGCCGCTGTATGTGCCAGTGTTGCAACCAGTAATTCCATCCTTCACCCATTCAAAATTAATCTCCGCCATGAAGNATGNCATAGCTCATCNTGTTTGTCAATGTCAAACNGANCTGGACAATNCACGACNCCCGGAAATATACTTTTAGTAAGAGACTTAGCCCCATGTACGTCGTCTGGATAGCCATNCNGGAATCAAANCANCGCAACTTAGGAGGCGTTCNTATGCTCGACCCAGAGGCCATGCGTAACACCGTTGAATGGAAACAGGCCAGACCCGAGGATGCCGCGATTTGGGTTTCGGTCACTCGCCGTAGCGCCGACCAGATGCCCCTCGAAAGCGAAGATTCCCAGATCACCCGCTATAAAGAAGAGGACCCCGAAAGACAGGCACAACGCTACCTGCTCTGGCGGGAAGATACTCCTGTCGGGCGCTTACGCTTTTTCGTGCAGGGCAACACCGCCGAACTGGATGGATTGGTGCTCTTACCAGAAGCTAGCGGCAGTGTGGCCGCCCAGGTAGTGACCGAGGCCCTGCTTCGAGCAGCGGCCCTTGGCGCACGTCACCTCAAAGCAACTTACCCTGCTGCGTACATTGCCTCTTTTGCAGCGGCAGGCTTTCAGGAACTACGCCGTCGCACGGGCATGATGGCATCGACCAGTATATCACTACCGCAGACCTCATTGCCGAACTCTTTGCGCGTCCGCTCAGTCGCTGGCAATGATACAGAACAGATAGGCACGCTGCTCCAACATGCTTACGCCGGTGGGCCGGATGATGTGCATCCAGACTTAGCAGGCTGGCGTGCCGAAGTTCGCGCCATTCAAGAGGGACGCTATGGCCCATTTCTACCCGAAAGCTGCTTTGTCGCTGAACATACCCTTGATCGCTTTCACCTGGCAGGAACAATTCTGGTGCATCTAGAGCGCAGCGTGCCGCGCATTCGACATATGGCCGTCGCTCCCCTGTTTCGTCACGTGGGCCTGGGTCAGCTTTTAGCGGTAAAAGCCATGCAGCGCCTGCACGAGCTTGGGCAGGCAACCGTTATTCTCTACGTGACGCTTGGCATTCCCGCCGTTAACCTCTATCACAGGCTTGGGTTTGTCGAGGCCGGCTCAACATATATCGAGGCAGAACGCATGCTCACGAGATAGGGGCGATTCTACAGGACGTGAATGCCATGAGAGCCTCTGGACGACCGCAGAGGAGACAAGGAGCGGGTATGCACACGAATGTCAGGCGCTTCCTCGAGGAGAGGAACGTGATTCAGGCTAATCCTATCCTGGCAATGCTGCGCACGACGCGCTTTGTTTGGTTTTTCGTTCTTGCTTGTCTGTTTGCGTTGATCGTCGTTGCATTTGTGATAGATGCCGTATTTGGAAGTGGACAGCATTTTTCAAAGAATCCAATACTCTCTCCCTTTCTCCCCATGCTGGTAATCAGCGCCTTGAACCTTGCGATAAACATCCCTCAGGTACGATACTGGAAAGACATTGAGCAACGACGTTTTGCGGCAGTACATGGGGATCGAGCTTTACTCGCTGCCGAACAACCTACTGCGAATGCGGCTGCAGTGCGGCTCCCCCTCACCATTACTCTAGGCTATCATAAAGCGTTTGTGCTTTGGACGATGGGAGGGGTAGTGCTGATGGCATTGCTCTTCGCCGGAGTTATTAGCTTGTCCAATACTGGCCCTTTGTTCTTGACGTCTCATCGCCTCCTCTTGTTTCTTGTGATCTTCTCCATACTGGCCGTCAATGGGCTTGTTTTCCTGTTCGTTATAGTATTTTCAGGCCTGGGTCGTCAGCAGATCGAGGTGACAGAGCATGGCCTCTGCACACGTTATCCAGGTAGGACTGTGATGTGGGAAGAGGCGCGTCTGTTTGCTCTGTACAGCACGTTTGGGGCCCAGAAAAGTGGGGCAGCTATTACCTATGAGCTCTCCAGCGCAAGGGATATCGTACGCTGGACATGGGTTCAACGCAAGACTTACTTTTTAGGTCTGAAACCCACCCTGCCGCTCGATGAGTATAACCGGCAGATGCAGGCCCTGCTCTCGCTCATTGCAGCGAGGACCGGCCTACCTCTTTATGACCTGCGGTAGCTCTGCTCTACCTTCCTCCCTGCGCACACCATCCGCATACAAGGATGCCTGCAGTTGAGCAAGGCTGCCACAAACCAAAGCCGCGCAGGATTTATTATCTACGTTGGTTTGTTCCTCTCACGAGTCCACGCCTTCCTCGAGATAAAGAGGAAATAGGCAAAGCTGGCTACGTATAAAAAGAGTCCAAAGTAATCAGTAGGAAAATGCATCACCTCACGATAGAGCATGAGGCACCAAAGGAAGATAGTGAGGATCAGCAATAGAGGGTTTCGTCGAACTATGGGCTTGGACCATAGACCAGTGCTAATGAGTATGCTGACAAAGAGAATGATCCCAAAGCAGGCCGTGTATTCAAAGAGTGCAAAGTAATCAAGGGGAGGATGCATCACCACACGAGAGATTGCCAGGCAAAAGAGCACGACGACAAGGCTATACCAAATGCTGGATAACACTTGCCGGTGCTTTGGATTAGCTGAGTCGAAAATAGTGACCTCCCAATATTTTGCATCGCTTCTGGACATGGAATGCTCCTTTGTTCCTCTCACTTGACAGTATAGCACATGACTGATCTCGTGCTAGCGAATCTCCTGACCGTGATAGCGCGAGGAAACACAATTTACTTATACGCTAATCGACAATACCTTGCCAGTGTCAACGATAGTACATCCAGCATTGGTGGGATCGGTGTGTTCGGGGAAAATACGCTGGGAGGTCCGGTGGATATCGCGTACAGCGATATTCAGGTATGGCAGCTATAAGCAGTGAGGCGACATTGCCACTATGACCAAAAAGCTCGGTTTTTCACCTGGCCTCTACCAATTCGCAACCGCCTCTCACTCTTAAAATATACACCTTTCTGGTTATCTATTCAGTAGTAGGATTGATGTTCCCGCACGCTTGGTGTCCGCTTCAACTATGTGTAGCTCAATGGAGGCTCTTGCTCCACTGTAGTGCGTCTTCGTCTAGAGCGCCAGTGAGGAGGAATGCTCATGCAGTTCTCTCCCCAGATACGAAGGAGGATCACTCGTGGTGGTAAGCTCAAAGAATCCCGCCAGGTTCCCCACCGACTTCACGAATGAGAAGTGCAGCTTGCAACGAGCACAGACGACACTTCCTCTTGGGGTGACGGTACGAGATACGCATGGAGCCAGCTATGTTGTCGAGGGTTTCCTTGGGAAGGGTGGGTTTGGTGCCGTCTATGTCGTGAGGGATCGGCGTATCAAAAGCAACCTGTTTGCGCTCAAAGAGTTGATTAGTCAGGATAAGCTCGACCGTGAGTGCTTCATCTTTGAAGGGGAGCTTCTCAAGCGACTTGATCACCAGGCTCTGCCCCATGTCTACAGTGTGTTCGAACACAAAAAACTCCAGCGGGTGTATATGCTCATGGATTATATCCGGGGACAAAACCTGGCCGACTTGTGCCAGGAGCAACCAGAAAAGCGTTTTGCGTTCCCTCTGGCCCTGACCCTGCTGGCACCCATTGTCGATGCCCTCAGCTATCTGCACCGTCAAGATCCGCCCATCGTGCACCGGGACATCAAACCCAGGAACATCATCGTCCCAGCGGAAGGCCATGAAACCATGCTGGTTGATTTTGGCGCCGCCAAGGAATACGACAGCGAAGCAACCACCACCCTTATTCGTCAGGTAACGTCTGGCTACGCCGCACCTGAGCAGTATATGAGTGGGACGAATCCTCGTACCGATATCTATGGCCTCGGGGCAACCCTCTACATGCTCTTGTCTGGGCAAACTCCCCCTGATGCGCTCGTGCGAGCCACCCGCAGCCAGGGGGCCGATCCTCTCAAGCCGGCGAACCTGATCACGCCAGCGGTCCCCATGCCTGTAGCTCAGATCATTCAGCGTGCGATGAGCCTGAGCAGTGACGATCGCTTCGAGACGGTAGAGGAGTTCTGGCAGCAGTTGCATGCCCATGCTCCTGAGAGGCTGAGGATGGCGCCCGGGATATCCTCGGGACGCGCCTCTCGACCTCTTCTTCCGCCTGTGCGAAACCAGGGCAGGCCCGCTGTTGCAGGCGTACAAGACCAGCGACCTGCATCCCGCTTGAGAAAACATCCGGCACTCCTGCTGGCCTTGCTGGCCCTGCTGCTCACGCTAGCCATGGGAACAGGGTTCCTGCTGCATGCCAACAGCTATGACCGTGCTGCTTCTCCTCTACAAGGGCACATTTCTCTTTCCGACCCGCGAGAGCAGTCCCCACCCACACTGATCCCAAGGGCTTCCATCTATCCAGCTCTTGCTGCATCGTATGCTGGGACGATCTTTGACCTGATGACGCGGGAGAAAACCTCCCTCTTGCTGACGGCTCTGCAGCAAAACCAGGAGAGCATTCATGGCTTCTTTCAAGGTCTGGGCCTGGTCGGACCGTTCACAGGGACGGTCACGCCTACCGGGCAGGTGCGGTTCACAGTGACGATCTACACGGGAGCGGCGACCCTGGTTTTTGATGGGATCATCAAAATAGGTGGGGATATGGCCGGAAGCTTTGCAGCCGTTGACCAGCATGGTCAGCGTACTGGTGAGAGCGGGCTTTGGAATGTTTCCGCGAGCCCATAGCCTACACATGGTCAGATGACCCTCTATCCTGCCGAGGATGGCATAAAGCTGGTATGGCCTGGCGGTCACGAAGAGGTGTTGGTGCCCAGGAGCTGGGATCATCTATGGTTCACGCGCAAACGAGCGCANGGCAAAGGTAATCTGTTCTTCCAACGTCATGGGCCGATCCTGTGGAATCTTTGCCAACGCNGCCTGCGCTTCCGCGGCGGAAAACCCNAATCCCATGAGCGCTTCCAGTACCTCTGACTGTATCTTTCCAGAAGGCGAGAGCGCGTCAGCCCCTCCTAGAGCAACCAGCGATGGAAGTTTCCCTTTCAGTTCAAGCACCAGCTTGGCTGCAAGGCGCTTGCCGACACGTGGAGCCAGTGCCAATCGTTGTTGGTCCTCGTCGGCAATCGCTTTGTAAAAAGTTCGCGCATCCATCACCGATAGCAATGCCAATGCAATCTGTGGACCGACCCCACTTATGCCGATAAGCTGCTCGAAAGCGTCCCTGTCCTCCTCGCTGGAGAAGCCATAGAGCGCCATCCCATCCTCACGCACATGAAAATGTGTGTAAAGGGTAACCTCGGCTCCCACATCGCCCAGGCGNCTCAACGTGGAGGTGGGAGCNAAGACACGGATACTAAAGCCGCCGGCGCGTATGATAGCGTAACCTGCTCGACGCGCTTCCAGAACGCCGTGAATNCTGGCAATCATGAGACCCTGCCTTACCTCTTCTATTAAGATTNTCATAGAGTAACACGCGGTACGANAATTCGCACCTGCTTTAGGAGATTTGGGTGTGGGTCAGAAACGAGGCGGTATGCAGGTGGCAGATAGCCACCGCAGCAGCATCAGCAGCGTCATCTGGACGAGGAACGGCTTTGAGACGTAGAAGAATGCGCACCATCTCCCCCACCTGCTCTTTACCGGCAGCACCATAACCCGTCACTGCCTGCTTGACTTGCCTGGGTGTATACTCGGCAACCGCAAGGCCACCATTTGCTAACGCCAGCATCGCCACACCACGCGCCTGCCCCACCGAGAATGCAGTACGTGCATTTTTGGCGAAGAAAAGTTCTTCCATTGCCGCT
>JGI25617J43924_10000116_pt1 | contig 12927 bp, 10 predicted proteins | sample GraSoi2013_115cm_FD_43924 | JGI IMG/M metagenome (IMG submission 43924) | reverse complement strand
AAGGAAGGCGTGGTCACTCTTCCCAGCGGCCTGCAATACAAAATCTTGACCGAGGGCACGGGACCCAAGCCTGCAGCAACCGATACTGTGTCTTGCAACTACCGGGGCACTCTGCTTGACGGCAAGGAATTCGATAGCTCATACAAGCGCGGCCAGCCCTTGTCAATTCAGGTAAATGGGGTCATCAAGGGTTGGACGGAAGCTCTCCAGCTCATGCCCGTGGGATCGAAGTGGCAGCTGTTTATTCCGTCGGATCTAGGTTATGGCGATCGCGGCGCGGACCCGCGCTCCGGCATCGGCCCTGGCGCGGCGCTCATTTTTGAGGTCGAGGTGCTCGCGATTCAGGGCAAGGACAAATTAGAAGTGCCAAAATAAGCCGACGCAAAAAGTGAGTTTGCCGCTGGACCCAATCAATCGGCTCGCGTAAATGGCCTGCTATCCTAGGCCCTCAGAACGAANCCATTCGAAAACGCCGGCTTGTACCTCGGCATCATCGCCAAACCCTGAAAACCAGCGTACGCCGGCCTCTTTGCGAAACCAGGTAAGCTGGCGCTTGGCGTAGCGCCGTGTGGCCTGCTGAATCGCTTCCCGCGCTTCTTGCAGAGTAATTCCGCCCCGCAGCACTGAGCGCAATTCGCGGTAGCCGATGAAATCAAATAGCTTTGCATCCTCGCTCAAGCCGCTGTCAAGCAGCGCTTGCACTTCGCGCATCCATCCGTGCTCCAACATGGCGTCTGTTCTGGCGTGAATGCGTTCGTTGAGCTTTTCACGCGGCGGCATCAATCCAACTTTTAGAATCCGCCAGCCTTCGAGAGGAACACGGCCGGTTCGATGCACTTCGGAGATGGGCTTGCTTGTGAGCAGGCAAACCTCGACGGCGCGGATGAGCTTCTGTTCGTCGGCGGACGCGATTTTTCCGGCCGCTTCCGGATCGAGCCGTTTCAGGACACGATGCAGATGGCCGGGCGTATGCTCTTCGACGCTCGCGCGGAGCCGTTCGCGCAATTCTTGAGAGCGCTGGGGAACATCCGCAAGACCCTCGAGGAGGGCGCGCAAATACAACCCTGTGCCCACGGTGAATACCGGCAACCGTTTACGCTGCCGCAGCTCTCCTAGAATTTGCAAAGCGAGCTGGCGGTAGCCGCCTGCCGTTGCGTCGTCCTTCGGCCCAAGAATGTCAACCAGATGATGTGGAATGCCGTGGCGTTCAGCGAGTGTGGGCTTTGCGGTGCCAATATCAAAGCCACGATAAAGCTGCGTCGAATCGCAAGCCACCACTTCCCCGCCAAGGCGTTCCGCGAGCTTCACAGCGAGTGCTGATTTCCCTGACGCCGTCGGACCAATGATGGCAACGAGCGGTAAGAGCGTTTTATTTTCGTTCATCGAAACAGGAGATGCCGCGCGCGAACGAAAAGAAAAATGAGCACAAACAGAGCGAGGAGCAGACTGCCTAGCACCTGTTGGCGCGGAACTTTCACCTTGGCTGGTTATAATCCTCGGGCAAGATGTTGTAATAATACCTGTAACGCAGCTCGATGTAAGGGCCCTTGAACTGCGCAGGCAATGGCTCGAAAGGATTCGAAGCGCGCACGGAAGAGTATGCGGCGCGGTCCAGGGGCTCTTTCCCCGAATAGCCTTGGATTTCCGGCTCGTTGGATGGCACGCTGCCGTCCCGCATAATCTTGAATGTCAGCACGACTATGCCTTTCTCACCGAGCTCGACAGACGCCGGCATGACGGCAAACCAATTGCGTTTCACCGTAACATAAACACGCTGGAGATAGCTCTGGAAGTCCACCCCTTGAGGATCCGTGAGCATGTCCATGCCGCCGTACGCTGCTCCACCACTGCCCCCGCCGCCCCGTCCGCCACCGCTGCCGGGAAGTTGGCCACCTCCCGCGATCGCGCGGGGACCGGAGGGCCGCGTTCCTTTCAAGATGTCTTGAATGCTTTGGTTTGGTGACGTTTGTCGGGGCAAGACCAGACCGGGATGCGGCTGCGGAGCATCCGGCGCCTCAAGCTTTAGCGGGGCTTTCGCCACTGGCGCGTCGGATTGCGTCTGCGGAGCTATTTGTGGAACGTTCTGTTTGGGCACCGGTGCGTTTGGCAACTCCCTTACTGGTCGTTCTGGCTGAAGCGCTGGCGCTGGAACGATGGGTGGCGCGACTCTCCGCAAGACGCGCGGATCGACATGGACTTTAGGCGGCGGTTGAACCGGGCGAGTTGAGGGCTTCAGCGATTCCAATGCGCCAGGCGGAAGCAAAACCGTCATTTGCCTTCGCGCAAGTTCCATTTCGGCTTGGGTCGGCTCATGCGGCGGAAACAGCTTCGATTGGAACAGCAGCGCGAGGAACAGGAGGCCGTGAAACGCGATGGAAGAAATACGCGTGATGAGTTGCCACTTGGTCTTCTCTTCTCTTTGCTCGGGAACGATCAGTTGCACTTCACCGGTGCTGAAAATGTCCGGGCCGACCAGGTCTTCCGGAACGTGCAGTGGGTGCTCGCTCATCTCCGGCGGCGCGGCGCCGGCCGGCAAGACGATGCGCTCGTCCATTTCCGTTGGTTGTACCGGCGACGAATGGTCTTCCTGGATGTTGTAGGCTTCGCGATTCACATCGCGGGGCACAACTACCCTCGCCGCAATGGATTCCAGAGGCAAATTCGTTGGAATCGTCGAGTTCCCGTTCAACTGCACGATGGGCAGCATGGCGGGCACCAGCGTGCGCTCGTCCATGATGGTGGGGCGGCGGCGCTGTGTTGGCGCATCCATCGCCGCAGATGGACGAGCATCAATCGGAACTAGAATCCGTGAAATCATCTTGTTCTGTCTTGTGTGGCGAACGTGCCTATTTGGACGCGCGCGGCGTGTTCTTGGATGCTTGCCATGACGCGGGTGGCCAATTCGAGCGCTGCGCGTCCTGCGGCCCCGTTGGTGCGCGGTTCCTTTCGTGAGCGCACGGCATCGACAAACGCTTCCAGTTCCGCGTGCAGAGGCTCGACCGCGGGAGCCTTCAGTTTCTCGAATGCAAACTCGGGCTGCGGACCGGACTTCTTTACGCCGATCCTCAGCGCGTCCCGCCGCGCATAATCCAATGAAACATATTCGTGCTGCTGGAAGAAGCGCATCTTGCGCACGCGCTCCGTAGACACACGGCTGGCGGTGATGTTGGCTACCGCGCCACCTGCAAATTCCAGCCGCGCATGGGCGATGTCCACTTTGTTCGTCAGGACTGGGATCCCAACGGCTTTCACTTCCGCCACCGGTTCGTTGACCATTGCCAGCAAAATGTCCAGGTCGTGAATCATCAAGTCGTAGATTACATCCACGTCGAGGCTGCGCGGTGAAAAGACGCCCAACCGGTGCACTTCGAAAAACAGCGGCCGGTTCAGTATCGGCTCAACCGCAACCACGGCAGGATTGAAGCGTTCAACGTGACCTACCTGGAGAATCCGTCCGTTTTTTCTCGCCGCATGAAGCAGGGCGTCGGCCTCTGCAAGATTTACGGCCATGGGTTTCTCGACTAGGACGTCGAGCCCCATTTCCAGAAGCCTGCAACCCACCGCTGCGTGCGCGACGGTCGGGACTGCCACGCTCGCGGCGTCCGCGCGTTCGCGCAATTCATCGAAATTCTTCAGCACTCGTGTCTGAAATTCAGCCGCGACGGCCGCGGCGCGCTCCTGATTCTCGTCGAAAACTCCAACGAGTTCCACGCCTTCGAGTTCCCTGTAGACTCGCGCGTGGTTGCGCCCGAATTCGCCTGTGCCGACCACGGCGACGCGGATCTTCTTCGGCTGTCCCGCCGCCGCGCTCATTCTTTGCTTATTCCCTTCGAGGCATCACTTGGTTCCGGGGCGGCCAGCGGAGGGAAGGCCTGAATCGCAATTCCCGCTGCATCCGCCAATTCGATCAGTTTTGCCCGGTCAAAAAGAAGCGTTCGTCCAGCGACCAACGCAAGAGCAGTCGCGCCAGCACCCCTCATCTGTTCGATGGTAGGCAAACCGACCACGGGTACATCAAAGCGCATGTCCTGTCCTGGCTTGCTGACTTTCACGACAACCAGCAGCTTGCCGCCGGTGATTCGAGCGGCGCGCGCGATGGTCTCGTCGGTGCCTTCCATGGCCTCGACCGCCACGCAAGCGCGATCAGCGATCACCACGGTTTGCCCGATGTCCATGCTCGCGATTTGCCTGGCCACGCCGAGCCCGTAAGCCATATCCTCCGATTCGCGCTCGTCCGGGGCGCGCCGCGTAAGCACGCCGGGTTCAGCCACTAGCGGTTTCAGGAACATCGTTGAATCAACAAGGCGAATCCCTTCGTCTTCCAGCACGCGCGCTATTGCGCCGATCAGCGCATCCGTATTCTTCCGCGGAAGCGAAAAGAGCAGCTTCGCCAGTTTCCAGTCTGGCCGGATAGCGCTGAATATTTTGTTGTGTTTCACCTGTCCGGCCATCACCGCCTGCTTCACGCCTTCCTGATGCATCAAGTCGATGGTCTTGCTCAACTCGCCGAGGCTCACCCAATGCAGCCGGGTGGCAATCTTTTCGAGTTCCGGCGATGCTTCTTCCTTCAGCGCGATCACGGCCATGTCGATTCCCTGGCTGCGCGCTCCTTCCAGCACCAGAAACGGAAACCGCCCGTTGCCCGCGATGAGTCCCCAGCCTGTCGTATTGGTATTTGGGTCCGGCATGAAATGGGCAGTCAGAAGTTACTTCACGATGCCGCGCTCGGCGCTCTCAATGAATTTGATCAATTCCCGCACGTCGGCGGAATCGCCCAGCGACTTCCGCATTTCCGCAACGGCTTGCGACGTATTCAACTTCGCGCGCAAAAGCAAACGATAAGCGCGCTTCAACGCACGCACGCGTTCCGGCGAAAAGCCCTTGCGCTCCAGGCCGATCGCATTGATGCCGAAGCTTTTTGTTTCGCGCTCGGTAACAATTTTGGAAAACGGCGGCACATCCTGGGTGATCACCGTCGACGCTCCGATGTACGCGTACCGGCCAATGCGGCAAAACTGGTGCACCGGGCAAAACGCGCCAATGGTCGCGAAATCTTCCACCGTGACGTGTCCTGCGAGGGTTGCGCCGTTCACAAACAGGGTGTTGCTGCCGATCACGCAGTCATGCCCGACGTGCGAATACGCCAGAAGAAAGTTGCTGTCACCCAGCAAAGTTTTGCCGCCGCCCTTTTGCGTGCCGCGGCTGACCGTCACGTATTCGCGGAAAATGTTGTCGTCACCCGCCACTAACTCGCTGCGCTCGCCGCGAAAGGTATAGTCCTGCGGGTCGCCCCCGATTGCACTGAACGAATAAAACACATTCTTCTTGCCAAACTTCGACGGTCCCCCAACCGTGGCGTGCGCGTGTACCATGCAGCCGTCGCCTAATTCCACGTCCTCCCCAACCACCGCGTAGGCGCCAATTTTTACTCCCTCGCCAAGCTTTGCGCTCGCCGCCACAACAGCCTGCGGATGAATTTCGCGCATCGTCATTTCGCGGGTTCTTGGGCCTTCGTAATAAGGTCGCGGTCCACCATCTTGCACATCAGCGTCGCTTCAGCAGCTAGTTTTCCATCCACCGTTGCTCTGCCTTCCAGCTTGCAGAAGTCTCCGCGCCAGTTGAGCACGGTCATTTCTACTTTCAATTGATCGCCGGGCACCACCGGCTTGCGGAATCGCGCGCCGTCGACGGCCACGAAGTAGAGCAGCTTGTTTTCGCGATCGGGAACTTCGGTGAGCAGCAATAGTCCGCCGATTTGCGCCATGGATTCGATAATCAGCACCGCGGGCATGACGGGCTGGCCCGGAAAATGTCCCTGAAAGTGTGACTCGTTGATGGTGACGTTCTTCACGCCCACGATGCGCTTCAGGCGCTCCATCTCGAGGATCCCGTCCACCATCAAAAAAGGATAGCGGTGCGGCAGAATCTTCTGTATCGCAACCACGTCCAGTATCATTCGCGCTCTCCGTTTCGCCGCGCACCCTCCAGCGGCGTCTGGCCGTTCCCCGGCAAACTTCTAATTATATGCGAACGCCCACCCTGCGCGATACGCGCTCTTACTTGGTTATCATAGTCTTCAAGCCGCTAGGTTTTCATACCTCACGATAGACTGTGCTTGATTGCTCTGCTCGCGGCTCATTGATAGCATCTCTGCGCCATGCCAGATTCCTCTCTTCCAAAAAAGTTTCTGCGGCTTCTGAAGCTGGGCCTTCCCGAGATGCTCGCGACGCTGCGCCGGTTCGTGACCGCCGAATCGCCCAGCCTGGAGAAAGCTGCCGCCGATCGTTGCTGTACTGTCATCTCTGCGGAATGGAATAAACGTGGCGCGCGGGTAGAGCGGATCGCGCAGAAGCGTCGCGGCGATCTCCTCCGCATCACTTACGCACCGAACAAACCTCGCCCTTCGAGGCAACTTCTGGTTCTCGGCCACTACGACACGGTTTACTCCACCGGAACCCTCGCGAAAATGCCTTTCCACGCAAAAGGCGGCAAAGCTTACGGCCCGGGAATCTTCGACATGAAGGCCGGAATCGTTCAGGCGCTTTTCGCTCTACAAGCGCTTCAACAAACAGAGATACCGCTTACTAAACGCCTTGTCTTCTTGTGGACTTCCGACGAGGAGATTGGCAGTGAATCTTCTCGCAAAATATTCGAAACGGAAGCCCGCCGCAGCGATGCCGTCTTCGTCCTGGAGCCTTCCTTCGGTCCGCGCGGATTGCTGAAGACGGCTCGCAAGGGAGTCGGCGAAGCCGAGTTAATCGTGCATGGCCGCGCATCGCATGCGGGTCTCGCGCCTCAGGAAGGCATCAACGCCATTCACGAACTGGCGCGGCAGCTCGGGCGCATCGAAAAATGGAACGATCTTCGCCGTGGCCTCACCATCAACGCCGGCATCATTGAAGGGGGCACGCGCACCAACGTCATTCCGGAACGCGCTCGCGCCGTTCTCGATCTGCGCGCGCTTCGCGTTTCCGATATGCGCGACCTCGAAGTCCGCCTGCACGATCTGCGCGCGTTGCAAGCTGGCGCACGGCTCGAGATCACCGGCGGCTTCGACCGTCCTCCGCTGGAACATAAAATGAGCGAATCGCTCTTCGCCCGCGCCCAATTGCTCGCAAAGGAAATGAATCTCTCCCTGGGTGAATGCACCGTGGGTGGCGGCTCGGACGGAAATTTCACCGCCGCGCTGGGCATCCCCACTCTCGATGGCCTTGGCGCCGTCGGCGATGGCGCTCACTCCTCGGGTGAGCACGTGCTGATCAACACCATGCCCCAGCGCGCCGCTCTTTTGGCCGCTCTTCTCGCCACGAACTAGGATTTTTCAACTCTGAGTGACAAATGGGAATAACGGAGGACACGAGGGTAAGTGCACCTGCAAAGGGAATCATCGCCCGTAGGTTTTGCGCAGAAACTCCGCCGTGGAATGCATCAAATCGTCGTAATCGCTGTGCAGCACTTCCTTCAGCGCCACCTCGACAGCCATTCCCGCCCCGATGCGATCCAGAATGCGATCGATGTCGCTCATCCCGCCGGACTGCACAATGTATTCGATGTTCGCCAGCGACCAGGCATACGCATAGTGCGCCGAATCCCCGCTCATGTTCAGCCACGAACCTTCGAGGCGGCCAAGCGGAAAGGCGTGACCGGCGTTGTAAATCTGCACAAGAACCGCGGCATGCTCTCCGCTGCGCTGGCCCTCCATCCATTGCGCCAGTCCTTCCTGAACCCAGGTCGGCGCATGAATCTCGCAGCTGGCCTTGAGCCCCATGCAAGCGCTCCGCGTCTTTTGCGCAATGAAGCTGTGGGTGAGCTCATGTTTGAGGACGCGCGACAATTCCCCGTCGACGCCTGCCAGTCCCTCCACCGGCACGCGGATGCGTCCATCGTTCAGCGCTCCGGCCCACGCCGGCGCCCTGGTGATATCGCTGAAGGCGTCTTGCGTGTAGAGAATCACCCCGATTGATTCCGGCGGCGTAAAGTTCAGCTCGGATTCGATGTCCGAAAAGTGCCGCTCCAGCGTTCGCAACACGTCGCGTGCCAGCGCCGGCGCTGCCGCGCCGCTGTAGCGCAGCTTGAAGTGGGTGCTCTCGTTTTCCTTGTAACTTTCTTCTTCGTTCTTATCGGCCAGTGCTTTTTCCAGCGCCCCCTGCACTTCTTTGTCCGGCCGCATGGCCAGCGCGCGCTTCCACTCCGCAACCGCCTGATCCAATTTGTTCAAACCGTAGTAGGCCCAGCCCTCCAGCTTTGGCACATCCGCATTGTCCGGCGCAAAGCGCCGCGCACGCTCCAGATATTCCAGGGATTCCTTAAATTCGCTCTGCCTCAGAAGCAGGTAGCCTACATTCATGAGCAACACTGGCTCTTCCGGCGCATAAGTCAATGCCGTACGCGCATCGATAAGCGCATGTCCCATGTCGCCATGGGTCAATTCATAATTTGCCGCCGCATGATGCCCCAAGGCCGCGCTTAGATTCGCCCGCCGCCCGCCCATGCGCGCCGCGCTTTCCAGTTTCGCAATGTATTCTCGGTCGATCGAACCGTCGTGGACCGCCCCGTGCTCGACCTCGGTGAATGTTCCGGTGGCTTCCATCGCAGGCGGAGTGATCGTCAAGTTGGCGGCATCGGCTCCCGGCGTACCGGCCATGGACACCATGCCGCCCTTCTCAATGTGATCGACGATGGATTTCGGTAGGCTCAATTCGCCCGCGGAGGTCACATACTTTACTTTGTCGCCTTCTTCGACCGCGCTCAGAGCGGTGATGCGCCGGCCGTTTTTGAGGACAATCGTATCCGCTGCTGCTCCGCCGCTCATGCCAAGGAGTGCGGCGCCCACCAAAACAGCGCGAAATTCGCGGGCAGTAGTCATGCGCGGTATCTTCCCATTCTAATCCGGTGCCACAAGTCCACTCACCCCTCCTTGTTCCTTCATGCCGAAAGTGTCTACACTTCTTGCATGAGGGTGTGGGCAATCTCTTTTGCGTTATGGTGTCTCCTGGCGTCGCCAGTCTTTCCAGCGACGGAAAGATCTGCGCATGAATTGTACGATGCCATTAAGGCGCTCCGCGTCGACCCCACCAATGTTTATCGCGTCGTTCCCGCCAATCGCATTCAGTTGCGGCGCGGCGACGCTGTACTCTCCTTTGAAGAGGGATCGCTCGCTTTCTTTTCCCCGCTCGACGGGCAGATCACCGGCGCCGTCTTTTCCGGGCGCGGTCATGTTCTGGCGGCGCCGCGCGAACCGGTGGAAAAGCAGCAGATGGGGCGTTTTCTTGGCGCTCCCATCCTCGACCAGGAATTTATCAGCGGTTACATCCGCTTCACGGACGATACTGCGGACGAACTCCTTCGCCAATTCCACGCGCGGAATGTTGCGGCTCAAACGGATTCTTCCATTGCGGCCCAGTGGGATTCCGCTGTGGCTGGACTCAATCCCGCTTTCACCCTTCGCATTCTGGTTGACAGGTTGTCACCCAACCCTAAGCCCTGTTTTTATGCTGGGCTTGAAGGCCTGGCTACCGGCCCGTTCGATGTTGTGCTGGACCATCAACGCGATGAGCCATTCCTGCTCGGACAAGTTCACAAAGCTGGTGGCGGAACTTTTTATGATGTCTGGACCTCGCATCGTCTGCCGGACTCTTCTCCTATACCCGTGGCCTTTCGCGCTATTCACTATTCCCTCGAGACTACGATTTCCTCCAACAACTCGTTGGAGGCCACCGCCAGCGTGAGTTTGCGCCCGGTAACGGGAACAGATCGCGTGCTCGCATTCCAGCTTTCCCGGGCTTTGACCATCGACAGCGTCACTGGCGAGCACGGAGAATCCTTCGAATTCTTTCAAAATGAGGGCATGAGCCCCCAGGAACGTAGCTCCCGCGGCAACGACTACGTGGAGGTAGTTCTTTCGCACGTTCCCGCGCAGGGTAAGGAATTCACTCTTCATTTTCATTACCGAGGCAACGTCATTCAAGACGCTGGAAACGGCGTCCTGTTCGTGGGCGCCAGGGAAAGTTGGTACCCCCACCTTGGCGATTGCGCGGAATTCTCTTCCTATGATTTTCTGCTGCGTTGGCCGCGCAAGCTCCGCTTGGTGGCCACTGGCTCCAAGCTGGAAGAGCACGAGGAAGGAGAATTTCGCGTCGGGCGCTGGAAGGCGGAGAAACCTATCTCTGTTGCGGGCTTCAATCTCGGTGAGTACGCCTCTTCCTCCGTGGCCTCCGGGGCTCACTCCGTCGATGTTTACGCGAATCGTGAACTCGAGGAGGACCTGCGCAAGCGGCTGTCATCGCCAGACCTAAACGACCTGTCCTTCGCCTCCGCGCAGTACGGCTCCGCTGCGAGGGGGCATCCGGTCGCGCCGGCGCCTTCCATCCCTCCCAGCCCGACCGATGCCCTGAAGCAGCTTGGCAAAGAGATCGATTCCTCCATCCGTTTTTATGAGACATTCAACGGGCCCTTTCCATTTCACAACCTTAGCGTTTCGCAGATTCCCGGAACCTTTGGGCAGGGTTGGCCCGGCCTGCTCTATGTTTCCACCTATTCCTTTTTGCGTCCTGAAGCTCAGCAGCGTGCTGGCCTGAGCCCCGCCACCCAGGAGAGTTTTACGGAACTTGTTCCTTACCATGAGGTCGCGCACCAATGGTGGGGCAACGTCGTCGCATGGTCGAGCTACCGCGACCAGTGGATTGATGAAGCCATCGCAAATTATCTCGCCCTGCTTTTCGCCGACACGAAGAAGAATCCGGATCGCACCCTGCATGTGTGGCTGGGGCGTTATCGTCACCAACTGACGGAGAAATTGCCGGGCGCCACCGATGCTACAGGCGACATTGGCGCCCTAACTTTGGGAATCCGCCTCAATTCCTCGAAATCCCCTTCCGCTTACGAGGAGATTGTCTACAGCAAGGGTTCCTGGATCATTCACATGTTGCGAGAAATGCTGCGCCAGCACGGCGCCTGGAATCCCGACGCACGGTTCAGCGCCCTACTGCAAACGCTGGTGACCAAGTACGCTTACCGTGCCCTCTCCACGGATGATTTGCGGCACGAAGTAGAAGCCGTCATGACGCCCAGCATGGACCTCGAAGGCGGGCGCTCCATGGAATGGTTCTTCGAGGAGTGGGTGCGCGGTACAGGGATTCCGCACTACCGCGTTGAGTTCACTGCTCACCACACGGAAGACGGTTATCAGATTCGCGGGAAACTCTTTCAGACGGGTGTGCCGCGCTCCTTCATCGCCAGAGTCCCGCTCTATTCCAGCGGGGCCGGACACGGCACTCTGCTCGGCACGGTCGTGGCTGCCGGGCCGGAAACGTCTTTCCGCTTCGACACTCCAAACCTCGCGCGCAAAATTGTCGTTGATCCTCAGATGACGCTGCTCTGCACCTCGGAATAATCGAACCTGTTTTTCACTTGGAGTGCGGCAGTTGCGTTACTGCCTTTGCCGTCGCCTAGCGTTCTCAGTTCTGAATTTTGCGTCGAAATACTTGAACCGCTGGATGGAAGTTAACGGCGCTGCTGTTTGCTGAAACGTTCGAGCAGCAACTGTTGTTCGAGGAGCGGGCTATCCGGGTTCAGCTCGGCTTTTCCCTCTTCGCTGAAGATGTAAGCGAACCCCAGGGGATCACCAGGGATTCCGGGGAGGAGTCCCGCCCAGACCAGTTCGTTGATACGCGTAGGACGCTTCCCGTACCGCTTCGCGTATTCATCGGCAAGCGCATCGAGCTGCTTGCAGTCTTCTCGTACTCTGAGCAGCTGCAGATGGAGCTCGGCATTCTTCTTAATCGTGGGATCGGTCGTCGAATTGTAAATGTCTTGCCACAAAAACGCCGAAGTCGCAAAGGACTCACCTTCCGCTGCGATCCTGGCGGCCATGACTTTCATCCAAATTTGCGCGTTGGGTCTCTTGCTACCCTCCAGAAAAGCTTCGGAAGCCTTCTGGTAATCTTTGAGATCGAAATAGTAGACAAATCCCAGATCCTCATAGAGGCGCCAGTATTCCGGATTCGCTTGGATGCCGCGCTGAATCAGCTGCACGGCGAGGTCCGGCCTGCCTGCGCCCCCCGGCGCCGCTTGGCTAAGAAACATTGCGCCGAACCTGTACGCAACCAGCAGATTAGGGTCTAGAGTCGTCGTAATGTCCAGGAGGGGCCAGAGCAATTCGAGATTCGCCTGGCCTCGCACATGCTTGTTTCCGTAATACTGCACCGCTCGCGTCCAGTAAATGTCCGCCAGCAGCGGCGCGTATTCCAGGCTCATGGCCTTTACGAGATTTCGGGAACGCAGCAGGACATCATCGCGCTCCTCGCTTACCGACGCGCGCTGCGCGTCAATGGTGTGCTGCAGCTTCCAGACGCTCACAAATCCAAGCGGCAGGACCAGCAGAAGCGACCACGCGATGGGATTCTGCAATTTCATTTCAGATTGCGCCGGGAGAACACCGCCGCCGCTGCCGTCAAAACGATCGTGCAATAAACCACCGTGTACAGCGTGTTTTGCAGGATGAACGCGCCGGGAACCGCTCTGCCGTGCGCGGCCATGGCCATCACGTTGAAATTCTCAAAGTTCGGCAACAAATAGGAAAGCCCTTTGGTGAAGGCCGCCATCGCCGGGCGCATTACATTGACCGGCAAATTCCGCAGCTCCTGCACGTACAAACCCACGATGTACAAACCCACGGTGAACAAAATCGCCAGCATCGGCGTCGTAAAGCAGGAAAACATCAGCGCCAGCGCCACAACCAGCGCCAGCTTCAGCAGTATGAAATACACCGCCACCAGCACCACCATGTCACTGCGCACGAGCGCGTGCTTCACGTAGATCATCGCCAGCAGGAGCCCCAGGGCCATCGCCGCCGTGTTCACCGCCAGCGTCAGCACCAGCCCCGCGAATTTTCCAAGCAGGAATTCCCACCGCCGCACCGGCTTGGCC
>JGI25617J43924_10000113_pt1 | contig 12972 bp, 12 predicted proteins | sample GraSoi2013_115cm_FD_43924 | JGI IMG/M metagenome (IMG submission 43924) | reverse complement strand
TCGGTGGCGTGGGGTCGAAAACAGCGGATCGAGTTGAGGTGGCGGCGGACGGTACGTTTGTGGCTCGGCTGGACCCCGGAACATATCGGCTTCAACTGCCTGGCGACTCGCGCTCGGCGCCATTGCTCGTCCCGAGCGGCGAGTGCCTGGATGTGGTGCTGGACTTCCGGCTTCCGGTCGTCGTCCTGAAGATTCCCGGTGAGGGTTGGCCAGTTCCGAAACCGGCTTGACCTACATCCCCAAGTAGGCTTTCTGTACGTCCTCTGATTCGAGCAGCTCTTTGCCTGTGCCCGTCTTGACGATGACCCCGGTCTCCAGCACGTAGCCGCGGTGCGCCACCTCGAGCGCCTTGTTGGCGTTCTGCTCGACCAGCAGCACAGGTATCCCGCGTGAGTTGATCTCGCGCACGATGTCGAAGATCGTCTCGACCAGGATCGGCGCCAGGCCGAGCGAGGGCTCGTCGAGCATGAGCAGCTTGGGGGAGGCCATGAGGGCCCGGCCCATCGCGCACATCTGCTGCTCGCCGCCCGAGAGCGTGCCGGCGATCTGGTGCAGGCGCTCCTTAAGGCGAGGAAACAGTTCGAAGACGCGGTCCATGTCGCGCTTGATGTCGGCGGCGTTCTTGCGCGTGTACGCGCCCATTCGCAGGTTGTCCAGCACCGTCATGCGCGCAAACAGACGGCGGCCTTCCGGGGACTGGCAGATGCCGAGGTCGACGATCTTCTGAGGCTCGGTGCGGGTGATGTCCTGGCCGTCGAACGTGATCGTGCCCGCGCCAGGGTGGAGGAGCCCGGAAATGGTTCGTAGAGTCGTCGTCTTGCCGGCGCCGTTCGAGCCGATGAGNGCCACGACCTCTCCCTTGTCGACCGTCAATGACGCGCCTCGCACTGCCTGGACACGTCCGTAGAAGACGTCGATGCCAGAAATCTCGAGGAGCGCCATCTATTCGTTCTAGGCCGACTTGCCCAGGTAGGCCTCGATCACGCGCGGGTTGTTGCGCACCTCGGTGGGGGGGCCTTCCGCGATCTTCTCGCCGTGGTCGAGGACCACGATGCGCTGAGAGACCTCCATCACGACCTTCATGTCGTGCTCGATCAGGAAAACCGTGATCCCGCGGGCGATGATCTTGTCCACCAGCTTCATCAGCTCGACCTTCTCCTGCGGGGTGAAGCCGGCCGCCGGCTCGTCGAGCAGGAGAAGATGCGGTTCGGTGGCCAGGGCTCGCGCGATCTCGAGGCGGCGCTGCTGGCCATATGCCAGGTTGCGCGCGTAGTTGTCGGCGTGGCGCTCGATTCCGACGAACTTGAGGAACTCCATCGCGCGTTCGCTGACTTCGCGCTCCTCGCGCCGAGCAAAGGGCGTGCGGAAAATCGCGTCCCATAGCTTGGCTTTCATCCGCACGTGCTCGCCAACCTTCACGTTGTCGAGCGCGCTCATGTACTCGAACAGGCGGATGTTCTGAAAAGTGCGAGCGATCCCGAGCTGGGCCGTCTTGTACGGCTTGGAGCCGGCGATGTCGCGCCCCTCGAACACGACCCTGCCGGCGGTGGGGACGTGCATCCCGGTGATGCAGTTGAACAGAGTCGTCTTGCCGGCGCCGTTGGGCCCGATCAACGCGAAGACCTGGCCTTTCGCGACGTCGAAGCTCACCTGGTCGACCGCTGTCAAGCCGCCGAATCGCTTGATCACGCCCTGCAGAGACAGGATCGGCTTCTGGTCAGTGCTCATACCGTTGGCGCCGCCACCGGCTCGTCGTGCACACCGCGCTTCAGCTCCTGAGTGCGAAGCCGGCTTGGCAGGAGGCCCTGCGGGCGCAGCAGCATGATGCTCACGAGGATCAAACCGAACAGGATGAACTTGAGCCTCGACACGAACTCGGCGATGCCGGGCCAGTTGGGCGTGACGGTGTTGAGACCGTGGAACCCGAGGTTGTCGGCCAGCGCGGCGACCTGCTGCGGAGCGTCAGGTAGGAACTTGTACAGCACCCAGTACAGCAGCAGCGCACCGATCATGGCGCCAGGGATGTTACCCATGCCGCCCAACACGACCATCGAAAGGATCGTGATGGAGACGATGAACCCGAAGCTGTCAGGGCTGACCAGCGAAAGCTTGGCGCCGTAAAAAGCTCCGGCGAACCCGCTGAACGATGCGCCGATGGCAAACGCGAGCAGCTTGGTGTTCACCGTGTTCACGCCCATCGCCGCCGCCGCCGTCTCGTCCTCGCGCACGGCCATCCAGGCGCGCCCGAGGCGCGAGCCGTAGAGGTTGTTGACTCCGATCACCGACCCCACGACAAGGATGATGACCAGCACGTACCAGGCGGTCGGATTGAATGAAACGAACCGGAAGTTCTGCTCGATGCCGAGCTGTGCGTTGGCCCACGGCCCGGTGATCCAGAAGGGCAGCGTTGGTATGTCGAGCGCGCTGATGCCGTTCACCCCGCTCGTCCAGTCCTTCATGTTGCGGAAGAACCTCGGCACGATCTCGCCGAAGCCGAGCGTCACGATGGCGAGGTAGTCGCCCCGCAGCCGCAACGTCGGAGCACCGAGCAGGGCGCCGGCCCCGGCCGCGATAAACGTGCCCAGCACCAGCGCGATCCAGAACGGGACGTGTAGGGCGTGGTGGATGGGGGAGCTGATGAGCTGCTGCGACGCGAGCATTCCGTAGGTGTAGGACCCGATCGCGAAAAACGCCGCATAGCCGAGATCCAGCAACCCCGCGAACCCGACCACCACATTGAGCCCGATCGCGAGCAGGATGAAGACCCCGCCGTCGGCGGCGAGGCTGACCAGGTAGTCGGCGTTTCCGCCCGTGGCGAACTGAGCGATGCCCGGGAAGGTGAGGGCCGCTATCGCCATCGCGGCGTAGGCGATCGCGTTGGGGTTGCGCGAATTCTCGCGAATCAACTCGCGCAGACGTGTCATTTCTCCGGCACCCGCATGCCTAACAGGCCGGTGGGCCGAAACACCAGCGTCGCNATNAGGATTCCGAAGATGACGATCTCCGTCCAGGCGGAGTCGAAGTACCCGTTGTTGAAGGCCGCGATGATNCCGATGAGCAATCCCCCGATAGCAGCGCCCGGGATGTTGCCGATGCCTCCGAAAACGGCTGCCGTGAATGCGAACAGGCCAGTGATGAACCCCAGGTCGAACGCGACATTGTTGATGTAGAGGCCGTAGATGATGCCGCCGGCCCCGGCCAGCACCGCACCGATGAAGAACGTTGCAGCGATCGTCCTGTTGATGTCGATGCCCATGAGTTGAGCCGCGTCGCGGTCCTGAGCGGTCGCCCGCATCGCCTTGCCCAGCTTGCTGAGGTTGATGAAGAGGGTGAAGGCGACGACGAGAACGATTGCGAAGCTCAAGACGATCAGGTCCTTGGCTCCGATCGACACGCCGCTGATATTCAAGCGTGTGGTCGGCAGGAGGTCGGGGTAGTGGAGGTTGAACGGGCCCTTCCACAGGTACATCGCCCCCTCCAGGATCGAGGACATGCCGATCGCGGTGATGAGCGGGGCCAGGCGTGGCGCGTGGCGAAGGGGTCGATACGCGATGCGTTCGATCGTGACGTTGATCATCGCGACAAGACCCATGGTGATCACCGCTACTGCCAGCAGTGGGAGGACATAACCCAGACCATTGCCGCCTTCGGCAATGCCGAAGATCGGAAAGAGGGCCAGCGAGATGAACGCTCCCAGCGTGAAGACATCGCCGTGAGCGAAGTTGATCAGCTCGATGATTCCATAGACCATCGTGTAGCCGAGGGCGATCAGGGCGTAGATCGAGCCGTCGGCGACTCCAATGGTCAGGATCTGAAAGAAGTACGAGGGGTCGTGCTGCAGCACGTGCTGGATCGTGAGGACGACCGCAACCGCGACGACGAAGAGCCCGGCGAGCGTGGCGAACTGTGAATTCCCGAAATTGCGCAGTGTCGCTGGGGTTCGGGCCAGGGCTCCGATCAAGTGCTTCCCCCTCCCAAGGTGACCCAATGATAAGGAGGGGGCGTCACCGCCCCCTCCTCAATTTGTCGTCTTACCGAATCAGGGCGACTATCCGCCCTGCGAGAACTGAGCGACGAAGACCCACGCCCCGCTCTTGACCTGCTGCAGCTGCAAGGTCGGGTGGGTTGGGTCGCCGTTTGCGTCGAAGGTGATGACTCCGGTCAGGCCCTTGAAGCTCGAGGTCGACGCGACGGCGTCGATGACCTGCTGCCGTGTCGGCATGTTTCCGCCGTTCTTGTCGATGGCGCGGCCGATCGCGTCAATCAGGATGGCGGCGCAGTCGTAGCCGGCGAATGTGTAGGCGCCGATGTTGGACGATCCGGGGTACGCCGCCGAGTAAGCGTCGACGACGGCCTTGGCGTCCGGGTTCTGGGTGGCGTCGGCCACACCCTGGGTGGCGAACATGTTGCTGGTCGCCATGGAGCCAGAGTCCTTGAGGCACTGCGAGTCGCCGATGCCGTCAGGTCCGAGGTAGTAGATGTCGGGGTTGAAGAGCCCGGCCATCTGTCCGCGTCCGATGCATCCACCGGTGGCGGAGGTGGCGCCGACGTAGATGCCCTGCGCACCCTTGTCCTTGGCCGATGCGAGGAAGTCCTTGAAGTCCTTCTTCGCCTTGGGGTCGTAGCTCTTGCGGTCGACGACGGTGCCGCCCTTCGCCGTGAATTCCTTGGCGAAGTTGTTGGCCACGCCCTGGCCGAAGGTCTCCTCGTCATCCCAAACCGCGACCTTGGTGATGCCGAGACCAGCCGGAGGAGGTCCGGCCTTGATCGCGAAGTCGGCCATGGCGGGACCCTGGAAGGTGTCCGCCGCGGCGACGCGGAAGTAGTTGTTCTTGCCGGTCGGCCGGAGGCTGCTCGGCGTGAACCCGTTCGCCGCCTGGCAGTAGTCGAGGGCCTGGGTCAGGCACTCGTTGGTGTTCGACGGGCTGATCATGGCCAGAGGCGCCTGGTTGCCGACTGGGATCTCAGCCTTCGCGACACCGGAGTTGAACGGCCCGACCATGCCCAGGATCTTGCTGTTCGACAGCATCGCCTGGACGTTCTGCACGCCCTTCTGGGCGTCGTGAGCCCCGTTGACCGCGTCGTCAAACGGAACGAACTTCAGGGTGTAGCCGCGTACCGTGGCCGCACGGGTGATGGCGAACTGCGCGCCCTGCTGGGTCGGCAGGCCGCTGGATGCGTCGGCGCCCGACACGGGGAGGTCGCTGGCGATGTCGATCTCGCCCTTTGACCCGCCGCCGCCGGTGGTGCCGCCGCAGGCGAATGCGACAAACGTCGCCGTTATGAGGACTGCGAGTCCTCGCGCTCGAACCATATGGTTCCCCCTTGTGTTTATAGGGAGGCCCGAAAACTTCAGGACCAACTGCCTCCCCTCATTCGCCGCCCTCTTCCCAACTTAAAAAGCGGTCGGGGCGAGAGTGCGCCGGCGACGAATGCGGCCACATGGGGTGGCCGAACCACTACTCCGGTCAGAACTTTGGACTCGACAGAGCCCGCAAGTCAAGCGTGAGATTGCCGAACTCGACCGCCCGCCTCCGGAAGTGAGTGCGACTTTGTACTAATACGGGAGTGCGGCGCTGTAATCGATGGTGGAGACCCAGGCCCAGCCGGAATCGAGGTCCGCGCTCACCGGCCGGAAGATCGACAGGAGCCGGAGCGTCGTGTCGCCTTCAGGATCGAAGCCGAACACGCCGGTGGCGCCGCTGTACGCCCTGGTCGCGGCGAGCTCCGCCACCACGCTGTCGCGGGCGGGCAGGTTTCCGGCGGACGCCTTGATCGCTCGATCCAGGGCGTCGTAGACGGCGCCGGTCGCGTCGTACGCGGCGATGGTGCCCGGGCCGAAATCCTCAGGGCGTCCGTATTGAGACCCGAACGCGGCGATCACCGGGGCGGCGCTGTCGATGTGCTCTGCGTCGCCCGCCGGAACAGTGGCGTAGATGGCCGTGGCGGTCGCGCCGGCGTCTCCTACGCAGGCGGGATCGAGCGCGATCCCATCGCCGCCCAGCAGCGGGGCTGTGGCATCGGCCCCGAACACGCTCGCCATCTGGCTGCGCAGGACGCATGCGTGGTTGGCCGCGGTGCCGCCGAAGTACACCCCCTGCGCTCGGTCGTTCTTGGCCANTTGCAGGAAGGCCGTGGTGTCGATGGTCTTCGAGGGATCGAGATCCGCGTGCGAGACGACGGTGCCTCCGAGGTGGTTGAACCGGGCCGTGAAGCTGTCGGCGAGCGCCTGCCCGTAGGCCTCGCTGTCCGTGAGCACCGCCACTCTCTGGAGGTGCAGCTGCTTCGTGGCGTAATCCGCGGCGGCCGGGCCCTGGAGCTCATCCGTGCTCGAAAGCCGGAAGAAGTTGTTGACTCCGGTCGGCCGGAGCTCGGCCGGAGAGGGGAGGCTTGCGGCCTGGCACGTGATGGGCGCGCGGGCGGGGTTCAGGGCCGCCGGCAGGAAAGGCTCCTTGGTGAGGCAGCGGTTGCTCGTGCCCGGACTGACCAGCGCGAGGTGCGCGCGATTGGCGACCGGGATCTGGGCCCGGGCGACATTCGAGTCGAACGGCCCGACGATGGCCAGGACCCCAGGCTGCGCGATCAGGGAGTTGAGGTTCTGGAGGCCCCGCGCGGTATCGCGGGACGCGCTGGCGGGGTCGTCTCGCGCGTCGACGGTGATGGTGAACCCGTCCAGGACCGGGTGGCGCTGCACGAAAAATCGGACGCCGTTGAGCGTCGACTTGCCGGCGCGGCCTTCGATTCCCGTCAGGGGCAGGTCCGCGCCGATCGTGATCGTCCGATCGGAAACCGCCCCGGTGCTGTCGCCGGTGCAGGCCGGCAGGGCAAAGAGGAGGGCACCGCACGCGACCGCCGACGTCCTCAGCAGAGACCGCACCGGGTGATTGTCCACGGCCGCGATGCTCTATCGCTTTGCTGGGGCTCTTATACTCGTACTTCCTTCCCAGCCGGGCAATGCACCATGCCGCCCGGCGCATTTCCTCCAGGAGCGCCACTACTTGAAGACCGAAACCGGTGAGCACCTAAAGCCGCGATCGCAGTATGCGGACGAGGCCGTCCAGCTGGCGATTGCAGGCAAGTGGGACGACGCCGTCAAGCTGAACAAGCAAATCGTCGAGAGTTTTGGCGCTGACGAAGAGACGCAGAACCGTCTTGGAAAAGCGCTTTCCGAGCTCGGCAAGCTGAAGGACGCGAAGGCCGCCTACGAGGCCGCCCTCAAGCTCAACCCGATGAACTCGATCGCGAAGAAGAATGCGGCGCGCCTCAACACGCTGCTCCACCAGAAGGAAGGCCTCAAGGTCGGTGGCACTCGTGTCGACCTGAACCTCTTCGTAGAGGAGATGGGCAAGACGATCATCACCGCGCTCGAGGGCGCGTCGCCCGACATCTGCTCCAAAGTCGCCGCGGGCGATGTCGCCGAGCTGAAGGTCGACGACGACGGCATCGTGGCCGAGACGTCGCGCGGCGTCCGGTTGGGCACACTCGAGGCGAAACTGGCCCGGCGCTTGATCAAGTTCATGCGCGGCGGCAACCGGTACCAGGGTGGGGTCACCGCGTGCGACGGCAGCACCGTGAAGCTGATCGTTCGGGAGACCTACCAGGACCCGAAGTTCGCGGGCAAGCCCAGCTTTCCAATGCGCCGCAAGCGCGAGGTCGAGTTCCGGCCGTACACCAAGGAGAGCCTCCTCTCGCGTGAGGTCGAAGTCTTCGCCGGCGAGGACGACGATGAGGAACCACTGGTCGAAGCCGCGGTCAGCGATGACCTCGAGGAGGGCATGCACGCGGTCGAGGACGATGCCGAGCCGGTCGACTTCAGCGAAGATGCCGACGCCGACACCGATGACGAGGATGAAGATGACAGCTAGCGAATCTCAGGTGGCCGCGGCCCGGAGGTCTCTTCACCGGCGGTAGTCGCGAGTCAGCAGTAGTTCCCCTGGGCGGTGTCCCAGGGTTTCGCGACCGTCTGCCGGACGAGGCCGAGGTGCTGCGTGAGGCGCAGGAATCCGTCCTCGCCGAAATGCGCCGTTGGGGCTACCGCCACGTGATCACGCCGATGATCGAGAGCACCGAGGTGCTCGAGCGTGGCATCGGCGCCGAGCAGCGACGCCGCCTCTTCAAGTTCGCCGATACGCGCGGCGAGGTCGTCGGGCTGGTCGGCGAGCGCACCGTGCCCGTGGCTAGGCTCGTCGCCGGCAAGCTCAGGGGATCGGCGCTGCCGCTACGGCTCTGCTACGCCGGTCCCGTGCTCTCGACGGACGAGGGCCGGTTCCACCAGCGCCGCGAGACCTACCAGGTGGGCGCCGAGCTTGTCGGAGCGCCGGGCACCGTGGCCGACGCCGAGGTGATCGCGCTCGCGGCCCGGTGCCTGCAGGCGAGCGGGGTGCAGCGCTACCAGGTCGACGTCGGCCACGCCGAGTTCTTCCACGGAATCATGGACGCGGTCAAGCTGCCCGACGAAGTCAAAGCCGCCGTCCGCGTCGCGCTGGCAGCCAGGGATTTCGTGGCTCTCGAATCGCTGCTCGAGAAGACGCCACTGCGTTCGGCCGAACACGAGCTCCTGCTGCGCTTCCCGGCTCTTCGCGGCGGCCCTGAGATCCTGGAGGCGGCGGGCGGACTCGTTCGCAACCGTCGCTCTGAGCGCGCGCTCGCAGAGCTCGCCGAGGTGCGAGAGCTCCTGGTCGCGCATGGCCTGGGCGATGTGNTGAGCCTCGACCTTGGAGCGATCCGCGACTTCGACTACTACACCGGGATCATCTTCGAGGGATACGGGCCTGACGTCGGACGCCCGGTCGCCCAGGGCGGGCGCTACGACGGCCTGCTTGAGNGGTTTGGACGGCCCGCCCCCGCGACCGGTTTCGTCGTCCAGCTCGACCTCGTCTGGGAGATGCTGACGCGGGCCGCCCGGCCTCCGGCGCTGCCCCGGATCGACGCGGCCGTGGCGTGGAGCGGCTCAGGGCTGAAGACCGCGCTCAGGCTCGGCTCGACACTTCGCCTGTTCGGCATGCGCGCGGTCGTCGACACCCAGGCGCGAGACCAGGCCGCCTCGAAAGCGTGGTGGCGCACGGTCGGCGCGGTCAACCTCATCCACTGTAGGAACGAGTCGAACGTGTCCTGGACCGCGCGCGGGCAGCGCACGCGCCGGCTTCCGCCTGAGCAGGTGGCCGGGCGCCTGGCCGGGGGGCTGGCGTGACGCCGCGAAAGGCGGCGGTGGCCGGGAAGGTTTCGATCGCGGTGCCGACAGGGGCGTTGATGCCGGGGGCCTTGCGTCTACTGGCGAGGGCCGGGGTGGCCCGCCTCGGCGCCGAGGAGCTTGGGCGCCAGCTGATGATCGATCGCTCGGGCGTCCGAGTGATCCTCGTGCGGCCGGCGGATGTCCCCGCTTACGTGGACCACGGGGCGGCCGACCTGGGGATCGTGGGCAAGGACATCCTCTGGGAGACCCCGGGCGCGCACTACGAGCTGGTGGACCTCAAGTTCGGCGGGTGCCGGCTGGTGCTTGCGGTGCCGCTCGCGTCGAGGCTCAACGGTCCCGAAACGTGGCCGCCGCAGCTGCGGGTCGCGACGAAATATCCGCGTACCGCCAGCTCGTGGTTTGAAGCGCGCGGCCAGGCGGTGGAGGTGGTTCAGCTGCATGGTTCGGTCGAGCTCGCGCCGCAAGTGGGCCTGGTCGACGCGATCGTCGACCTCACGGCGACCGGTCGAACGCTGAAGGAGAATCGTTTGCGGGTCACGGCGGTCCTGGGGTCTTCGACGGCGCGGTTGATCGCCAACCAGGCGAGCCTCAAGACGCGAACCGACGCCGTGCAGGCGGCGGTCGGGCGGCTGCGCGAGGCGGCGCATGAGCGTTAAGCGCTTTGACGTCGGCTCGTGGCTTGACTCTCCGATGTCGCGGAGGAGGCTCGACCTGTCCCAATTCGCAAAGGAGCGAGCGGTGGTGGCCGACATTTGCGCCCGCGTTGCGGCCGAGGGTGACGATGCGCTGCGGGAGCTCGAGACGAAGTTCGACGGCTGGGCGCCGGAAGCAGGCGAAACGTTCGAGGTGCCGAAGCGCGAGCTGGTCGCGGCGGCNGCCAAGCTNNACCCCGCGGATCGAGCGGCCCTCGAGTTCGCGGCGGAGCGCATCCGCGCGTTTCACGAGAAGCAGCTGCAGCCGTCGTCGAGCGGACTGCCCGGCCTCAAGCTCCTCACCAGGCCGGTCCACCGCGCCGGTCTTTACGCGCCCGGAGGCCGGGCGGCATATCCCTCGACGGTGCTGATGACGGTGATTCCCGCCAGGATCGCGAAGGTGCCCGAGGTGGTGCTCGCGACGCCGCCCCGAGCAGATGGCACCGTGCCGTCAGCCATCCTCGCGGCCGCGCATATCGCGGGCGTCGATGCGGTCTACCGGGTCGGAGGCGCACAGGCGATTGCAGCGCTGGCGTATGGGACGGCGACGATCCCCCGGGTCGACGTCGTGGCCGGGCCGGGAAACATTTACGTCACTCACGCGAAACGTGAGGTGTTCGGGGCCGTGGGGGTCGATGGCATCGCGGGCCCGACCGAGGTGATGGTGATCGCGGACGAAAAGGCTCGACCNGATTTCGTGGCGGCGGACCTGGCCGCNCAGCTGGAGCACGATCCACTTGCGTGGGCGGTGTTGATCACNGATTCGGCGCACCTCGCGGACCGCGTCGAGGAAGAGNTCGNCAGCCTGGTGNGGGGCCTGGAGCGCAAGGAGATCATCCGCAAGGCCAACTGCTGCGTGGTGGTCGCCGACGACCTCGACCAGGCGATGCAGCTCGCCAACGACTTTGCTCCCGAGCACCTGCTGATCGTCACCGCCGACGCAAGCCGCCGGGCGACCCAGGTGGAGAACGCGGGCGCTGTTTTTGTCGGGCCGTATGCGACCGTGCCGCTGGGCGATTACGTCGCCGGCCCGAATCACACGCTGCCGACCGCCGGAGCCGCGAGGTTCGGTTCGCCGCTCGGGGTCCACACTTTTTTGAAGCGGACCAGCGTCCTGAGCCTCAATCGCGGCGACCTCGAGATGCTGCGCGAGGCGTGCGTGCGGCTTGCGGAGCTGGAAGGGCTGGGAGCGCACGCGCATGCAGTGGAGGTTCGCTTTGAGTAGAAATATGAGGGAAAACCCGGATGGTTTTCCCTCATCGCCGGGCGCTACGCGCCGGGCTGCTCCCATTCCGGTATGCGGATGGGACTTATTTGAGCAGTGTGCAGACATCGCCGTGCTCTGCAGTGGAGAGAACAAAGTCATGGCCGGGGGGACCCCGGCCAACCCGGCGGCGCCAGGAGGTGAGGCTTGAACACCAGGGCTCGGAAGGGTCAGGTCGCGCGCAAGAGCAAGGAAACACGGTTGGCGGCGAAGGTCGATCTTCAAGGCGGCGGGCGGATCAAGGTCGCGACCGGCTTGCCGTTTCTCGATCACATGGTCGAGCAGGTGGCGCGCTACGGCGGCTTCGACCTCACTTTGCGCGGGTCGGGCGACCTGGACGTGGATACCCACCACCTCGTCGAGGACGCCGGCATCGTTGTCGGGCAAGCGCTCTCCGCGGCCCTGGGCGATCGCGTTGGGATCACTCGATTCGCGTCGGCTTACGCGCCCCTGGACGAGTCCCTCGCACGTGTGGTCGTTGACCTGGGCAAGCGTCCTTTCCTCTCTTATCACGTGGAGCTTCGCGGCCGGATCGGAACGCTCGAGTCCGAGGTGATCGAGGAGTTCTGGCGGGCGCTGTCTCTTCACTTGGGCGCGACCATCCACGTCGACGTGATCCGCGGGCGCAACCGCCACCACATCGCGGAGGCGACGTTCAAAGCCCTGGGCCTCGCCCTGCGCGAAGCGATGTCGCCTGGTGGAGCGGCCGGCGTGCCGTCATCGAAGGGACTGCTCGGTTGATCGCGATCGTCGACTATGGCGTGGGCAATATCCGCTCGGTCGAGCGAGCGCTCACGATCGTCGACTATGGCGTGGGCAATATCCGCTCGGTCGAGCGAGCGCTCACGCACGTCGGAGCCGAACCCAAGCTCACCGCGGATCCGGAAGAGCTCGAAAAGGCGGAAGGAATCGTCCTCCCGGGGGTCGGGGCTTTCGCGCCGGCCCTGGAGAAGCTCTCGGAAAACGGCCTCGGCAGGCGCATCGTGGCCATGGCTAAAGCGGGCAAGCCCCTGCTGGGCGTGTGCCTCGGCTACCAGCTCCTGTTCGAGGAGTCGGAGGAGCACGGTCGCCACCAGGGCCTGGGGCTGCTGCCGGGAAAGGTGGTCGAGGTGGAAAGCAGCGAGCGTCTTCCGGTGATCGGATGGTGCCGCCTGCAGCAGAGCGACGACTCCATCTTGTGGCAGGGGATCAAGGACCGTTCCTACTTCTATTTCGTGCACTCGTACACGCCCTCGTCGTCGGACGTGGCGATTGCCTGGACCGAGCATTCACCCGCTGCGGCGGGCTCTCGCGGCAACGTCATGGGGACGCAGTTCCACCCTGAGAAGAGCGGCCCGGACGGGCTGCGCGTCTACAAAAACTTCGTCGCGTACTGCAGCTGATGCCCGCCAAACGCATCGTCCCGTGCCTCGACGTCACCGATGGTCGGGTCGTGAAGGGAGTGAAGTTCAAAAATCTGCGCGACGCGGGAGACCCGGCGGAGCTGGCGGCCACCTATGACCGAGAAGGCGCTGACGAGATCGTGTTCCTGGATATCACGGCCTCGTCCGACGCGCGAAAGATCCTTCTCGGCGTGGTCGAACGCACGGCCGACCAGGTGTTCATCCCGCTGACGGTTGGGGGTGGGGTGCGCAGCGTCGAAGACATGGCGGAGCTGTTGACGCACGGCGCGGACAAGGTCTCCGTCAACACCGCAGCGCTGGAGAATCCGGACTTGATCGGCGAATGCGCGGAGGTGTTCGGCTCGCAGTGCGTCGTGCTGGCGATCGACGCGCGACGTCGGGCCGGGGGTCAGCCGGGCTGGGAGGTGTTCAGCCACGGCG
>JGI25617J43924_10000112_pt1 | contig 12977 bp, 28 predicted proteins | sample GraSoi2013_115cm_FD_43924 | JGI IMG/M metagenome (IMG submission 43924) | reverse complement strand
CCGACATACGCCGCGCCCGCGCCCGCAATGAGGCCGAACGAAGGCCAAAAACCGTGAACACCCTTCCACACGGTTATCCCAAACACCACGACGCCAACGACCTGTAAAACTGTTGGCAGTTTGAACGGCATGTTTCTCCTCCCTTTCTTACTTCAACTGATCCGCACCCGGAACGCCCGCCACTTTTTCGTAAGTACGCAAACCACCAAGCCCAAGCATTCCGAGAAGCAAAGTCATAAGAGTCCCCAAATCCAAAGTAGGGAATGGCGTGGGCCTATGCATGAGGTTGGAAATCCAAGTAAACAGCGGCCCGGCAATAAACTGACAGGCCAGACCCGCCCCACATATCCAACCGATGAACGGACGCCAACCGGCAACGAAAGTACTGACATTCGCGGCCTCCGTTTTGTTCACTTCAATCTGCGCTGTCACTTGCTGGACTAACTGACTTTCGAGGCCCAGACGAATCTTTTCCAACTCAGTTTGTGATTCGAGAACTTTTTCAGGGGGAACCTTGAAAACGCCGACAACTTTAGCGAAAGCATCCCCGATGGAACCGCCAATCAAACTCGTGACATCAATTGCCATTTACTTTCCTCTTCGCGCCAAAAGAAAAATAACCAGCCCCAATTCCACCACGACGACGACGCCCCAAATCGCAACCGCTGTTGCCGCATTCACCGCTTGAGCTTTATACTCTTCGAGATTAGGCGCAAGCGACGAAGTCAAACCGGAAATGATATTGCCGAAACTGTTCACGGGGCCCCCAATGATTCCGCCCATCGAAGAGGTTTAGACAAGTCCTTAATCCCCGCCGTCTCCCCCTCGTAAGGAAGCTCGATAATCATTGCGTTGAGAACGGCCAAACCCGGCCCGCCGCCGCCGTCCGTATCATGCAAAGCCAACAATATCGAACCGGGACGAATGTACAGCCATCGTTTCAAAAGATTCACACTGTTGGAATTGCCAGCGTTGAAAATGACCTCAGGGGAAGGTTGCGTCCCTCCCTTGGAAATCTGATAGGACCTCGTGACCGGAGGCGCATTATTCAGAGCCAAGAAATCAGGATTCAGAATGGCCTGAGGATTGAATGGAGTGGTACGAAAAGAGGGAACCACCATAAATGACCAACACGCGGCAGTGTCGGGGAAAGTCTCCCAAGCGGAGAGCGCCAAAACAATCCAAAAGAAACCATCCGGCACAACGTCCGACATAGCATAAGGCCGAAAAGGGGCAAACCCGCTAGGGCCAATCCACTGCCGATAAATCGCGCGTTGTAGAACAGAAGCCCTCATAGAAAATCGGGAATGCACTCCCCGGAAGCCACGTCGATATACGCAAGATCAATCACCACGCCGTCACCCGCGACAACGGCCTCATTACTATCAATGAAAGCCAAAATCTTCCAACGCTCAGGGAGGAAGAAAGGAAAATTTATCAGGCCGTTCACCGAGGAGCTATTGAGACTTTGCATGTCCGCAAGCCCGCTGGACCCGCCAACAGAAACCAACACCCCGGCCCTCAAAGGAGGGTTATTGTTCGCCCCGACAAAGATGGGATTCGTTACATCCGTGAGGGGATTTAGAACGCGATCCGCTTCCCCCGGAGGAATTGCGAAAAAATGAACAATGCGCACAGCACCGGCCACCGAATGATACCCGGACAATCCAAAGATGATCCAGACATGGCCATCGGGCACGGCATCCGTAACCGCGAAAGCCTTGTTAACGGTAAACGCCTGGAATCCCGCAAAGCGCCGCGCTTCCAACCGGGAATAAAAATTCGCCTGAGAACTCATCGCCGAAACTCCCGCGTCAACTGCGAGCCTTTCACAGCCAAGTAAGTGATCCCGCCGATTGCCGCCAAAGCAATCACCGTGTAAACCAAGCCCTCAAGAGTCTTGAGAACTTTGAGGGAATCTAAAGTGCCCAGCCAAGGCACGCGAAGGGACTTTTTCAAAGAGCCATCGGGGTTATACGGATTGGCGTCGTTGAGATTCAAAACAGAGTTGGCGTCCCGATCCGCTTGATCCTGTTGCGCCTTGACCTGCTCTGGAGAAAGGCCCGCTCCGGCCTTGGCAATGTCCGCCCGCGTGTCAGACTTTATTTCGGCAATGGTATAGGGGTCCACGTTGCCAGTCCACGCACTATAAACGGTGCCCACGGTGTTGCCCAAAATGGTATTCCAAAAACTCATTTACGGTGTCCCTGCCGCATTTGCGTAAGCTCGATATAATCCTCCAACTTCTGTTCCAAATTGGAAAGCCGATGCTCNGTCGCCAGCATNTGCGTTAGAATCGCCAAGGTGACAATGGCGACTTGCGCCCAAGATTCCAACCGCCGTATTCCATCCCCACTCAAATGATTCACCTTTGCCCCCCGATAAAACTAAACCACGTCGCCCGATTCAATGGGGGTCGAAACAATCTCGTCAACGCTAACAACTTCATCCCAATTCAGAGGCGCCTCAACCGCGAGAGCCTGCCCGCTATACTCGCCGGAATGCCCATTGCGAAAATGAATGCGATAAAACTTCGCCGGGTCCGCCGTAAACTTGGAACGGTCATAGACCGCGACCGTATCCGCCGCCGCTTTCTTCGTTGTCTTTGCCATTGAAGTTACTCCCTTCAAAAATCGTTTTTGAAAAGCGCGTAGTTACGATTGACCTCGTCCCGATAAGGAAGGTTTCGCAACTCTCCGCTCAAGACGCGGCCTTGCCCCACATTGTAGGCATCTATGGTTTCCAACCTGACCCCGGCATCATGGAGTTGCAAAAGCAAGCGGGCAGAGGCCGTCAAATTTGTTTGCGGATCAAACAGTTCCCGCGCCTCAAGGCCAGGGATGAAAAATTTCCCCGTGCTTACGCGAACCTGAGCTAAACCGAGCGAAGGATTGACGCCAATTGAAGCGGGATCACCGCCAGCCGCGATGAAATCGTGAAGCAGCCGCCGTCCCGTGGAACTTGAAGGCGAATAGGTCTGCCCGTTTATCGTGAAAGTTTTCTCAGGATTCACGGCCTCTTCGTCGAAGTCGGTTTCCTTTTTAATGATGGCTTTCAATAAAACAGGATCAACATTCTCCGCCCCGGCAACTGCCGAAATCAAAGCGTCCCATTGATTCCCGATGCCCGACTTGGGCTTAGAAACAGGCGCGGGAGCACCCCCCGCCGTAGGCTGTTCGCCATCCGCCGCAAACTGCAATTGCCCTTGCGCCGGTCCCTGAAAAAGAGACGAGAGCTTAGAGCGGTAGTAATAAGCCACAGCGCCTACCCCCGCAACCAGAATAATCACAGCCGGAAGCACTTCCTATGCCGCCGTTTTCTTCTTATACTCTTTGTAGCCGAGGTACAGAACGATCCCCCCGACTACGATCCAAAGATAGTGATGATGCTTCATACTGTTGGCCTCCTCAGCCCTGAAAGTAACCGCAAACCAAGAACGATCACGCCTCCCACGATGAAGGCGGAAATAATCGGGGTATAGTCGCCGGAAGCCACTACCGCCGATTCCTTTTTCAAAAATTCCGAAATCGACCTTGCAGCGCCAGCGACAGAACTCTCAATACTCTTAGTCGCCCTAGAGGCGGCCTGAGAGAGAGTTGATTCCGCCTGTTGATAATCGAGCTTTCTTTTCTCGATTGCCGCGCGGAAGAACCGCTCATAAAAACATGCTTCATCACAACGGTTCCCCGTGTCGTGAATGATGCCGGATACTTCACTCCGCCATGCCGTGAAACCCGCTTCCATTTCCTGAACGGCGGTAACGTAGTCCCACTGACCGGACTGAACATATTGATCCACTTGAGCGAGAAAATTCTGAGCATCGGGGACCGCTTGGCAAAGAGTCGCCTGCTCGTTGTGGACGGCCTGTTGATGATGCTGGAACGGGAGCGTAATTAGGCTAATGGCACTACTCAAAATCTGTCCGACAACGGGAATAGCGTTGAGCGCCGTTGTGCCGATTTTGATTGCCGCGATACCGGCCTGCAAACCCGCTTGGGCAGTCGCAAGACCCAATTGTGTCCCGACCCCGATCCCGCCTGAGGGAGTAGCGCCGCCGCTACATGGCCCGTCGTGATAATCGGGAATTCTGCCCGTCTCAGCGGCAGAGCGAAGCATGGGAAGATAGACTTTCAGAAGATGGCCGGGAACTCCCTTCGAGCCAACAGCCGCGACGATGGTATCCGCGTTTCCCTTAGGTTGCGGAATCGTGGAACCTAGATTCGAGACGGTGTAAGCAACTCCGGGCATTAAAGAGCACCTTGCTTAACATCCCCGTAAATCCAAACCACGGTCCCCACAAGGATCAAAATAATTCCCGTCCAAATGTAGGGGGCTTTGGAGAAACTTTTCAACGGCGCGCCTTTCGCGTTGCGAGAATAAAAACTGCAACTCCGCCCGCGAGAACGAGCGCAATTCCAACTCCCACGACAAGGGGAGGAATGGAGGAGGGACGAACGGGAGCCGACAAACTATGCGTGGGAGCCATCTGAACGGCCCCGAATGAAACGGGTGAAAACCCCGCGTTATTAACAAGAGGGACGGCACGAACAACCGCCTGATTCCGCAAAGTGGCCAACGCCCCAAGCCCTACATTGATACCGGGAGAAGCATCGGCAGGGACAGCATAATCAACCGCCGAATAATCCCTCTGCAACGTGCCACTCCGAGAACTCGCAACCACGGCAGGCTCACCGCCCGTAGTCCCATAGACGCCAGTGCCGAGAAGGAGATCAAGAGAAAGATCGGCCATTTTTCAATTGCCTCTCACGATGTAAACCACTCCGCCAATCACCACGACGGCGATAGCGACTCGTGCCCACGCCGGAAGTTTCGCAAACTGTTGCCACCAAGAAAGAGATTCGAGCGTGCCGCTAGGAAGAACTTCCCCCGCCTTGCCGGATGATGCAGCGCCAGCCACGCCAACCGTTGAGACAGCCGGAATATCCCCACTCAACAGCACGCCACTCTTAGGTTGGTTCCCGTCGCAACAGCAAGACATTCCGGGCCTACCTCCGGCCAGCGTAAACAACAAGGCCGACAATTGCCGCCAGGCCGACAGTCACAGCCGCGAACATCCCCCAATTCGTCTTGTGAACAGGCGGAACATTTTGCGAATACTGCGAGGGAGAAAGCAGGTTCGACCTTGGAGCTTGCGTACCGGCAACCTGAGCGAGCTTGGCGATACCGACACCCGCGAGAGCCCCGGCCACATTGAGGCCCAAATTCTCGAAAGCCGAATAGACCCCGTTACCCGAAACCGTAGTATCCCGAACGGTACCAAGCGTGGTCGCTTGAAGAGTTTCTATCGCCATCCCGGCCCTCTTTCGGCATCAGGGAGGAGGCCCGAAAGCCTCCTCCCGTCAGCCAATCACAAGCTAACGATTTAGCTTTGAATACTCAGACCGCGCGCACCTGCAACGCCTTCGGGATGATGCGCCGTCCGTGAATCCTGATCCGGCGAATCGTACCCGCGCCAAGCGTCACATCGAATTTCTGCTCAACTCGATCCGTGAGAGCTTCAATAGAGCGCGTATACATGCCGTCCCGCAACGCGCCGATGAAGATGGTTCCGGCCAGAGATTCCGCCGCGCTGTTCACGAAACGCTCACGGTTCGACCGTTGAATCAGGGGGTAGTTTTTATCCCCTTGCGGAGTCCAGATGCGCCCCGCACTTTGAATCGTGAGAGAGTTGATAAGCGTGTCGTCTTTCACGCTGTCACGCTCTGCGATGTAACACAGATGCGTGTAATAGAAACCCTTCTCCAAGAAATCTTGGAGATCGGGCTTCGTGGAAAGGATGTCGATTGTCCGCTCGAACTCCTCGACGGCATTGAAAGTTCCAGCCACGCCATAATCGTAATCGGCCCAAACTTCCAGCGCCAAAGTTGTCGGGTCCCAAGTGTTGGTGCCGCCCGTAAACAACGCCTCACGGCCAGTGCAACGCACCTGGAACTCATAGGAAGTGAACAGGGACATAGGCAAGCCCCATTCGACGGGATTGACCGAACCGGGTTGCTTGAACAAAATAGGCAACTGGTAGTCAACGTTAACCGTTGCCGCCGCGTCTGGAATCGTCGTTCCGTGAATCGAATAGCCACGGTCAAAAATCCCCATCTGAATGATTCCGCGAGGGGTCATGGCGTTCTTGGAAACGAGGCCGAGCGTAGGCGAATGCCGCGCGGTAATGTCCACGATCAAGGACTCAGGATTATCCTGCCCGGTCGCCACGCCCGCGCCCGCGCCCGCGATAACAACCGAGCCGACTACGCGGAGAAAAAGCGCCGAGATCAATTCCTTTTGGAGATAGTCCTTCAAATCGAAACGAATCGTTTGCGTTCCGTTCGCTACGGCAGCGCCGCGAACCGGCCAAGGGAAAGACGCGAGCTTTTTGTATCCCCACAGTTCAGGTGTCATACTCTCAGCCTCCTACGGCTTAGAAAATTTCTGCTTCAACTGGCCCCACAAACTCAAGACGTGTGACTTCGCGGACGCAACCCAAGTCGAGGGGCCATCGTGCAACCCAAGGCCCGATGTCACGACCACGACAAGGAAGGCAAGGACGGCATAGCCGATTGCTTTTTTCGGGGGAGGTACATAGTCGCGGAGAGCCATCAGAAAGACTCCTCGAAAAAGGGCTTCGGGACCGCCACGCCGTTGTGCGCGGGCCGTTTGGAGGCCCCGGCGCGCCGGTCCCGAATATCGCGGTAAGGGGAAAATGCGTCCACGGGCAAACCCTACCACGGCAAAATTCCTATACGCGCGCGCACGTAGGGTACCCCCTTGACAAGCTTTTCAGGTTTTGGGGATTTTCGAGAAAGAAGGGCTTTTCTTCAAATCAGCCAGAAGCCGATAGAGACTATAGTAAGCCTCCCGATCCGCTGTGCAACGCCAACGATTCCCCGCACCGAGCCATTTCTGTTTTGGAGAATAGTTCCCACGGATGGTAAACCTAGACCGGATTCGCAGCGAATGAAGAACGCGCTCAATAATGGCGATCCCACGAGTAAAATCAGACGCCGGAAGTTTCAAACCATGATCCAGCAAATCATCAAAAGAAGTCCTCACTTCTTTTTTTCTCCGGGGGCCAAAAACCTACCCACCAAGCTTTCATTGCGATACGCGGGAGCATTGTCGGACCACTCAAGGCAAACGTGATCCGGCAAACTCGGAAGGGACTCTCCCAACTGAGCAGGGAAGTAATTTTTGGCAACATTTAGATCGTTCTTTTCAGTCATTCGATAGAAAGACATTGCGGAAGCATTCGCGCGTAAAGTCGCATGGACAAACGAAGGACGTTGCGCCGTGCCGAGAAAACGTAAGCCCTCATGCCTTCCGCTAATAACCGCTTTTTGAATCAAAGAGGGAAGGGCATTCGGAGGCCCGGAGGGAACAAAGATGCCTAATTCATCTATCGCAACCGTGCAATGCTTCACGCCCATCAAAAGACCGCAAAGCATGTTCAACTGTTGAGGATGAAAATTCCGCAGGTGAATCATAACGCGGAATCGTTGCTTCAACCGTTTGCGAAAATAATCCACGAACGTAGTCCCGAGCCAGCGACAGCGTTTTGTCACCAAGTATTCAGTCTCGTCGAAAAACGGCCATTGGTGATCCCATCCCTCAACTTTCGTGAGGCTTCCGCACTTAGGATCAACTCCCACGACGCGCTTATCATTCCTGACTTCATAGAACATCCGAGAGGTTTTCCCGGTAAAACTCTTCCCGAAAAACAAGCGGACATAATCGTCCGCCGTCATTGAACCTTACCCGTGCAAGGAAGATGCGCGAACGCCTCCCTTTGAGTGTCGAAATCGTTTCCGCATACATCGCAATGTATCTTCTCCCCTTCCTCCTGTGGCGTGAGTATTTCCGTGGCAGGTTTCGACTTCGCAGCCTCCGTCCTCTCTCGAATTTTCAAAGAACGCACTAGCCGATACTTCTGATAGTAGAGAACACCTAGCATCGCAACCAAATCGGCGAACTCCGGATATTTGTTCACGACGCGAGCCAACATAGCCGGAGCGATTTTGTCCGCTACCATCTGCAAAAATGTTTGCATGGTAGGAGCGCCTTTCGCGCTCTCTTCCTCCGTCAAAGCCCAAGCCGGGTGATCTAAGCGCGCAAGCGGATAGAAACATCCTTCGAGCGCCCCTTGCGCCCATTCCACCTTGACGATAAGTTTTTCCCCTTGCCTTTCGGAAACAGCGCCGGGAGTTTCCTCCGCCCTTGGCGGTTCCGTAAATTGACGGGCAGCATCCTCAAAGGAACTACCACTCATCCCCGCCGGATTCACGTCCTTGGGGTTGCTTTTGGGCTGCTCTTGTCCCTCTTTGTTCTTCACGAACCACATTTTTCTTTTCCTCCAATCGAATATTGGCCTCTTTGAGTTGCAATTGCAGAGACAAAATCTGTTTGTCTTTCTCCTCTTCCCTCAACTCCAATTGCTTCACCATTTTTTCGAGAGTATCGAGGACCTCTTGATCCTTCTCGAATTGCGCCAAGCGACCAGACTTAGCGTGAAGGACTCGCCCATCCGAGGAAACGGAGGACGCGCAAGCGGGACAGGTTATCGCCTGCCCCGCAACCGTTTCGTTTTTCTTTACGCGAGGCATCGCTATGGCCTTTCAATCTCCAACTTGAAGTTAAGCCGGTCGCTATAGCCTTCCTTCTTTGCTTTCTTCCGGCCTTCGCACGTAAGCGTCACAATGTCCTTGAGCAAAATGCCGCCACCTAAAGGTTTTCCGTTTTCATCCTTCGCGGTATCAATCGCCATTTTTATTCCGGCGAGGTTCCCAACGCTTACCCGATCCCACTCCTCGCCATCGACTTCGATTGCTTCACTCAGCAAAAGAACCATCGCTTTGGCCTTCACTAAGACCCCTTTTCGTTCAACCTCCGTGTCAAAGATTTTGCTAACAATTCCCGTAACTGCTTTTCCGTCGGTCCAGAACTCTGCCCCGAGAAACGGTGCATCAGCATCGACTGTTCTTCCTGCAAAACGCTTTCCCATTCTTCCCCCTCTTTCGCTAGATTCAATAACCCTTGAGAATAAGAAACAAAGGCAAGCCCTTCCTCATCCCCAAAGAACGTAACTCCCGAACGGTGACAAAGAAAATACTTGCACCACAAACCGGGAGAAGCCTCATAGCCCACGTGCCGCACCTTTAGCTCTGCCATTCCTGCGCTGCAAACCGGGCAAAGGACTTCGCCTTCTTTATTTAGGCGATAATCNAACCAACCCAAGTTGCGTCGTGAATAGGTTCGCTTCCATTGCACGTGCAGCAATAAAATCGCCTGTTGGTTCTCGCTCAACGATTTTCTCCGCAGGCGGATCACTCCCCGAGTCGAATAGCTTCAATTGCCGCGTACCATCGAAAGCCAAAACGGTTTGCGAGATATGTACTAATTCACGGCAACGAACTCCAACCATCCAAGTGCACATCCCGCACTTACAACCGACGAGAGCGAACTTATCCGCCGTAGGGTCAGAAATCTTTTCGACTTCCGCATCTGCTTCTTTCTGAATCCCAAGGAAGGAACCAAAAGACTGCATTCGACGAACATTCTCAAATGCCGTGAGGAAAGTATCGACTAATTCAGGAACATGGCCGAAAGACGCGCTTTTCGTAGCGTATTTGATTAATTCTCTGAGCGCAGAACGATTGATGCGCCGCTTCCCATGGCCTCTTTTATCAGTTCTGCTAGTTCCGTACATCCGCTCAAGACGAATGACGTGCGACCCGGACGTAATTCGTCTCCAACTTCGCTTAAGATTGCCGAGCCAACTGCTTGGCAACGCCCTCCGGCACTCAAGAAGTACATGGAGATGGGGGTGCCATTCTTGAGTCTCGGGGTTGTTTGTAGTTTCGAGGGAATAAACCCCTCCCCTGACTTCCTCTTTCCACGCATCTAACCCCCTCAATCTCGCAAACTGTTTGTTCAACCGCTTGAGACTTTCGCGGGTTAACTCTTTCGAGTTCTTAACCGTGAGAGTCAAAAAAAAGTAGTGGTACTTCGCCTGATTGATGCGTTTGAGGATTCTTTCCTGTAGCGGTTTCGACCGGCGCGCCGCACAATTCGGGCAGAAAACAGAATCGCAGTAGTGAGGAATGAGTTTGTACGATCCACACGGGAAATTGATGCGCTCAAAGTACCTTCCGCACGACATTAGCGCCCTTGCTTGCTCTTCGCGGCCACACTTAGCCATAGACCACACAACCGCCATTAAGTGCTTGAAACGCCGTTTGTTGCGTTCTTTCTCGATATATGCGGAAGTCGATCCGACGAACCTCTGACCGTGAGATGTTCCTATAGGGGTATGAACATACTGGCCTTCGGCACTCCGCGCTACCGCGCTCCGGCCTTCGGCCTCCCCTCCCCCCGCCCTCCCCGCGCAAACCCGGCGCGAGGAGGGAGCGGATTTACCGCCTAGAGGTTGCATGGACCCTTCCAAACCCGGATAAAAGGCGAGCGGATCAACCCCTGAGGCCGGGAGTCGCGTCCCCGCGTTGCTCCCTGTTAGTGTCAACCCGCTCGCCATCCCGCCTAGCTTTCCGGTTAACCGCCTGTGGAGGCCGGTTTACCGCTCGCTAAAATTTTCCTGCCACTAAGAGCCATGCCCATGCGAGCATTGCCAGAACGAAAAGGACGAAGCCCGCCCAAAAAAATCGCCAGCGCCAACGCTCGCGCTTTTCAATAGCACGCCGGATTAAATCCTCTTCCGTCACTGGCCATAGACGTGTCATTTTCCTGTCCCCCTGTTTCTCGCCGGCGCCGGCGCCGCGGAGCTGGAAAGAGGGGCAAGAATTTTCACCTTGCCCATGTAGAAAGAGAATTGACGCCCCTCATGCTTCCAAACGAGATAGCGGTAGAGTTTGCGTTTTAGCTTGATTTGACACTTTGCAAACTCGATCCGCCCGTAAAGGTTGCGGCCAACAGCAACATAGATATCCGGGTATCCGACAGAACGATCCGGCAGAGTATGTCCCCCTGCCCGCGCGATCGTCTGTTTCTTACGGGAGAGCGCCCGTGTCGATCGACGTGCCTTGGGGGGTAAAACCATCTATGCTAAACTCCGTCCACCATGCAAACCGAAACCTTGAACATCCGAGCACTCGAAAACCTGATTCACTGGCTTTTCGCTTTGAGCCTTGTGAATCTCCTCTTCACGCTGGCCGTTGCCGACCGCGTGAGGAGACTAGCCAAAAAACTGAAAGGGAACTAGCGCCCCTCCAATTTCCTGAGCCGCTTTTCCATCCCCGCGCGGAAGTGTTTCGGGGTCCGACGATGGGCCAGAGCTTTCTTGAGGCCCCTGATTTGTTCTTCCCGAGTGAGCTTGTGACGTGCCATTTTTCCTCCATTGGCCGGTTTCCCGGCCTAATCCCTTAGCGGGTCCCTCTAGATTCCAGCGTGTAGAAATCCGCGCCCTTGAGCCGGAACACCGCTACCCGTAAGCATTTGGCGCATAGCCGCCCTAAAGTCTTGCGCGCCTGAATCCGCTTCCGCGTCCTTTGCCGAGTACCCGGCCCGACTTCCATAGCAACTCCCGTGATAGTGAAGAAAGGCCCCGTGTGCGCCCGCCCGTTATCGCACCACTGCGTTTTTTCCACGATCCCCCGGCCTCTCCCGCAAGAAGGGAGCGCACTGCCCGTCACAAGCCCCATGCGCCCCGTTTCCCGCGTCTTTGCCGATCCGTGTCCTACAATTCCAGTAGAGGACACAGAGCCTCCGCGTTGAAGCTAGAAGGCATCTTTCGGCAAGTGTCGTTTCAGGTGCGATTCAGTTAGAACCGTGACCGAGGAAATCCGAGCAACGAGGAGGGAGTCTTTCCCTTTTTCATCGCTCAGATTTTTTGACGCAACTTCCCGAGCGCGTCTCTTGTCCGGCCCCTTATACAAAGGAATCATCACTTCATCCGCCTGTCTGAGCACCCACCAAACCGCTTTTCCCTTCGGCATTTTTCACCCTTCCGTCAACACGGGCAGTCACACGCCTCAACAGACTTTCGGCGCGTGATTCTGTTACCGCTGACTCCATACGTTGTGACGGGAGAACAGTCTGACTTTCCAAACCGTCGAGATAGACAGTTATGCGATGAGGATTCTCCTCAGTTCCGTAACAATCGAAACGAAAACCATTCTTCCGATTGAACGGTTTTACCGCGAGGACTTGTCCACAGACGGGACATCCCCAAACAGGCGCATCTGTTCCCATGTATTCACCGCCACCCCGAAAAACTTTCTCAGCAAAACGAGACGGGCGAGCATGTTCGGCTCTTGAGCAATCGCACGCCCCACGATTCGCGCAACCATTTGGAAAAGTGCGATGCCTCGACAATTCGGACAGCGCCGCTCGCCATCGGGGACCGGCCAAGAGCAACGCTCGCAAAGGCGCACGGGGACAGAACCAAAGGTTTGCAACCCTTCGACCTCTCCTAACGATGCCGCGCCCACCGCCCCTTGCAAGGAACTCATTCTGGCACCCAAACCTTACCGGGATGCGCGAGGCGAACATGGCCGAGCAAAGCCCGCATAGCGCGCCGAAAACTAGTCCCACGCTTCCGTTTGCGATTCGGAAAAAACCTACTCCAATCACAAACACGGCAGGTCGCCATTGCGCCCGCCTCTTGAAAGGGGACACGGAACACTGACCCGGCCAGCGACTTCATTTCCGCACCGCCCGCAAGCGCGCCGGATTCTCCATGCGCTGAAGCTCAAGCCTGAGCACGTAGAGGAATTTATCGACGGCCTCCATGCCGCCCATCGACATGAGTTGCTGGATTCGATCATCCTTGAGCACACCCTGATTGACCTTGCGTTGCCAATCCTCTTTCTCATCGGCTGCAAGGCGTTCGACTGTTTCAAGAGTTAGGGACATAGGGCCTCCGGAGTAAGGGAATTATGCAGAGGCAAAGTTAACGAGGGGAATACGTGAGATGGAATAGTACGGCGGAGTTTTTCTAGTTTACATAATATTAC
>JGI25617J43924_10000110_pt1 | contig 13030 bp, 5 predicted proteins | sample GraSoi2013_115cm_FD_43924 | JGI IMG/M metagenome (IMG submission 43924) | reverse complement strand
CGAAAAAAACAACGTTCTCGTCGCTGCGGCAATTCCCGCCATGGACAAGCATATCCGCGTCTCACTCGGCACACCCTCCGAAATGCAGGAATTCTGGCGTGTCTGGGACCTCATGCCCCCCGGCAAAATGGCCATGTAGCGTCGCGGCTTTGCTCTGGATGCGAGGAGAGGTCATCGTTAGCTACGCGGTTATGGGCGGAAAACCACGGCTGGCAAAAGATTCCTGCCCTACCAAGGAATTACTTCGCGGGTACACCTTCCCGCAACGGGAGCGCGCCAGCCGCAATGCCCTGTAGCTTGCGGTGGAGTGCAGGCCCAGTGGACTGACGAACCACAAACTCGGGCTCGATGGCAATTTCGGCGACGTATTCGCCGCGTCCTTCGATGAGATCGACAACNGTCTGCGCCGCGATTTGCCCCATCTTGATCAGTGGCTGCCTCACCGTTGTGAGTCCGGGATTGGCGTATGCCGCTCCGGCAATATCGTCGAAACCCACAACGGAAATGTCTTCGGGAATGCGCAGACCCGCCTCGCGAATGGCCCACATTGAGCCGATTGCGGAAATGTCGTTGTAAGCAAAAAGTGCAGTGAAAGGAATTTTCCTTGCGAGGAGTTGCTTTGCGAATGGATAGCCAATGCCGGGNGTCGAATCAATGCCTTCCAGTTGGATGGTCAGTTCGGGGCGAATGCGAATTTCGAGCTGCTGGGCTACTTCGCAGATCGCGTTCCACCGCACGGCGGAATCCGANCTGATGGTTTGTCCCTTGATGAAGGCGATTTCCTCGTGACCGAGATCGCGAAGATGTTCGAGGGCCAGCCTCGCGGCACGCTTGTGGTCCAATATGATGTTTGTCACGCCATCGACGCGCACATGTCCTGCGACCGCAACGGTAGGCAGAGCAAGCTGCTCCGTGAGGGATGTATCAGTGGTGATGAAGCCTTCCACGCCACGCGTCAAAAGCATCTGCGCGTAGGTTTGCAGTAGCTTCGGATCATGGCGGTGTATAACGGTTAAGAAAAAATAGTTGTTCTTGCGAAGATGCTCTTCGATGCCGCTGATCACCAAGGCGCCATAGGCATCGCCGATTTCTTCGGCGATGACGCCAATGGTATAGGTTCTTTTCAACCGCAGGGAGCGTGCAAAAAAATTAGGCCGGTAGTTGAGAGCTCGCGCGGCTTCGATGATGCGGGTCTTGGTGTGCTCGGGAATGGAGCGCGCGGCGGGAGAATTGTTAAGGGCGGCGGAAACCGTTCCCGGGGTCAGCCCCAGGTGCTGGGCAATAGTTTTTAGTGTGACCTTGTCCTCGTTGCGCAGGGCAGACTTCTTTCGAAACGGCGTCATGGACAGGTTCTCCGCTCACCAGCTTCTACATGTCAAATATATACAGAACTATGTACAGAACAAAGTGATGTTTACAAACAATCCTGCCGTATGGTTGCCTCTTGAAGGCAAGAATGTGGGACAAATCGCACCAAATCGACACAAGACTGCCGATCGAAGTATCCCATATGATTCCATCTATTTAGTATCGTATCGTGAGAATCTGTTGCAATCTTCCACTTTGCCAGTGGAGCTGAGGCGGTCAGGTGTATATTACAGGCCATCGGCAAGATCAAAATGGAGCTCCCTAATTAGCAGAATCATTCCCCAAGCGGCCCAAGGAGACAAGTACCATGCGGCGAACTTACAACCTGGCGCGAATCTTCTCAGTGACGGCGTTATTCTCTGTGATGCCCGCTATTTTGGCGCAGGAAAAGCCTGCTGGATCGAACATTAAGGTCCAAACCTCGAACGTGGTCATAGACCTGATCGTTACGGACCACCACGGCCATCATGTGCCTGGATTGACCGCAGCGGATTTCACAATTTACGAGGATGGAGTTCCTCAGAAGATAGTCGGGTTCACGCCCGCGGGGAACCCAGCTACCGAGAGCTCCCCTCCAGCGGCCACGCCGGGACAAGTGAAAGCAGGTCAGCAAACGGAGACCGCTGCCTCGCATGACCCGCATCTGCTAACGGTGGTGCTGGATCTCGCTGACAACACGCTGGCCAACACCAAGAACTCATCCGAGGCAGTTGTCAAATACTTAGAGAAGAGCGCGATCAGCGGAGATTATGTCGCTATCTACTATATAGATCAGAGCCTTCACATGGCTCTGCCGTTCACGAATGATCTCGGGAAAGCGCGCGAGACGCTCAAGCAGATTCAGTCCCGCAAGTCTACCGGCACGTTTTCCGGGGTAGACCGGGCAGGCATCCAGGAAGAAATCAACGATCTGTATAGGCAAGCGCATCCGGAAACCGCACTGGGAGCATTGGCCGGAGATGTCGCCGCGGTCTCCGGCGGTAGCGGTTCCGCGCCGTCCGGTCCGGCCAACAATTTGAGTACGATCATGGATCGGCAGATCGACACGATGCGGGCTTATCTAACAATGGCAAACATGTTTCAAGCGCGCGCGGTATTTGCGGCTCTGCGTGCGATTTGCTTCGCTTATCGCGATATGCCGGGGCGCAAGAACGTTGTGCTGTTTTCAGAAGGCTTTTTGTATGCCGACGATGTCAAACAGGAAATGGACGCAGTCGCCGACGCAGCCAACCTTGCCAACGTCTCTATCTACGTAATCGATCCCCAGGGAATCGAAGTCAATCCTTATGGAGCGGGCAGCCGGCCCACCGACACCATTGCGTCGAAGATGAATGCCGCGGGCGCGCCTGGCGCCAACGTGGGCCAGCATGGAGGCGAAACCAAGTTCGACAAAATCAAGCAAGTAGGAAACTTTACCCGCGGTGACCAATTGGAACGGCTTGCCGATATCACCGGCGGGTTCATGGTCAAGCGCACAAACGATCTGGTGCCTGCGTTCAACAAAGTGTTGGACGATGCGCGCGACTACTATACCTTGGCGTATATGCCTGAAAAAAAAGAATCTGACGGAAAGTTTCACACTATTAAGGTGGAGCTTCCGCAGCAGCACTCCTACCAGCTTCGCTACCGCAAGGGCTATTGGGCTATCCCTCGGGGCCAAGGCGTGGCGATGAGTCCGGCGGCCGCCCAGCTTATAGCAGGTCTCCAAAATGGATCGCTAAAGGCCTCGAGTGTGCCCGAGGTACATGCCCACTTGCTCCTGGCGCCCGACGGCCACTACGCCGCTCCGGTGTCGGTTTCGCTTCCCGGGAATAAAATTCCCGTGGAAAGGGATGGCAACGACTACAAGGCTGGAATGACTTTAATTCTGGTGTCGCGCGATGCCCACGGAAACCTGTTGTCCGTTTCTCAAAAAGGTTGGAATGTACGGCTGAATGATGCACAGCGAGCGGATTTCGAGAAGACCACGGTGACGGTGCACGGGCAGCTCCCGGTTTCCGACCCGCAGCCTCTTTCCGTAGAGGCTATCCTGCAGCTATCGGGCAACACCCTGGCGCGGGGTGGGACCACCATTCCGATGCCTGATCCAGCGGGATCGGGATTCCGGCTAAGCAGTATCCTTCTTTCGAATCGAGCCGAACAGGCAAGCTGCTCCGATTCTACGGACCCCCTGTGCTTCATGAATGTGCGGCTTTATCAACCTCCGCAGCCCCGGTTTCCTTCCACCAGCAGGCTCATCGTTTACTTTGCAGCCAGCGATTTGTCCTTGGACCCGCAGACAAAAAAACCACGGATGGGAGTGGCCTTCACGATGAAATCGGGCAATGACATAGTGAAGACGACGGCAGCGGAAAACCTTCAGTCTTTTCCCGGCGCGGCTCCCAATTCCGCCCTGGTATTGGCGGAGTTTGACCTGAAATCGTTGCACCCCGGTAGCTACACTCTTCAAGCACTTGTCCGCGATTTGGTGCGCAATACGGCGCTTTCGCAAGAGAGCCAGTTTGTTGTGGAATGAATGGGCGCGTGGCCCAGCTTCTTTAGTTAGCGCCGGTCGCGCTACTCCTCTGCCTTCTCAGAAACCGTTGGTCTGTCAACAAATTTGAGACTTAAGAGCGAAATCCTCCCCGTACAGAAAACAATAGGCGGGACATAGAGCTGACGCGCGCTTCTACCAATTTTGGAATATTTAAAGAACGAATGCGTCCAACTCCCGCGACGCCCATCGCCACCGGCCTTTTCCCACAGAATATCGTTATTTTTTGCTTGACAAGCGGTACGGTCCCGGGGATATAGTGCAAAACAATTAGGGGTGCTGTTCTGAAAAAGTCATCCTGTCTTCGGAGGTTTCAAATGCGTGGTCTGCATCGTTTATTGATATTGGGGTTGGTTGCGTTTTTGTTGGCAGTTGTTCCTTCCGCTTTTGCTCAGATAACCACAGGGACGATCACCGGAACGGTGACCGATGCGAGTGGTGCGGCCATGGCCGATGCGACTGTGACTGTCACCTCGACGCAAACCGGGGCGACACGAACCGTGAATACCAACGCGGATGGTTCGTTCAGCTTTCCGGATCTGAACGCTGGCACCTACACCCTCAGCGTCACTAAAACGGGATTCAAGAAGGTAACGGAGAAGAATGTCGAGTCGCACGTTGCTGACGTCACCACTCTCACAATCAAGCTGCCCATCGGCGCTGTCTCGGAATCGGTGGTGGTGGAGGCCTCCGCAGTCCAGGTAGAAACCCAGACAGGCACGGTCAGCAACATCGTGACCGGGGAGCAGGTGCGGGAGCTGCCCTTGAACGGCCGTAACTTCGTGTCGTTGACCCTCATGATGCCGGGCGCGGCGGTCGCGGAGAATTTCGACCCCAAGAACAAGGGACTTCTTGCCGGCGTGGATATTTCATTCAGCGGAGCTCCAGCGAACGCCAACCAGTGGCGCGTGGATGGGGCCAATAATAATGACATCGGCTCGCAGCGCACGATCCTTATTTATCCCTCCATCGACGCCATTGAGGAATTCAAGATTCTTCGCAACAGCTACGGACCGGAATTCGGCGGCGCGGGCGGCGCGCAGGTCAACATCGTAACTCGTGGCGGCGGCAACGATTTCCATGGCAACGTATTCTATTTTGGCCGCAACGACGCACTGATTGCCAAGAATGCCCTGCTCGGACCACAAGACCATAAACAACTGCTGCGCCGAAATGACTATGGCTATACCATTGGCGGTCCCGTTAAGAAGGACAAAGTATTTTTCTTCTGGTCGGAAGAATGGAACAAAGAGAAGCGCGCCCGGGTTCGCGACGTGCAATTCCCCACATTGGCTGAGAGGGGAAATCCAGCAACCAACACACCTGCGGACTACACGGATATGATTACGGCCGGTTGCCCCGGTCAGATACCGAAGGATCCTTTTAACAACAATGCCCAATTAACGACGATCCCTGTCGCTCGCATAAGCCCCGCTGGCTGGGCTTACCTTTCGCAGCTTCCTGCCCCCAACCGGTCAAACCCTTGCACGCAAAACTGGGTTCAAGGTGTAACAATCCCAGTTAATTGGCGCGAGGAAAATGTTCGCGGAGACGTGAACATTACCAAGAGCACCGTGCTGACACTCCGCTACACTCAAGACGCATGGGACAATCTCCTGCACTCGGACGCCGAAGGCGGTCTCTGGGGCGAGCAGGCCGCGCCCTCGATTAGCGATGCGTGGGACCAGCCAGGCAAGGTGGCTATTGCCAAATTGTCTACGACGATCGGCAGTTCCGCGACTAATGATTTCGCATTTTCCTGGTCCGCGAACCGGATTAATCTTTCTCTTGCTGGAGATACTCCGGCGTTGAACGCTACCATCAAGGCTGTCTTCCCGACGGTATTCCCGCAGAGCGGAAAACTGCACGGCGCCGGTACGGCCGAGCCGCTTTGCTGGTGCGGCGGCCCTAGCAACTTCATTGGGCACTTTGGACCTTGGAACAACGGGGAAGACCTCTTTACCTGGAAGGATGACTATTCCAAAGTGAGGGGCAAGCACGTCTGGAAAGCTGGCGTTTATTACAGCAAGAACAAGAAAGATGAGGAGACCGGCAGCGACAATGGCGGCTTTTGGGGCGCTACGGGGCACGGGGCAGCCAATAATTGGGGCGCCACAGGCAATGAATACGGCAACTATTTGCTCCGGGGCATCAACTGGGGCTACGGCGAGAACGTCAGAAATGGCAAGGCGCGGGCTCGCTGGAGCGACCTCGAGTTTTATGTCGGAGACAGTTGGAAAGCGCGCCCTCACTTGACCCTGGAATATGGGTTCCGGTGGTCGTTCACTCCTCCGGTCTACGATGCCATAAACAATTATTCGAGTTTCCGCCCCGACCTCTATGTTCCGGCGCTAGGGGGCGCTGCTTGTAACGGAATCCTTCTGCCCAGCGGTTCCACGAACACATGTCCGCCAAATTCGGGCGGCACGATTGGCTCCAATCGCTCGCTGGCGCCCAGCAACTATCACCTTATTGCTCCACGTCTCGGCTTCGCTTGGGACGTCTTCGGCACCGGCAAATTCGCTTTGCGCGCCGGTGTCGGACAGTTCTTCTCTCGCGATCCGGTCGGTATTCTTGTGAGAGTTGAATCAAACAACGCTCCCGAAGCGATCGCTCCGGGTGGCGAGCGCGCGTTGGATGGTCCATTGACCCCCGGTGTGTCACTGTTTGATTTTGCAGCTGGCGGCGGTCCAAAACAGGGCATCGAATACAACAACCACGTTGCGAATAACTGGCAATGGAACCTCACAACTGAAACTCAGCTGTGGAGGAACTCGAAGCTGGAAGTCGGCTGGGTGGCCTTGCGCGGCATCCATCTGCAATCCTCTGAATTTCTCAACGAAATTAAGCCCGCGGACCGCCTTACCTATATCAACGATGGGATTGCGGGGGACAAAGCGGCGCAAAACGCTTTATTTCCCTTCAGCGCGCTCCCTGGAAACCCTACTTTGACCCAGTGGAATCATCGCGGGGATTCCATCTATCACTCATTACAGGCGACATTCCAGACCAGGATTTCGCATAACTCGCAATTTCAAGCGAGTTATACCTGGTCGAAGAATATTGGCGACACCACTCTTGCCTATGTGGACACCAACACGGGTATAGTCGACCGTTATAATCCGCGGGCCGGTCGCGGTCCTGTGGACTTCGATCGCCGCAACATCTTCAATGCCAGCCTTATCTATAATCTGCCCGCCTTGGAACATCAGAACGGCCTTGTAAAGGGTGTCGCGGGTGGTTGGGAAGCCAGCACGATCGTGAATGTCTTCAACGGCGCGGCATTGAGGATCTTCGAGAGCGGCTTGAATGCTGTCTGCGACCTCGACGTTGTCACTAATGCTTCGGGGACCACCAATGACTGTGCGGCGGGGACTGGCAGGTTCTCGAACGGATTTGGCGGCAATCCGTGGGGTATCGGCAGTCAAGCCAGGTACGCCTCTTCTCCCAACCGCAATTTCAGTCAGCCATGCCATATCTCCAGCGGTGACCGGACGGCGTGGCTAAATCCGAAGGCCTACACTTACGATGGCTTCCACCTGGGTGGCTATCCCAACGCCGGACCTGGCGTATGCACAGGGCCAGGAGTCGCGGACGTGGATTTCTCCGTCGACAAGAACTGGAATCTGCCGTTCCACAACAAAGTGTTCGGCGAGAAATCCAAAATCCAATTCCGTATGGAGTTCTTCAATCTGTTCAATCACCCGATGTTCCGAAATACAAACACGAACTTCAACACTAGCGGAGGAATAGTTCAGAACGGCGTATACCATTGTGCAGCCAACGGAGTTGCAGGCGCCACTGACTGTTCCGGTCCCGGACGTCCAGAAGTGACCAACCCCCTCTTTGGCGTGGCCAACACGGCAAGTAACATCGGCAACCGGGAGATTCAGTACGCTCTCAAGGTCATCTTCTAAATCCGATTACCTGCAGAGATAGTTTGGCGGGGCTTGACAACAGTCAGGCCCCGCCTTTCTACTTAATATGTTCGATTGAGGCTTCCGTGAACCATCACCGGGGTTCCCATTGCGCCGTGTGTCTCAGGCGCTTGTCTGTCTCCATTCTCCCCATTTTCCTTTTCTTCGTGCCTCTTGCAGGAGAGGCGCAGGAGAAGCCCAAGCCAAGACCAACTCCGCCGCCCAAACAGAACCAGAAGCAGCCCGCGCCGGCGCCGCAATCACAGAAGGACCCCGTCGAGGAACACTACCGCGCGGCAGAGACATTTCAATTGGCAGGTGACTTAAAAGCCGCCGAGGGCGAATATCGCCGAGTCATTTCACTTTCTCTTCAGCGGTTGGCGGCCATTCGCGTCCTGGCGCAAGACGAGCAACAGGCGCTTGTTTTGTTGCAAGCCGCGACTGCGGGTGATCCCTCGGATGTGGAGGCTCAGATGAGCCTCGCGTCTCTCTACTTCCGCTCCGGCGAGCTAGCCCACGCGAAAGCAATACTTGTAGCTATTCTGGCCAAAGATGAGCAGCGGTTCCCCGCAAAGAGCCTCTTGGGGAAAATTCTCTTTATGGAGGGAGATTACGAGGGGGCGGCCAAGCAGTTTCAAGCCGCACTCCCGGAAACTTCTGACATCGACGTAGCCTACAGTCTGGCGCTCACCTATCTGAAGCTAAATCAGCTGGCGAACGCGACAAATGTTTTTGACGAGATGCTTGTTTCGCTTGGATCTTCCTCCGAACTCCACGTGCTCATAGGACGCGCCTATCAGGAGGCCACGCGATTTGACGTTGCCGCCGCCGAGTATCGCAAGGCGCTTGAGCTCAATCCGAAGGCGGCTCACGCGCACTCCTATCTGGGCACGGTTTATCTGCTCGAGAGAGGTGACGCGGCGTTCACGGACGCGCGCCGCGAGTTCGAAGCCGAAATTGCGCACAATCCCGGCGACTATTCGAGCCACTATAATCTGGGTGTAATTCACTTTAAGCAGCGAGAGTTCGGGCCGGCCGAGCGCGAACTTGCCGAAGCCATCAAGATGAGGCCCGAAAGTCCGGACGCGCATTTTTACCTGGGGCGGGCGCAAATGGAGAGCGGCAACAGCCAGGCATCTGTCGCGCAGCTCAAGAAATCCATCGAACTCTACGGAAGCGCTCCAGAGGCGCAACCTGTACACCAGGCTCTTGCCAAAGCTTTTGAGAACCTCGGAAGGCCTGCCGAGGCCCAACAGGAAGCGGACATCGCACGCAAGCTGGCGCAGCCCGGACGGCCAAGTCCTGCTGCCTTGCCAGCCGATTCCAGTTCGGGCAAAGAAATGCGCGCCATGCTTTTGCCGGACGCTCCCAAGGACAGCGCGCAGAAAATTCCCGCCGAATACGTGGCCGGGCTGAAAGAAGCGCTTGGCAATGCTCACCACAACCTGGGCGTGATTCTTGCGCAGCGCGGCCAGTACGCGGAAGCGGCGAATCTCTTCGCGGAAGCAGCGAAGTGGAGCACGGACATCAAAGCGCTCGATAAAAATTGGGGGACCGCCAGTTTTCGAGCGAACCAATACAGCATGGCGGTTGCTCCCCTGGAACGGCACATGCTTGCCGATCCCCAGGATTCGAATGCGCGACGCATGCTGGCGCTCAGCTACTTCATGACCGAAAACTTTCCCAAAGCGGCAGAAACATTTCGGCCGATTCTTCCGGCTTTAACTGATAATCCCAGCCTGCTTTATGCGGCTGGCGTGTCGCTGGCAAAGAGCGGCGATTCCAAAGGCGCAAGCGAGATTTTCCGCCAGATGTTGGTCCAAAATCCCAACGCGGCGGAGGTCCACCTTTTTCTCGGACAAGCCCATAGCGCGCAAAAGGAAGACGCTGAAGCGCTACAGGAGTTTTCTCGTGCTCTCGAGCTGAATCCCAAATTGCCGGAGGCGAATTATGGCGCCGGCATGATCCATCTGCGCCAGGGCAACAGGGAACAGGCGGAAAAAGATTTTCGGGCTGAACTTGCGGTAAATGCGGGCGATGCCTCGGCGGAGTATCGCCTGGGGTATATTCTGCTGGCCCAGCAGAAGCAGGCGGAGGCCATTGATATGCTCGCCGACGTGGTCCGGCAAAAACCGAATGACGCGGATGCTCACTACGGGCTGGGAAAGGCTCTTCTGGAAAAAGGCGATCTCACCCCGGCAATCGCACGTCTGGAAACGGCCGTTCGCCTTAATCCCGATCAGCCCTATGCTTATTACCAGTTGAGTCTCGCGTACCGCCGCCAGGGCCGTGTACAAGAGGCCGAAACAACCCTAAAGCAATATGAGAAACTGAAACAAAAGAGCCCTCGTCGCGCCACTAGTGAGAGCGAACCTGGCAAACCCGACTGATACCGGCGCAACCAAATGCCTAAGTCGCCGCATGGTGCTAGGCCTGACCCTGTTGGCGGCTGCAATCGCGGTCCCTGCGATGGCATTCGCGGTTCCCCAGGCAACTACAAGCTCACAAAGCCTGAAGCGCATCCAGTATTTAATTGACCGCGGGCAGGTCGACGATGCGGAAAAACAGCTTTGGGAAATTATCACCCGCGAGCCGGAGAATGTGCCCGCTATTAACCTGCTCGGAGCGATCCGGACGTGGCAGAAGCGGTATCCAGAGGCGGAAGCCCTCTTCAAGCGCGTTCTGGCCATCCAGCCCGATTTTGTATCTGCAAATCGTAGCCTCGGGCAGCTCTATGCCTTGCAGGGGCGGCGTGACGATGCCAAAGCCGCGTACCAGAAGGCGCTTGAACTGGAGCCGCGGGACGCAAAGACAGCGCTTGCCTTGGGGACCCTCTATGAGGAAACCAACGAGTTCACGCGGTCTATCGAAACCATTAACACTATCCCAGCAGATTTGCGTCCCCCCGCGGCTTTGCCGGTCTTGGCTTCCGACTACTTCGCCCTGAAACAGCCGGACAAAGTAGCGGCCTTGACTCCGCTGTTGCGCCGCGGCGCGGCATCCGATCCCTCCGTGGTCCCGCGATTCGCGCGCGTGCTCGTTGATAACGGATTCGTAGACGACGCCCAGGAACTCCTGCAGGCGGCTGCCCCACATGAAAAGTTAACTACCGAGTATCTGATGGTGCTCGCGCGTGTCCAGGAGGCGCAGGGGAACCTCGTGCTTGCCGGTCGCACACTGGCACGTGTGACCAAGCTGGATCCACATTCGTTCGATGCGCTGTTCCAGTCAGCTCGGCTCGCATCGCAGGCGAAAGAATACAAGAAAGAGGCGGATCTGTTAGACAAGGCGCTTGAGATTCAGCCCGACGATCTCGAGGCTCTTCGTCATCTGGTGCTTGCTCTGATGCGATCCGGCGACGCCGTGAAGGCGGTGGCCGCCGCTCGGCAGCTCTACTCATTAAAGCCCGCGGACCCTGACACGCTGTATCTGCTGGGCGCTGCCTTGGCCAATCATGCGGAATGGCACGATGCCCGGCCAATTATGGAAAAGCTGGTGTCCGCGCGTGACGACGCAACGGCGCACGTGATGTTGGGGATGACCCTGATGAATGACGGTGACATCGAGGGCGCTTCGCAACAGATTGAACGCGCGTTGCAAGAGAATGCCAATGAAATCGAAGCGCACTACTACAAAGGTGTAATTGCCCGTCAACGCGGTGATCTGCCTGGAGCGATCAAGGAGATGGAAATAGTTGTGAGTGCCAATCCCCGCCATGCGTTGGGTCAGGCGGAACTCGGCGCGCTGGCACTGCAAACGGGGGATCTCGATCGCGCTCGCCTGGCCTTTGAACAAGCCGTTTCCATCAGCCCTGAAGTAGCTGAAAACCACTACCAATTGGGCCTTGCCTACAGTCGTCTTGGCTTTCCGGATAAAGCCCGAGTCCAAATGGCGGAATTTCAGAAACTCAAAAACGCTGCCGACAGTGCCAAGGCCAATAAAGCCACTTCCAGCGATCGTCCGGCAGAAAACAAACCGCCTTCCGCTCCCCTTTAAATAGTAGGAATGTTTCGCAGCCGCTGGCAATTTCTAAAGTCATTTAGAACAAATAAGCTATTTGTGGCTGGATACTTCTGGCTTAGCCGAGTTGGTGGATACCGCCGCAGCAGCCGGAGGAGGTAGCTGTTGGGTGTTGGTGATTCCCTGACCTTCCGTAATTGTATAAATGGCGTCGGCGGCGATGTTGCGCAGCATTTCTACGTCACCGCTGGGCCAGCTGACCTTTACTGTGTCTATGATCTTGCTCTCGCCCAGCCCAAAATGAACTCGAAGGTCGTTCTGAGATAGGTAGCTTCCGCCACCGCGAACTTCGTTGAACTGCGTCATGCCTCCGCTGCTGATGGTTACACGCGCGCCGATCGCGGCACGATTCGAGCGTGTCCCGATGAGCCGAAACAACGCTCGATGCTTGGGACTTGGGACGTCTTGCATGAAAAGGGAAGGAGGTTCGCCCACGTTGAGGACGAGAATGTCTATGTTGCCGTCGTTCCTCACATCGCCGAAAGCGGCTCCCCGTCGGCAAGCCATCGGAACGGAGGAAAGTCCCGACGCGACTGTAATATCTTCAAAGGTGCGGTTGCCTTTATTTCGGAACAAGAACATCGGCTGCCAGTATTTTGAGCTGTTGTTGACGATGGTGTCCACTTGGGGATAGACGTGGCCGCTGGCAACGAACAGGTCCAGCCATCCATCGTTATCAAAATCCACGAAGCCCGTGCCCCATTTCACATAGGGATAAACAGCCTGGCTCGTCTTGGAGCTCCAACCCAGGTCCACGAATCCTTGCTTCGCCCCTTCGTTGTGATATAAGTCGTCTTCTTGTTCGGCGAAGTTTGTGACGGTAATGTCGAGAAGGCCGTCATGATCGAAGTCACCAAAGTCTACACCCATGGAGCCTAGCTCCTGCCCCTCGCCACTGAGCGCTACACCGGAGAGAAGACCCACCTCTTCGAAAGTGCCATCGTGTTTGTTGTGATAGAGAAAATTTGGACCGGCATCATTGGCCACGTATAGGTCGGGCCATCCGTCATTATCGTAGTCGCCCCAAACGGCGCCCATTCCATAACGTTTACCAGGGTCGCTGACGCCGGCCTTCTTTGAAACGTCTTCAAAGGTTCCATCGCCGCGATTGTGGAATAAGAAATCAGTTTCGCCTTCCATTCCCCAGGGCCCACATTGCACCAGGAGGCCCTTGTAGCGGCAGTTGTGCTGG
>JGI25617J43924_10000107_pt1 | contig 13154 bp, 12 predicted proteins | sample GraSoi2013_115cm_FD_43924 | JGI IMG/M metagenome (IMG submission 43924) | reverse complement strand
TGAAGGCCCGTTCCTTGAAGTCGGCGGCGGCCCTTTATCTCATCTGGAACCAGGACCTGAGCGGGAAGTCGGCGCCGGCCCCGGCCCAGATTACTGAATTTGCGCGCACGTTACGCGGTGACTTTGCCGGGATTGAAGATCAATTTGCCGCGACCGAAGATCCTGGCGGAGACATTGCACGAGCACGGATGACGCTGGTCTACGGGCAGGTGGCCTCTGACGCTTTCTTCGCGCTGCTGAATGACACGGTCGCCCTGGATGTTCCTTATACTCACGGGCAGCCCACGCTGGAGCCCGCGATCACTGCTGTCGATGCGAACCTGGCTTATGACAATTTCCGCCATCGCCTGTCCCACACCGGGCTGTTGAGCGCGGTCACTCAGGCCGCTCTCAAGGGCGTTGGTGGGGTTACGCTGGTGTTCCAGCAGGCGGTCGATAGTCTTTTCGCCCTGAGCGAAGACACGCGCGGTTCGTTCTTCGCCCGCTATCCGGAGTTGAAGCCTCTTTATGACGCTTACATCGCTTCCGTGGATCCGATCGAAGTGAAGCGAAGCAAGCTGCTGGCAGCATTTCGCCCGGGACTTTCGCGCCTGCGCAAGCAGCAGCAGGCGTTGCAGCGGCTGAGTGCCGCGGCCGTCATCGATCTGCCCTCCACGCAAGCTCTGGTGAACGCCTCGGCCCCCCCTCATCCGCTGCACGCTGCCACCGACAAGAACCAGCCGGCGCTCAACGACGTGCTGGCCCTCGAAACCCCTGGATTGGCCGCGCAGTTCTTCTTTCGCAATACCGCCACCGGGGCAGTCGATAAGAGCGATCCCGCCGCCGCCAATCTGGAGTACCTGCCGGCCGCCAATCCCCTGCCGCCAAATCCCACGCCAGGCGCAGCGATTTCGGGAGTCTGGACCGGCTCGGTCGAAGCGCCCGAGGCCGGTTTTTACAACATCATCATTGAAGCTGATGCCGGCGCCACGGTGAGCCTTACCTTAGATGGAACGGTTCGCGCCCTTGTCCAGAACGGACCGTTGTGGCGCAACAACGACTCGATTGAGCTCAAGGCCGGCAAACTCTATGACATTGTTCTCAAGGTCGAGAAGGTAACGCAACAACTCAGCGTCAAGTGGGAGACGCCGAAGCGTCCGCGCGAAGTCATCCCCGGCCGCTATCTCTATCCGCCGACCATCATCGCTCCATTCCGCGACGTTTACGTCCGCTTCCTGAAAGTGACGTCTCTCGCGGCTGGTTTGCTCATAACTGCCAACGAGCTGGTGCGCTTTGGCATCGACCCCGACTACCAGATCAGCGCCGATGGATGGCTGAATGCCCTGCCCGCCAGCGGCGATCCTGCTCCCGCTACGGCGGCAGCTCTGTTGCGACCCCTCGAGGCGCTTCTCGCCTTCGCTGCGATCAAGGCAGCCGTCTCTCCCACTGATGAGCAGTTGCTGACTGCGCTGCTGGACCCTGTAACGGCCACGGCGAATTCCGATAGCTTAATGTTCTCCCTGCTGCGCTGGGACCAAGCTTCGCTCAACGCCCTGCTCAATTCCTTCGGCAACGCCACGGCTGATCTAAAGCACNNCGATCTCTTCCTGCGGGTTTACAACGCGTTTGCTCTTCTCCAGACGATCGGCACATCCGCTGCGGCACTGATCAAGGCGACTACGAACGATCCTGACGGCAATACGGTTCGCGACTTCCAGTCCGCCCTTCGCGCCCGCTACGACGCTGCCANNTGGCGCGACATCATCCAGCCTATCAACAACGATATGCGCGGGCTGCAGCGTGACGCACTGGTCGCCTACATCCTTCACCAGATGCGGGAGAATCCGGCCAGCGAACAGATCGATACCCCTGACAAGCTGTTCGAGTACTTCCTGATGGATGTGCAGATGGAGCCGTGCATGCAGACTTCCCGCATCCGCCACGCGCTGTCTTCGCTGCAGCTTTTCATCGAGCGTTGCATGATGAACCTGGAGCCTCATGCCACCTTGTCGCCGACTCAGGCGAAACGCTGGACCTGGATGAAGCGTTATCGTGTGTGGGAAGCCAACCGCAAGGTTTTTCTCTATCCGGAAAACTGGCTGGAGCCGGAGTTACGGGATGACAAGTCGCCGTTCTTCAAGGAAATTGAAAGCCAGTTGCTGCAAAGCGATATCACGGAAGATGCCGCGGCTGGTGCGCTCCTCGACTATCTGGCCAAACTTGAAGAGGTGGCCAAGCTCGAGCCTTGCGGTATGTATCACTCGCCTGGTGACGCCAGCCTGGGCACCGGGGATGTGGACCATGTGATCGCCCGTACTGCGGGTGCGCATCGCAAGTACTATTACCGTCGTCTTGAGCACGGCTATTGGACACCGTGGGAGCAAGTCAAGCTCGACATTGAAGACAATCCAGTGGTTCCAGTGGTCTGGAAGGGACGCCTGCTGCTGTTCTGGTTTAGAGTTACGAAGAACGGCCAAGCCCAGGCCAGCACCCCTAAGCCGAACCCGCCTGCTGACCTGGTGAGTTTGAAGACGGACTCCATCCCGTCGGGCGATCCGCCGGTGACAGTGGGCGTCGTCCTCTGCTGGAGCGAGTACTACAACGGCAAGTGGCAGGCACCCAAGACCTCGGACGTGCTCAATCCCGCGATCCTGGCCACGCTCTCAGCTCAAGGACCAAACTCTTTCGATCGTTCGCTGCTTACGATTTCGATTCTTCTCGACGGCGATGACCCCGACCCCGCCGAACGGCTCTGGGTCTTCGCGAAGCATCCCGCCGGCAGCACCGCGTTTCACCTCTACAATACCCATAGTAACCCTGTGGTCTGGGGCCAGCCGGACGCTCCGAACCTCTTTCTGTTTCCACCGGAATTCCGCCAACTCAACCGCGGCAATCTTCAAGGCGGGCCAGGCGATTTCACCAACATCTATTGGGACATCAAGGGCGGATTCCTCGAGAAGGACCGCAAAATCCTGAGCCCGGCCATGCCTTTCCGCGTCACCGACTCGTTGCATCCTGCGGATCACTGGTTCGATACGCCGTTCTTTTTCGAAGACCGGCGTCACGTATTTTACGTCACGACCGCGGAACAAGCGGTCTACATTCGCGACTATCCCGATTTTGGAGTCAACTTCAATCAGCGTTTCCGCGCCGCGGCAGTTTCGAATATGGTCTTCCGGGATGATGTGCCGCTGGAGAAGGCGCCTCGGATCGGTCCCGGCGACCCCGGTCCTGGCGTCATCGACGCCTCGCGCATGACGCGATTTGTAACGGAAGATGCCTACATCAACCGCGGGCTGGCCACGACCAGCAACGTAAAGTACGGCGATTTCGAGATTGGGCCCTCAGGCGCCGTTTCCAACATTCAGGCTGGCATTAAGGCTGGTAGGTAGAGGAGAACAACCATGAAACTGGCAAACTATTCGGGCTATCACGATGAGGTGATGACGGCGGGGTGGGCGACGATCTCCCTGGGCCATTGGGACACCCAGTTCGACTACACCTTCGACAACTTCTTCCATCCCTTTGTTGGCGAACTGATCTCCAAGCTGAACCGGGATTCGCTGCCGGGTGTCCTGGACGCGACGTGGCAGGACAGTTTGAAGACGGCCGATCCCATCACCGATCCGGCCCATGACTTCTTTCACATCCTCTATGGCCCGGCCAACGACCAACTCACCCAGGTAAACTCCTTTGCCAAGCAAATCGACGTTGCTGAACACGGCCCCTACGCTAACTACAACTGGGAGCTGTTCTTCCACATTCCCCTCACGGTAGCCGTACACCTCAGCAAGACGCAGCGTTTTGCGGAAGCCCAGCGCTGGTTCCACTACATCTTCGATCCCACAAATACTGATAAGACCGTGGATCCACCCAAACGTTTCTGGAAGTTCCTGGCCTTTCGCCAGGACAAGCTTCCCAAGCAGATTGACTATTTGCTCACGCTGCTGAGCAAGAAGCCCGCTGATCTCTTGCCCGATGATCAACTGCTGCGGCAGGACATTCTTGACGGTTATCAGGCCATTCTCGATAGTCCTTTTCAGCCGCACAAAGTTGCGCGCACGCGGCACCTGGCCTATCAGTACAACGTTGTCATGAAGTATCTGGACAATTTGATCGCCTGGGGCGACAACCTGTTCCAGCAGGATACGATTGAATCCATCAACGAGGCGACCCAGCGCTACGTGCTCGCCGCCAACATTCTNGGACCGCGCCCGCAGCGGATTCCACCCAGCGGGACGGTCCAGGTAAAGACGTTTGCCCAGTTGAAGGCAGCCGGTCTGGACGCGATGGGAAACGCCCTGGTCGACCTTGAGAGCCAGTTCCCCTTCAACTTCGCGTCAGCAACATCGGGCGATGGCGGCGATTCCGGGCCGCTCTTCGGCATCGGGCGCGCTTTGTATTTCTGCATTCCCCGCAACGATAAATTGCTGGGCTATTGGGACACGGTCGCCGACCGGCTTTTCAAGATTCGCCATTGCATGAACATCGAGGGAGTGGTGCGCCCGCTCGCGCTCTTCGATCCCCCGCTGGATCCCGGCATGCTGGTCAAGGCGGCCGCAGCCGGAATCGATATCAGCAGCATCGTCAGCGGACTGAACCAGCCGATCGGGCCGGTACGGTGTCTCACTCTCATTCAGAAAACCCTTGAGCTGTGCGGCGAGGTGCGCAGCCTGGGCGGCGCGCTGCTTTCCGCCCTCGAGAAAGGGGATGCCGAGCACCTCTCGCTGGTGCGCCAACGTCACGAGGTCCAAATCCACACCATGACCCAGGACGTGCGCTTCTTGCAGTGGAAGTCCGCGCAGGAGTCTACGAAATCGTTGCTGACCAGCCGCGGCACAGCCCTGGAACGCTTGCGCTATTACCAGCGCCTGCTTGGCCTTCCTGCCGACGCGAACGCACCCGACACACTGACCCTCGACCGGCGCGAGCTCACGGAAGCAAACTTCGACGAGGCCTATGCAGCGTTGGTTGGTCAATATGACAAAGCGCTTGCCTTACAGAAGTTTCGTGACCTCACAATCGCCGGCGGCACCTCCCCGTCGAATCAGTCCGGCGCGTCAGGCTCGGGTAGTTTGTATTTGAACACGAACGAAGCGGCCGAGCTGAATACCCACTTACCTACAGCCAGGGACACGCGCCTTGCCGCCAACGCGGCGGATACCCTGGCCGGTGTGCTGGCCATGATTCCGGACTTTGACGTGAACCTTCAATTCTGGGGGCTGGGAGCGTCGTCCAAGATATTCGGTGGAGTCAAACTCTCCGCGGTGAGCAAGATCGCTGCGGAGATCCTCAGGACAGTTTCTTTTTACGAGCAGGACCAGGCAGGTATGGCCCAGCGGACCGCGAGCCACCAGCGGCGCGCCGATGAATGGATGCTGCAATACAACACGGCCGCGCACGAGTTAATGCAAAACGGGCGGCAGATCCTGACGTCGCTGATTGCTGAGCAGGTTGCTCATCACGAATACCTCAATATCCAGCAACAGATCGTCAACGCGCAGGAGATCGATCAGTTCCTGCACGATAAATTCACCAATGAAGAACTGTACTTATGGATGCAGGGTGAGATTGCCCGGCTCTACTACGAGTACTACCGCTTCGCGTTCGATACCGCGCGCAAAGCCGAACGCACGATGAAACAGGAAGTCATGCGGCCTGAACTTGACGCTCAGGATTTCGTCAAGTTCAATTACTGGGACGGCGGCCGCAAGGGTCTGCTTTCCGCAGAGGCTCTCCATCTGGATGTGAAGCGCATGGAGATGGCCTACCATGACAACAACAAGCGGGAACTGGAGCTCACCCGCCATGTCTCCCTGCGCCAGCTCAACCCGCTCGCTCTGCTCACGTTGAAGCTGACTGGCACTTGCCAGGTGACCATTCCCGAGTGGCTGTACGACAGAGATTGTCCCGGCCACTATATGCGCCGCATCAAGAGCGTCGGCCTCTCGATACCGTCTGTGGTCGGCCCGTATACCAATGTCCACTGCACGCTTTCCCTGCTTCGGAGCAGCGTGCGTACGTCGCCGGTTCCGAAAGACGGCGAATACGCGCGCCAGGGAATAGAGGATGATCGTTTCTTGGACTACAGCAGCGCCATTCAGTCGGTAGTCACCAGCGGCGCCAGCAACGATTCGGGGTTGTTTGAAACCAATTTGCGTGATGAACGTTTCCTGCCCTTCGAGGGAGCCGGCGCGGAGAGCACATGGAAGCTGGACCTGCCGGATCCAAAGAGCTATCCGGCATTCGACTACATGACCATCTCCGATGTAATTCTGCATGTCCGTTACACGGCGCGGCAGGGTGTGGATTCCACCAAGGTGAAGCCGGCTCTCGACGATCTTTTCCAGCAAGCCACTGCGGGCGCAAACTTTATCCTGTTCTTCAGCTTGCCCCACGACTTCCCTACCGAATGGTCAGCGTTCGTGAACGGCGCCGGCGACTTCAACGCAACCATTCGCAAGGATTATTTTCCGTACTTCGTCCAGGGCAAGACCATCAACATCACGGCGCTGGAGGTGTACGGTGACGCCGGAACGAAGCATCACGCCGTGGGGAACCCAGCCGATGCCACCGCCGGCTTGGCCGACAGCACCAAATTTGCTTTCACCGTCACGGCGCCGCAAGACGCTGCCGGGCCCACTCAGGTCATGGTGCGCACACGCGGCGCGCAGGCGTTTCTTGTGATTCGGTATTCGTTATAAGAGGGAGAGGAGGCACAGAACTGGCTCCTTCGTAACCTTGGACAAGTGCCAGTTGGCGATCGAACAGCCAAGGAGATCGGAAGAAATGCAACCAAAGCGGGAGAAGGGCAAGCTCGTTCCGATTGTGGTTCAACTTGGCAAGATAACAATAGCCCGCGCCGGTGCTCGCGGCNTAAGCTCGGCAGCAAATCGTGGAAGAGGTCAAAGAACGTTGCACCAGGTGCCCCTTCTGACCTCGATCAGCGCCATTAAGCTGCTGAACTCCTGAGACTTCCCTGATTCAGAGTTTTGTCTCGATCAGCAACGTCACATCCAGGTGTGGCAGCCTCACATTCAGGCGCGCGACGGGTTTGGTTACTCAAAGCCAGGCGGTGGAGACCTCCACGGCGACTTACCTGATGATGTTCGATGGATCACTAAATGGGTAATCTCACGGGTCTGCCGAGGAACACTTCTTACTTGGACCAGTCATCCCAGACAAGCCCTTTTACTCTGGCAAACTCGGAGACATTCGCTGTAATCAGAGTCATTTTATGGCGCACCGCTTGCCCGGCGATTAGCAGGTCGTACGCCCCTATCGGCCGTCCGTCAGCTTCAAGCTCCGCTCGCAGTTCCCCGGCCATCCTGGCATCGGCAGCCTGAAACGGTAGCGTGTCGAGCGGGCCGGCAAAGAACACTTCACAGCGCTTCGTGTTCTCCTTCTGACGGGCACTCTTGAACACTCCGTACCACAGCTCAAACGCGACGACGGAAGGCACAAAGAACTTGGAGTCCTTGCGGGACGCACGTGCAAAACGCTTTTGGACGGAGTTTGTGGAGGGAGACATCAGGGCAATGCAGCTGTTCGTGTCGAGGAGATAATTCATTCAAATATCTCGCGCTTGGGGGTAGACGGTTGATTGCGTTGCGCCATGAAGTCCGGATCAGCGGGCACATTCTTGAGTGCCGCGAGCCATTCTTCAGGATCGTCAATCACCGGTTCGAGCACGACGCTGTTCCCAGAGCGGCGGATCCGCACCTTGTCCCCCTTGAAACGGAACTCCTGCGGCAGTCGCACTGCCTGGCTGCTGCCATTGCGAAACAATTTGGCAAATTGGCTCATTTTCGACTCCAAAAGTGGAGTATATACTTACTATATATACTGGTCAAGCGCCTCCGAACGTTTAGATTCAGACCGCTCATTCGTCCATCATTGACATTCACCCCCCGCGTGTCCGAGCACGGCAAGGCTGCCTCTCGGTCGGAAACATCAGCTTTGCTCGACCAGCCCGGCCAATCTCTCCCTCCGCATTAGCGAGAGATCTTTTGGGCATCAGCCTACCGCATTCGACGTGCTGGCCGGCTAACGCGATGATTTCGGGAGACCGCACTACCGCGGATTAGTCAGAGAAGGATGCTCGTACTTTACAGCAATTCGTTGCCCTCTCCTCGAGCCCTTCTTGAGATTGCATCGCCGTTTCCGCAGCTTGATACCGTCTCTTGCTTTTCCTACTAACAAATTAGTTGACAAGACAACTCAACAATGGTCTACTCCTACTAACATATTAGTAGGAAGGACCTGCTATGGGGCGAAAACAGCCGAGTGGTTCTCTGACCCGTTTGGAATTGCGCATCATGGATGTGCTCTGGAAATTGGGTCCGGCGACTGTGCAACAGGTGCTCGAGAAGATACAGCCGGAGCAAAAGTTCGCGTATACCACCCTGCAGACCATGCTCACCGTGTTGTACCGCAAGGGCAAAGTGACGCGTACTTTGAAAGGCAAAGCCTACGAATACTCCCCGGTGTTGAGCCGCAAGAAGGCGACTAACCTCGCGCTCCGTGACGTGATGAAGCGCTTCTTCGGAGGCTCTGCAGAAAGCCTGGTGATGAGCCTGGTGGAAAACCGCCAGCTCTCCGCCGAGAAACTCACCGAGTTGACTCGGCTGATCGAAGGGTCCGAGTCGAACGCGAGAAAGGGGTAACACATGGCGGTCTTTCATGCGCTGATGACATTTCTGTTGAATGCCGCTTGGCAGGCGTGCCTGGTGACGGCCGTTGCCTATGCCTGCCTGTTCCTTGCGCGGCGCGCCCGCGTGTGGATCCGGCATGCCATCTGGGTACTGGCGCTTTTGGCAAGCACGCTGCTGCCGGTGCTTAGTCTCGCCATGGCACACGGACAAGGTCTGCCCCTGCAATTTACGCGGTTGAACCAGATCGATGAATTCCGGCAAAGGATCGACAACAGCCTTTGGCTCGATGGCGAGGGAGCGCCTGGCGGCGCAATCCTTAGCTTTTCCAGTCTTCGTTTGCTGGTATCCACGCTGCTAGTTTTCTACCTTTTATTCTTAGCTCATCGTCTGGGACGTCTGGCCGTGCGTTGGCGAAGGACCCGGCAGATGCTCGAAGCCGCCGGTACCAAATCAATTTCGGACTGTGGGGCTTCGATTACCCGCGCCGCTTCGATTGCCAAAGAATGCAAGCGGCTCCTGGGAGCCCGTTCAGGCTCCATCCTGTGCTCGGCAGCTTCCGTAGTTCCGTTCACTGCTGGGGTCTTTCGGCCTATTGTGGTCTTGCCTCAGGCCTTGCTGCAAACCGCTTCCGATGGCGAGCTGCGCGTGGCCATCGGACACGAGCTTGCCCACATCTTGAGACATGACTATCTGCTGAACATAACTCTACGAAATCGTGTCGCTTCCCGTGACTTTTCACCCCCTGGTTCTATGGATGAAGCGGCAGATCGAACGGACCCGCGAGACGGCCTGCGACGAAATCGCCGCACGCTGCCTTGAAAGCCCAACCGGCTATGCTCGCGCACTGGTGAGCCTTGCTCGCGCCTTGCCCCAGCCGCCTTTCGCTCCGGTGGCCAGCAGCCCGGCCTTAGGCGTTTTTGATGGGAACAATTTGGAGGAACGCATCATGCAACTTCTCGACAAAACACCCCGTCTTAGTGCTCGGGCTGCTGCAGCGGTATTGGTCTTGAGCGTTGTGATCTTATTGGCCACCTGCGCGGTGGGCTACAACTTTGCTCTTGCTGCCGGGCCCGAAGACTCCCAGACCTCTGGCGCCAGCCAGCCCAACCTGAGCGGCGTCTGGACTGGCCAGATCAAAGAACGCGGGCCGGATGGAGCTATTAAGGGCCGCTCTTCCCTGTATCTGCGCATACAGCAAAGCGGAGAGCAAATTATCGGCATCATCGGCGATACCGAGCAGACCACGTCATCCATGGAGAACGTGGCACTGAGCGGGAACCACCTGAAATTCTCAGCGAAGGCGCCTGGAGGCCCAAAAGGGCCCGTAACCTGGGCAGTAGAGCTTGACGTCAATGGAGACGTGATGGAAGGCCAAGGGCGCGCCTTTCGAAGCGCCGATAATCACGGTTGGGGCGGCGAAATTAAGCTTTCGCGAAACAAATAGCAAACCGCAGAAGGGAGCGGAGGCGCTTTCCGCTCTCTACTCTTATAACGAGTTCCTGTTCTTCGCACTGGAACAAGCCGGCCCGTTCAGGATGATGGCCACCCTGAACGGGTCCAATCCTGACTATGCCGGCAGTTGAGCGAGAAAGCCGCCCAGTTTGGCCGTGGCTTTGAACTGCGGGATCGGATCGAGCTTCTTGAACGCGCTGGTGAAGGCGTTGGAGAGACTCCACATGGTGCGCGCTGAGAACTCCGGGTACTCCGGCTCGAAGTACAGCCGGTGGACTTCCGGCAGGAGACTGGGAGCATCCAGGGCGCCGTCGATGAAGGCGTTGTAGAAGATCAGCTTGGCGCGCTCGTCGGTGACCTGCGTCTTCCTCCACAGCTCCACCTGGCGGTGCAGCGGCTCGAAGTTCCTCTGAATCCGGTCAACGCCGACTGCAAGCGTGTCAGTCACGTTGAAGCTCTTGGTGTGCTTGGCCAGCACCAGCCTGAACACCCCTGGGACAATGTCTCCGAATTTTGGATCCTGTGAGTTTAAACTTCCTCGAACCGGACTTATGGCCCAGTAACTTCCGGGTTGCTCGTCATCCGGGCGCGGAATCGAACCTTCAACATATCAGTTTCGCGGAACGACCTTCAAGTTGGCGAAATGCGCAATCGTGCCCTGGCCGATCCAGAGCGCGATAGCGCCCGCTGCCCGAGCCTGCTTCAAATCGTTCACAAGGAGCGCAGGCTCTGCGGCCCCGTTTACGTAAAGTTGAGCTTTGTCGCCGGATACGACAATCTTGACCTTCGTCCACTTTCCTGGCACTAAATCAACATACGATTCATACCTACCTGGCGTTTCAGTGCGGAGTTTCTGCCAAGGAAAGCCGGGAATCGAGATGTATTGAGCTGAGTGGTTTCGCTGCAGTTGGTCCTGAGAACGCCCATTCTTGGGCCGAAGATAAAAGCATTCGAAGCGTGATGCATCTGTGGCGACGCGGAAAGCAACACCGACGAATCCGCGCAGATTCTCAGCAGCGTCGGGAGCGGTGTCGCCCGTGAGCTCGACCTCGATGGTACCGTCCGTGAACGAGGTCCCCCGGACAATGGCGAGGCGTCCTGTATCACCGAGATCGGGAGCGCCAACATCGATGAGCCGAACTGCAGGGTAGCCTTTGTAGGTGATGGCCTCACCCTTCACATTGAGTAACTCCAAACGGTCGACGCGCAGTGTCGGGGTCTTCTGAGTCGATTGCGCATGTACCGAGAGAGCCGCAGCCACCATCATCGCAAGCTGAATGAGCGCATATCGTCTTGTCGACATCGCACCTCTTCGTAAATCTTTCCGCATCCGATTGGGCTCGGCCTCGTTTGTGCCAAGATTCTATTTTACCAACCCTGATTCCACCATTCCGTCCCCTTGCGGAAGTCGCTTGCACACTGAAGATCTGCCAAGGAAACTCGAATGATGGAGGCACCCAAGCTGGTCATTTCCGGTTAGCCCGTTATCTCGGGCTGGCCGCGATCGATTCTCACAAGCTGACTTCGCGGCACTCGATCCGATCTACCCAAGGAGGTCGTGCAGGCGAGTCGCGCCTTGCGATTGCTTCACCGATGATGAATCCCCACACTCCTTGAATTAGGCTCGGTGTGTTCATAGCCTCAACTATTTACGACGCCGACCTGGCGTCACTGTTTGCGAGTGCCGGGGATTTCCCCCATCTTGAGGCTAGTTGCTCGTCCGGAAGCGTCGAGAGTGAAATCAACATTCAGTCAGGGTGCGCGACTTGATGTGCATCGAGTTGCATCCCGGGTTCCTGCATGCGCCCTGGTACACTCTGACTCCCTGTCCGGAATAGATTGGCTGCACCCGCTTGCAATAACGAAGTCCGAGAGACTCGTCCCGCGCAAGCTTGCGGCGCGTTCCAGCATGCGTTTCTGAGCGGCAGGAATCCGGGCCTCGAGTCGCTCCTGTTTTACATGCCTTCTTTGCGCCTTNAGGACATTGCGACTGCCCATGATTGCCTCCTGTTTCTCTTGCAAGTGTACGGCANAAAGCCGTACAGGTCAACTTAATCGTTTTGAACCTTTTTCAAAATTGCATCTCCGATGAGCCGCCTGAATGTTGTCCGGATGATCATCTCTCCGCGATGATCCCATGCCTTTGGAACGGATGTGGTCCGGAACGATGTCGTTGCAGTCGGTGAAGGGTTCGCCGCAGATTCCGCATTTCATGTCTTGCTCGACGATCTTGCGTGTCAGCAATTTCTTCATTTCTGCAGCTGACCTGATTTCACGAATAACCCCTCGGATGGTGCGGGTCTTCGATGCGTTGAACGCCAGCGAAGTTTCTGAGCCGCATCTTTTTAATACGCTCGCGTCTGCAACACACGACCGACTTGTGAATCGGGCAGCGCTCCTTTGAGCGGAGTTTCATTGAGGTGTGACCTCCAAGTTTGGGTATGGCGTGATTCACGCTATCTACTGCAAGGGCAAGAGGAATCAATTCTGCTGGAACAGTAATCCTTGCTCAGGAACGATCACTTGTGAACGTCGCCTCGGGCCTCGCGTATTCTGAAGTGGTTGCCCGAAGACCAGGACGGGATCGGCATTCAGGGCGGNGTCGATTAGAGGATGGGATGGGACATGAGGCTCGATACCTACCACTGGATTGGCTTCCGGTAGGATGGACCCTCCTTCGCTTCGTGTCGGAAACAGACGCTGGTGCTCAGCGTTAAGTCGTCTCCACACCAGATCGGCCCCTTCCCCGATCCCGTTCTTCTCCACCAGTTCCTTGGCCATCGACGTAAGCATGTCATCGTCTTCGTCCAGCGTTTGCAGCCCTTCGCCGGCGAACTTCCCTTCCATGGCTAGAGCCACAAGAAGTTTCTTTCCCATCAGGCGTAAGCACTTGGCTTGCATCGTACCTTCATAGCAGAGAAACTTCACTCGCACTGGCTGCTGTTGACCGATGCGCCATGACCTCCTGCTTGCTTGACGCAGAGTGTGCAGCGAATACCCGGACTCATGAAAGATGATGGTGGGTGCGAACAGCAGATCAAGCCCTGTCTCGACCAGCCTTGGGTGGGA
>JGI25617J43924_10000101_pt1 | contig 13331 bp, 12 predicted proteins | sample GraSoi2013_115cm_FD_43924 | JGI IMG/M metagenome (IMG submission 43924) | reverse complement strand
ACCTTCACGGGGTCGACGATGCCAGCCTGGAACATATCGACATACTGACCAGTGGTGGCATCGAAGCCGTACCCAAAAGGTCTTTCGCGGACGTTGGCAACGACAACTGGGCCTTCGTACCCTGCATTTTCAGCGATCTGGCGCAGTGGCTCTTCCAGAGCCCTCCGCAGAATATTTACNCCTGTCATTTCTTCCGCTAACTTTGTCTTGATGCTGTCGAGAGCCGGGAGTGCGATTACCAGAGCAACACCACCACCTGGAACGATCCCCTCTTCGAGTGCTGCACGTGTTGCCGCCAATGCGTCCTGCGTACGCAGTTTCTTCTCCTTCATCTCGACCTCGGTAGCGGCCCCAACTTTGATCACACCAACACCACCGGCTAGATTTGCCAATCGCTGTTGGAGTTTCTCACGGTCGAAATCGCTCACGCCGTTAGCAAGCTGCGCACGAAGTTCACGCATACGAGCCTGAATAGCCTCTTGACTGCCACCGCCNTCGATGATCAAGGTTGAATCCTTTGTTGTGGTCACACTACGAGCGGTTCCGAGGTCGCTTATGATTGTATTTTGTAGCCTGGTGCCTGTCTTCTCACTGATGACCCTTCCTCCCGTCATAATGGCAATATCTTCCATCACTGCTTCACGACGGTCACCAAAGCTCGGTGCCCTCACTGCCAGTACATTGAAGACACCTCGCGTCTTGTTTACCACCAGCGTGGAAAGCGCTTCCCCCTCGATATCCTCTGCGATGACCATCAACTCTTTCCGGCCGGCGGCTACCAGGCGCTCTAGCAGCGGGAGCAGGTCTGGAATGCTGGTGATCTTCTTGTCGGTAATTAGAATNTACGGGTTCGAGAGCATGGCCTCCATGTGTTCCTGGTTGGTTGCCATGTAGGACGAAATATAACCACGATCAAACTGCATTCCCTTAATATACTCTATCTCAGAGGTCAGGCCACGCCCTTCTTCTACCGTGATGATGCCGTCTCTCCCCACGTGATCGAGTACTGTGGCAATTGTCTCACCAATGTCGGGATCGTTGGCGGCGATAGTAGCGACCTGAGCAATCTCTTCGTGCGTCTCGATAGATTTGCTCATGGCCTTTATCTCTTCCACCAATACCTCAACCCCCCGCTCCAGGCCGCTGCGTAAGAGCATCGGGTTTGCTCCGGCAGCTATATTCTTCAAGCCCTCAGCGAGTATTGCCTGCACCAGAATGGCTGCGGTGGTCGTCCCGTCGCCAACCATAACATTGGTTTTGANAGCAGCTTCTTTGATCAGTTGGACGCCCATATTGGTAAAGGGTTCTTCNAGATCAATGCCGCGGGCGATGGCAACGCCATCGTTGAGGATGCTAGGTGCGTCAAGCGGGTGGTCTAAAACGACGTTGCGGCCCCTTGGTCCAATGGTTACTCTGACGGCATTAGCTAGCGTGTCCACCCCCTTCTTGACGGAGGATCGCGCCCTGGCATTGAACTGGATTTGCTTCGCCATATAACCGTACTCCTCCTAATTGGCATCAGGGAATGAGAATACCGCGACCGCGCAAATTGCCACTGTCCAGGTCATGGATGGCATCGAGGGCGGCATCGAGCGGATACATGGCCGTATGCAAGGTGACCTTGCCCTGGGCAGTCAGCGTCATCAATTCAGCCAGGTCGTTGTAGGTGCCAACGAGATTGCCGATGAAGTTGATTTCGGTGGAAATGATATCGATGGTGGGCACATTGAGCGAACCACCATAACCAATGATGTAGTGGGAACCAGCGCGGCGTAACATGTGTACCGCGTCATGTTCGGCACCACGTTCACCGACAAAGTCGATGACGGCCTCAGCTCCCTGACCATCGGTGAGTTCCAGAACCTTCTCCACGTGGTGTCCATCAGCAAGCACCATNTGATCCGCGCCCCAACTCTTCGTCAGTGCAAGTGCTTCAGGTGAACGATCCACCACAATTATTTCCGCCGGGGTGAGNGCNTTGAGACACTGGACACCTATATGACCCAATCCACCTGCTCCGATGACCACCACTTTCGTTCCAGGATACAGGTGAGCTGAAGCCTTCTTGACAGCGTGGTAGGCGGTTAAACCAGCATCGGCCAGGGCAGCTATATCTTTTGGGGCCAGGCTTGAGTCCAGTTTGACGACGGCGCGTGCGGTCGTTTTGAGGAAGTTCGCCATGCCACCATCAACCGAGATACCTGGGAAGGACGAGTTGCTGCAATGCATATCGTCGCCAGCACGGCAGGCACGGCAAAGGCCGCAGGTGATCAGAGGGTGGACGATAACAGTATCACCTAGTGCAACGTTGCTGACTGCCGAGCCAATCTCGTGCACCCAGCCGGCGTTTTCGTGACCCAGGGTATAGGGAAGGGTAACACCTGATTTCTCTGCCCACTGGCCCTCGATGATATGCAGGTCGGTGCGACAGAGACCAGCGCCACCAATACGTACAATGACGTCAAGTGGGCCGGTAATCTTTGGCTCTTGCACCTGATCTATTTTGGGCTGTTCTTTATACTGGTGTAAGCGTACTGCTTTCATAGGTACTCCTCCATCGGTAATTCCTCTGCTCCAACAAAGCGTGAGCCTGGCAAGCCCCACTCACGGAAGAAGTCGCCAGTCGTACGACATAACGTCACATTGACCTCGCTGCCTGCGCGAATCAATGACTGGCTGCGATGCCTGGCGCGAGTAACGCTCGCGTTCGTGGCTGGCGAGCCATCTACCTGGGTAATCAGGGGAGCGTCGAGTTGCATTGCGTCTCCAACCGTAATAGCGTGTTCCAGAGATGCTAGCAACGCCTGTCGAGCCTGGTAGGTCAGGAAGGTGAGGCGTTCAACCTGTTTGCCTCGTCGGGGTGTAAACTGCACAGCCAGTGGGTCTGCCTCTCTGTCCGGGATGAGGCAACCCTCACTATCCAGTGAGCCGATATCTCCGATGCGGAGACGGAGCAACTCGGCAAGCCGCAGACCACTGCCGATGAGGGCAAGCAAAATCACTCGCTCAGCCCCCTGTGGATCCGTCGCGGGGAGCAGTGCCGGTGAGATTGTCCCTCCTAAGGGTCGCCAGGATACCGCTATCCCATTCAAGCGGAACCAGAGCTTCGCACCCATCGCAAGTGCCGAGACTTGGATATCTGTGTAATCAGCCAGTGCTAAAGCAAAGCGCGAGAGCGCCTGCTCAGCCAGTGCTGGCTCAGCAAGCGCTTGCTCTCGTAACGCCTCTAGATCGGCATAACCCGTCATGGCGCGGAACCGTTCCAGGCTGGCAACCGAGGTACGCACCCAGGATGACTCGCGGCAGCGCTGCGAGAGCATATCGGTCATGCGGCGCACAGAGGAGAAGGCGAGCAAGTCGCCCTCCCGTCTGCCTGCAAGAATACGTGTTGCGTTCATGTGCGACCTCGGGCGTTAATAGACGCCTGAATCTTCTCGCGCAAGAAATGGTCGCGCAGTACCACTTCACAGGAGGTCACTCCCGCAATGGCTTCTACCCGCTTCCTGATCTCCTGTCCGATGCTGGTGGCGAACTTTGTCGGACACAAGGGACTGGTGAGGTGGAAATGGACAATGACCTGGCTGCCCTCAATCTGTACCTCATCCAGTAGACCGAGTTCGCCCAGCGACCGGCGGATTTCAGGGTCACGCGTTGATCCTGCCGCTGTGCGCACAGCGGCAACATCGATCTCGGTTGTCATCGTGATGTCGTCCCCGCGATGCCAGTGTCGGTGGCAGTCTTCGCGTACTCTCGCTTGCGCTGGGCGATCTCGTCGTTTGCAATGGCCTTCAACTTGCTTTCAGCATCAATGCCGTAGAGTCGGGCAATGTTGCCACCGATGATTTTTTGTTTAATCTCGTCGGTAAGATCAACGCCGTACTCTTTTTTAATGTCCTCGGGCAACTGGAAGGCCATGAATGCGTCGAGCTGCCAGTGCGGATACCAGATGGGGAAATCCGTGCCATAGACGATGCGGTCGGGACCGAGCCAGAAGAGCAAGTTGGCCATCACTTCGGCGAAGAAGCGCGGGCGGTTGTGCACGAAGGCAAGCGCTACTGCCAGAGAACCGTAGACGTTGGGGCAGCGGGCGGCAATCCAGCAGAAATCATCCAGGCGGGGCAGACCCACATGGTCGATGATAAAGTTGAGTTCAGGGTAGAGCCAGGCTGGTTCGTCGATGTCGCGTACATCGAACTTGGAGAGCGAAAGCGGCTCCACGGCAGGTCCCTTATGGAAGTGCATATTCTTCACACCTAGTTCGATACACTTCTCATACAGTGGGAAGACAGAGGGGTCGTTGGCACTCCAGCCTCGTGATTGGCCGCGCCATTCAGCGGTATACCATTTGAAGCCGCGCACACCACAATCATTGATCTGACGGGCTACCTCGTCCACCGCCTTGGGCATGCGAGGATCGACTCCACCCAGAGAGATAATACGTTCGGGGGCCCGGGCACGCATCTGGGCATTGCGGTCGGCGTTGGCGAAACCGGTGTGGTAGAAGTCCATGAGCACCTGGGTGGAGAGGATGGACATGTCGGCGTCACCTTTGATAAAGACCTCTTCGAGATACCAGTCAGGGTCAACCTTGCGGAACTGTGTTTCGTAGTCCATCGTCCACTTCTTATCAGGTGGATTGAAGCCGGTGTGGAAGGCATAGAACGTCTCGATGAAGGCATCGCCAAAGCGGTTCTTGCAGTTCTCCTTGCTGGCATCCCAGAAGCCAGTGTGTGCATCGAAGACAAAAGATCCGTTCTTCATTGATCGATCCTTTCACGTAGTTAACAAGAAGGAGAAAAGGGAGCATTGGTGCGCTGACTACACGCACATGGGACAATCGTTGGCCAGGTTGAGTAAATAAGGTGTTTTCGAGGACGCACTTCGAGGACGCACTGAAGATAAAGATCAGTCTATAAGAATTTATACCATAAAAAATGGGCAAATTGTAGACCTGTCAGTACTATTTTTGACGGAGGTTACTATAGGAGCGCACTATTGTGCCATAAAACCCTGTGATGTCTATCTGAACCATCTGAATACTGACAGTAAGCTAAAATATGTGCTACACTTTCACAGGAGTTTAGGTAGCAGAGGTGAGGTATGCCTTCTGGCCAGGCGATTACGGTTTTCGAGCCAGACCATAAACAGCGGGAACAAGGATTCAAGGATTGGAGTAATTCATGGCACAGACGATTGACAGGACGACAGAACACGCCGCCGTTGGCAAGGGCACACGCCGGCAAGACGGTTACGACAAAGTCATTGGACGTACCCGCTTTGCCGGTGATCTTTCGCCGGCAGGCTTATTGCATGCTCGACTGGTACTCAGCCCCTATGCCCACGCGCGTATCGTCAGTATCGATATCTCTGCCGCTTTAGAAGTGCCGGGCGTTAAAGCTATCTATACCAGCGAGACCTTGGGTATGTCGGACCCCGAAAGTAGTTCGCGCTCGCAGTCTCCACTCGCCTCCAAAGAAGCGCTGTGGTGCGGCCACCCCGTTGCCATCGTGCTGGCGGAGACCGAGGCCGCTGCTGAAGATGGCGCAGCCACCGTGGATGTTGAATACGAGCTGTTGCCGGTTGTTATGGACCCGGTTGCTGCGATACAGCCAGGCGCGCCCTTAACACGAGTCTACATAAAAGAAACTTCTTCTGAGATCGCGGGCGGTGGTGCCCATGCGGCTGTCTCAGAGGAACAGGTGGTAGAGACCGACCGGGAAGAGCTTTCACAAAACGTAAGCGATAAAGCGCACTTACACGCTGGCGATATGGAAGCGGGCTGGCGCGAAGCCGAGGTAGTCGTCGAACGCACTTTTAGAACCAGTGTCGTACACCAGTCGTATATAGAGCCACAGTCGATTACTGTTGCCCCCACTGCCTCGGGACGCCAGCTAACCATCTGGCCCAGCTCACAGGGTATGTTCTCAGTACGCTCAGGTGTAGCCGAGGCGCTCGAGATGCCTGAACGACAAATACGTGTAGAGTCCGTACCCATAGGTGGCGCTTTCGGTGGGAAATTTGGGCTGATAGAGCCTCTGGCCGCCGCCGCCGCTTACACCTCGCGCAGCCCTGTTCGCCTCGCCTACACCCGCACCGAGGACCTCTCTGCCGGCAACCCCGCGCCGCAATCCATCATCACTCTTAAGCTTGGCGCAAAGCGAGATGGTACGCTCGTGGCAATGCAGGGCAAAGTCATTTTTGATACCGGGGCATACGCCGGTTCGGCGGTTTTCCTGGGTGGTCTCCTCCTCGGCAGCAGCTATCGCTGCCCCAATTACGATTTCCGCGGCTACGAGGTGATGACCAATAAAGTTGGGGTTGGTGCATACCGTGCCCCTGGTGCGCCTCAAGCCACCTTTGCGCTCGAATCAGCCGTTGACGAGTTGTGCCAAAAATTGCAGATGGATCCCATTGCCTTCCGCCTGAAGAATGGCCTGAAAGAGGGAGATCCAACCGTGGATCATCGCACCTGGCCCCGTATCGGCCTTCTCGAGTGCCTGGAGCAAACCCAGGCACACCCGCTTTGGGCCAACCGCCAGGAGCAGCAGGTTGTACCGGACGAGCTGCAAGGCTGGAAGGTCGGCATAGGCATAGCCGCCGGAAGCTGGCCCGGTGGTACCGAACCCGCTGCAGCCGCCTGCCGCCTGGAGTCCGATGGTACAATCACCGTCATCGTCGGTACCGTTGATCTGACCGGCTCCGATACAACGCTCTCGCTTATCGCTGCTCAAGTTCTGGGTATGCGGGTTGATTCGGTCAACACAGCGCACGACAATACCGATACTATGCCCTACAGCGGCGGTACTGGAGGCAGCAAAACCACCCCCACGATGGGTGCTGCCGTGCTTGCCGCGGCGCAGGATGCGCGTAACCAGATTTTAACGATCGCTTCCGATATGCTAGAGGCCTCGCCGTCCGACCTGGAGATCGAGGAAGATAAAGTAGTAGTGCGTGGCTCTCCCGGTAAAAGTGTCCTATTGAAGGACATCGCTTCGGCATCCATGCGTTTTGCGGGCAAGTACGAACCCATCTATGGGCGCGGTCGTTCTGCTCTCAGGACAAGCGCGCCCTTGTATGCTGTACATGTGGCGAAAGTAGCAGTTGACCCCGCTACCGGAGAGGTGCGCGTGCTTGATTACCTCGCTGTCCAGGATGTAGGCTTTGCCATCAATCCCGCGGAGGTTGACGGCCAGGTCTACGGCGGGGTCACGCAAGGGCTTGGTTGGGCGCTCTTTGAAGGATTCGTTTACGACGAGGATGGACAGCTACTCACCTCCACTCTCATGGATTATGCGCTGCCGCATACCGTAGATATTCCGCATATCACGTCCATCCTGGTCGAAGTCCCCTCCGCTCTCGGCCCCTTCGGAGCCANGGGCGTTGGTGAACCCCCCGTCGTGCCGGTGGGCGCTGCGGTAGCGAACGCCATCTTCGACGCTGTAGGCGTGCGTATGACGCACCTCCCCATCACATCTGAGCGCCTGTTCATGGCCATGCAATAACCCACCATCACGTGTATCGTAGGGGCGGGGCAAGCCCCCGCCCTGTTTGCTCACCCTGTTTGCTCGTCCTGCCATCTCCTTGCCTCCTCGCCCAATCATTCTCATCCACTTTGGCCAACCTCCCTCGCCCCTCTCACTTATGTGTTATACTGTAAATATCTTCATATCACGCATGGCTCTTGTGTGACGTGTCCGTACTGTGTTTGTGAGAAAGAAAACACTAGCGGCCACTGGTTGCGTTACCGGGTTTCCCACGCACCAACAACGCAGCCTCTGACCTTCGAAGGAGCTTGATTGATGGCATCCTCTGATTCCGCGCCTAAAACAAACGTGACGGAAGCCTCTGTTACCGCTCCGCCTGAGCAGTCACCTGTCGATGTTGCTCCGCCAATAGGCATAACTCCACCACAGATTTTAGCCCAGGACGCCGCCGCCGGTCGGCGTGGTGCAGCCTGGCGTCTATTGCACTGGATCATGGAGAATGATCCCCGCGCCGTAGTCGCTGTCTCCTCACTGGATGATGATCGCCTGGCACAGAATCTCCTGGAATTTATCGCTATGGGAACCTGGGCGGGAAAGCCCTTTGTTATTCCTGCGCCCCTGCGTTCTCAGTATACCAGGACGCGGCTCCGTACGCTTTTCCTACCCGGCGCGGGCATCGATTCCGTACGTTCCCAGCGCGTAGCAATGTCAGCGGCGCGTGATAAACGGCCCGCTGTACGTGAGACCGCCATCTATATCCTGGGCATCCTTGAAAGTCCGGTTGCAGCCCCCGTACTGATCGAGGCTTTGAATGACCCGCTTCCTTCTGTACGCATGCAGGCAGCCAAGGCCCTGGGACGTGTAGGTAANCCAGCAGCCGTGCCCGCCCTGCTCAACGCGCTTCGTGGATCAGATGAACAGGTGGGAAGCCAGATTTTCTCAGCCTTAGTGCGCCTGGACCGCGCGGCAGTTCCAGCACTCTTGGAGGCGAGTACAAGTAATACAGCCTGGGTGCGCTGGCAATGTATGCGCGCTCTGGGAGCGATACATGACCGTCGNGCATTGCCGGTGTTAGTCGCTGCTCTCTCTGACTCCGATCATTCAGTAGCCTGGATGGGCGCTAAAGGCCTGGTCTACTTTGGTAGACTGAGCGTGGAACCGNTGCTCCAGCTGCTGATGAAGGCAGAGGTGTCGCCCTGGCTGGTAGAGACTACCTCATACGTATTGAATAACCAGGTCCAGCGCAATCCTAAGCTGAAACCCTACCTGGAACCAGTTATAAAGCACATGCATGGCGCAGCCTATCGAGTGGGTACACCGACTGCCGCACAAAAGGCGCTGGCACAACTCAAAGCAGACGATATGCTGGAATCCTAGCGCTAGCGCAGATGACCTGCTATCCGCGCGAGGTATCCTGTACGGGTAGCAGGTTGTNGTACTTCATCGCATCTCGTGAGTCTTCTCTTCGGGCTGCGCTAAACTGTCTGTCCCGGCTTCATTTCGACCACCTCGACCTCGTTAAGACCGAGCGCCTGCAGAGCCGCCCTGAACGCGTCGGGTGTCCCTGTGAGGGCGGGGAATGTGGCATAGTGCATGGGGATCACGTGTTTTACGCCCAGCATACGCACAGCGATAGCAGCTTCTCGCGGCCCCATCGTGTAGAAGTCACCNATGGGCAGCAGTGCCACGTCTGGCCTGTAGAGTTCGCCGATGATCTGCATATCGCTGAAAGCGCACGTGTCGCCGGCATGATAGAGCTTGCGTCCATTTTCAAACTCAACCACGTACCCGCAGGCATCGCCGACGTAGGTGTTATCCTCGACGCCGGACGAATGGATTGCATGCGTCATCGTAACCTTGATCCCATCGATGTTTACGGTACCGCCCTTGTTGATGCCCACGGTATTCCCGACCCCTTTCGACCCAAGCCAGCCCGCTAGCTCCACAATGGCAACGCATGTTGGTTTGGTGGCCTTAGCAATGGCAACGGCATCGCCTGCGTGGTCAAAATGACCATGCGTAACCAGCATCAGGTCAACCTTGTCAACTTTTTTGAGTTCCTGCGGGCACGCTGGATTCTGGTAAGTCCAGGGATCAATCAGTACGGTCTTTCCCCCTGGAGTCGTGACCTTAAAGGTGGCATGTCCTAGCCACGTGATGTGTACGCCATCCATTTGCATCTTTTTCCTGCCTTTCAAAAATATGGTAAATGATCTGACTGCTATGCACNAAGCCNTAGANGCCNCAATCATTATATACCACGCGGCATGGTCAACCTGGAAGCATTTAGGAAGAGCGTTTACNCCTGNCTATTTTGCCTCCCGATAAGGGTAGTGCAGTTTCTTATCGCCCTGCTCCCAGTTCTCGCGCAGCCCTGGAGTTGCGAGGTCCCAGTCCGGNCGAATCTTGCGCGTGACTTCTCGCAAGTCTTGCCAGAGATCTTCAGGCGAAGGCCGGCCCCAGAACCAGTATCCATTGTAGATTTTGTAGATCACCAGCCCCGGCTCGAGCACTAACGTGTGCGGGATCATCGGATTGTGGAACGGGTCCGTGTACTCCTGTATGTCGAGGTCTTGCTGCACTTTGCGCCCCGAATCCGAGAGGAAAGGCCATTGCGCTCCCACAGCATCTCGGAACTCGTTGCTCTCGAGAATATTGTCCGTCGAAATGGTCACAATCTTCGTGTAGGCCACTGCGATCTTTGGATAAAAAGCGGCCAGCGCCAGGTGTTGCTGGTGATCCTTGGGGCAGTAGTGCCCCCGTGAAAGGATCAGAATCATCGGATCGATGCCTTGTAACTCGCTGAGGCGGCGGCGTGTTTTCGTATGGTCGGTCAACTCGTAGTCGGGAAAGCGCGCGCCTGGGACAATGTCTGGACGCATCATGGTTCTCCTTGCATGTTCAATAGAATGTGAAGTAACACACGTAGCTACAACACATAGAACAAGAAAGGCAGCATGATCAATTCCTCTGGGTCCAGGTCATTCATCCAAGCACTCCCGATGAATAGCGCGGACGTCAATAACCTATTGACAGAGATAGACAAATGCATTAAAATAGGAAAATGAAGAAGAAAGAGTTTCTGTCAGCAGGAGAAGCAGCACGTGCGTTGGGCGTATCGGTCAAAACCATCCAACGATGGGATAAGGCAGGTCTTCTACCAGTCATCCGTACAGCGACCAATCAGCGTCGTATTCCCGTTGCTACTGTTCACCAATTGCTCAAAGGGCAGGGAAAAGCGCTGCGGTGTGCCATCTATGCACGAGTTTCCAGTGCCAAACAGGAACACGAAGGGAATTTGACGCGCCAGGTGGAACGCTTGCAACGAGTAGCACAGGAGCGAAGCTATGAGCTGGTGGCACTGATCCAGGAGCAGGCATCTGGTCTCAACGAAAAGCGCACAGGTTTGAAGAAACTCTTGCACCTCATTGATCACCAAGAGATTGATCTGGTCCTGATCGAATATCCTGATCGTCTCGTGCGCTTTGGCTATGGCTATCTCGAAGAGACCTTTCGTTGGAAACAAGTACGTATTGAAGTAGTAGAACCCTCCAAGGTGCAGCCTCCAACTGAAGAACTGGTTGCCGATTTGCTCAGCATTGTCACGGTCTTTTCAGGCAGGTTGTATGGAAGCCGAGCGAAAAAAATCCGGTCGTGTGTGTCACATGCACTCAAGGACTGTTTGAAAGCAGCAGAAGCTGATGGGACAAACCGCCAGAACAACCAAACTCTTGCTTGATCTCTCCACACGAGATCAGGGAGGACCCAATCCAGGAAAACGCAGCCATCTCACCGAAACGGTCAGCATTCTCAATGCCGCTCGCCGCTTCTATCTGGATTTTTTTCTGGCGCATCCTGATAAGCTCATGGAGCGGGTCGAGGTCATTTCCAAGAAGACCGGAGAGCTGCGTGAAGGNGTGATTTCAGCCGATAACTTGCTCACCTGGGCCGAATTTCAAACGGTCGAAACCCCTGACCATCCAACGCCTTTGCCAGATTGGAACTTTAGCCGTGCGTTCCCCGACCTCCCCAATCGGTATCGCCGCTCGGTCATCAAGGATGTGATCGGCAAAGCACGAGGCTATCTTACCAGCGTTACGAAATGGCACGCATCAGGCAAAAAGAAAGGGAAGCCAGGCATCCCCACAGCTGCTAATCACCCTACGCTTTACGCGGGTACCTTCTCTTTGGATCTGGATGAACTGGACTTGCGTAAGAGTTTTATTCGCCTCAAGGTCTATACGGGTTCTGGGTGGGTGTGGGTTCACTATCCCACCTGCTACAACCGCTATTTTGACCGCCGACGAGCTGAGCCAGGATGGGAGACAGAAAGCCCCAAATTGATCCTGAGCAAGCAATCTGCGGCCATTCATTTCTTGCAAACCAAGACTATCACCGCCAGGAAGATCGTGGAAAGCAAGCGTGATCCTGATCTAGTCACCGTGGCGGTCGATCTGAATGTGAAGCACAGCCTGTTGAAAAACCCAAAGGGATGGTGGTTCGTAATGAAAGAGGAAGAAGTCTATGTGAGGAAGGGAAACGACCACCATGATGGGAACAAAAGCGCGCAATGCTGCCCCATTGAGTACCATTTCACTCGAAGATTTGGTCCCACAGGACCACCTCTATCGTCACCTGGATCAGAAGCTGGATCTCTCGTTTGTGCGTGAGTTTGTTCAAAAGACGTATGCACAAGGAGGTCGTCCCTCCATTGATCCCATCGTGTTCTTTAAGCTCCAGCTGGTCATGTTTTTCGAAGGGATTCGCTCAGAGCGGGAACTCATGCGTCAGGCGGCTGATCGGTTAAGCGTCCTGTGGTATCTTGGCTATAATCTCAACGAGTCCTTGCCTGATCATTCCAGCTTGACGCGCATCCGCACACGCTACGGAGTCGAGGCGTTTCGTCGTTTCTTCGAGACGGTGGTCGATCAGTGTCAGCAAGCAGGGCTGGTTTGGGGAAAAGAGCTGTATGCTGACCCACGAGATGCGCAACGAGATAAACTGAAGTAAAGAAGCAAGAAAAAGACCACCAACGAAGTTACGCTGGAAAAAAGCAGAGGAAAACGCCATAGATTGACAGTGATCAATACAAGAGAGCTACCAAGTAAGAGCGTCTCGCGGAAAGAAACAAGCCGGAGGCTATGAGTAAATTGGGTGAAATCAGCACGGATTTTGAGGTGAAACAGAGGAAATCAGCGCGAATGATGGGAATCGACTGGCTCTCTCAATGTAAATCCGCCTCAGAAGCGACCTCTTGCACGTACGTATTGGAAATTCGTGGCAGCGCCTGGTGACGTTGATCCGGCTCTTGAGCACGCCAGCCCCTCAGGTGTGCGTCTGTACGCTCCATGACGGAGCTGCCGCAGATAACACCTTGATATCTGCGGTATCCGTGACGCTGACCTGCGGTTCGGTCGGTTTGCCCATGCGCGAGGAGCCCCCGTTATCTGCGGCAAGGGCCTATCGGGGCGCTACCGCACGATCCGACGTCCGCGTTCCTCAACTCCCGGCATCCGGCCCGGGGCACTCACCACGCGCGCTGACCCGCCGTGGTGAGTGCCCCGGGGGGTCTGAGAGCCGTCCGAGCTGATGTATGCTCTACCGTGGCGGCTAGTCGGCGCCGACGACCTTGAAGTCCTGGTTGACGAAGACGTGGTGCGGCCAGTTGACGCCGATGTTGTGGACCTCGTACTCGCCGTTGCTCAGCTGCACAACACGGTCGACGACGCCCCCCGGGTAGGCGGCCAGCGCAGCTTCCGTCGCCTTATTCGCTGCCGTTCCGCTGACGATCGTCCCCGACCCCTGACTGTAGTTCGCCGGGATCTGACCGACCTGCTTTGACGTGGT
>JGI25617J43924_10000097_pt1 | contig 13651 bp, 9 predicted proteins | sample GraSoi2013_115cm_FD_43924 | JGI IMG/M metagenome (IMG submission 43924) | reverse complement strand
CTCTTCGATCGTGCCCTCCCGCCACGTCAGGTCCTTCTCGCGCTTCGTTCCCGCACCGGTGACGGACTTCGCGAACTCCACGAGGCGCTCGGTGGCGTCGGGCCGGCGGTCGAAGATGATGTCCTCGACCATCTCAAGCAGGTCCTTGGGGATGTCCTCGTAGACGACGAGCTGGCCGGCGTTGACGATGCCCATGTCCAGCCCTGCGCGAATCGCGTGGTAGAGGAAGGCGGAGTGGATCGCCTCGCGGACGCGGTCGTTGCCGCGGAAAGAGAAGGAGAGGTTGGAGACGCCGCCCGAGACGTGCACCCGCGGGAATCGCTTCTTGATATCGCGGGTCGCCTCGATGAAGTTCTTCGCGTAGGCCGAGTGCTCCTCGATNCCCGTCGCGATGGGCAGGATGTTGGGGTCGAAGATGATGTCCTCGGGCTCGAAGCCGGCCTTCTCGGTGAGCAGCTTGTAGGCGCGGCTGCAGATTTCCACCTTGCGCTCGAACGTGTCAGCCTGGCCGAGTTCGTCGAACGCCATGACCACAGCCGCCGCGCCGTACTCGCGGACGAGCCGCGCCTGCTGGAGAAACGATTCTTCGCCGCCCTTCAGGCTGATCGAGTTGCAGACGCCCTTGCCCTGCACGCATTTCAGGCCCGCCTCCAGCACCGTCCACTTGGAGCTGTCGACCATGATCGGAATGCGGGCGATCTCGGGCTCGGTGGCGATGAGGTTGAGGAAGCGGACCATCGCGGCCTCCGAGTCCAGCAGGTCCGCGTCCATGTTCACGTCCAGCAGGTTGGCGCCTCCGCGGACCTGCTCCAGCGCGACCTGCACGGCGCCCGTGAAGTCGCCGCTTTCGATGAGGCGGCGGAAGCGGATCGAACCGGTGACGTTGGTGCGCTCGCCGACCACCACGAAGCCAGAATCGGGCCCGATCTCGAACGGCTCGAGCCCGCTGAAGCTGGATCGCTCGACGCGGTCGGGGACCTCGCGCGCCGAGATGTGCTCGACCGCCTCGCGAATTTGCCTGATGTGCTCCGGTCCCGTGCCGCAGCAGCCCCCGGCCGCGTTCAGGTAGCCGGCCTCGGCGAACTCCTTCAGCAGCCGGCTCGTGGTCGGCGGCTCCTCGTCGTACCCGCCGAACGCGTTGGGCAGCCCGGCGTTCGGGTAGCAGAAGACGTAGACGGGTGCTACGCGCGACATGGCTGCGATGTACGGCCGCATCTCGGTGGCTCCGAGCGAGCAGTTGATGCCTGCGGCGAAAGGCTGCGCGTGCTCGACCGACGTCCAGAACGCTTCGACGGTCTGCCCAGAGAGGTTGCGGCCGCTGCGGTCGACCACGGTCATCGAGATGAAGAGAGGCAGGTCTGGCGCGACCTCTTTCACAGCGGCAATCGCGGCCTTGCTGTTGAGTGTGTCGAAGATCGTTTCGANGAGGAGGAAGTCGACGCCGCCTTCGCGCAGCGCGCGCGCCGCCTCCGCGTAACCCTCCTTCAGCTCGTCGAACGTGACGTCGCGGTATGAGGGGTCGTCGACNCGAGGCGAGAGNGACAGGGTGACGTTGGTCGGGCCCAGCGAGCCGGCGACGAAGCGGTTCTCGAAGGCGTCGGCGGCCTTGCGCGCGAGCCGGGCGCCTTCGAGGTTCATCTCGTACGCGACGTCACCGAGGCCGTAGTCGTTCTGCGACACCCGCGTCGCGGTGAAGGTGTTGGTCGTGATGATGTCCGCGCCGGCTTCGAGGTACTCGCGGTGNACCTGNGTGACNAGGGCNGGCTGCGTGAGGCAGAGCACGTCGCTGTTGTTGCGCAGGGGCTTCGGGTGGTCGCGAAAGCGCTCGCCGCGGAAGTCTGCGTCGCTCAGCCCNTTGTGCTGGAGCATCACGCCCATGGACCCGTCGAAGATCACGATCCGCTGCTTGAACAGCCGATCGAGACGCTCTCGGGTGGACAGCGCGACAGCCATTGGGACCCTTAAGAGTACGAAAAGGGGTCTAGCTACTCCTTTCTCGACCCCCTCCCCGGCCCTCCCCCGCTGGCGCGGGGGAGGGGGGACCTAGTCTCCGACTGGGCTCCAGACCAGGAAGCGACCGTCGTCGTAGAGGAGGGTGCGGCCGCTCGTGGGGAGCTGGGCGATCGCGGCTTTGCGCAGGTCTGGATGGGTGGGCCCGTCGAGGTATGCCTGGCGATCGATCACCACGTAACAGGTGCCGTCGAGCATGTCCGGGAAGTCGTTGATCGTGTGCCGGTTGGCGAGCCACACGGCCACGGCGTCGTCGGCGTTGACCGGGGCGTTGGCGGGGATCATCGAGGTTGCGGTCTGCAGCTCGGCCACCGTGTTCGGGTGCGAGAACAGGTAGTAGCTGCTGTCGAGCGCGGGCGGAAGCTGTCCGGTGCCCCACCCGAGCAGGAGGGCCGGCACCGCGGCCATCAGTGCCGCCGCCGGCCGGACCGATCGCATCGCGAGGAACCGGCGCGCTCCCACGCCTCCGGCGACGATCAAAGGGAAGAGAAGCAGCAGCACGTAGTGGAGCCTCAGCAGGTTCTGCGGGTCGTGCTCGCTGAGCACGTTGGCGAGGTAGGGAGGGATGACCAACAGCAGCCAGCGCCACGCGAGGATTGGGAGCGCGAACATGCCCGCGATGACGATGGCGACCGCCAACAGGGCCTGCGGCCTGGTGAGCGCTGCGACGACGGCTTCGACCGAGACGTGGATCGCGGGGTTCAATCCGATGAGCCAGCGGTAGTAGACGAAGTCCGTGTAGCCGAAGTTTCTGAAGTGCTGCTGGATCAGGCCCGTGCCGATGAGGAACCACCCTCCGGCGAGGTAGAGGATGAACCGCCAGTGCTTGCGGATCGCAGGCGCTCCGTAGCCCCTCATGAGGAGGGCCAGCACTCCAATCGTGTAGACCTGGTCTTCCTTGCAGCAGAGGACGAGCAGGCATAGGACCCACATGGCGACTCGATGGCCTCGGATGCCGGCCCACCCCGCGAGGAGAGCGAGCGGGAGCGCCATGTTTTCGGGATGGAAGAAGTCGCGCGCCGCCTCCTGGATCGCGGCCCAGAAGGGGATGGGCGCCGAGAGGGCGACGGCGAGCCAGGGCGATTCGGGTCGGTCGTCGGGCAGCAGGGAGCGGAAGAAGAGGTAGGCGGCGGGGGCCGTGGCGGCAAGTCCGGCAGAGGAGAAGATGAGCAGGACTGCGGGGTTCGCCCACAGCTTCTCGACCGCGGCCAGCACGACCAGGATCAGCTCGAAATGGATGCCTAGGAAGTTGGCCCGTGCATAGCTCGAATAGAAACCCTGGCCGACCGAGATGTCCCAGATGACCTGCTGGTCGTAGCCGAGGTCCCATGACGGGGCGGTCATGCCGTAGAGGCGCAGCAGCATGAGGTGAAGCGTCCAGCCGAAGGCGATGGCCGCAGCCATCAGCGGGATGGTGGGGAAGATCCACCAGGCCACCTGTCGGGGCTCGGCGCGCTCCTGTGCGGCGATGCTGATCGCGCCGACGGTCATCTCGTTTTGAGATTAATTGATGCGTCGAAGAGGGAGAAATCTGCTTTGTACCGCCCTCTCCCCGACCCTCTCCCGCGCGCGCGGGAGAGGGGGAAGAATGTGGCCCTTACAATCCGGGGGTGGCTACTCGTACGCGGCATGCTGCAAATGTGGCGCCGCGGCTTTCGGTGATCGTGCTCGTTTACAACGAGGTCGAGAGTGTGGCGCCGCTGCACGAGGAGCTGATGGGCATGCTCGATGCGCTCGACATGTCATATGAGGTCCTCTACATCGACGATGGGAGCCGCGATGGCAGCACCGAGCGGCTCGGCCAGTTCGCGTCGCGCGACGCGCATGTGCGGGTCGTCAGCTTTCGTCGCAACTTCGGCCAGACGGCCGCTGTGCAGGCGGGAATCGACAACAGCCGGGGCGAGATCCTGGTTTTCATGGACGGCGACATGCAGAACGACCCGCACGACATCCCGCGCCTGCTCGAGAAGATCGACGAGGGAAACGACGTCGTGAGCGGGTGGCGCAAGGACAGGCGTGACGACGCGGTGCGGGTCTGGCCGTCGAAGATCGCGAACTGGATCATTGCGAGGGTCACCGGGATCCCGCTCCATGACTTTGGCTGCACGCTCAAGGCTTACCAGCGCGAGGTCATCCAGGACGTGAAGCTGTACGGCGAGATGCACCGGTTCATCCCTGTGTACGCATCGTGGGTGGGCGCGCGAATCACCGAGATCCCGGTAAACCACCGGCCGCGCGAGTTCGGCACGTCCAAGTACTCGCTGGCGCGGACCTCGCGCGTGGTGCTCGACCTCATCACGGTGAAGCTGCTGGGGAGCTATTCGACCAAGCCGATCTACTTTTTTGGGTTCGCGGCCTTCGGGTTGTGGGCGGTCGCGTTCATCTTTGCCGCGATCGTCATCATCCAGAGGTTGCTGCCGCCCTACCCCTTCGCGCACGACAACCCGCTGCTGCTGCTCTCGGTGTTTCTGGCCATCGTCGGGGTGCAGTTCATCCTGATGGGGCTGCTCGCCGAGCTCTCCATCCGCACCTACCACGAGTCGCAGGCCAAGACGACATACGTGGTGCGCGAGATCATCGAACGACCGGTCCGGACCCACGCCACGACCAACGGGAGGCCGACGGTCCACAAGTAGGTGTGTGGGATCTGCGGAGTCGCCGGCGGCGATCCGGCGGACGGCCGCGACCTGGTCCACCGGATGTGCGCGGCGATGGTGCACCGGGGGCCGGACGACGAGGGGGCCGTGCAGCTCGACGGCGTTACTCTCGGCATGCGCCGGCTTTCGATCATCGACCTCGAGGGCGGGCATCAGCCGATGCACAACGAGGACTCCACCGTGTGGGTCGTCCAGAACGGCGAGATCTACAACCACCTCGAGCTGCGCAAGCTGCTGAACGCCGCCGGCCATTCCTTTAATACGCAGTCAGACACGGAGGTGCTCGTCCACGGCTATGAGGAGTGGGGCGGGGAGCTGGTCGAACGGCTGAACGGGATGTTCGCCTTCGCGATCCATGACCGGCGGCGCGGGTCGCTCTTGCTCGCGCGCGACCACATGGGGATCAAGCCTCTTCACTACGCGATAGACGGCGGGCGTCTCGTGTTCGCCTCCGAGCTCAAGGCCCTGCTGCGTGACCCGGCCCTGCGCAAGGGCGTCGACCCCGCCGCGCTGGACGACTACCTGGCTTACGAGTTCGTGCCCTCGCCGGGCAGCATCGTGCGCGGAATCAAGAAGCTCGAACCCGGACACACGCTGACGTGGTCAGTGGCGGAGGCCGCGCACACGCTGCGGCGCTACTGGTCTCCTCAGCTGAACCTCGACGGCGGGGGGAGCCGAGGCATCGACGAGGAATGCGAAAAGCTCCGGTCGGTGCTCCGCGAGTCGGTGCGCAAGGAGCTGATCAGCGACGTGCCGCTGGGAGTGTTTCTCTCGGGCGGGATCGACTCGAGCGCGGTCGCGGCGATGATGACCCAGCTCGGTGGAGAGGTGAAGAGCTTCTCCGTGGGATTCGCCGATCGCTCCTTCGACGAGTCGGCCCACGCGCGCACGGTCGCTCGCCACCTCGGCACCGAGCATCACGAGCTCACCCTCGAGCCTGGCATGCTGCTGGACCTCGTGCCTCGGCTTCCGGATCTCCTGGACGAGCCGCTGGGCGACGCCTCGATCATCCCGACCTATCTGCTTTCGAAATTCACTCGGCGGCACGTGAAGGTGGCGCTGGGCGGTGATGGGGGAGACGAGCTGCTCGCGGGTTATCCGACCCTGCAGGCGCATCGCCTGGCGGGTTACTACTTGAAAACGCCGGGCTTGCTGCGCCACGGCCTCGTCGAACCGGTTGTGCGCCGGCTTCCCGTCTCCCGAGGCAACCTGAGCTTTGATTTTCGAGCCAAGCGCTTCGTCAGCGGCGCCTCCTACCCGACCGCCGAGCGGCACCAGCGCTGGATGGGATCGTTCGACCGCGAGGGGCGGACGGCGCTGCTGGCTCGGGACGTGCGGGAGATGGTGGCCGATGTGCCCGCTACGGATCCGCTGAACCAGGTGCTGCTGCTCGACATGCGGCTGTATCTCGAGAACGACATCCTCGTCAAGCTCGACCGAGCATCGATGATGGCCTCTCTCGAGGGGCGGGTTCCGCTGCTCAACAACGACTTCGTCGAGTATGCGACACACCTGCCGCTCAACATGAAGCTGCGCGGCCTTCGCTCCAAGTTCTTGTTGAAGCGGGCGCTGCGCGGAATCCTTCCCAATGCGATCCTCAACCGGCCCAAGAAGGGGTTCGGGATTCCTGTCGCGCAATGGTTTCGTGGGCCGCTGAAGGAGAATATGTTGTCGGTGCTGTCGCCCGAACGAATCGTGCGTGAGGGATTCTTCGATCCGGTTGTGATCAAGCGGTTGATTGGGGATCATCTGGACGGGCGCCGCGACAACCGCAAGCAGCTCTGGACGCTGTTCGCGTTCGAGCTGTGGCACGAGGGCTACCTCAGGGGCTGACCTTCCACCAGACCTTGACCCCGCCGTCGTCGACCGGCTGAAGGCTCTCGATCTGCGTCAGGAAATCCACGATCGCCGGTTGGCCGGGCGATGGGCCGGCGACGATGGTCGTGGCGCCAGAGCTCCTTATGTCGGCCAGCGCCTTCGCGCGCACACCCGGCGTCACCGCGACCGCCTGGCCTGAATCGAGCTGATCCAGCGCTGATTTGAGGAATGAAGGATGCGGTCCGAGGTGAGGACCCGGAGTGAAGGCGTCGCCCTCGGGCATCCGGAACCGGTAGTCAGCCACCGCCTGCCAGTACATGGCATCGGTTGACTCTTTGCTCGAAAACGGCGTCACCAGCACGACCGACCCCGCCCGGATCTTCCCCACATCGCCGCCGGACTTGAAGAAAGCCGGCGCGGTGGCACCCACGCCCTCGTACGGGATCGGCGGCGCGGTCAGGGCGAGGCCGGCCACCAGCACCAGGCCGGCCGTCATGCGCCATCGCGGCGCGGCAGGCAGGGCGCGGGCGATGGCATAGGCGACCACGATTCCGATACCGAGAAACCCGATCGTCATCAGGCGTGCCGGGAGCGCGCTCGCCATCAGAGGCAGGGCCCCGACGATCGTCCACGGCAGCGCGATCGGCGTCACCACTCCATCGACGTGCAGGTGGGGGCCAAGCGAGAGCATCGCGACGACGCCGGTCAGGATGCCGACCCAGCGGATGCGCGGCAGCCGCCAGCCCAGCACCAGCCCGGCTGCAAACAACGCCAGCAGCGGCAGCCCGACGTACGCGTCGTTCTCGGTGACGTTGCCGCTGAAATGGATGAGGTTCGAGGGCAGAAAGAACGCCAGGAGGTCGCTGACGTAGACGTCGGGGCNCTGCACGCTGCCGGAGACGCGCTGGGGTCCGAAGAACTGAACCCACAGCGGGTAGGCGGCGAGGACGATGAAGGCGATCAGGGCCGAGGCGGCGGCTTTGCCTACATACGGGAGGCTCGCCCGCACTTTGTCGCGATGCATGAGCGCCAGGAGGGCGACGCCCAGTACGGCGATCAGCAGGGTAGCGGCCAGCAGCTCCTCTCCAGTGAGCAGCTGCAGCGCCGCAGCCAGGCCCGCGAGGGCCCCGCCGACCACGGGAGGCAGACGCCGGCGCACCAGGATTTCGTCTCCGAGCAGAAGGGCGATTGGCGGAAACACGGCTACTACAACGTGCGGATGGCCCAGGGCCTGGGCGAGCAATCCTGGGCTGAACCCGTATACGAGTCCAGCCAGGAAGCACGCCAGGGCGCCGTNGACAAAGCGACGGGCGGCCAGGAATCCAAGCCAGGCAGAGAGCGCGATACCGGCGGTGATGAGCAGGTTGTAAGAAACCACCGGGCCGAAGAGGGCGGTGACAGGCCAGAGCACAATCGCCGGGAAAATCATCGACGTGTTCCACATGAGGTTCACACCCGGCGGATAAGAGAGGTAGTCGGTGAATAGCGGGTTGAGCCCGCGTGAGAGCTGGTGGGGGATCCAGCCGAGGTACCAGATGAAGAGCTGGGGATCCTTCGGGCTGCCGATCCACCGGGCGGCGGGGTCGATCCAGGTGCTCGAAAACACCACTACCGCCAGGAGCGAGAAGAGGGCGAGTGCGATCCAGGTGGGCGTTCTACGCGTCGGCGGCAACGATGAGACCTTCCGGCGTGCGCCTGACGGAGCGGATCGCTGGGTGGAGCACGATCAGGAAGCTCGGCAGCGCGAGGATGACCGCAGCCGCCACCAGCGTCGGTTGAATACCGGCGTGGTCGGCGATCGGTCCCCAGATTGCGAATCCCGCAGGCATGGCGATGATCGAGAGCAGCCAGTCGAATGAATTGGCGCGCGCGAGGACATCGGCCGGGATGATCTGTCCGACCGTGGCCGACCAGACCTCGTTGAGAAACGTGAGCCCGGCAAAACCCAGGACGCAGGCGGCCATGATCGCCACTGTGGGTAGAGGTGGCGCCAGGGCGAGGATCTGTAGGGCGGAAAGGGTCAGGGCCAGGTTCGCGGCGACGAGCGGGCGGCGCGGCGTCAGGCGCAACGCGATGAGGCCGCCGATGAGCGAGCCCCCGCCGAGGGAAGCCGCTATCAAACCCCAGGCCGATGCGCCGCCGAGGTGCTCCTTGGCCACGACCGGTCCGAGGACGAAGAAGGCCGCGATGGCGAAGTTCCACAGAGCGTGCGACACCAGGTTGGTGAGGTACCAGCTCCGGCTCGACACAGCGCGCCAGCCCGCGACGAGCTCCGACCAGAAGCTCGTCCGCGGCCTGGCGGCCATTGATGGCACGTGGAGCATCGCGAGGGAGATGGCGCTCACGACGTAAGTGGCGGCGTCGATGCCGAACACCCAGCCCGGACCGATGAGAGCGACCAGGATGCCCGAGATGGCGGGGCCCGCCACGGAGGTGGTGCTGCGTGACAGGCCGATGAGGGCGTTCGCCTGCTGGAGCCGGGCCGGCGTCACCGTCTGAGGGACGAGCGCGCTCGAGGCCGGCATGAAGAAGGCGCTGGCGGCTCCCTCGACGATGGCCAGGACGATCAGCATCCAGAGCTGGGCCTGGCCGCTCAGGAGCACCGCGGCGAGGACCACNCCCCCGACCGCGCGGAGGCTGTCCGACGACAGCATGACCAGCTGGCGCGGCAGCCGGTCAGCCCACACGCCGCCGACCGGCAGCACCACCACGCGCGCGGCGGTGGACGCCGCCAGGACCAGCCCGAGCGCGCTCGCCGTGTGCCCGACTTGCAGGGCGGCGAAAGCAAATGCGACGGGCACCAACGCGTCTCCCGCCGCCGATACCGCCTGCCCGATCCAGAGGAGGCGGAAGTTCCGTTCTTTGAGCGGCTCCAGGGCGCCGGCTGTAAACACGATCCGATTGTCTCTTGACCTCTGAGTGCCCTGCATTGATCCGTTCGCGACCCGAATACGTAGGAGGTTCTTAAGGGGGGCGACCAATCGGGCGCCCACTGGCGTTGTGATTCCGTTGGGGTGAGGGTTGNCGGTGGGCAACCTTTTGGGAGGGACGGCACAAATGAAGAGATTGGTGGTCGCCGGTGCGCTCGCGCTCGGCTTGCTGGCAGCCTCGCCCGGCTCGGCCGCGGCTTCTTCGACGTGGTGCACCTGGGATCCGCTCGTCCCCATCCTCACGCCGGGCGGACACCTCGTGCTCGTATACGACAGCGTCTGGACCCCCAGCTTGCTGAATCTCGGCCTGCCGCTAGAGAGTTACTCGACCAAGAGGGCGTACGACTCGCAAGGCAATCCGATCACCGCGGTCGACATGGCGATCTGGACTCCGACCGGACTGCTGTTCAGCTACACGACCATGGACGAGGTGACGACAGGCCTGCTCGGCAGCGGCGCCTTGCTCGCCCGAGGTTATGGGACCAGCGGCAAGACTCTTCATCTCAAGTTCACGATCCCAGAGTCGTAGCCATGGCGCCGCGCCGGTTGGTTGAGCTCTACCGCCTCGCGGTAGTGCTCGGGGCCGCAGGGCTGTTCATAGCAGGCCTGCCTCGGTTGGGCGTGCACCACATCGACTGGCGGGTGGTGCTCGCCCTGGTGGTTGCCGGCATCCTCGCCGGGCAATTCCCGCTGCGCGTCAGCCTCAGCCAGAAGGTCAGCGTGGACAGCGCGGTGTTCTTCGCAGCGGTGCTTTTGCTGCCGGCCTGGCAGGCCGCGGCGACGGTGGCCGTGACACAGGCGATCGGCGTCGTCATCGCCGCCTCGCGCAAGATGCGGGCGTCGAAAGAGAAGCTGCCGCTGGGCGAAGTCGGGTGGTCGCTGCTGTTCAACGCCGGCCAGCTCTACATCGCGAGCCTGGTCGCGGCGCTGTGCCTCAGCCTCGGCGGGGTGACGGCTCACAGCGCGATCACCAACACGGGGGTGGCGTTCACGGTCGGGGCGGCGGTGATCATGTACGGGCTCAACATCCTGCTGGTCTCGGCGGCCATTGCCCTCTCGTCCCGCAGGCGCGTCTTGACGATCTTCTTGAACACGCATCATGCCGTTGGCTTGCAGTTCGCCAGCCTCTACCTGGTCGGCGCGGCCGCAGCGCTCGCCGCAGTTCGTTTTCCGTGGGTGGCGCTCTTGAGCCTTCTGCCCGCGGCGCTCGCCTACGGCTCGATGAAGCGCCGGATCCAGCTCACCCGGGAGACCGTCCGCGCCGTCGAGAGGATGGCCGACGAGGTCGACGCGCGCGACCCGTACACCTTCGAGCACTCGCAACGCGTGGCCACCTACTCGAAGGCGATCGGCCGCGAGCTGGGGCTGAGCGTCGCCGAAATCGAGCTGGTCGAGCTGTCGGCGAAGGTCCACGACATCGGCAAGATCCGGATCCCCGACGCGATCCTCCTCAAGCCCGGCCGGCTCACAGACGATGAGCGCCGGGTCATGGACACCCATCCCCGGCTCGGTTTCGAGATCCTGTCCCAGTTCTCCGCCTACGAGAAGGTGCTCGAGCTCGTCCTGACGCACCACGAGAGGTACGACGGGCGGGGTTACCCCAACAGCACTGTGGGACGCAGGCTGATGCTGGTCGCCCAGGTCATCCCTGTGGCCGACTCGCTGGACGCCATGACGACCACTCGAGCTTACCGGGGCGCACGCAGCTGGGATTCGGCGATGAACGAGCTCAGGCGGGGCGCCGGGACGCAGTGGAACCCGAAGGTGGTCGACGCGGCGCTGGTGGCGCTGGCCGGAGCACCGGCAGAGACCCAGGCCGGTGAGGCGCTGCAGCCGTCGCCCGCGGGGGCGTAGCTTCTCCTTTCACCTCGCCGAACTCGACGTGGTGTAGCTCCCCGGGGGCTAGAAAGGCAAGCAAGCCCAGGCCTTCCTGNGTCAGCGGTCCCTGGTCCTGGCGCCGGATCGGCTCGTCGAACGGCGTGATGAGCAGCGTCGTGCCGGGTTTCTCCTTGATCGGCTTCCACCCTGCCCGAACGAAGCCGTCGACGAGGACCGAGCCTTTCATGATCCCGTTGCTGCTGAACAGGCCGAGGTGCTGGCCAGGCGCCATGATCCGCGTGCGGTCGGCGTGGGCGAGAAGGATGTTGTCGTAGTCCGGTAGGAAACGGACGGGGACGGCCGTATCGGCCGGCGGGCGCGCCGCCTTTGGGAGGTCGAAGAGCTCGATCCCGTGCTCGTCGCGGAATGCGACCAGTCGTGGTCGAAGCATTTCGAAGGCTGGGCGCAGCGCGAGGCCCGACCAGGCGCGCATGTCGGCCGGCGATGCCGGACCGAAAGCTCCCAGGTAGCGAAGCACGAGCTCCTCGGGCGCGATTGCGGTAGCGGCAGAGCTCCCAAGCCAGGCGTCGACCGTCGTCAGGCTGACCGGACCGCCGGCCTGCCAGATGCCGCGCGGCGTGGCAAAGACCATCGGCAGCATGTAGCGAACGCCGTAGGCCAGAGAAAGGGCGTCGTGGTCCGGAAATCGCGGCGCCAAAAGCCTGGCCAGCTCCGCGATCGTGCGGGGACGCTCACCCATGATTTCGCGGCCGGCGTCGAGCAGCGCGCGGGGGTTCATCGTCTTGAGGTCGCGGCCCCACGGGCTGCCCCGGAGGAAACCGCGCTCGTGCAGGGGCTGGAAGAGGGGCTTGAGCCTTCGTGCGTCCTCGGTCGTCACGAGGTGGATGGTGTTGCGCATCAGCGAGGTCCGGACCGCGCGGCGTGTTCGCATGAGCTCTGAGAGCTCCTCGTGGCGGAAGCCCTGGAGCCTTGCCCAGAGACCGACGTAGGGAAGGTTGGGCGCCTGGGCCTGCATGCCGACGAGGCGCTCGATCGCCGCGGCGGCGGAAAGTTTGACCGGCGGAAAGAGCATCTGGCGCGCCAGGAGCGCGCGATTCAGCGCGCGCCGGCTGAGGACCTCAGGGGCTCGAGCCACGGACCCATTGTCGGGGGCGGTGGCTTGGCGTCGCCTCTAGGCGAGATCGGCCTTCTTGCCGATCTCCTTGCCCTTCTTTCGCATCTGGTTGACCTGCTTGCGCACACCCTCGCGGCGCTCTTCGCCGCGGTCCGGATCCAGCAGGTAGCTCGCTATCGCTGCAAGACCCATCCACATCATCAGTCGCGTGAACCTGTGCTTGAACATTTCGAATAGAGAACGGCCACTCGCTGCGCAACTACCAGACTTGATACGTCGTGATCCCCGTGCTGGGGATCCTGATCTTTATCCCGGTGCTGATCGCGGTATTCGGGATCGACTTCGGCGGGTTGGGCATCGTTGGTCTTCGGGTCATCCATGGAACTTTCCGGCCGTCTGGCGTGTTATTGACGGGGTGACCCGCCGGAGCTTCTTGCTGTTCATCGCGATGAGCGTGATCTGGGGCCTTCCCTACCTGTTCATCCGGATCGCGGTGCACGACCTGTCGCCGGTGGTGCTGGTGTTCGCGCGCACCGCGATCGGGGCCTTGATCCTGCTGCCGATCGTGGTCTGGCGTGGGGAGCTGCGCGGCCTGTTCAGGAGCGGGATCCCGCTTCTCGCCTTTGCCTCGGTGGAGATCGGCGTGCCGTGGCTGATGCTGGCGAGCGCCGAGCAGAAGATCACCAGCTCGCTGGCCGGTCTGCTCGNGTCGGCCGTGCCCCTNGTCGGCGTCGTGATCGCGACCTCGCTGGGCAACCGCGAGCACCTCGGTGTGGCGAGCATCGGGGGCCTGCTGCTCGGCGTGGCGGGGGTGGCCGGGATCGTGGGCTTCGACCTGAGGGCCTCCGATTGGGTGGCGCTGGTCGAGATGGGCGTGGTCGTGGTCGCCTATGCCGTGGGCCCGGTCATCGTCTCGCGATACCTCAATGGGCTGCCTTCGATGGGCGTGATCGCGGTTTCGCTCGCGGCCTGTGCCGTCGTCTATTTGCCATTTGCTGCTCAGAAGTGGCCTCAGTCCGTGCCGCCGGCCGGCGCGATCGAGTCCGTGGCGGTGCTCGCCGTCGTCTGTACGGCGGTGGCGTTTGTCCTGTTCTTCGCCCTGATAGCGGCGATCGGCCCGGTGCGCGCGACGGTCATCACATACATCAACCCGGCGGTCGCCGCCTTGCTCGGGGTCACCGTGCTCCATGAGAACTTCACGATCGGCATGGCGGTGGGGTTTGTGCTCGTGATCGCCGGCTCTGTTCTCGCGACGCGGGGGCGCCGAGCGGCGGCCCCGGCGG
>JGI25617J43924_10000091_pt1 | contig 13911 bp, 10 predicted proteins | sample GraSoi2013_115cm_FD_43924 | JGI IMG/M metagenome (IMG submission 43924) | reverse complement strand
GACAGCTGGCGCGTCACCATGGCACCGCTGTATGAACGACGGATCGGGCCACGCAAGGTCGCCATCGAGCCGGCGGTTGCTCCCGCGACCATCTGGGATCCGATCTTGCCTGGACAGAAGCCGGGGCCGCAACGCGACCGCTTCGTCCGGACCGCCGTCGATCCCCGGCTGCTTCCGGTTCACGACCAAGACATTGCCTTCGCTCCGGTCACGCGATTGTCCCGCTGGATCGAGAAACGACAGCTCACTTGCGACCGGCTGACCCGGATTTATCTCGACCGGCTGGACCGCTTCAACCCTACTCTGCGTTGCGTCATCACACTGATGCGTGATTCCGCGCTGGCGCAAGCCAGGCGCGCCGACCAGGAAATTGCCGCAGGAAAATATCGCGGACCATTGCATGGCATTCCTTGGGGCGCAAAAGATCTGCTGGACACCGCGGGCACTCCCACCACCTACGGCGCCGAGCCGTTTCGCAATCGTGTTCCCACTGCGGACTCCGCCGTGGTGCGCCGCCTCAATGACGCCGGAGCCGTGCTGGTAGCGAAGTTGAGCCTAGGTGCGCTCGCCCTCAACGACATATGGTTTGGCGGCCAAACCGTGAATCCGTGGCTGCTGGAAGAAGGAGCCTCTGGTTCGAGCGCAGGTCCGGGCGCGGCTACTGCAGCCGGGCTGGTGGGCTTTTCGATCGGCAGCGAGACCGGCGGCAGTATCGTAAGCCCGAGCATGCGCTGCGGCATCACCGGTCTGCGCCCAACCTATGGCCGCGTTCCGCGGACCGGCGCCATGACTCTTTGTTGGTCGCTCGACAAGCTGGGGCCCATGACTCGCAGTGTCGAAGACGCCATGCTGGTACTGCACGCCATCACCGGCCCCGACTCGGGCGATCTTTCCAGCGTCCCCAGCAAACTTGACTTTGACGCGAACGCGAGCGTGAAAGGCCTGCGCGTCGGTTACTTTCCGAAGTGGATGAAAGAAGCACCGGCCACCGACGTTGATCGCGCGGCCCTGGAAGCTGTCGGAAAGCTAGCATGGTGCCGACCGAAGTTGCGATCCCGGACTGGCCTTACGATTCGCTGCAGCTCATCCTGTTTGCCGAAGCCGCCGCCGCATTCGAAGAGCTGACACTCACCCACAAGACCGACGAGCTAAAGGCCCAGGTGCCCGACGCCTGGCCCAATCTCTTCCGCCAGTCGCGTTTCTTGTCCGCGGTGGATTTCGTGCAGAGCGACCGCTTCCGCCGCAAGGTGGCAAACGAGATGGCGCGAGTATTCTCCGAGGTCGATCTTCTGCTGGTTCCTTCGCTCCGCGACGAGATGCTAACCATCACGAACTTCACCGGCCAGCCCTCGCTCACACTGCGGGCGGGGTTCGTGCAGGTATCGGAGGCGAGGAGTGATTGGGCTCCTGATCCAGCTCATCCCCTGCCCAAATTTTCGCCGCCGCGGCGGGTCCCGCACGGCGTGACCTTGATAGGCCGGCTTTTTGACGAAGGCACCATGGCACGCGCCGGCCTCGCCATGGAACGGAGCTTCGGCGTGGTCGATGAGAGGCCGCCAGGGTTCTGATGGAACCATGGTACTGCTTAAAAAGAGGAATGGATGCAGCGATGACCGAATCAGTTGAGCTTCAGTCGAACAACTTGTGCCAGCTTGCGTTGCTGCTGATCGAATGAATAGAGATAATCCACGTCGAGGTCGAGGGCTGCGGCAACGTGCAACAGGTCAGCAGTCCGCGTCCCTAAGCGTGCCGTCGTCTGCCGAGACAACTGGCGTGCGCGCTCGAATATGCGATCGGAGAGCGGGCGTAATTGAAGCACCCCATCGCGCAAGTCCCTCTCGAAATCCTTTACGGAAGACTGTGCCTGCAGCGCGGAAAGTTCCTTGCGAAACACACGCAGTTCCAGCGCGTTAACTACTTCTAATTCGCCAAATAGCGTAATGAAATGGTCCGCCCCAGAGGACCTCATGGTTGCCGCGGCTGCCACCGAATTCGCGTCAGGGCTGTAAAGGGAGATGAGAAAGCTGGTGTCCGCGTAAACTTTCAATATCGGCTCCGGTCTTGTGCAACCAGCTCCGCGCCGCTGACTTTCAGGGTTTTATCTCCGTAAATGGCCCGCAGACGCTCAAGAAAATCCGGCATCCGGCGGCTAGCCTGGGCACTTTCGGGAACCAAGCGGGCGATCACCCGCCGGCGTTTGGTGATCTGGATCTCCTCTCCCTGGTGCAGAAGGCGCTCGATCTTCTTAAAACCGTACCGCAGATCGCGAATGGATGCTTGTTTCATTTGTGATACATTTTAGCATCACATTAATGACGCTGGCAAACGTACGTCCATCTTAAATGAGAGGCCGCCAGGGGTTCTGAACGTCTATCCGACCACGCTCAGCGAGGCGGGCTTTGCTTCCGCGCCGGCTGCGAACTTGGGGTTGGAAGAAGGCTGCGGCGGGTTCGAGAAGTCCAAGGCGCCGTCGTCAAGCGGGGTCCACTTCAGGCTGATGGCGTCGCGGAAGTAGTTTTGATAGACGCGCCATGGCTTCCTGGCGCCCTGCTTCGGCCAACTCGAGAGGGCGCGCTGAATGTAACCGGATGTGAAATTCTCTATGAAAGGCGCAGCCGCGCTTTCGCCGCGGTCCTTGGGTGTGACTTGGAGCACGCCTTTCCGGTCCATGAGGTTCAGAAGCCGGCACACATAATTGCAGATCAGGTCGGCTTTGAGCGTCCACGAAGCATTGATATAGCCGAACACCGAGGCGAAGTTCGGAACCCCAGACATCATTACCCCTTTGTAGGCAAGAGTCTTGCCGGGATCGACACGCTCGCCGTCGACGGAGAGGTCGATTCCACCGACGGCCTGCATGGCCAGCCCGGTGGCGGTAACGATGATGTCGGCTTCGAGTTCTTTTCCCGATTTGAGCAGAAGACCTTTCTCGGTAAACGTGTCGATGTGATCGGTGACGATACTGGCTCGGTTCGATTTGATGGCCGCAAACATGTCGCCATCGGGAACCAGGCACATCCGTTGTTGCCAAGGGTTGTAGCGCGGGGTGAAATGGGTGGCGACGTCGTAGCCGGGCCCCAAATCCTCCTGTGCTCTCTTCAGCAATATATTTTTCATGAAATTCGGAAAGCGCTGCGAGAGCTGATACAGAATCGTCATGAAAACCACATTTTTCCAGCGGCTCAGCCGGTAAGCCCACATGGCGGGGAGCACGCGACACAGCCCATTGGCGATCCTGTCTTTTTCAGGCAGCGAAATGACGTAGCTCGGCGAGCGCTGCACCATGGTTACATGGTCTGCAGTCTTTGCCATTGCCGGCACCAGCGTCACCGCGGTGGCGCCGCTACCGATCACCACTACGCGTTTTCCGGCATAGTCCAAATCCTCAGGCCAGGCTTGGGGGTGAACCATGCGTCCTTGGAAACGGCCGGCGTTAGGAAACTCGGGCGCGTACCCGCAGGAATAGCGGTAATAGCCTGCACATGAGAACAAGAAATTGCAGGTGAAGGTCAGCGGCTCCTCTTGACCACTGGGCGACTTGCGGACGGCTTCGACGGTCCACCTCGCGTCTGGTGAGGACCACGCGGCCCGCTGAATTCTATGCCGGAAGCGGATATTGCGATCAATGTCCTCGTCGCGGGCGGTGGCGGCGATGTAGTCGCGGATGTCATCGCCCGGAGAAATTGCCTTGGGATGGGTCCAGGGACGGAACGAATAGCCCATGGTCAGCATGTCCGAGTCGGAACGGATGCCGGGATAGCGGAACAAGTCCCAGGTCCCACCGATTCGCTCGCGCTGCTCGAGGATGACGTAGCTCTTACTGGGGCAAAGTTTATGCAGATGATAGGCGGCGTCGATGCCCGAGAGACCTGCCCCCATGATCAGCACATCGAAATGTTCGGCGGCCATCGGCTGCTCCCGCTTCGGATAAAAGATAACACAACGCCGCAGTGCAAATCCTACCACTGATGACGCTGATGACACTGATTAAGCTTGTTTCGATCAGTGTTCATCAGTGTAATCAGCGTTGAGGTTTTTGCGTCCGAGTCTGCTAGAATTTTGTGCCATGATCCGTCGAAATCTGCTGCTTCTTCTCGCATTGTTATGTATTGCGTCCCTTTGCGCCACCGCGTCCACGTCGGAACAGGTTGCGCACTCCGTCACCATCTATCGCGACAACTACGGCGTTCCCCACGTCTTTGGACCGACCGACACGAGTTGCGCCTTCGGTTTCATTTACGCGCAAGCCGAAGATAACTTCTGGCAGATTGAGGACAGCTATCTGCGCGCGCTGGGACGGGCGTCTGAGGTCTATGGGGCGAAGACGCTCGAAGACGATGAACTGGTGCGCGCCCTGGAGATTCCCCAGCTGGCGAAGGCGGAGTATGAACGCTCGTCTCCGCGTACCAAAGAGATGCTCAATGCGACGGCCGACGGACTGAATTATTTCCTGCTGCGCAATCCGCANGTGAAGCCGCGGCTGCTCACCAAGTTCGAGCCCTGGTATCTGCTGGCCTTNAATCGCTATGCGCTTTACTACCAGTTCATCTTCCGGCACAGCGGAATCCGGACCGANGAGATCAAGACTGTGACTGAGCCACAGGCCGCGGGTGCGACGCCTGTAAACAACACGNTCAGTGAGATCGATGCTTACAAAGAGGCGGCGGTCCTGCAAGGCTCGAATATGTGGGCGGTTACTCCGGCCAAGAGCGCTTCCGGCCACGCNATGCTGTTCATCAATCCGCACCAGCCATTCTTCGGTACCGGCCAGTGGTATGAAGGCCAGGTGCACAGCGATGAAGGCTGGGACATGTCCGGTGCATCGTTCTTTGGCTCGTCATTTCCGACGATCGGCCACAATGAGTTTCTAGGTTGGAGCCACACGGTGAACGCGCCGGACATCGTCGACGTTTGGGAAGAGACTTTCGACAAAGCCAGTGACCCGCTGGCCTATCGCTATGATGCCGGCTACCGCCATGCCACGGAGTGGACCGAGACCATCAAGATCAAAGGAGATGCCGGGCTTAGCGAGCGCAAGTTCACCTTCCGCAAAACCCATCATGGACCGATTGTGGCGAAACGCAACGGGAAGTGGCTATCGGTAAGGATGGCGCAGTTCGCTGAGGGCGGACAGGTGGACGAATGGTACGCGATGACNAANNCGCGCAACCTCGACGAATTCAAGAAAGCCATGTCGGCTGTGGCCGTGCCCATGTTCAACGCGCTCTATGCCGATCGCGAAGGCAACATCTTCTATGTCTATAACGGCGCGGTGCCGCGGCGCGATCAGCAGTTTGATTGGTCCAAGCCCGTCGACGGCAGCATCTCGCAGACCGAGTGGCAGGGATACCACGCCTTCAATGAGCTGCCGCAGGTGACCAATCCCAAGTCGGGCTTCGTGCAGAATTGCAACTCCACGCCGTTCCAGACCACGATGTTTGAAAACCCCGACTCCGCGCAGTATCCCAAATACATGGTGGGCGAAGGCGATACCGCCCGGGCGCGGATCTCGCGGCGCATCTTGTGGAACAAAGACAAATTTACCTTCGATGAGTGGGCTCGCGCCGGCTTCGACACATACGTAATCCAGAGCGAGACGGAAATTCCGGAACTGGTGAAAGCCTGGGAGAAAAACAAGGTCGCGCGCGTTGCCGATGCCGTGGCTGAGCTCCAGAATTGGGACCACGTTAGTCGCACCAGCTCAGTGCCCATGACGCTCTACATGTTGTGGCACGAGAAACAGTATGGCACCGCAGTTGTGAAGGCTGCCAAGGGGCAGGATCCGGTGCAATCGCTCGAGCAAGTCCTGGACGACCTCACCACCAACTTTGGCGCCTGGCAGGTGCCTTGGGGCGATCTCAACCGGCTTGAACGCCGACAGTCGGGTGGCGAAGAGCCCTTCCGCGACGACGTGAAAAGCCTGCCCGTGGCGGGAGCGCCCGGCGACGTGGGCATCGTATTCAATTTCTACGCGCGGCCGGAAAAAGATCAAAAGCGCCGCTACGGCGTGGCCGGCCACTCGTTTATCAGCGTAGTGGATTTTGGTCCAGAAGTGCAGGCGCGGTCGATCCTGGTCTTCGGCGAGAACTCCGATCCGTCGTCCCCCCATTACTTCGACCAATCGGAGCTTTACGCGAAGCAGGAGTTCAAGCCTGCGTACTTCCGATTGGATGCGATCAAGAGCCACGCAGAGAGAACGTATCATCCGGGTGAAGGAAAGAATTAAAACGATTGTCAGTCCGAGCGGCAGAACCGTGTCTCAGCGCCTCCGTGGTAGGTGCGCAGAGCTCAGAATAGGCCCAAGGAGGGAAAATTCATGTGCGTGAAACGGCGCTCGTTTCTGTTCTCCTCCGCCGCGCTCCTCGCAGGCAGCATGCTTGAATCGAAAGATAGCCACGCCGACCAGATGCATCCTCGCCACGTTCACGCGGCGTCACTCATGACTGAGTGCGCTAAGCGTTTTCTCGCCGCGCTCGACGCTGATCAGCGGGCCAAGGCGACATTTCCCTTCGACAGCGAAGAACGCATGAACTGGCACTTCATCCCCAGGGAGCGCAAGGGCCTGCCCTTGCGCGAGATGACGCCCTATCAGAAGCACCTCGCCGGCGCGTTGCTCGCCGCCGGGCTGAGCCAGACGGGCTTTATCAAGGCGGTGACGATCATGAGCCTGGAAGATGTGCTCAAGGTCATCGAGAACGACAGCGGTGAGCGCCGAAATCCGGAGAAGTATTATTTTTCTGTATTCGGGACTCCGTCGGACAACGGTACCTGGGGCTACCGTGTCGAGGGCCATCATCTTAGCCAGAATTACACCATGGTCAATGGCAACGTTATCGATGCCCCGAGCTTCTTTGGAGCCAATCCCGCTGAGGTGCGGCAGGGGCCGCGCAAGGGCCTACGAACGTTGGCTGGGGAAGACGACCTCGGCATCGAACTCATGCACACTCTCGACGAACAGCAGCAGAAGGTCGCGATCGTCGACCCAACCGCCTATCCGGAGATTCTGACCGCGGCCAGNCGGAAAGCGGCGTTGCGGGGCCAGCCGTCCGGCCTCGCGGCTTCCAAAGTGAACGCCATGCAGTTCGACGCACTCATGACCCTTATCGAAGAACACGCCCGCAACGTGCCCGACGAATTGGCCAAAGCCCGCTTAGCGCAGATGAACAAGGCTGGCCGGAATATCTACTTTGCTTGGTCGGGCGGCATCAAGGCCGGCGACCCGCACTATTATCGCCTTCAGACACCCGACTTCCTCATCGAATTAGACGACACGCAGGACAATGCCAACCACATCCACTCCGTGTGGCGCGACTTTGGAGGCGACTTCGGCGAGGACCTGCTTCAGCAGCACTATCACGCAAGCCACAAATCGCCGTAATCGCCGTGGTCGCCGTCATCGCCGTCATCGGAAAAGCAAAGCGTTCCCACACGGTTTCGATCAGTTTCATCAGTGCGATCAGTGGTATGGTTTTGTTTTACAGCGTTCGCGACGTCAACATCGAACCGCCGTCGACAACGATGGTCTGGCCGGTCAAGTACGATCCGCCTTCACCGGCGAGAAGCAGGGCGACTTCGGCGACTTCATTCGGCTGTCCCAAGTGCTGAATGGGCTGCTTGCTGATAATCTGCGCCGTGCGGCTCTCGTCCTTCCAGTAATACTCGCTGAGCGCGGTTTGGATGAGTCCCGGCGCAATGGCGTTGACACGGACTCCTTTTGGCCCCAGTTCCAGCGCGTAGGATTGCGTCATCATGATCAGCGCCGCTTTGGTCATGCTGTAAAGCAAGCCGTAATATTGCGGGCGCAATCCGGAAATCGAAGCGATGTTGATGATCGAGCCCGAACCACGCTGGCACATTCCCGGCGCGACGTGGCGAATCAGACGAAACGCGCTCTTCAGATTGATCTCCACCATCTTGTCGAACTTGGCTTCGTCGACTTCCAAGCAGAACTCCTGGGCGATGTTGGTCGCGGCATTGTTGACCAGGATGTCGATGCGTCCGAACTCCTTGGTGGTGGAGTCGACCAGAGCCTGAATCTGATCGGCCTTGCCCACGTGGCAGGCAACGGCCTTCGCGCCGTGGCCGATCTCTTTCGCCACCGGATCAAGCGTTTCCTGTTTGCGGCCGCAGATGACGACTTTGGCGCCCTCGCGGACAAAGACCTCCGCGATGGATTTGCCGATACCACGGCTGGCGCCGGTCACTATGGCCACTTTGTCCTTGAGGATTCCCATGAGTCTGTCTCCTGGCTTTGGATTGTACGAACGGACACTGAGATCGCCGGAATCGCGCGAAATAGCCGTAATCGCGCGTGATCGCCGACATCGCCGTCATCGCACGCGATCGAGTGACGCTACTTGGTCTGCAATGAATCGGTCGCAGCCTGATCGGTCCTGCGACAACGGTTTTCGGGAATGCATTGATCCCCCGATGTCGGCGATGTCGGCGATCACGTGCGATTCCGGCGATCTCAGATGATACCAGCGAGGTTATAATTTGACGCATCCAACGTCTCGCATTCATTCTCGTCCTGTTTCTAGCCATCGGCATGATCGCGCAGTCGCCTACGGTTACATCTGAAGCTGCGAATCAGACGGAAGTCTTGGATTTCGTTTGTCCAATGCATCCGGATGTTCACATGCCGCATCCTGGGCATTGTCCTCGTTGCGGGATGGCGTTGGTTGCCAACCTTCCCGATCGCATCGAATACCCGCTGAAGATGGCTGTGCGTCCCCCTGCGCCCAAGGGGGGACAAGACTTGCAACTGTCCTTCACCGTGCTCGATCCCAAGACTCAAAAGCAGGTCACCGATTTTCAGACGATGCACGAGAAACCCTACCATCTGTTCATCGTCAGCCAGGATCTCGAATACTTTCGTCACGATCATCCGGAATTGGGGGCAGATGGCACGTTTCACTTCAACACCGTTCTTCCCAAGCCAGGAATGTACCGCATCCTGAGCGATTTCTATCCGACCGGCGGAACGCCGCAGCTGATCGTCAGGACGTTGATGCTTCCCGGCGCTCGATTGACGCGCGGCGCAACACTGGCGTCCGATCTGAAGGCGAAGGATGCTGAGAATCTGCGAATCTCGTTAAGCATGGAACCTGCGCAGCCGATCGCAGGCATGAAGACGATGCTGTTCTTCCATCTCGAACCAGCGGACGGACTGGAACTGTACCTTGGATCATGGAGCCACATGCTGGCGGCGAGTGACGACCTGATCGACATGGTTCACGATCATCCGTTCATCGCCGATGGCGAAGGGCAAATGCAGTTCAACGTGATCTTCCCGCGCGCGCGGACTTATCGCGTGTGGGTGCAGTTCCAGCGTAAGGGCGTGGTGAACACGGCTCGGTTCGATATTCCGGTTTCGGAGTTGAAGTGACCTACTTCACCACGAGCGCAATGCTGGATTCGGGCGGCTCGATCTCGATGCTCGTTCCCGCGGGCAGANGGAGCGAGTGGCGGAAGTAATAGGTGCGCTTGTCGTCTGGATTGAACTTCTCAATCCAGATCAGCGGCTCGATGGCGCCATTAGGCCGGCGTGCGACCGCACGAAGACCTTGGTCAGGGATTGAATCCGCGCGAATGCCAATGGCTTTCAGCGAGTGCTTCAAGGATGTCGTTCCGCGAAACGTTAGGGCCCGTTCGCCAGGATGAAGATGAAGACGAGTTTCGGCGGCGTCAGACTTGAATTCCGGAACGGGCGGCATGTGCATCGGATTGCCTTCGGGCTCGCCGCCATCGACCCATTCCGCGATGACCTCAAGGTCTTCCTGCGTCAGTCCGCGATCGTTCTTAAACTCGCCAAAGCCTTTGACCGCGTTCCAGGGAGGCATCCGCCGCTCCAAAACCTGTTGCTTCAGCGCTTCTGCCCAGGGACGCGCGTCGCGGTAGGTCATCAAGGAAAACGACGATCCGCCCTGACGATGGCAGGAAGCGCAGTTACGATATACGATGCGCGAGACGTCGCGCGACCATGTGATCTTGGTCGAGTAAGGCGTGTGGGCGCGCAGCATGGCAGACATGCTGAGCAAGATGGATGTGGTTATCAAGGTGCGTCGCACGATGTTGTATTTTACTGGAGGTCTCGCCTATTTGTTCACTATTGGATATAGTGTCTNACCAAAATCTAAATCTGGGGATATCAATGAATTTGCGTACCTGGCTCGGACGTCGCTGGACCCATGGCACGATAGTCGTCTTAAGTCTCTCGCCTTANGTACAGGTTAGGGCCCAACAGCCCGATGGCGGAGCGATCTATAAAGAGCAATGCGCCGTGTGCCACGAGAACTCCGCCAAGACGCGCGCGCAGTCGCCGGCCGCGTTACGGCTGATGTCGCCGGAGAACATCGTGCGCGCTCTCGAATCCGGCCGGATGAAGGATCAGGGCTCGCTGCTGAGCGCCGAGGAGAAGCGGGCTGTGGCGCAGTATCTCGCGGGCAAGCCCTTCGGACAGGATGCCCAGCCGGCTGCTGCGGTCTGCCCCAGCGCCAAGACTCCGTTCGCCCCGGCCAGCACAGATTGGAATGGCTGGGGCGCGGATCTGANCAATGCTCGCTTCCAGCCTGGTGAACGCGCAGCCCTGCCANCCGATCAAGTGCCCAAGCTTAAGCTGAAATGGGCGTTTGCTTTTCCCGGCGCGCCACTTTCTTGGGGACAGCCGACGGTCGTCGGCGGGCGAATCTTCGTGCCCAGCTTCAACCGTNAGGTTTATTCGCTNGATGCCAAGACCGGCTGCCAATACTGGGTCTATGAAAGCGAATCCCCGGCTCGCACTGCCGTGTACATCGCGCAGATAGGCGGTGAGCAAAAACGCTACGCTGCCTTTTTCGGAGACCAGAAAGCGAACGCTTACGCTATCGATGCTGTCACCGGCGAGCTGCTGTGGAAGGTACGCGTCGATCCCCATCCCAAAGCCAAGATCGTGGGCGCGCTCGAGTATTTCGATGGGCGAGTGTTTGTTCCGGTGACGGGCGGCGAAGAAGTTGGGCTCGGCAACAAGTACGAGTGTTGTTCTTCACGAGGCGCCCTGGTGGCGCTCGACGCAGTAACGGGGAAAAAGATTTGGAAGACCTTCACCATCACCGAGGAGCCGAAGCCCACGACCAAGACAGCGGCCGGCGTGCAGAATTGGGGGCCGTCGGGGGCTAGCATCTGGTCTGCGCCGACCATCGATGCCAAGAACAGAATCATTTATGCGGGAACCGGCGACAACTTCTCTGAGCCTTCGACCAAGACCAGCGACGCCGTGCTGGCCTTTGATCTCGATTCCGGCAAGTTGCTGTGGTCGAAGCAGCTGACGGAAAACGATGTCTTCAACATCGTGTGCGCCGGGCAGGGATGCGGCGATCACCTGGGGCCGGACGTCGACATCGGCGCATCGCCCATTCTGGTGACGCTCTCAAGCAGCAAGCGCGCGCTGCTTATCAGCCAGAAGTCAGGCATGGCCTCGGCGCTCGATCCGGATAAGAATGGCGAAATCCTTTGGCAGACCAAGGTCGGACACGGCGGACGCCTGGGCGGAATTCAGTGGGGATCGGCCTACGACGGTAACAACATGTACGCTGCGGTCTCGGACATCGCCCATACCGCATCCTCGGGAATCGGCCGCATGGCGGCCGATCCTAAAGCGGGTGGTGGGCTCTTCGCGCTGAATCCCGAAACCGGCGCGAAAGTTTGGGCCGCGCCGCCGCCGGTGTGCGGCGACCGGCCATCGTGCAGTCCCGCGCAGTCAGCAGCTGTGACGGTGATTCCCGGCGTCGTGTTTTCCGGCGGCGTCGATGGCCGCTTGCGCGCCTATTCTACGAATGATGGCAAGGTCATTTGGGACTTCGATACCGAGCAGGAATTCCTCGGCGTGAACGGCGTCAANGGGAAAGGCGGCGCGATGGATGGCGCTGGACCGACTATCGCCGGAGGAATGNTGTTTGTAGGATCCGGTTACGGCATCTGGGGNGGTTTACCGGGGAACGTGCTGCTGGCGTTTTCCGTTGACGGGAAGTGAAATCGAGGCCTTGGACCCCTTTTTCAGAACTCAGAAGAGTTAGCCGCAGATTTGCGCAGATGAACGCAGATCAAAAAACTGGGTTAAGCCGCGAATTCACCCGAATGCAAACGAATTAGGACAATGGCAAATGATTCGCGTTCTTTCGCGTTAATTCGCGGCTAGTCCTACTTCATCTGCGTTCCTCTGTGTGTATCTGCGGCTGAAAAAATTAGGGCTTCGACTCCGGCGATAACTTTGCCGGAACCGAAGCCCTAAGTTCTCACCGGTCTTTACTGTTGTGAACCGCCACCCACCGAGCCTGCCGCGTTTGCCGGCTTAGCTCCGGGCTGGGTTGAGGTCCGCGTCCCTGGCTTTTCAAACTTGATCAACTGTGCGGCAGTGACCTTGGGATCGGCAACCGACACCGAGAACCAGCCGATCATCATCTCTTCCCAGGTTTGGTCGCCCCACTTTACTTCCTTGGTGGGGTCAGGGTTGTAAGGATTGTTGGCCGAGTTATCGAAGTGCGCGGTGCACTCGATGCGCGTGCCTTTGGGTAGAACCAACGGCTGTGCTAGCCGGTATCCCAGTTGCCAGTTGAAGTCATACTTGGGGACTGAGAGCAGCGTCTCGGTCTTGCCGTCCGGATAGATGACTTCGAAACGGAAATCTTTACCGCGGAAGTGCATGTGCGGCATGAGATCTGACAGAGTGACGGTCTCTTGAAGCTCCACTTGCGATTTTACTTCGTAGTTGCCGTCGTTGGGCGGAATCTTGAAACCAGCGTTTGAGGCGGCCAGCATCACATTGCGCACCTTCGATGGCTGCTTGGCGTAGATCAGGCCGATCGTGGTCTTGTCGGTGCCGGGCGTGCCGTTGGCGGTGTAGTGCAGCTGCAGAATGATGTCGGAGCCGGCTTTGATCAGCTTGGCTTCGTCGGTCAGATCCAGCGGCTGCAGTCCCGGCGCGTAACCGACCAGAAGTTCGCCGATGTCCCCGGAGCGCCTTCTGCGCGGCTGCTGGTTTGAACCTTCTTGTTTGTCTTCTTGTTTAGCCTCTGGTTTGTCCTTGTCTTCCTCTTTCTCTTTCTTGGGAAGGAAGAACTCGCCGGCCTTGGCGTCTGCCATCCTTGGCGTCTGCCATCCATTTGGAACCCGGCGGCCGGATGAAAGCGATCACGTGGTGAACCACTGCTCGGTTGCCGGGACGAACCTCAGCAGCCCTAACCCAGGTATCCTGCGTGAAACCACCGGGGATCACCATGTACTGGTACTCGACGGTTCCTTCGGCCGGCACGTTATACGCCGCGGGCATTTCGATCACGCGATCGGGTGTGCCGATGTTCCACCCGTCAACGAATTGCACAGGTGCGGGCGCGTCTTTAGCATCGCCCGGCTTGGCTCCGCCATCCACCCACGAAACCAAGGTCCGGATTTGTTGCGGCGTCAGCTTGCGTTCGTTGGAAAAATGTCCGTACTGAGGATCGGCATACCACGGCGGCATCTTCCCCGTGGTGACCGCCATCTTGATGGCCACAGCCCAGGGCCGCGCGTCCTCGTATGTCATCAGCGCCATGGGTGCCACTTCACCCGCACGATGGCAGCTTTGACAANTGTTTTGAAGAATGGGCAACACGTCCTTGTAGAANGTGGTCTTGCCGGGAGGCGGAGGAGCGGTATCGTTCGACGCCGCTGTGCCCATCAGCAAACCGCACAAGGAAAGCCCAACCACCGCCAGTAAGCCCTTCAAGAGCCGTCCCTTCATGATGAGAATCTCCATTTGGGTTGAAATATTGCGTACTGCGTATACAGAGGGGGCCCGAACCTAATACCCGTCAGCTTTCGCCGCAGATATTCGCCCACTATGGTACTAAGCTTGCATCTCCATTGCAATGAATAGTTTTCATTAGTAGCAGTCAG
>JGI25617J43924_10000090_pt1 | contig 14055 bp, 12 predicted proteins | sample GraSoi2013_115cm_FD_43924 | JGI IMG/M metagenome (IMG submission 43924) | reverse complement strand
GGTCTGCTGAACCTGTTCGTCGAGGTCCCTCATCTGCCGTTGGTCGGGATTGGCATCAGCACCTTTCCGCTCGGTGTTTTTGTCTTTCCGTTCGGTGTTTTTGTCTCCCTGCACCGGCGCAGCATGTAATCCCGAGAGAGCGGCAAACGATAACGCCAGAACGAGAGCAATCACAACCGACAAATGCGCCGTATTTTTCATCTCTGTATATTCCCACGCAGCCTTTGGACGGAGTTTCGGACCNCACTGAGTATTAAGGAGACTGCTGGCGGCAACAACAGCACACGGGTGCTAAGCCCCCTCTACCCGGGTGTCCGATACCTCCGTGTGCCAAACGTGATCGCTCGGGAAACCGGCGCCGAGGTCGTGATCATGCCCTCTTCGGTTGAAGGTGCGAAGGGGGTCGGTGACCACTTCCTGCTCTTTGATCCTGATTTGGCGCTGCTGAGCAGGGCTTTCCAATCGAAACCGTGAACGCAAGAGTGCGAGTGTCCAGGAGGGCACACGCAGAATCGAATTGGCTAGATGTATAGGAAAATCAAAATTAATGTTTCGCAATATCAGATGATTCCGAGTGGCTGGAACAGCGGCAAGTAACCACAAACGGGATCTGGAGTATCATCTGCCTGGCGGGCTCATGGGCGGGCAGTCATACACGCCGTCGCGAGTGGGCTTCATATTAGGAGTGCCAGCGCCTCGTCAGGACAAATCCATGTTGTTCCGGTAAATCTGACAAGTGTCGAGCGGCTCGAAATCAACATCCTGAAGCCACAAATCGCCGCCTGCCGCTTCGATGTGATCCCAGAACGCGTGCCCATCTGCAACCCTTTGGGTAGTGGGCTACTTTGACGCCTTACGAGAAAGTTTACGATAAATCTGCCCCCGAGGCCCTGCATCGGCAACAGTCAATGTCGTATCACTAAGCTCGAAGAGAACCCTCAAATTCCCAACACGAGTCCGTCTTTGGTTGACGTTTGTAAGGGGCAGCGAGAGACGAGCATTTAAGGGGTCAGCAGCGATGGCAAGAAGTTTCGCTTTGATTCGTTCACGCGTGGGAGCATCAAGACTATTTATGTATCTCAGCGGGGTTCCGGTCAGCTCAATGCGGAGTGGCAGGTGAAAAGCCAAACGCCTTACTCGATCTGGCTCAAATCGTACACATCCCCCTGTTCCTTTTCGGCCCTAGCACGATCAAAAACATCCTTGGTCTGTTCTTGTTGCAACACGGCCATTTCAAACCAATCGGCGAGTTCACCAGCCTCTTCTTCGAGACGCGCCAACATGCGAACCTGGGCGGACAGCAGCGAGTAATTTGTAAGCCTTCTGCACTTTGCTAAATTGAGAATACGCGAAAGGACACCATGCAATTGGTGTAGCGCCTTTATTGCATCCTGTGTATTCTCGGGAGTTGGCGGCTCATCCGGTTCTGGCACTGGCCGCTTGCCCTCAATCATCTCGTACACCTGACCAAAAAATCCCTCAAGTCTATTGTTCAAGCGTCTTAGATGATATGCGAGGTACAGAGTCTGCGTCCGGTCCTTGAGCATTAAAGAGAGGCGTGAGGCAACAGAAAGAGATTCGTACATCTCTGCATTCCACAGATCACTTCCAAAATTTGCCAGAACTGCGGCGCTAGCACTCACTTCGACAGGCCTCTCCTAACAGGCTTATTTATTAGACGCCTGAGGCTACACCAAGGTTTCAACGCGGGTCAACGGAACTCCAGTACTCAATTGGCAATAAGTACCTGTTCCTATAGTAACTTAGATGGTGCGAAAATTTAGGCGATTTTAGGCACTTTTTCTTGTTCGGTGTTCGACCTCTTCCCAGAGAGCCACAAGGTCTTTCACTTCCCACAGGCCATCTGTAACCCCGGCTGCCATCGCGGGAGACGTGCGCAACGTGCGGTGAATCTTGATGAAGTTATAAGCGAAGTAATTGAGGGCCACGGCTGCGGCGTGATTTGTGAGCTTGCGCGAAAACCCATTTGAGAGGCGAGTATAACGCCGCATATTTGTGCGAACCGTCCAGTTTTGTCTTTCAATGAAAGACGTGGAAATATGCTTCGGGTCGGGATTGCCGCTTACTTTTTTCATCTCACACCCGATGCAAGTTGCCGGGGAGTAGCGCGTCTCGTATTCCTGCGGGAACCCGTAAACTTTGTGCAGCATCGCAAAATCAATATCCCCGCCGAAAGCATCTTCCACAGCTTGCAGATAAGGCCGATGCGAGTCAGTTGTTAGCTGTATCCGATGGCGCAAGCGAGACGCGAGATCGTTTACAAACCGCTTCGCAGTCCTGCCGTCCCTACTTCCCAACATCCAAGCGGGAACGAGTTTCGTATCTGCGCAAACGGCAGTCCACAGCCAAATATCTCCAGCAGCCGGATTCTTTTTAGCAATCTCTTCAGTGCGATTCTTTTCCTTGCAGTAAATCCAAGACCACATCTCATCGAGTTGCAGCCGCTTGCAAGGCAGGTTCCGGAACACTTTGTCCTGGTACTGTGCGCAGACCGTTCCGACTTCCGCCAGAAGCCGCATGACGGTCTTTTCAGCAACGCTAGTCATGCGCACAGTGGCGCGAATCGAGCAGCCCTCGATTAAGCAGCTAATCACCTGTTCGCGGGTTGTAGAATTCAGCTTTCTCATGTCTCTATTATGCTAAAGCAGCTTTAGCATGTCAAGGGAAAAGTCTAACCGTTAGACTTTTGGCAGCTTGCTTTTTGGGGGGTCGAATCGTCATAATTCCAGACGTCTGTAAAAATGGTGCGCCGGGTGGTGGTTGACCCCACGCGCTCTCCATCCAGAGTGGAGTGCTCTACGCTGAGCTACCGGCGCACGCTAAGTGCAACAAAATAGAGCTATTTACCCAGGTGGCACTGAGTAAATAGCTCTTTTTGGCCTTGGTGGCCCTCTGATATAATGCAAGTGCGGATACACGTATCTGCCCTTTCTTTGCCCCTAAAGCGAGATTGGTTGGGCTGGGTCAGTTGACGCTGATTCCAGCCCTTATCGTTACTAGGTCATCCCGATGCTGCCTTTCCATGTTTCTCCTGCTTCTTCCCGCCCTGGACAGCGATTAATGGCTGCTGTGCGCTGTTGAAGCGATCCTTGGGCAAGTCCACCTCAAAAAGCGCCTCATCTGAATTCCAGCGAACGGGATAGGTTTTAGTTTCCGAAAAGTCATACCCTATATGGCGCAGGAACATGACTCCCGAAAACGCGGCCCCCGTTATCGCCTTCTCCTTCTTGCTGTACCGAATGTTGAATGATCTGCTGTCCTTCTTCGCGATCGGCCTCATCGCAAATCTGTAGGAGTCCTTATCCCAGAGAAGCAATATGGTCTCTACAGCCTCTTTGTTCATCAGCTCCGCAGATGCTCGATTCAGCGTGCAGCGACCTAACGGCGAAATCGTCAGCGTCGGAGAAGTTGACTTTGCGGGGTATTCTTTAGCGAATATCTCGTACGGCATTTAATCCCCCCTTTGCGTGAAAAGGATAGCACCTGCGATACATCGCCATCAAATCAGAATCCCTGTGCGCATTCATGGCCGTATTTCTTCTGTACCGCTGTGCATCGGTCCATCTTAGCACAATCAAATAGAAACGGGCCGCAAATACCGTTACCTGTTTCACAGAATTAGTCAGGTACTTACCTCTTTGTTTTCTTGCGTTTAAGCCATCGCGTCTTAGCGGCCTTACTCGCTATCTTGCTGCGCTCTTCGGCTGTCATAGTCTTTAAGCGACGCTTCCCGCCCAGTTTCCCGCCCTTGCTGCCGATCTGGGCCATGTACTGAGATACGGCATCGGGAATACGTCCAATATTGGACGTTGGTTCCTGTGTCGAGCGTTCTGCGAGCTGGTGGGCAATCTCGTTTATATCTGAGGTGCGCTGCTTAACCCGCTTTGGCATGTGTCCAACATGGCACAGGCGGGCCTATTGCGCAAGGGGTGTATCCTGCTTTCAGGATTCAAAGTAGCCCACTGCAACCCTTTGCGTTTCCTTCCGTGCGAGCGTGAGTTGGGGTAACCTATTGGATTTCAAGGGCGTAGCGAGTTAAGGAATCGTCTCCGGTCCCTGCCTTACAAGCAGGAGGTCCACGGTTCGAGTCCGTGACCGCTCACCATTTTAGCAATCAGCACTCAGCATTCTGCAACTCAGTCAATTCGGCAGTCACGCTACTGCCGAGCTCGTCGCGCGCACAATAGGGTCTACAGTTCCTGGCTGAATGCTGAGTGCTGCCTGCTGAATGCTTCTCTACAACTCGAACCAGAAGAACATAGCGTTCGATATGAACATGCCCAGCNCGGCGCAGCCCAGCCAGAAATTCTCAAAACGCGTATTGGTNGTCTGCATAATGCGCGAATTGTTGGACAGCAGGAGAATGTAGGNGAAGATCGGGACCAGGACAATCCCGGCGAGTACTTGCGACCAATAGAGGACTTTCACGGTGTTGATACCGAANAAGTCGATGAACACGGCTAAGAACACTGTGCCCGAGATCATCACATAAAATAGACGCGCCTCCCAAGGTTCGCTGGAGAGACTCGACTTCCATCCAAAAGCCTCGGCCACGGCGAAGCATAGCGATGCCACCAAAATTGGCAAGGCGATCAGCCCCGAGCCAATGATGCCGAGAGAAAAAAGAATCGGACCGAGAAAACCGAACGTTCCCAGGGCTTCGGATGCGGCGCGCGGCGTCATCCGCGTGGGATCGGCAACCTGCAAGTGCGAAGCTGCGATCATGGCGGAGAGCGAAATCAGGCAGGCAACGAGCGTCCCCGCATGGGATTCGCTCACGTGAGCCTGGGCCAGGCCTTCGGGAAGGCCGCGCTTCGAGCTGGTCTGCCAGACAATTACGTCGGGCGTCAGAAGCGAACCAAACACGGCGACCACGCCCATCATGTAGGCAGTGTTGGCCTGCAGCTTGGGAAGAAAGATGCCGCGAGCCAGTCCTGAAAACGAATCGGTGACGTGATAGGCGGCGATGGCATAGGCAATAAGAATCAGAGTCAGGATTCCCAAAGCTTTTGTGGTCTTCTGATAGTTGCCGATGATGAGCACGTACCAAACGCCGAACGCCACCAGAGCCAGGAAGTAGACGCGGGGGAAAACCGTGATCAGCGAAAAGCCGTCGCTGACGGCAACGATATCGCCCACGATCATGGCAAAGTTGACAGCCACAATGAGCAGCGCGATCAGCAATGCCACCTTTTTCCCGTAATGGTCGCGGACCAGCTCCACCAGGCCTTTCTTGGTTTCACGGCCAATCCGCGAAGAGACCGCAAACACGCTGAACAAGACTGGCACACACAGCAACACCACCCACCCAAGGGAGTAGCCAAAGCTGGCGCCGGCTACGGTCGCGGTGAGAACCGCGGCTGGATCAAGATCCGCAGCCCCGGCAATGATTCCGGGCAGAGCTCGAGCGGCTCGGCCGCTTATTGTTGATTGCTGCCCGCCGTTGTTCTCCGGGAGTTCGGCCAGAGGAAGGTTTGGCATGCCAAGAGCATTCTTTTCTCTCTNTTAGAAGCGGCAGCAGCTCAGGCGGTTGACCGGGCCAGCATCGGGCAAAGTTTAGAACGGGTTTCCNTGTTTCAAAATGGCCTTGGAAAGGGCACGGCTTCAGANATTGCGGAAAAGCTCCGAGTAGGGGGGACAAGTGTCAAGGCTTAGCCCTGTCCTCGAGGTGAGCTTGGCGAGCCGAAGGAAGTTTACTCGGGCCGTACAACACGGGAAGAAACTCGGCTTTAAGCTAAAAAAGTCTTTTTACGTAGCCTCTTTAGCCGTGCTGTCAGCAAAAAGCGCCTTCTCGTGTGACCGTGCAACCCTTCTAACCAACAGCTCCTTTTCTGAGGACTAATTGGCGAAAAATCGCCATTACACTCATTTGACCCGTTCTGAGTGTAAACGCCTGATTTCGCCAATCACTCAAGTGCCAGCGAAGGTCAGTTTGCTTGATCCGCCTTAACACTGCGACTTAAGATTTTTCGGGAAATGTACGCCTGGATCCACATAATGACTGTGCCAATGAGCAGTAGCAGCCATTCAAACGTACTACGTCTTTTCCCACCCTCTACGAGCCAAGAAGGTGGAAGGGAAGGTCGCAGCGACAGCGCAATCGTCAGTACTATGAAGACAACAACGAGAAACACCNCATGGATGGCCAACAGATACGGACTCTGCTGACGAACCGCCTTTCGACGTAGGCTATACGCTTCCTGTTGACTCGGGTCATAATCACGAAATAAGAAGAAGAAAATAAGAGCCGTGTATCCAACGAGCGCTGCGACCTGAATCCCGAACCCCTTTTTCAACATAAGAACAGCGAGCAGCGCCGCTAGAGTGGCCCCTACTAGAAGGACAGCCCACGCTCCCAATAGCTGTCCAACTGAAACTTGAGACGGCAACCAAATTTCCTTGCGCAATTTTTTTTATTGCCCCTCGGCTCGCTTTGGGGATCTCCGTTCGTCAGGCACTCGGCAGCCTCAGTTTTGCATAAGCAACGATCTTTTTTCTAGCTCAAATCTTGAATGGGCCTCGCACTTGTTGTAACACGAGGTCCATTCGTGTCGTCACCAGCGTGGCGTTGATCGAGGGCGAGTTGTCGGCCGTCCAAAAGCCACCCTCATTTGTTGGTGAAAAAACGCCATTACACCCAGTAATCGGGTCGTGAGTGTAATCGCCTGTTAACATCAGCGAACTCGTCTCTGCCAGTCTGGCTCGCGCGAACAGGTCTATAATCCGCCATGCGCTGGGGACTGGCAAATACTGCTGTCTTGATCACTGCATGGCTCTTGGCCAGCGAGGAGTCGATCCATGCACAGCAGTCTGTGGCAAATCCGCTCCCTCAAATCGAGTCCGACNCATCCTGCCCGTCGTCCAGTGCTCATGGCCAACAGCCTCCTGGTCGCGAAATCTCAATCGCAGGGGTGAGCTTTTCAGGTGCTCTCCAAATGGCGGTCGCGGACCAAGACCGGATTGCTGATTCAGTCAAGCAAGAGACGCGCGGAGCGTCGCTTGACGATGTACGCGGAGAAGCACTAGAGAGAGTGAGAGCCGGATGGCAAAACCATGGATATTTCAAGGTGCAGGTTACTGGAGAAGGCAAGGAAACACTAAGCAGCAGTCCCGCCAGTCAGAGCATTGTGCTCTTTGTGAACGTGCATGAGGGCGCGCAGTACAAGCTGAGCGGGATCACTTTCAGGAACAACAAGGCGATCATCAATGTTAAAGCTTTGCGCCGTCTTTTCCCAATTAGTGACGGCGACATCTTCAGCCGCGAAAGAATGGAAAAGGGGTTAGAGAGTCTTCGTAAAGCCTACGGACAACTTGGCTACATCAACTTTGCCGCTGTCCCGCGTACCGCGTTTGACGACGAAAACGGGCTGATTTCCCTCGACATCTACGTGGATGAGGGCAAGCCATTTTATGTCAGTAGTGTCAACGTTCTAGGTTTGAACGAACCTGCTCAACGGGAGATATTGAAGGACGCTCCGGTCGGTCAAATCTACAACTCCAAAACCTTCGAGCTGTTCCTGAAAAAGCACTCCTCGCTGCTCCAGTTCTCCTCTGATGACCCATGGCACGTTAAGAAGCGGGTGGATGAACGAGCAGGCACAGTTGCGATTACTTTAGACGCCTACCCCTGCCCGGTCCATTAAGGTTTGGTTCCACCCTTTTCTTGCTGTATGCAAAATCGCCATTTCACTCATGACCTGGTTCTGAGTGTAATCGCCTGTTAACGACAGTTATCTCCGGTTTGTCCGTAGTCCGCCCACGAATCGAGTGTGGGGGCCAGACGGGGATTTCTATTTCCCACAACCAGACCCTGGGCAGTCAGCGGCCACTGGCCAGCAGGGGGATGCGCGAATTTACTCGCGGTCTGAGGAGGCTTGCCCAGGCGTGCAGGCAACTGTACCGCTGATGGATATGCCCTCTAGTTCCCCAGCGGTCAGGCGGACGGATTTGCGGAGGTGTGGAAAAATTACGATGCACTCGCCAGGCCGGGCGTCATGGAAGAAATCGAACAATTCAAGTTGATGGAAGGCTTCGTCTGCTATCCACAAATTTGGATCCAAAAGGGCCGAGACCAGCAATGCGCGCACGGCGGTGTTGGACATCGTGGGAAGACCGTTTGGTCCTGCTTGGCGCTCCCCCATTGGTAGCGCGAGAGGCTGTGTCCACCGGAGCGCTTCCCATCGTTCGCCAGGTCTCTTGCTACGAAGCAGCCGTTGCGTCAAGGTCAGAAACGCTTCTTGGCAGATTGACGAGGCGTTGCACGCACCTGATTGGACAAGACGCTGCGCTGACAAATCACGAATCCAAGGGACCGGGTCGCTTAACGCCGCAACGTAGAGAGCAAAGCTTGAGCTGCCAGCGGCGGATTCGATGTCAAGGAAACGCTGCACGTCTGAAATCATCTGAGCTTGAGCGCGGTTGCTGAGATCGATGGCACCGAAGATGTGGGCCGTCCCCCTGTCCACGTCGAAAAACGGATAGCCAACAAGGTATTGACTGCCGATCTTGGGCTCGGTGTAGTCGAAAGCGGTTCCGCGAGTTCCGCCAAACATGAGCGGGGCGTCATCTGGAGACCGCGGCGGTACCCAGCGCGACTCAGCCTGGAGTTCTGTCTGGTGGGAAAAACCTCGAAGTAGCTGTTCTACACGCAGATCCACCAGGGTGTAAGGTGAACCGCCTCCGCTGGGCAGCTTGACACGTGTCACAACGACAAAAGCAATAAAGCTCAGGGGATCAGCGAGAGAGGTGGCGATGTCCGGCGCTGCATAGGGTGCGTTGTCGGCAAACAGTTTGTGGTGCGCCCTATCGCGTAGTTCGCCCATCGCGCTGATTGCTCGGGCGCTCAAGTCCGAAACGATTTTTGACCTTGGTGTTTGCTGTTGCGGCCAGAGAGGCGGAGCATTCAGGAAAATAGCCAGAAACAGGGCGATGCTGCCGATCCTACGCATTAGTCCACTAGGTTACTAAACCAGAATACACTTCTTTTGCTGCCGCAGACGGCCGAAAGTGGCGCCAGGGGACGTCGAGATGGGCCGCCATAAAGTTGCTGAGGAAGGTTAGCTCGGTTCCTCAGTTTTAATGACAGATTTGTGGAGTTCTGCCCGGAAGATTGTTGGCGAAAAATCGCCATTTCACTCACAATTCGGTTCTGAGTGTAAACGCCTGATTTCGCCAACGCGTAGGTTGACCGGTTAGAGCGCTGCATCCGCCTGTTGACTGGCTGGCGATTTGTAAGACTGATTCCTAGCAAGATCGATCTAGTTGGGCGAGGCCAACACGTCGTCGTAGTAGTTCAGCATGGCGCGCCGCGGTACGTCTTTGAGGCCCTTAATCGGAATTTTGCCTTCCTGCGATGTGTTCCCGACCATGGTCACGCGCCCGAGCTGAGCAACACGTCCGTCGGCGAATTCGAAATAGAGAGGCACGATCATGCGAAAGCGGTCGTCCACGCCTGACTGTGTCATTTTCATCGAGAGGACGACATCTCCGTCGCTGTTTTTGTCAAAGCTGGAGTCCAGCTTATAAGTCGGCAGCGCCGTCCCGTAAACGTATTCGTCGAAGAACCAGTCCATCTTGCCGCCGCCTATGCGCTGCATATCCGGCGTCATGTGTTTTTCCACCATGGCTTTGAAGTCTTCAGTTGTGGCTGCATGCCCGGCATAGGTCTTTACAAAATCGTGCATCATGTCTATGAAGTTCTGGTCACCCGTCTGAGCGGTCCACATCATCATGCGAAGCATGTGCAGGATATACGCGCCCTTGGGATAGATCAGCCTGCGAGTGATATCAAGTCCGGTTCTGTCGTTGCTCATGCGGTAGCCCAGAGTCACGGGCCCGGCATCGTTCGCGCGAAACCCCATATTGTTCCGCTCGAGGAGCAGCGTGCGCTCATCATCCCAGAATTCGATGAACTTCTTCGGGTTCTTTTCGATCAGTTGGATGTATAGGGAAGCCGACATATCCGCAAAACCTTCGATCATCCACTGGTCACGGTACGATTCGCAACCAACTGCAAGACCCCACCACTGGTGCGCGACCTCGTGCGGGGCTACAACCTTCCAATAGCCGAAATCACGATAATCCATATGAAACGTGTGGCGGACCTGGGGGTCGTAATAGTAGCACATTGGGAGATACACCAATCCCGGCAGAGCTTCACCGTAATTGCACGCCCATTGCTGAGTGACAGCTAATTGCTTGAAAGGGGCCGGGCCAAAGTAGTCTGAATAGAGCTGCACCGCAAGCTGCGCCTCCGCCAAAGCCTTCTCCAACAGGGGCGTTGTTTCCATGTTGCCTAGCGCGACCGCATATCCCGAGCCGTGGTGACCCGTGCCGGGCGCACCCGCGCCTGTCGGGTTATCCCTACTGCGCCAGTTACCGCTGTCCTTATTGACTTGCTCGAGCATGTACTTGATGTCATCAGGCGGTTCTTCATTGACGTAAGCCTGCACGAGATATTCAGGCGAGTTGAGCTTGGCCTCTTCCATCTTGAAACGGCCAAAGTTGAAGCCTGCAAGCGGCTGCGGAACGGCACTCTTCCACACTGTCACACTCTGCCCGCCATCGTTGCTTTCACTGACCTGGATACCGGTGGCCGCCATCTTCATGCCTTTCGGAATCCGGAATGTCATATCATAAGTAACGTACTGGCTCAATCGTCCGGCCACATTGTTGGGGTACCAGTCGCGGCGCGCGATAGGATAGTAATTTCCGCTACCCTTGTTCTCGACTGCATCCTTGCCATCGTAAGTAGTGATAATCGTGTACTTCTCTCCTAATCCGAGAGCGCGCGGCAGGATCACGGAAAAATTCGCGTCGTCATTCTTGTCCTCCTGTATGAAAGAAAGCGCCTGTTGCTTCTCATCAGTCACGCTCTGGACACGCAGTGTGCGGTACAAATCGAACGGGATGACTCGCAACCCCGCTACGAGAGAAACAAGCGTGGTTGTGGCCTTGCCGTTAAGGTGTGCATTTTTTTCGATCGCGGTGTCCAGCTGCTGATGCGTGATTTGATATGCATAGTTCTGCTGAGTCCCGGTGGCGCTTCCGTCTTTGTATTCCCCGGAGAAATGAAACGCTCCCCAAATGCCCAGTTTGTTGTCGTCGTAGGTGAGGAACTCGATTTCTTCGGGAGAGACCGAGTCGAACAGCAGAGAGGGTACGCCGTGCGGGTCTAGGAAGTAGAGCTCTTTGCCGTTGTACTTCTTCCCATGCACGAAAGCCACGAACAGGGCTCCCGGCTCGCCGCTGAACACGTCCTGCAGGATGCGAGCGTCAAGGTTGTACTTCATAAAATGGCTGTGCCGCATCGCATTCTGGGAATCGTGCAGCAAACCCGCGTCGCAGCTTCCGCCCGGTGTTCCGGCTTTCTTGAGCTCTTCGTAGGTTGAATCGGTGAAGCGCAGCACCAGGTGCTCGTACTGCTCGACAAACTCATCCGATTTCGTAAGTAGCTTCAGCGAGGACTTCTCGATTGGAATGGGTGGGGTGAGCACCATCGTCCCGTCACCCACGAACACCGCGCCAGTAACCTTGCCATTCACGGGAGCGACAAAGCACATGTACCCGTTCAGGTGAAAGGTCGCGGCATCGCGCTTGAGTTCAAAATCCTTGACCGTTACAGCTTCGGTACTCAGATTGATGTTGCGCAGTTGCTGATAGATGGGATCGGAATTTGGACCGGCAGCGGCGGGTGCCTGAGCTTGCGTTGTGGTGGTGAATGCGACTAGGGACAGTACAGTCAGCGGCATAAGAAAACCGGTTTTGTGGTGCAAAGGAGCCCTCCGGCGGCGAAGTAGGGAAATTCTGCATTAGAAACGGGGCACGCGCAAGCGGAATTCAGGCCAGCAAGCTTTGAGGTGTTCCCAGTCAGTCATANGTGTAGGTAAGGGTAACTGTTGATAAATCGCCATTACACTTATTGACCCGCGTCGCCTATGTTCCGCATCCGAGCAATGCCGCTCTAGCCCTAGCGATGTGGTCCAAAATCGTTCCGTCGGGGACGCCAAAGACTAAACCCTGGGGCTCCCTCGGCTTCGCTCGGGATTTCGCCTGCGGGCTCCCGCTCGGCTGCGCCCGGCTCACGCCCGCAAATCGGCTCAACAACAGATCCTTCGGCTTCGCTCAGGATTTCGCCTGCGGGCTCCCGCTCGGCTGCGCCCGGCTCACGCCCGCAAATCGGCTCAACTTTTCAACAACTTAGGCTTGGCCGGCGTTAGTGCTTGCGCGTAGACATCCTGGGTCACCTTGGTTGAAGCGTGCCGTAATAGCTCTTGCACGGATGCAGAGAACTGGACTCCGATCTCGCCCTCCAGCTAGGGCCCGCGCAGACTGCGGACTGAATTTGCGGACCGAATTTTGGCATAACTCTTTTTTCCGATTGCGGAGGGCAACTTCTAATTCGCNCCCTNGCTCTTACAAAGGGCAGCGACGGTACCATGCACGACCGTTCTGCTAGTCCTGGTTTCTGTGGAGCTAGTTCACATCGTGAAACCTCCAACGGTTAGATCGGACGAAACGCGCGCGCCGGAATCTCTGGTCCGGCGCAAGTCCCTGGAAAACGTCCCACCAGCATTTGCATTGAAATCCAACCATATTTGTGGACCAGGCCTCACGAATCCGCGCCGCGCCCGCGGTCCTTCATACTCTCAATTCCGGAAGTTAGCCGCAGGCACGAAACCTGCCCCATCTGCAGAAACCGCGATCTTCCATCAAGTCTTCTCAAAAGAGCACAGCGGAGGGAATCATGTCAGTCAGCAAAATCGATATTCCACTTGAGCATTTGACCACCCGTCCTCAAGTTGAAGAAGAAATTCACCGTCGACTCGCAGCAGAACGCGAGCGGCTCGCAAGAGAAGCGCAGCTCGACGCCAGCCGTGTTCGGCACTTCCGCCGGCCCGTAGAGAGGGCTTTCACCGCCGATGAGCGGGGAAAGGTCACGATCCTCTTTGGCGGATTGACGTGGAAGCACGAGAAAGTGATTCAGGCTGTATTTTCGGGCTCCGGATATCGTTGCGACATTCTGCCGGTTCCCAACGTTGCTGCCTTCCAACTCGGCAAAGAGTACGGCAACAACGGGCAATGCAATCCCACTTACTTCACAGTTGGGAACCTCGTCCAGTATCTGCAAGGACTCGAGGCCAGCGGCATATCGCGCCAGGACATCATTGACAAGTACATCTTTTTCACCGCCGGTTCCTGCGGCCCGTGCCGGTTCGGAATGTACGAATCGGAATATCGCCTGGCGCTGCAGAATGCCGGGTTTGACGGCTTCCGGGTGCTTCTTTTCCAGCAGAACGATGGAATCCAGGCCGCTTCCGGGGAACCCGGCCTGAAATTTACTGTCGATTTCGGCATGGGCATGTTCAATGCGCTGAATCTGGGCGACATCCTAAACGAAATGATCTATCGCATCCGCCCCTACGAAGTAANTAAAGGAGACACCGACCGTGTTTTTCACGAATCCGTTGACCGGCTCTGCACNCTGCTACGCGAGCGCAAACCCTTTGAAGACCACGAGGACCTCCCGGAATGGCTTTCCAAAAAGATTGCGAAGCACAAAGGCGCCGGATGGGAAAAGGTAATCAACTCCCTGGGGAAGGCTTGGGAAAACCTGTATGGATCGGCCTACACAGGATGCCTTCAGGAAGTGCATGACCAACTTGCGACGATTGAAGTGGATCGGCTGCGCGTCAAGCCGGTCGTGAAAATTATCGGCGAGTTCTGGGCGCAGATCACCGAAGGCGACGGCAACTTCAATATGTTTGCCTTCCTGGAGCGGGAAGGCGCGCAAGTGCTGGTGGAACCCATCGCCACCTGGGTCATGTACATGATGTATCAGGTCAAGGAGCGCTGGCGCGAGCGGAAGTCTCTCGATGCTCGCCACAAGAATGTCAACTGGTATGAATTGGATAAGCTACTGTTGAACGAACTGCATTACCGCAAGAAGACGGCGATGATGACAGCCGGTGAGGCAATCTATGCCCGCCAGTATCACCGGATCGTGAGCGGCTTGGGCGGGATCGCACACCATCT
>JGI25617J43924_10000089_pt1 | contig 14269 bp, 15 predicted proteins | sample GraSoi2013_115cm_FD_43924 | JGI IMG/M metagenome (IMG submission 43924) | reverse complement strand
CAACCACCGTGCTCGCCTGTTCCGCCACATCGCACGATCCCGATGGCTTCATTCTGCAATTCATGACCCAGTTTTCCGATGGCGCGGTGTTCTTCACGCCCGCCGCCGTTCACACCCTGGCCGGCCCGGGGTCCTTTTCTGTGACCGTCCATGTGATCGACCAGTTCGGCGCGCCCGCATCTGTGACGGAGAGCTTTTCGGTCAGCGGGGCTGCATCCGCGGCGACCTCCGCAGCCCAGAGCGAAGAGGCAATACGCAAGTCGGCACGTCCGCAGCCCGAGCCGATTCGCAGGCCGTAGCCGAGCATCGGACTGGCAAAGATAGATCGACGCGGCGGGTAAAATGGCGCCGCGAGGGGAGTTTAAGCGGTGCGACCACAACTTTGAGTTTGGTCTTTTCTTGAGAGAAGAATTGGATTGCGCGAGCGAAAGGAGGCCACCGTTTGCTCTTGAATAGGAGCCATGGGTCAAAAGGCCCCGGTGACCTCCCTGACCTTTAGGTAGTGGTACAGTTTGGTCTTAGCTTAAGACTGCGACCCCTCGCATTCGGCCCTGCGATTGTGTCATGCTGTTTCCATGAAAAATAAGAACAAGCGCGAGCTGGAAAAACGCTGGGCCACGGAAGCCGCCAAGAAGCGCAAGGCCGCTAAAAAGAAGACGACCCGCCGGGAAGACGTTAACCAAGCCGCTGCCCGAATCGTGCGGGAAGCCACCGAAGGCTAGGCTTCATCGCGGTCCTGTGCGTCCTGCTCAGGAAAGGGCAATGGCAGGCTCTCGCCCTTTTTGGGTAATACCCGATCCACCATCTTTACGTATCGGTTCCACCCCTAGCCACTGGACAGGGGAGTCTTTGCAACATGACTAGCGAGTGCAGATGCTGCGCAAGCATGGGATCGCCAATATCCTCGGTGCCGGGAACTTCTTGACCCAGGCGGCAAGTTCTTTTCTTATGAGCTTTTCGAGATAAGCCTGTAGTGCCTGTTGTGCTGCATTTCATGCATTACAACTTCTGCCGTGTTCACAAGACCCTAAGAGTGACCCCTGCAATGGAAGCAGGACTTACCGATCACGTGTGGACACTAGAGGCACTTACCGTTCTCTTACACTAAGCGCAAGGGGATATTGCCGCGACTTCATCTCCTCCTCGGCAAGTCTTGCGGACTCATCTTGTGCTTTGCGATCCTCAAGGAATTTGCGCTTGGACTCTTTGCCCTTATAGATCATCCAAATCAGACCGCCAGCGAATACGAGCCACGGAATAACAATGGTCACGGGTCAGCCTCCATATTGACGCCTACAGCAATGAGCGCAAGCCCAAGTACAGCAATGGCCCCGGCAAGCAACCAGTCCAACCAATCACCGCTGCTTCGGTCACGAATTACTGTGTCCAAAGGACCAAAGACAAAGAGGAGAATACCCACGTCGCGGACCGATTCTGCCCACAATTCGTGCCGTTGCTTGCCTGCCACAGGTGCAACATTTATATACATTAGACGCCGATGGCAAGCTTAAAGTTGCGGGCCGGAACCAGGGGCCAAAACGTCATTTTTTCCTGATTTTCCTAAGTCACTCCCCAACTTTTCTGAAGAAATCCTGGATTTGCAGGACTCCTTGGATTGCGGCTTCTTTCTTGATCCAGCCTCGCATTGCGGCTGCCATCATATCAATTTGAAGGAACGACGAGAGGATTTTCAGACTGCACCACTACCGACCTTTAAGGTCTCTTGAAGTGTTTGCTCAGCGCTAGTCCCTGGCTTTGGTACGAAGACCCGATCTCGGTTCCGTAAACCTTGTCCGGACGGGACCGCAGAGGCAAGTATTTCAGGCGACCCATGACTTGGCCATGCTCAACAAGAAATGGAACTTCGTGGGCTCGGACTTCAAGAACTGCACGAGTGCCTTTGATGTTCCCAGCGCCGTACCCAAACCCAGGATCAAAGAATCCCGCGTAGTGGATTCGGAACTCGCCAAGGTCCTGGTCCAGTGACAACATTTCCGCCGCCCAATCTGGCGGCACGCTTACCCGTTCCTCAGAGGCGAGTATGTAAAAGTCCCCCGCCTCCAGGATCAATCCGCGATTGCCGAGGTCGTGCTTGACATCCCAGAAGTCCTCCGGGTCATAGAAGTCTATGTTTGCGAGGTCGATCACCGGCGTATTCTTCTTGGCCTTGTATGCCACCACCTCCCGGGAATCGGCACCGCGCAGATTCACGGAAAGCGTCACGTGCTTCTTGGCTATGCGCGCCTTCGCGGGGATTCCTTCCTCCCCGTAGACAAGCGCCTCCTCCCTTTGCCACGCGGCTTTCTCCAGGGCAGCGGTCGCGCGATCGGATGGCTTCGGATTGCCGGAGAGGAAGCGAAGTTGATTCAGGGTCGTTCCCGCGCGCACGATGACGCTGAACGTGCGGGGGGCGATTTCAACGTACAGTTTGCCTTGATAACCGCGTTTGACCTGCTCAAACTCCTCGCCATAATCAGTAATCAGACGGATGAAAATATCCAATCGACCGGTACTGCTTTTCGGATTGGCCCGGGCGGCAATCCAATCGGGAAGATCGAGGTGCTCAAGCAAAGGAACGATGTAGACGCATCCCTTCTCGAAAACCGTAGTCCGCGTAAGATCCACGCGGCTCATGACTAAGCCCGCGTCGGCGATGCCGTGCTCCACCGTCGACTTCCAAGGCACGAAACTTGCCTGGACACGATAACCGACATCTCCAAGCCGTAGATCAAGGCTGGCGGGCTGTATTTGCCGTTCAGTAATTTCCGGAAACGCTCTAATATGCCCCTTGGCAATGAGTTTCCTGATCTCCTGGGATGGCAACATCCCTTCTATCCTACTCGTCTCTGCTACCTCGTCGTGCAGGTCAGGAAATAGNGCTGCTGCTCCNACGTCTGGCGTGGACATTTTAAGAAGGCTCCTGATAAAGGNNCAAAACCAATAGCGCAGACCGCCGGGCTGGCTGGAGCAAAACTCCCTCGGCTCCTCGCCTCANAATTCGTGCGGTTGAGAATAGCATCCGTGCAAGCACAAGCTCCGGTGCAGAACACGGGTTTTTCCGATCTTCATGCCTGCAGCCAAAAACCACTCGCCGCCGCATTACTCCCTTGATTTCCACACGATCATTATGCCCGCCGGGCGAAAGAAAAGTGAAGTATACTTCTTGGTACCGTGCCAAAGGCAAATTTCGTGGTGCGGGAGAACGACTAAGAGTCCTGATGACGTCGAAAAATCTCCGCCACATGCGCCGCTCGTTGCGCAAACTCCAACTGATAGTAACGTGCAAGGCAATCTAGGCTGCAAAAGCCTCCCAATCGCTTCTCACCCCGTCCCACGCGCTTTCCCTCAGGGATGGAATTGCCGCAGTGCGGGCATATATTTCGTTCCCAAAAGTCGAGCAAACCGGCTTATTCAGAAGATTCAGACATCCCGGCACGATGGCCTAGGATATCATTCGAATCGATTTCCCCGCGAACAACCGAAGGAGGCAGCATGGTGGAACCAAAGCATCTCTACATGCTTGTGTTCGCGAAACACAATTGTGACAACTCCTCGAATACCCATCCTTTCCTGCTCGCTCATAGGTTAGGGCATGTCTCCGTTGCCGTAGGCCGCGCCTGCTAAGCCTGGGCTCGCGCACTTCTTTCCCAGTTGCTCCATGGGCTACTGCTTTTGGGAAACCGCAGTAGATCTGTCATTTCGAGCAACGACGAGCGATCCGCGAAGCGGGGAAGCGAGGAGGCGTCGAGAAATCCCGATACCGATTCAGGGAGTTCTACCCGAGGACTGTCCCGGAACCGCATTTCCGGCAGTGGAGCCTATCGCTCGCGAGACAAGCGCAGCACGCGCTGTTTGGGGAGAACACCTCGTGTCGGCAATACCGAGGGATGCATTCTCGGGATTTCTCGACGTCGTCCTCAGTCGCTATCACGCCCTCGTCCTCGCTCGAAATGACAGGCCATAGCCGCTGCCCGAAAAGGCATTCTCCAGGTTTGAACGCTCCGCTCGGTGGCGAATTTGCTTCAAATGGGCTGACCGCGCAGTTTCATACGCCTTTCGTAACGCGGAAACTTCATAAATCCCAAAACATTCTCCTGAGAGAGACGCCCAAGCCGTCGGCCAGCATCTTGATGACCTCCAAGCACGGTTCTTTCTTGGCGGTTTCAATGTTCGAGATGAACGATTCCCGAATGCCGACCTTATCGGCCAATTCGCCTTGCAGCAAGTTCTTTTCCAGGCGCAACTCCCGAAGTCTCGCGCCAAAGCGTTTACGAATTCCCGTGGACACCCCTTAAGCATCAAATCTGGCGCGTTCATTTCACTTCTACTATAGTAGATTTGGCATACACTTCGACAACTGGAGAGAGCGGCATGAAACGGGAGGTTCGCACCGTGGTATGGGAGTGTTTTTGACTTCTATATGCGGCGATTTTCGATCGCGTTGTCGGACTCGCCGCGCCGCTCTCTCCCGGAGGAACGAGAATGAAAGCCTGGTCAGTTACCTGGCGGCTTTATAGCAGTGCCTGCCCTGATCACCGAGCCGATCAAGACCAGGAGCAAATTTTGGCGAGGTGCGAACAGAGCAAGCGCGAGCACTATGAAAGGGTTTTCAATGATCTAGCAGGGGCGTTGCAAGCGTTCGCCACCGGCATGAGCGGTGAAAAGAATGAAACCTACTGTTGCCATCTGTATGCGTTAGAACAGGACGAGAATCATGCAGTCGTGTCCCGCGAGGAACTGGACCGACGCGGCGGTTGGTGCGCCTAAAAAATCTGTAGTGGGTCAGTTTGGTTCGCCAAAAACCCCAACCCTGTCATCTTGAGCAAGCGCGAAGGATCCCGCGTAGCGGGAGACTGAGGGCGCGTCGAAAAGCCTGTCCTGAGCGAAGCCGAAGGAATCCCGAGAGTGCGTCCTCTGCCATGCCGATACGAGGTGTTTCTCCCCGGACTGTGCGTGCTGGGCTCTCCCCGCGACGGCTTCCACTACAAAGTTTAGGGTCGAGCGGTTCCGGGGACAGTCCCTGGGTAGAACTCCCTGAATCAGTATGGAGGAACAAACACTCTCGGGATCTTTCGACTCGCCCTCATCCCGCATGCGCGGGACTCGGGCTCGCTCAAGATGACAGGCTAAGAACTGGCCACGCTCAATATGAGCGCGGCTGAGCTGGCGCGAAAGCTCGGTGTGCCCACGAATCGCCTCACGCAAATTCTGAATGGGACACGCGCTGTTACGGGCGATCGTGGACACTCACACTGATATTTTGAGATGACCTTTGCGAGTCTTGTGAACATATTTACTGATTATCACTGCTTGATCATCTGGCGCCTTGTATTCTCCGCTCAATACGGCGGCAGCCATTCGTATAACAAAACGTTCGCCTTCATCGACATCTCGTGCAGTGAATATGAGTGCGCGTAACGTCTCGGATCTGGTGACAGCATTAAAGAAATCGTCGATCGACAATTGGCTCCAATCGAAATGGCGCAAAAGAGCAATGCGCAAACGTTCACACTTGTCCCAATTCCTAAGCATTCCGAGCGATGGCACATCAACCTTTAACATCTGCCATCCACGATAACTTAAATTGTCGACCCCTGCCGCTTCATGCACCACTTCAAACGTTGGTGCTAAGAAAGGGCCGGCGGAGGGGCCAAAGGTTTGCAAACCTAGCGACAAGAGAAAGGCCGCTGACTCGGCATTCGGTATTTCTTGAATTAAACTCGGTTCCCCAACCACCAAGCTGCTCCAAAAGTCAGTCCCAAGGGCCGTTACCGGAAGACTATGTGAGTCGAGAATTGTGGTCAGAAGCACCAACGCCCGTGGTGGAAGAACCGCCTCTCTTCTGGCCCATCCTAAAATCTCTGCTTCAAATGGGGATACCGCTGATCTCCACGCTCCACTCGGCGGCCACGGCACATTGATCTCTCGACTGCGATACAAATTGAGAAATGCCGGTACGGCCACACCTCCAAACCGTTGCATGATCGGAGGCGCCAGGTCTTCACGGCCACTCTCCACCACAGCCGGCAACCAGTCCGATACCGTCGTGCTCTTTGATAAATCACTTTTAACAAGATCAAGAACATCCAGGAATAATGAGTGTGCAACTCGCGAATTCCAAAACTCGACAGTTCGAAGGAGTCGAGCATTTCTTGCCACAATTGCGAGAGGAACTCCTCCACGCCGGCCCGCTAACTCCCATGCTTCGGCAGGTTTTATCGCATCCATGAAACCGGCTATGATCGCGTCGTTCGCTGCTTGTTGCGGCGAATCTAGTGCAGTTAACAGAATTTCCTCGGCACCCGAACGATCATTCATCCACAGAAAACGGGCTCGGTCTCGCAGCTCAAGATCGACAGCATCGAATGCCGCAGCGTAGATAGTCTGGGACAGCTCTCGCAACTTCTCTACCTCGCCGAAATTGCCAATAACCAGATTTGGGTTGGGAGGATTCTGAGACTGCCCGTAGAAGTCTTTCTTCAGCGTTTTCCCGGCGTCGAACGAAGGGTATATCTGCGAGATCACCGGCGTGATCTCTGAGATCTTACCGATTCCCTGTTTGATCAACACATACAGTTGAGACAACGGTGCAAACAATGCACGACCGGGAGTGCACGGATCGGCATAATGCCACAAAAACTCACGATAATCGGCCGCGCCTGCAAGAAAATGATCCTCTTGGGCGATCGATTCCCACGCATCGAACGAAGCAACACTATTGAAGTCCCTCAGAACTTCAACATCCTTCAGGTTTCTCTCAAGTTCGTGAACGATGCGCGCAGGTACCACTTGTAAATCGAAAAATCGCTCCGCAGTAATACGATTTCCCAACGACCCTGTGCAGAATCTGAAGCTTGACCGCAACGCGGGCCATTGTTGCGCCCAGATTGACAAAACGACATTCGTCAGCTCCGAGGCAGACGACGCGGCAATAATTACCGCGGCAGCGGGCTTCATGTACAGCCTATCCAGCACGCAAGCAAGCTGGACCTTAGCCATCCCGAGTTGCAGTCCATCGCGGGCCAGCCACTTCGATTGTGACAATGTTATTGGTGCCGAATATCCCTGGTCTGCCGGCATCGATGGTTGCTTGAATAGCCTCAACAACTGCTGGGCAGTCCGGATCCACCGCAGATCACTGTTTTTTATTACTAGGACGTGGCTCCAAACGCAGCCAGGGCGTTCCATTTCCGGGGCATACCACGTTTTTATCAGTGCGTAGCTCGCATCCTCAGGCAAAGGATATCCGGTCAGGTATTCCTCGAACCCAGAGATCATCCGAGGTCCTGACATGTCACTGAGTCTCAGCAAGGCACGCTCTGTCGGAGCACTGAAACGTTTTGATCCCGAAATAAGACGGTGCCCGTCACGATAACCAAACAACGCTTGGTCTAGCACGACTGGTGTTTCGGTCACGCTGGCTCCCGAAGCCCCAATGCCCAACGCACTGGCTCGGTAATATCATGCGCGGCGCACTGTGCCCCTTGAATGATGATGCGTTCGGACGCAGGTTCACACTCCGCTAGCTTGTCCTGGTCTTTTTCCAGGTCGCCACCCTGCGCGCTCACGCCATAGACCTGAGTCGAAAAAATAGCCTCGTGTGCCCGTAAAAATTGATGAAGATATGGAAGTCGCTTTGAAAGCCATACATAGGGATCAACACGAACTCCTTTCTCAGTCACCTTTTCCAAGTCCCACGCCGATAACAAGACCCCCACGCGAATGGGTGCTCTCTTCTCAACATATGGCACAAGAAATTGAAGGAGGCCAACAAGCTTGACTTGAGTACACACTAAGTCTGCCGACCAATGTATCGAGTCCGTTTCTTGGGATTCCTTCGCCCAACCTTCTATTGTACTGGCCGCTTCCGTCTTCGCTTTCGCTTCTTTCGAATCTGCGCTTATGCTCTCCGACCGATACTGCACGTCCGTCTCCTCCGGGAGCGCTGCCTGAGCTATTTTTTGAATATCGGCGATGGTGTAGGGTTCTCGTACCATGCCGATATGAACAAAGAGGAGAATACTGTCTGCTTCGTTCACGAGAGCCTCGTATTCAGGACTCCAATGCCTGTCGCGCCACTGGTCCTCATTGAACGTTTCTCCCGACAGATCCGGGAACACTATTTCGCCAATTGAATGTGCGTCGGGTTCTTCAAGCAACATAGACACCGACTGTTCCGCATCTGGTATTGTTCGCGTCGCGTGTTCGAACTTGAGCCATTCCCTCCGAAGAGCGTTTAAGTGTTTTGCATCCGAAGAAATCCTTTTCAGCTTAAGGGAGCCCTTAACCTCACCCGATTCCGCAACATGGTACAAAGCCGCAATGAAGGTGCTCTTCCCGGCCTCAGGCAAGCCAATTACAAGCAGTTTTCGCAGACTAGCCATTTGGCACCTCATACAACTGAGGCGCCTCGACAAGAGCAAAACGATCAAACGAGGAAGTTAGCGCTGGCACCGGCATTTGTCGATCGGCCTGCTCAAACAGCGCCCGAGGCTCCTGCAGCCACTTATGCAGCAATGCACCTAGCCCGTACCCTAGCGGAAGCCGGCTTTCAGAATACGGACGAGCAGCAACAGGAATGACAGTTACGCGACGCACTTTTTGCGCGTATTCATCCTGAAAAAATCGCAAATACCCAGCAAGAAACGTTCCTGCGTCCTCTTCGCCAAGCCGCGCAAGAACGAGATCCCATTTTGTCAAAAGGATATCTACCTTTGATCCCTTGTTCAGCATCTTCTCCTCGAAACAACGGCGCATCAACATCAAAGCAGTGGCTCGAGTGTGGGCTCTGTTCTTGTTTGCTTGCAACTTCGACGCGTCCACAAGGAGAACGAAATGGTCCGCACGAGTGATGATCGTAAGCTCTCGCATTTCATCAGCAGAGTCCAATGCACGTTCATAGAACTCACCAGACATGTCCGCAAACACAATATCCTTTGCTGGCTGTTTTAACTCATGATCCCTTAACCTTAGGTGATAAAATAGGTGGCCATCATCGAAATTCGTCCGGATTGTATGCGGTTCCCCTGCGCCAGAGGCTGCCCGAGAATCAAAACATCTCTCTTCGAACCCGAGCAAAGTGCTCGATCCCGCAGCTATATATCCGCCAAATCCCCGAGCTTCAAACTGAAAAGCATCATGCAAACTGGCCAAAAGCGTTGTTTTGCCGCTTCCAACCTCGCCAGCCAAAAGTACAAGCGGCGAGCCTGTGGCGCGAATGAGGCTCGATGCTTCCTTCGACGTCAACGGCTTTCCAGAAGGCAAATTAATAAATACTGGCTTGACGGGAGGGTCGCCGATCGCCCGCGGCGGCTCCGGCACGGCGCTAGCACCCGCCTCCTCAAGTGGAGGATTCATTCCAATTCCCCTAAAATTCTGTCAAGAAGTCTTTCATGGTAGATTTGCAAACTCACCAAAAGTGGAGCTATCTCATGATCCGCTGACAAACCAGTCGAATGCTCGAAGGCTGACTTCCAGCCTGCTCCGTCCCCAGCCTCTACAGCCTTGGCCACTGCGAACAATATGGGAAAGAGGTCAGGGAAAGTGGACAACCTTGGCGACTTGGTCCAGCTTTGGCGCTTTGCAATATCACCCGCTTGTGCAACGTCCGCCACGCTGACCGATTTAGGAAGAGTCTTCTTAACTAGCCGAAGCATCTTGTGAAGGAATGCGGGAGCAGCAAACGGACCGGGGGTGCTCTGCGTTAAATCCGCTAGATCCATCGCACCCCAGATACAAGCCAAGGGAACACTTAGCGCTGAAAACGGTTGACTACAGTCGAGCGTGTGTTCCGAAAACAGCCACCAAAGAATATCCGACTCCTCGCGTTGCTTCAGCAGGCCTATATTGAGAGTATTCTTCACCGTCTCTGCGTACTTTTTGTGAAGAGAAACCAATTTGTTAAATACAACCTCTGTCGCGCTCCATGTTGTCGTCACGTCAGCTATGGTTACACCTCCCTTCGCCAACACAATGCCCGGCAGCTCGTCCGCTATGGAGTCTCTCACTGACAACAGTTCAACACGCCGAACACGAACACACTCTTTCGCGAGATAGGTTGTAGCTTCGTCCAGAACATCTTGCAAACGCTGCGTTTTCCTTAAGCCTTTGGCCTCCATACATACCAGCCCGAGGGCCATTGCATCCGCTGAGTTCGAAGAACCCTGCGCCACGACTTCCGCAATCGTTGCACCGGCTAAAATTGACAATTCCCCGTCACTACCTCCGACTAAAAATTCGGGGTCATTGTCTTTCACGACTTTGATGATTTGTTTTGCAGCGCCATCAGTCGTCGATCTGGAATAGAACAGCCGGACAAGATCCGTAGCTTTGGGAGTCTGTTTCCTGTCCGCGAGTGTCTCGACCGCTTTCCATCTTCGCGCCAGCATATCAGCTGATGTTTTAACGCCCAGTGATTGATACCAATCGGCGAACTTTGTGTGCATCATCTCTGTCCATTACGATCTCTGTTGAGGCCCTAGAGGTTAACCCTTCTCCGCCTCGATTGCCTCCCAGACTTGATCGATTATCCCTTTCTTATGCGCCCGATCAAAGAAGGCGGCAAACAACTCCACATCTGGCCGCGTATCATCACCAGCCTCTTTGAGTCCAAATTTTTCTATTATCGCGAGTCGCTTATGATGGGGAAGTTCGACAAATCGATAGAGCAGTTTTTTTCGATGAAAACTCAACCGGCTGTCACCGCTCTCAGCAGCACGTACCTGCTTAGTGGCATCAGACTCACTCTGCAACGGGCGAGGCATTTCAGGTTTCCAGGCTCGAAGTGTCAATTTGTATAGCCTGTGGTCCGAATCGGCACTGCTTTGTTCTCGTGTAAACAGGCGCTCAGAATGACTCCACACTCGCGCATATAACTCAACACATAACTTCCGGTTAGCGTCTGTACCCTCTACCCAAATTGACAGGCAATTATACCGAGGTTCCCACTGTTTTTCCTCACGCAAAGGATGCACAGCCCCCGCGGTTAGCCACAGTGAGTTGTCCTTCTGCACGACACTTTGTACATGTTTGTGACCAAACAATTGGATACGTGAATACGCAAGAAGAGCTTTCTCGGCGTTATCACCGTCCTGTAACCAGTCAATCGGATGATGGCAGAGAGTAAGGTATTCAACACCCCGCTGGTGTCCGTATTCTGTTTGCGCAGATCCTAGTAACAGCCGATTCTTACGATCCGGTTCATCATCCGCAACTCCTGACACAAGAGCTGAATTCAAGCCACGCAATCGCAGGATTGATCCATCGTTAAGAGGGAGGTCGTCGGTCCACCAGGGTTGTTTTGGTTGTGTGAGGCAATCGAATCGCTGCCCAATCACTTCATTGTAAGCCCGAAAAGGAGCGAATAACATTGGCCCCGTGTTCTCATTTTCACAATGGTCGCGCAGTTTCTTGTCCAGATCGGTTGTCTTGCGCAACTGTTCATGGAGCGCAGGAATCGCGGAAAATTCCTTATGAAAAGAACGATCCACATCGTGATTGCCCGGAACACACCACACATATCCTGGATCACAGTCCAACGCCCCAGAAAGCCTCGAAAGCCAGGTTTTTGCCGTCTCAAATTCCGATGTCTTGCCGGCAAATGCAATATCGCCAGTTACGAGCACGCCACCAATGGGCTTTAGCCTGTCTTTGAGATGAACTGCATCTTCAATAAGAGCGTCTCGGACGGGTGCGTCTAGATCGAATTTACTCTCTCCGCTGAAACCGCGGATGAAATGAATATCCGACAAGTGAATGAGGGTAAGCTTTTCGCCGGCCAAGAACTTGCTCCGTCCGACACACAGTTGCGGGCCATTTTACATCGCCGCTCCGTGATGGAACCCAAACTATTTCCACTTCTACCTACGCCTCGCCTAACACTCCAAAAGGCGAGCTTCTCCAGAGGGAGTAGGGCACCCAGGTCATGGTAGGGGTCGGAGCAGAAAGACTGTTCAAAGGTAGGCCACCCGCCCGAATTCAAGACCACCGAACCTGCGTAGACTCCTCTTCTGTTTCAACTAAGAGACCAGACACCCCGGTTAGGACGGCCGATTCTGGAATCGCTCCACGCGACTGAGCAGAGTCTCACCCAGGTGTCGCGGTATAACCAACTCGTAACGGTGTTGGGCAGCCAAGGCCCGACACTCGTCAAGCGGCGCATGCAGGACGTTGTTGCGGGTTCGGTCAATCAGAATAGCAGAGGCTACCACACGAATAAAAGCGCGGAGAGTAAAACTTCCTCCCCGCGCCAGGGCGGACACCTTTCTCCTAATTCCATCCGCGCGACCTCCAGGGCATCTCCTTCAAGGCTACGAGGAAACTTACAAACTCGCATTCGTTGAGGGAACGGAAGACCCCGGATTCACATGCCCGGATGAAGTCGCCGCCGTCCGGGACTAGGCAGTGCATGGCATCCGCCACGCTCCCGTGCTCGTGACCGCACGAAGAAATGCCGTCGTCCCCAACCCAACATGCCGCGTACCAGACCATCTGCTATTATTCGGAACAACATTATACATGCGCTAGAGTGCAATGCGAGAGAGTGTAATTCTCACGCGTGTAGATTTTTGAGAAGAGCCGAAAGACCCTATACGGCGTGCCCAGCGCATTAGAGTTGTTCGGCAAACAAATACGGGCGTTACGGATTGCCAGGCATCTCTCTCAAGAGAAGCTCGCGGAGATGTGTGGAACGCACCGGAACTTCATCGGCGTCATTGAGCGCGCGGACAAACATCCAAGTTTCATCTATATTTTGAAACTCTCAGTGGGGCTCAAAGTCCGGCCGTCCGAGCTTTTCAAGCTCATCCCGAAGCTCACGGCCGCGGACATTCCCGAACCCGCCAAGAAGAAGAAAAACAAGAAAGAGAAATAAAAAAGCGGCCCTCATGCGAAGGTCGCTTGCACCGCAGCTTCGAGCGCGAGCTGGCGCGATTTAACGAAGGGTGCGTAGTGTTTCTGAGTTACGGCCACGCTTTTGTGTCCGAGGAGAAGGGAGGACCGTTTCGATCGGCACTCCGCGTTCGAGAGGTGAAACCGAAAACGAATCGCGGAATCTGTGGCTATGGCCGGAAGGAAATCCCCGCTATGACGAATACCCTTTTAAGCCTCGCCTGCCATTCCGTAGCACGCCTATTGCATCCGGCAAGGGAGCCAGAAACACACAACACGCATGAAACGCCACACGTAGAAAAAGAGGCACACGTATCACACCCGCGGGAAATGAACGGCAGTATTTGACAGAAAATAAACAGGATCGAATGGTGCCGGGATGGGGAGTTGAACCCCCACGGGGGGTGAACCTCGGCGGATTCTTAATCCTTCTCCCAATTCTTCAAACATCACGAAAGCCGCGTAAATCCGAAGTTGACCGAATTCTCTCTAAAATTTGTTTGGTGAGGTCTCGTGAGGCCCGGTTAGGGATGGTTGGCCACAATCTGCTCACAGGACCATCCCGCAGTTTACGGGCCCAGACGGAGACATTCAGTCTGGTTGCTTCAGCAATTCAGTCCGAACAGAAGAATGCGCCCCCTAAAATCAGACAGGGTGCGGGTGCGGTAGAGAACCCGAGACACTAGGTATTTCGACCCGTTCGATTTTCCCCTCTTTGACAAGCGGTCTAGCAACGCCATTGACGAACAACTCCACAGCGACACCAGGGAATGCCTTGAGAATGGCATCAAGCAATGCACTAATATCAATCGGAGAATTCAGATCGAACCCATGTTGGCTGCAGAAATGCCTTGCTCCCTTGATTGTGAACCCCACGTAAGGTTTTCGATCCGTTTCCCGATAATAATTGTCTTCGAGCACGGTGAGGTACGGATTGATGCGCGTCTCTAGGACACTGCAATCCCGCGCAATCACGCGAATGCAATCGAGGCGATCGTCAAAAAATGCGCATGGGCGAAACTCTCCAGTTGCGCCAGTGAACGCGTCTCTCACCAATGCGCCAATTTCTTCTGGTGTTTTCATACGTTTCGGCTCCATAATTTGGTCGCGTAACGTTCGCCCCAATCAATAGGTGCATGGGGCAGCGCCGGGTCTTCTTTAACCCAATTCCACTTCTCGATTGATCCAAAAACCGAGCCAACGCCAGGGAACTCATTGGGTTGACGTTCCTCACGCACTAGCACAACAAACACACGGAGTTTTAACGACGGGTTTGCCGTCAAACCTGCTTCCTGGCCAGACATAGTCAACCTCGGAGCGCCAGCTATACACGAGGACGCTTTTGTCGGCATCCTTATCATCGCCATGAAGGAGCGGACGC
>JGI25617J43924_10000085_pt1 | contig 14503 bp, 9 predicted proteins | sample GraSoi2013_115cm_FD_43924 | JGI IMG/M metagenome (IMG submission 43924) | reverse complement strand
TTCTATGAAGGTCCCTCTGATGTTCACGTCGTTGGGCGGAACGCGAGCCAAACCAAACCGGCGAAATTCGTCGTGTTCTTCGTGAAAGACAAAGGCGCTCCCATATTAGTGCCGGCGAACTAAATCAAACACTACAAGAATTGGCCCGACCGGTACGCCGCATACTCGGGCCGAACAAGCCGGGGCGGAGCTGTGAACGGAAATGGCTGGCTGAACTATGGCAGGACCTGACGCGCTCCCCGGGGTTACGATTTCGCACTACCGCATCCTTGAGAAATTGGGCGGTGCACCAAGAAATGGCGCGCGCCGCCAGCGAATTGGTGCGCAAGCACCAACCGCTATATCTTGACCTGAAATACTACCGAGAAGATGCTGAAAAATGGTTCGCAGACACGTCGATTGTGGAACAACTTCTAGAGGGTCTGCGTAAGGTTGGACTCAAGGATTTCACGGATTCGTCTGAATAATACCCAAGCCGCGCGCCAGCCTTTATGCATAGAATCTTGACCCAATTTTTGGAGATAGCTGGCGATAAATCGCCTACAGCGCTCACGGCCCTACAACCGGCCTTCCCATGGACGGTTTGTCGGGAAATCGGAAGTTACTGCGCTCCTTACAGACCGGCGGGATTTATGGCTAGAAGGCGCGGCTCGGTCATTTCTTCGATGGCGTAGCGCAGACCTTCGCGGCCGAGTCCCGAATCTTTTGCGCCGCCGTAGGGCATGTGGTCAATCCGGAAGGTCGGAACTTCGCCGATCATCAAGCCGCCGACCTCGAGCGTCTCGAACGCTTTGGTGATGCGCTTGAAATCGCGCGTGAAAACTCCCGCTTGCAAACCAAATTCGGAGCGATTGAGCGCGTTCAAAGACTCTTCATAGCTCGAAAACTTCTCCACGGTGACTACGGGGCCGAAAATCTCCATGCAGTTCACGCGCATGTCCGGCCTGGTGTTCGTCAAAACGGTCGGTATGACCATCGAGCCATTGCGATGGCCTCCACAAACAATCCTGGCTCCGCCGCGCACCGCTTCCTCAATCCATTGGATGACGCGGCCNGCCGCTTCTTCGCTGATGAGCGGACCGACGTCGGTGCTTTCGTCCAGGGCGCTGCCGACCTTGAGCTTTTGCACACGCGCAACCAGAGCAGAAAGGAATTTGTCGTAAGCGCTCTCCTCTACAAGGATCCGCTGCACGGAGATGCAGGACTGCCCGGCATAACCGTACCCTCCGGTCACGCAGCGGTCCGCGGCATACTCCAGATTTGCATCGGCGCAGATTACCACGCCGGCGTTGCCGCCCAGCTCCAGCACCACTCGTTTCTTCCCTGCCTTCTGCTTGAGCGCCCAGCCCACGGCGGTGCTGCCGGTGAAGCTCAGCAGCTTCAAGCGGTCGTCGGAGACGAGGATGCCCGCGTCTTCATTGGAAAGCGGCAGGACGTTCAGCGCGCCAGCCGGCCATCCGGCCTGCTCGATGATCTGTGCCAGGCGCANCGCGGTCAGCGGCGTCTGCGGAGCAGGTTTCAAGACGATCGTGCATCCGGCGGCGATGGCCGGAGCCACCTTGTGCGCGACCAGATTGATCGGAAAATTAAAAGGCGTTATCGCCGCGATGGGTCCAAGCGGGAAGCGCCGGACAATTCCCCACCGGCCGGCGGTGGATGCCTGCCAGTCCAGCGGCAGATATTCGCCGCCCACACGCACAGATTCTTCGGCGGCAACGCTAAAAGTGAAAATCGCGCGGTCCACTTCCACGCGCGCGGTTTTGATGGGCTTGCCGGCTTCCAGGGCCACCATGCGCGCAAGTTCGTCGCTGTTCTTCTCAATTCCAGAGGAAATTGCGCGAAGAATTCGCTGCCGCTCGTAGCCGCCCATATGGCGCGTTACTTCAAAGGCGCGAGTGGCGGCGCGGATCGCAGCCTCGGCGTCGGCGCGAGTAGCGCGGTAGGTTACGCCGACGCGCTGACGGGCGCCGGGCGAAAGAATCTCGATACGCTCACCGTCATTCCGCCATTGACCGTCGAGAAGAAAGCCCAAATTGATCGATTCGATTGCTGCCGGCATAGATTTTCTTCTAGGCGTGCGAAAGCGCGGCTCGCTTGCGATCCGCAACGGCCGCAAGGGCCGACTCGATCACGCCGAGTCCCTCGTCAAACTGTTCATCTGTGACGACCAGGGGAACCAGAATCCGGATGACATTGTTGAATGTTCCGGCGGTGATGCTAATGAGCCCCTGCTCATAGCAGAATCGAGCGACCTCTTTGGTTTCCGCGGCAGCAGGCTCTCGCGTGGCCGCGTCGCGCACCAGTTCCATCGCGCACATCCCGCCCANGCCGCGCACGTCTCCGACAAGTGGCCATCTCTTCTGCCACGCGCGGGCGCGTTCCTCAAAGCGGCGGCCAATGGCAACCGAGCGACTGAGCAAANTGTCTTTCTGGATCGTTTCGATTGCGGCCAAAGCTGCAGCGCAGGAGAGCGGATGGCCGCAGAATGTACCGCCAAGCGCTCCCACGCCGGGCGCGTCCATAATTTCTGCGCGACCCGTGACCGCGGCGATGGGCATACCCCCGCCGAGCGATTTGGCCATGGCGATGAGGTCCGGCTCGACCCCGAAATGCTCGCTGGCAAACCATTTGCCTGTGCGCGCAAAGCCGGACTGGACTTCGTCAGCAATAAAGAGAATGCCGTGTTGGCGGCAAATTTTCTGCAACAGCGCGAAATATTCTTTCGGCGGAACGACGAATCCGCCTTCACCCAAAACGGGCTCGGCGATGACCGCAGCCACCGACTCCGGTGCCACAGTGCGCTTGAAGGCGTTCTCGAGATGCTGCGCAAATGTCTCCGCGGTCGCGCCTTTTTCCCCACGATACGGATAGGCGAACGGTATGCGATAGACGTCGCTGGCAAACGGCTCAAAGCCGGCCTTGTATGGATGCGTTTTGCTGGTGAGCGTCATGGCCAGCAACGTTCGGCCATGGAACGCATCCTCAAAGCAAATTACCGCGGGACGCCTGGTATAAGCACGCGCGATCTTGATGGCGTTCTCCACCGCCTCGGCACCGGTGTTGACGATGAAAGTTTTCTTGGGCGATTTGCCCGGCGTCAGCGCGTTCAATTTTTCCGCGAGAGCGATGTAGCTTTCGTACGGAGTCACGGCAAAGCAGAGGTGCAAATGCTTCTCGAGCTGATTGCGCAATGCCGACATCACGCGCGGCGAGTTGTGGCCAACGTTGAGACAGCCAATTCCACCGGCAAAGTCGAGATAGCGATTGCCGTCCACGTCCTCAAGCGTCGCGCCTTCCGCGGAAGCCATGAAGACGGGAGTGCTGTTGTATGGCCCGCGAGGAACGGCGGCTTCGCGCCGGGCCATCAAGGCCCGAGAGCGGGGTCCGGGAATCTCCGTGCGAATGTGAATCGTAGGCATTTCAGTACCATCCAATGGGAGTTTCGTCGAGGTTCACAAAAACTTGTTTGGTTTCGAGATATTCTTCCAAGCCCCAGGGCCCGAGTTCGCGACCGAAGCCGGATTGTTTATAGCCGCCCCACGGAGCTTCGACATAGGTCGGCTGCATGTGATTGACCCAAACGATTCCGGCGCGCAAGGATTTCACGACGCGAAAAGCTTTGTAGATGTCGCGCGTCCAGACCGCGGCGGCCAAACCGTAGGGCGTATCGTTGGCAATGCGAATGGCGTCCGCTTCCGCGTCGAAGGGAATGACGGATGCGACCGGGCCGAAGATTTCTTCACGCGCGATGCGCGCGGTGTTTTCTACGTCGTAGAAAATGGTGGGCTCTACGTAATAACCCTTGCCAAACTGCTTGGGCCGGCCGCCCCCAATCGCAACTTTGGCTTCTTTCTTTCCGATGTCGAGATAAGAATGCACGCGGTCATACTGTTCCTTGCTGACCAGCGGGCCCATTTTGGTTTCGCGTTCGAGCGGCGGACCAAGCTTGATGCGCTTGGCCTTTTCCGTCATCGCTTCCACAAATTTGGAATAGATTTTCTTCTCCACCAGAATGCGGCTGCCGGCTGAGCAGACTTCGCCCTGGTTGATGAAAACACCGAACAGCGCGCCATCCACGGCGGCTTCCCAATCCGCTTCGGCGAAGAAAATGTTTGGCGATTTGCCGCCGAGCTCCAGCGTCACGCGCTTCAGCGTGTCCGCGGCACTTTTTACGATGATCTTGCCGACAGGCGCGCTCCCTGTGAACGCGACCTTGTCGACGCCAGGATGCGCCACGAGAGCTGCGCCGGTTGTCTCGCCGAAACCGTTGAGAATGTTCACGACACCGGGAGGGAGACCGACCTCCTCGAACCAATTGGCAAACTCCAATGCAGTGAGCGGAGTTTGCTCGGCTGGTTTCAGAATGCAGGTGCAGCCAGCGGCCACGGCCGGCGCCAGCTTCCACGCGGCCATGAGAAGCGGGTAGTTCCACGGAATGATTTGCGCGGCCACGCCCATCGGCTCGCGCAGCGTAAAGCTCAGCGCATTTGCCGGCACCGGGTTGACGTGCCCCAGAATCTTCGTCGCCAGGCCGCCGTAGTATTCAAAGCAGGTGGCTACGTCTGCGATGTCGTACTCCGCTTCCACGATGGGTTTGCCGGTATTGCGCGATTCGAGGTCGGCCAAACTCGCTGCGTTCTGGCGAATTTTCTCCGCGAGCTTGAAGAGAATACGCCCGCGATCCTGGGCGGTTGTTTTCGCCCACGGCCCCGAATCAAACGCATCGCGCGCTGCCTTCACCGCCACGTCCACATCGGCTTTGCCGGCTGCACTGACACGAGCGATTACCTCTTCCGTCGAAGGGTCGTATACCGGAAATGTTTCACCCGATGCGCTCGCCAGCCACTGCCCATTCACGTAGTTGCGATACGTTCGAACTTCCGTCTTTACACTGCCCGACATGACCAACCTCCGAATTCAGCGAGGCCGACGCCAATCGATTCATCCCGCCGCAGCAACTTCGTCAAACTTGCGCGCCGCCTTGCGCCGGCCATACACAAAAAAGAAAAACGCGGCTAATCCGACAAACAACAGCGTGCCGCCAACCATCCACACCTCGTAGGAAAAAATCGAACTGATCTGCGCCGCGGGAAAAAATGCCAGCGCGATGCCAACCGTCGTGGTCACCAGACCGCTAGTGCCGGCCAACAGCAAGGTCGGCTTGCTGTATTGCACTTTTGTGAAGGAGGGCTGGCTCGCGATTTTCAAAAGCGCTGCGAACATGTACAGAAACGGAACCAACTGCAGAACCACGGCCAGCGATAAAAGCTTCTGAAACGTTTCCTGCACTCCCGCGGCGGTGAAATTCACGACGATCAAGATCATGGACACGATGGCGTGCACGATCAGCGCCGCATAGGGCGTCGAATACCGCGGATGCACTTTGCCGAGCCACGACGGCATGTATGAGTCAAGTCCGGCAACGAAGGGTATGCGCGCCGAGCCGGCCAGCCACGCGGAACCGATTCCGGCAATCGACACACTGAGCATAAAGGCAAAAGGAGCGATGATCCAAGCCACGCCGACTTTGTCCGCCATGTGACTGACGGCTTGCACGATGCCCTGCAAGACGCTGATGTCTTGCTTGTTGACCGCAACGAGCAAAGTGAAAGTGGTGCCGAGGTACAGCAGGCCCGACAAAACTCCTCCCCAGGCTACCGCACGCGGCAAAATCCGCCGGGGATTTTCGATTTCGTCGCCCATGATGGAGGCCAGTTCCAGGCCCACCAAACCAAAGCAGATTACGCCAAACGAGTTCAAAACAAATCTGGGGTTTGCCGGAATGTGAAAGTCCGCGGCCGTCACCGCCGTCCCAAAGCGAAACCAGACAATGACGCCGAGCCCGATCAGCACAGCGGCGGCCACGAAAGTCCCCACACCGCCGACGTTGTTGATCCACTTTCCAACGCCCAATCCGATGACGTTCAGCACCACCAGGACGGCAAGAAGGGCAAGCGAAGCGGTGAGCGCGAATACCTTGTTATCCGCCAACGACTGCTGCCTGGGTCCTAACACGAACACGGATACGCCGACGAAATAGAGCATGATCGTGGGCACATACATCATGTTGTTGGTCCAGTAGCACCAGCCCGAAAGGAAACCGTGAAAGTCGCCAAATTCTTTTTTGGCCCACAAATATACGCCGCCTTCACCCGGGTGGCGTTGCGCGAGCTCAATCACGGCAATGCCTTGCGGCCAAAAAAACAGGGTCAGCGAAATGATCCACAGCCAGACCGTCACGCCGCCGTTCGCGGCGATGGACGGCACTACATTCAGGTTAAAGACAGCTACTACAAAAAGCAGAACGAGATCCCAACGACCTAAAACTCGCCGCAGGTGCGGCGCTTCTCGTTCTGTCAGCGCGCTCGGTTCGATGCTTTCTTTGGACAACCGTCTTCTCCGTCAGGGGCCCGTACAGCCGAGTACGCTGATGATTTCGTTTAGTGTCCAGCGGAACCCACGGCCGCGGCGCCGCGTTCATGCTGCGCCTTGGCGAGGGCTGGAGCGACATCCTCAAATGCGGCGAGGTGTTTATCGATGTCCGCCTCGGTGTGCTGCACGGAAATGGTCCACTGCTCGTCCCACCAATAGGGTTGCGCGAGCACACCGCGATTCACCATGGCAAACCAGTATTGGCGCCAAAGGTCGACGTCAATCGTCGTCCAGTCGCGGTAATTGCGAATTTCCTTGGAATACAGCATCAGCGCCCCGTTTACTCCGGCGCTGGCCACGTATGCTTGCAATCCGGACTTGGCCACAATGCGGCGATAGCCTTCGGTCAGCTTCTTGCTCAATTTGTCGACGTACGCATAATTCTCGCGCGTGAGCACTTCGCGAAATGTGGCGAGGCCCGCGGCCATGGAGATTCGGTTGGTGTTGTACGTTCCGCCATGAAAGACCTTGTGCTGCGAGATGAGGTCCATCACCGCGCGGCTGGCACCAAATGCTCCGAGTGGCGCGCCGCCTCCGATCGACTTTGCCAGGCAGATCAGGTCCGGTTTGACGCCAAAATATTCGCTCGCGCCGCCCCAAGCCAGCTTTGCGCCGGTTTTGACTTCGTCAAAAATCAGCAACGCGCCATTCTTCGAGGCGATGTCGCGCAGGCCCTGCAAAAAGCCGGGTTGCGGCATGCAGAGGCCCACGTTCATCAGAATGGGCTCGAGAATAATCGCGGCAATCTCTCCAGGAAACTGTTTGAAGCGCCGCTCGACGCTGGCGAGATCATTGAAGGTTGCCACCGGGACATTGTCGACGCTTGCCTTTGGAACGCCGAGTCCGCCCGGGACGGAAGCCGGGGCGTTGATGTCTCCATATTCTTCGGGCTTCGGTTTGACGCTGACCAGCGCGGTGTCATGGAGGCCGTGATACGAACCCTCAAATTTTAAAATTTTGTCGCGCTTGGTGGCGGCGCGGGCCATGCGACATGCGTGCATGGTGACTTCGGTCCCGCTCGAGCCGAAGCGCACCATCTCCACCGGGTAGCGAGCGCAGATTTCCTCGGCAAGCTCCCACTCCATATCGTGAGGCATGCCGAAGGTCGTTCCCACGTGCAGCGCGTTCTCGATCGCCTTCACGACCGCGGGATGGCAATGCCCGGCCATCAGCGCGCCGAAGCAAAGGTTGTGGTCGACATACTCATTCCCGTCAATGTCGCGAATCTTGCTGCCCTTCCCTTCCTTTACGAAAATCGGATAAGGGTCATAGGCGCGGTAATTGCTGGCGACCCCTAACGGAATGCGCTTCAATGCGCGCGCGTGCGCCTCGGCTGATTTCGGCGTGCGCTTCTCGTAAATCGCGATTTCTTCTTGCAGTCCGTCATGCATGGCTCACTCCGTAATTCACGCAGGTCTCTTCCCTGTAGTCAGAATGTGTCAAATCGTTCACTGGGCACGGCAAGGCGCGGCCTTTGCAGGCCACGCCTTCGGAATGCTTCGCAGCTTTCTGCAATCCGCTAGAAAAGCAGCTTTAGCGCAAACTGCAGCAGGCGCGGATCACGCACCTTCTGCGGCTGGCCGAAAGTCGTGTTTGCGGAGTTGCCGTCCACGCCGTAGAACTGCGCGTGGTTAAACACGTTGAAAATCTCGGTGCGGAACTCCACGCGCATCCGTTCGTTAACTGGCGTCATCTTGAACAGGCCCATGTCCCAGTTGTTGATCGGCGGATTACAGCACAGCGTGCGCGGCGCATTACCAAACGTTCCCAGCGCCACGCTATTATTGTCCAGTTGCGCGGGATCGAAAACGAAACCGTCGGTACGCGGATTGTGCGTCTTAAATGGGGTAACCAAGTTTGGCTTCCCTGGGCATTCAAACCCGAGCGTGCTTCCTTCCAATTCGGTGTCGTTACAATTATTGAGCAGGATTGGGAAGCCGCTCTGATACGTGTAAATACCTGATACTTGCCAGCCGTTCAGGGCTTTTCCGGCAAATCCTTGCATCTTGGGCACGGGCAGATCCCACACGTAATTGAAAACAAAACGGTGCCGCGAGTCATAAAGCGACGGGCCGTAAGTAGCATTGAAATTCAGCGGATTCAAAATTTCCTCAAAACTTGAAGCGTTGTCCAACGATTTGCTGTAGGTGTAAGAAGCTTGAAACTGCAATCCATGGGAAAAGCGCTTCTCGAAGAGTGTCTGAAGGGAGTTGTAGTTTGAGTGTGCCGCGCTATCTTCGGCGAAGATACTTGTGAAGATGGGTGTTCCATCCGTAGGGCAACCAACTCCGGTAGTAGGCTGGCAATTCGGCGAAGAGAAAGGCCGCAAGCCAACCAAGTTGATCGCGGGATTCCCTGCTCCAACAGTGGGCACGGAGCCGTAGGGCAAGTGAAGCGTGAACCCGGCCGGAATGGTATTGGCCGGCAGGCTGAAGGACGAGTCTTCAAAGAAGGGTCCGCAAGAATAGGCTGAGGAAAGGGCATCGTTCTCGTTCGGATTCGGAGGCCCGCCAGGAGCAGGGGCGGCGTAAAAGCTGGATATGGCGGACATATCCAGGCAGGTCTGCGCGTTAGCAAAATTCTGATCGTGAATGGCAAGCAGGCGGTGTCCCTGCGAACCGACGTAGCCGATCTGGAAGAGGATGTCGCCGGGCAGTTCGCGCTTGATCGTAAGGTTGTACTGCGATGAATACTGGGTGCGCAGTTTGGTGGGAAATTGGCCGAAAAGCAGAATCGGACGGTAGAGTGACCAATCCACAGGCTGGTTCCGAGGCGGGTTGAGAAACGCGTCAGAGACATTAGGCTTCGTAGTACCGCTTTGCGTAACAAATGGAGAACTAAAAAGCGGATTGGAAACGCCGTTGCTGATGCCAAACGGCGGCTCCGCCACGAACTGCTCGAGCACAAGTTGCTCAATGGGATTGTAAAAGAGTCCCCAACCCATGCTGATGGTGGTCTTGTTGGGGCCGCCTGTGAGCTTCGCGAGCGCGCCGTCTTTCCAGCTGGGGCTCCAGTTCAGGCCGAGGCGTGGGGCGAAAGCTTTATAGTAGGTGTCGATAAGCCCACCTGGGACACCCTTATCTCCGGGAACGACCAAGCCTGTCGGCGTTACTCCCTGGTTGTCGCAGGTATTTCCGGGACCAAACAGATTGCTCGCGGAACTTAATTGGCACGGATAGACCATGGAATTCTGTCCAGGATTAAACCTTTGTACCTTCTGGCCGATGTCAGTCAGCGGAGTGTTCACTTCCCAGCGCAGACCGTAATTCAGCGTTAGATTAGGTTTCAGCTTCCAACTATCTTGGGCGAAGAGATATACAGACGTGCTGCGGACGAATTCCGTGTTCGCAGAGCCCTGCGAATACGATACCGGCAAGCCTAAAAGGTAGTTCGCATACGGATCGGTCGCTCCGGTGTCGTTGGTGCCGCCAGGCCCAAATATGTACTCGCCATTTACGTTGAAGTAGACTTTCTGGTCGAACTTCTGATAGCGGATATCGGCGCCGAATTTGAAGCTGTGCTTGCCCATAATCTTGCTGTAATTGTCGCTGAACTGAAACGTGTTTCCGGTTTGCGGCAATTGACCTTCGAAATTGTTTCCAAACAAACCTTGCGTGCCGTTTATGGTGACAAATGGCACGCCCTCAAACTTTGAACCGAGGCCCGGATGAATGCCGCAACCAAAGCCGGGGCAATTTGGCGTTGCGCCGAGCACGGTGCCGTCATTCGCGATCAAGCTGGTATCCGACGTTCCCGTGAAACAGAAGGGTGCGGCGTTGGGATCAGTGCCGCAGGAAGCGGTTACAGCGTTTGTGACCGTCGGCGTGTAAAACTGCGGCTCAGCTTCGCGGAACAACGTGAAGCGAAACTCGTTCACCGCGGTTGAGCCGATTGTCCATGTGTGGCTGGCGTTGATCTGCTGCACGTGAGAGATAATGCGCCCGGGAAAATTGCCCAACGATCCGCCCGCCAATTGAAAAATAGCGAAAGGATCCAGAGTGTTGTCATTATCGTAGTAATAGTAGACCGCGAGTTTCTGGTCTTTGTTCAGAATCTGGTCAAATCGAATCTGAAATTGATCTCCGCGGTCGGTGGACTTGATCACATCCTGAGTCTGATTGTTGGCACCGCCCGAGCCAGGCAAAAATTTGACCAGATTCTTTGCGACCGGATCAAAGCACTGTGTGGGAACCACGCCTCCCGTAAAGATCGAATCGTATAGTTGCGGAGTGCCTGCGGCCACTGCATCCAGGCTCGTTTGCCCAGAGGGGGAAAGGCCAGCGCGGCAGCCTGCGCGATTCTCAAAAATATTGGCCACGGTAGCGTCATTCAAGGTGCCGGGAAATGCGCTCCCAAAATTTCCGGCCAGATCCCCGGCTGTGGGCACCGGCACTTGCTGTGAGACGATCCCGTGCACGATTCGGCGTCCTTCATACGAGCCAAATATAAAAGTCTTATCCTTGCGGATCGGGCCACCGAACGTTCCCCCAAACTGATTTTGCTTGAACGGCGGCTTGGGAGTGGGTTGAAAGGTGTACCCGTGGGCGTTCAGCACATCGTTTCTGAAAAATTCATAAGCGCTGCCGTGAAAAGCATTGGTGCCGGACTTGGTGACCACGTTGACCACCGCGCCGGAATTGCGTCCGTACTCCGCGTCAAATGAGTTGGTGATTACGCGAAACTCCTCGATGCTGTCGGGCGACGGTTGGACCGCCGGCAGGTTCGCGAAGAGATCGTTCCCATCGCCGCCGTTCACGGAATAATTGTTCGCGCGCCCGCGGCCTCCATTGACGGTCACAACGCCAGGCTTGTCCGAGCCGTAGAAAAGGTTGTTTCCGATTTGCGATTGCACGCCGGGTTGCAGTTGCAGCAATTGATAGACGTCCCGCTCGTTCAATGGCAGTTGCGTCGATGACCGCTCGTTGACTATGGCGCCAAGCTGCGTCGAAGTTGTGTCCACCACCGGCGGCGCTCCCGTAATCTCGACCGTCTCGCTGACGCTGCCAAGCTGCAGCGTAATATCCAGCGACACGACTTCGTTCAGGTTAACCACCAAAGCTTTGTGCAGATATTTCTTGAAACCCTGTTGATTGATGTCCAGCTGATAAGTGCCGACGGGAACTTCGAGAAAGATGTATTCTCCGTTCGCCCCAGATTCCGCTACACGTTGGGTTCCATTGGCTTCGTTGGTCAACACAAGTTTGGCGCTGGTTACGGCGCCGCCGCTTGGATCCGTCACCGTGCCGCGGATGCGGCCTCCGGTGCTCTGGGCCTGCGTCGAAATCACAAACGGCAGCAACAACATCACCGGTACTAAGAACAAACGCAACGCGAAACGACACACGTCGCCATTCAAACCATCGAGAAGATTAGTCCTCATACCCCACCCCTAACCGAGGAATTTTATTGCCCACTTCGATTCTTCGAGTTGTCCTCTTGGCTGAACCTTACTATAATCCCGTAAACTTAGAGAAAGCTAGTACTCAATGTCAAGAAGAAAGAATTCATCGGAAGCATCGCAAAATCACCAGCCGCAGTTGCTTCGCATCAGCGAAGTCGCGCGCCGCGTGAAGATATCGTCCTCCGCTCTGCGCGCGTGGGAAACGCTGGGTCTCGTTACGCCGCAGCGCACCAAGAGCCGATATCGCTTGTATACCGAGGCAGATGTGCGCCTGCTTCAGCGTGCACTGTTCCTCCGCCGCGCGCGCGGACTAAACCCGCCAGCCATCGTTCACGTGCTCAAGCGACAGGGCGCCGTCGCGCTGCCCGCGGAAGCCGCTACGCTCCCGGGGCAGCGCTTTCGCCGATTGCGCGCGCGGCGCGGACTTTCACTCGCGCAAGTGGCTCGCGCGACGGGAGTCTCCGTCGGCTTTCTCAGCGCTCTCGAACGCGGCCAGATGCGCTCGTCCGTTGCCACCCTGCGGCGCATCGCGCGTTTCTATCGCACAAATATTCTGTCGCTGTTCGAGACTGCCGGTGAGAACCGCCGGCTGGTCCGGCCTGCGCATCGAAAAGTTCTGGAGACCAAAGATGGCGTGCGCATGGAGTTGCTCGCCTGGGGCAACACGGTCATGGAGCCGCATCTCTTTCGTGTCAAGTCTGGCGGCGGGAGCGGCGAATCCTACGTACACGAAGGCGAGGAGTTCCTGCACGTCCTCCGCGGCGGATTTGAAGTCTGGCTCGGCGACGACGAGCATTACGTCCTGAAGGCGGGTGACAGCCTATATTTTGAGAGCTCCACGCCGCATCGATGGCGCAATCCCGGGCGTTCGGAAGCATGGCTGCTCTGGGTTAACACTCCGCCCACGTTTTAGGGGATAGGACAAACTTGCCGCGAGCTAGATGAAAAGTATTTAAGCGCGGTGAGCAAACTCTTGACGACTATCGGCAGCGAGCGTGTAGTGTAGCAACCGCAAGCAAAGTTAAGACGCGAGGATCATCCACAAATGACGCGACGTTCCCTGCTTCTCGCCATAATTCTGCTCTCTACAACTCTCGGCGCCTGTAAGCAAAAAACAGAGACGCTGAGCCTGCTCGTATGGGAAGGCTACGCCGATCCATCCTTCCTGCAACCGTTCGAGCAATCCTGCCACTGCAAAGTCGTTGCGGCGTACATGGGGTCCAGCGACGAACTCGTCGCGAAGCTGCGCGGCGGCAGCGCGTCCAACTACGATGTCATCTCGCCGTCCAGCGACGTCGCCACGTCTATTGTCCGCGCCGGTCTCGCCGCGCCCCTCGATCTTGCAAAGATCCCTTCCTACAATCAGCTCTCTTCCAGGCTGCGTGATTCTCCGCTGGTCAAGGCCAATGGCCAAACGTACGGCGTGCCCTTTGTCTGGGGACCGAATCCGCTGCTCTACGAGACCTCCGCCTTCGCGCAGCCGCCCGACTCCTGGGGCATCCTCTGGCAACCTAAATACAAGGGCAAAATTTCTCTTTGGGATGAGCTCTCGAGCGTGTACATGGCTGCGCAGGTGCTCGGATACGATAAGCCCGATCCTGCCCAGCTCTACAATTTGACGGACGCGCAACTCGAAGCGGTGAAGAAAAAGCTCATCGAGCTCAAGCCCAACATCCGCAAATACTGGTCTACCGGCGGCGAGCTCACTAATCTTTTCCAGAATCATGAAGTCATCGCGGCAATGGGGTGGCCGCTCATGACCAATGAGCTGCGCAAGATAAATTTTCCCATCGCCGAAACTATTCCAAAGGAAAACACGACCGGCTGGATCGACCACTTGATGATTACCGCCGCCAGCCCTCGCAAAGACCTGGCGCAGCAGTTCCTGGAATATATGGTGGAGGCGAAAACGCAAAAACTGGTCACCGACGTTACCCACTACACGCCGGCGAATCCCGCCACGTCACAGCTTCTCACTCCCGAGGAGCGCAAGATTCTTCACCTCGACGATCCTGACGAATACATGAAGCGCATTTACTTCTGGCAGGACGTGCCGCGCCGCGCGAAATACAACGAAATTTGGAATGAGGTCAAGAGCGCACAGTGAGCGCTGGCGGCGCCATCTCGCCAGAGTACGCTAGTTCCGGCAGTGCGCTTCTCGAGGTCCGCTGCGTGGCGAAAAGCTTCGGAGTCAGCCAAGTACTTAAGAATATTTCGCTCCAAATCGCCGCGGGCGAATTCCTCACACTGCTTGGTGAGAGCGGTTCGGGAAAAACTACGCTTCTCCGCTTGATCGCCGGATTCGAACAACCGACGTCCGGCGAAATCTGGATGAGCAAGGAGCGCCTCGACACGCTGCCGCCCTACAAACGCCGCGTGAACACCGTCTTCCAAAATTACGCGCTATTTCCACATTTGAACGTTCGCGACAATGTCGCTTACGGTCTCCGGGTCAAGACGACGCCGAAAGCGGAAATCGCCGGACGCGTGGAAGAAGCTCTGCGCATGGTTAAAATGAGCAGCTTCGCCGGTGCGCGCCCTGCGACCCTCAGCGGCGGCCAGCAGCAGCGCATCGCGCTCGCCCGCGCGCTCATCAATCGCCCACAACTCTTGCTGCTCGACGAGCCGCTCTCCGCGCTCGACGCCAATCTGCGCAAGCAGATGCAAAGC